>Ga0075428_100006957_pt1 | contig 12554 bp, 10 predicted proteins | sample RhiMetdeltSRZDD2_FD_75291 | JGI IMG/M metagenome (GOLD analysis project Ga0075428, IMG submission 75291) | Populus rhizosphere microbial communities from Tennessee, USA - Rhizosphere MetaG P. deltoides SRZDD2 | ecosystem: Host-associated > Plants > Roots > Rhizosphere > Soil | place: USA...
CGCGTCATCCGAGTCGAACGTGTTCGGCACGGTGTCGGGCACGTTCTCGGACACGCTGACCTCGAACAACGCCTACCAGGCGATGACCGAGGTGCTCTCCAGCGGTGGAAGCCAGGCCAACCGCTTCAGCCAGCTCGAGCACCGCTGGACGATGAGCGTCGGTGCCGGAGCGTCGAAGGAGCTTCACGTCGAAGGCTTCCGGTCGAGCAGCACCGACGGCGACGACTTCCGGTTCGAGATCTCGACCAATGGCGGAGGGAGCTTCGTCCCCGTGACGATGTCGTCCCTGCCGTTCTCGGACGGTTCCATCGACCTGATTGGTACGCTCGCATCGGGCATCACCGGGAGCGTGATCGTTCGCGTCGTCGATACGGACCGCACGGCGGGGCATCAGACGTTCGACACGGTCACGATCGACGAGATATGGATTAGAGCCATACCGTAACGGAAAGCAACGTGTAAGCGGCGTTGACTCGCTCTCTCGCGCGCGCCGAGAATCCTCCGAAACTATGCACATCCGTGCACAGGAGGAGGATCCATGAGAACGAGAACGGTCTTGTTTGTGGGAGTGCTGTCGCTCGGGGCGACGATCCAGATCGCGAGCGCTCTGCCGAACACGGCGGACATCCATGTCCGAACGATCGGCAAGCGCCCTGGCTGTGAGTTCACTCCGGAGGGGGCCATCGAGGTCTACAACTCGAATCGTTACGCGTACTACAAGGTGCACGTCCAGGGAACGTACAAGAATACGGTCGCCGGTCCAGACCACTGCAGCGGCGGCTCACCGGATTGCTCGAGGGGGATTTCGTTCGACAAGACCCTCGAGCCATGCGCCGACTCGGGGAACTTCTGCGGCAGCGAGAGCGCCTGGCTCCCGAATGGAGAGGAGGGTTGCACGGGAAACTCTTGCGACAACCCGACGTCGACGTGCCCGACCTCCGGCGGATGGTGCACGTTCTTTCCAAATCTCCTCGTGAAGATTACGTACTACAGCGAGGACGGGACCACCTGGACGCCAGCGGACGAGACCGTCTGTGCCCGCGGTAGTTATGGTTCATCGCCCGAGTGCGCGCACGAGAGCTTCTGCCCGAACCACCAATCGATCCGGCAGCCGTGCTACTTCACCGGCTGGAACACGTGGTGCCTCGATTCGGAGTAAGGCTTCCTTGACCATCGGCGCGACGGGGCCGACCCCGTCGCGCCGGACTTGCCCGCCTGACGCGTCACTTCTACCTGTCTTCGACACCGCCATCCACAGCGGCGGATCTTACGCGGGAGATCCGCCCACGCGATCCAGAGCTACACGGTAAGGACGTCGCGCGCGCACTCTCGCTTTGCGACGACACTCGCGGTCGCTTCGCGCCGGCTTCGTCGAGTCGCTGCGCGATTGCATCCTCGAATCATCCGTAACGCGGCGAAGATCCGACGCTCGCGTCGCGCGTCGGGAAGAGATCGACCGATCGGCGATCGACGCGGCGCGCGTCACGGCACGCTGCTCGCAACGCTCCTCCTCAACCAACGAAGGACGGGGTTCATGTCACGACGAGGGCTCGATCGGTGGGCCCGGGCCAGGAGGAGACTGCGAATGGGACGGCGACTTTCAACCTTGTTCAGAGTAGGAATAGGAATTGCTCTGCCTCTCGCGGTCGTCGGAGTCTTCGCGACCACTCGGGCGGATGACACGGCGACGCCGGCTCCATCGGCGGAGCGCGAGCGCTGGCGCGCGTTGCAGCGCGGCGATCGGGGGACTCCCGCGAGCGCCGAGGCCGCCGTGCCGTCACCGGGCTATCGCACGTTCGACGGGACGGGGAACAACATCGCGCACCCGCTCTGGGGGAGCGCCTTCACCAACTATCTCCGCGAGGCGAGCGGCGCCGCGTACACGGACGGGACCTCGGCCCCCGCGGGGAAGACGCGGCCGAGCCCGCGCGCGATCAGCAACGCGATCGTCGATCAGGGGGACGTCGAGACCGAGGACGAGCGGGATCTCGCGACCACGATCTACGAGTTCGGCCAGTTCCTCGATCACGACATCGGGCTCGCGAAGTCCGGCTCGACGGAAGCGTTCGACATTCAGGTGCCGAGGGGGGACCCGTACTTCGATCCGGACGGAGCCGGAGCGGCCCTGATCTACCTCGATCGCTCGGCATTCGATCCGAGCACGGGGACCCTGACGCCCCGCCAGCAGATCAACACGCTGACGGCGTTCATCGACGCCTCGCAGGTCTACGGCTCCGACGCGGCTCGCGCGGCGTGGCTGCGGACGTTCATCGATGGACGGCTGAAGCTCCGGCCCACCGACGGCGGGCCGATGCTCCCTCTCAACGATGGCACCCAGCCCAACGCAAACCCCGTCGGCCGGCCGGCGACCTCGCTGATCGTCGCGGGGGACGAGCGCGCGAACGAGCAGCCGGGACTCACCGTGCTGCACACCGCGTTCGTCCGGGAGCACAATCGCCAGGCGGGGCGGCTATTGCGGCTGCACCCCGACTGGGACGACGAGCATCTCTACCAGGAAGCCCGGCGGATCATCGGCGCCGAGATGCAGTTCATCACGTACAACGAGTTCCTTCCGGCGCTGCTCGGCCACGCCCTCCCGCCGTACAGGGGTTACAACCCGAACGTGAACCCAGGGCTCAGCAATACGTTCGCGACCGCGGCGTTCCGGTTCGGGCACTCGCAGGTCGGTCCGGACATCGGCGTGATCGATCCGGACTTCGAGGAGATCGACGAGATCGATCTCTCGAAGGCGTTCTTCAACCCCGACGTCATCCCCTCGCTCGGCGGCATCGACCCGGTCGTCCGCTACATGGCGGTCGATCCCGCGCAGCGGATCGACAGCACCATCGTCGGCCCGCTCCGGAACTTCCTCTTCGGGCCGCCCGGCGCCGGCGGATTCGACCTCGCCTCGCTCAACATCCAGCGCGGCCGCGATCATGGACTCCCCAGCTACAACGTCGTACGCGCCGACTTCGGCCTCAAGCCCGTGAAGACGTTCGGCCAGATCACCTCCGACAAGGCGCTGGCGGCGAAGCTTCAGCAGCTCTACGGCAGCGTGGACTCCATCGACGCTTGGGTCGGCATGCTCGCGGAAGATCACCTGCGCGGATCGAGCCTCGGCCCGACCGCGTCGGCCGTCATCACCGACCAGTTCACGCGCCTGCGCGACGGCGACCGCTTCTGGTACCAGAACGTCGCCCTCGACCCCGCGGATCTCGCCACCGCCGAGCGCGCGACGCTCCGCGATCTGCTCGAGCGGAACAGCGGCGCGGTCGGCCTGCAGCCCCGCGTGTTCTTCGTCTGCGTCGCCGACTTCGATCACTCGGGGGCGGTGGACGACCGGGATCGCGAGGCGTTCCTGTCCGCCTACGAGAGCGGAGCGCCCAGGGCGGATCTCGACGAGAACGGGGTCGTGGACGGGAGCGACCTCGACGAATTCCTGGATGCGTTGGCGGAGGGATGCTGATCGGGGCCGAGCCGGATCCCGCCGGGCGGATCATCGCCCGGCGGGCGCATTTCACCGTCTCGCGACGAGTCCCAGCCCTTCGAGGAGCGCGACGAGGCGATCGACCCAGGCCGCGTCGATGTCGGTCTCGAACTCGCACGAGAGCGCTTCCGCGATCTCCGCGGGGGTCCGGTTTCCGTCCATGAAGCTCGCCGCCTCGAAGACGACGAGGTCGCGGCCGGGGGCGCCCGCGGCGCGGAAGCGCTGGTCCTGCGTCTTCCACCAGGCGAGGTCGGCGCCCGCGAGCGGCTCGAAGACGGCGCCGTCGTACGGGAGGAGCACGAGGCGGCGCGGGCCGCGTCCGGTGCCGGCGGCCCGCACGAGCGGCACGGGCGCCGCGGCGTCCTTCTGCAGCGCCGCGATCGCGGCGCGATAGCGCGCCGGGCACGCGCCTCCACGATCGAACACGGCCGCGCGGGCGGCACGACGGGTGAGGTCGCCGACCTGCTCCGCGCTCGCGAGCGCGTTGACGCGCCGCCACTCGGCCTCGCCTGCCGTCGCGAGGAACAGCGCGGCCGCGGTCGCCATCGTGCCGACGCGCAGGAGCTCGCTCGCGTCGGTCTTGTCGATCCTGTCCTCGCTCGTGTGGTGGGTCCAATCGGGGTCGTGGCCGAGCATCGTCGAGGGGATCCCCATCCCCAGGAAGACGTCGTGATCGCTCCCCTGGCTATACGGGATCGCCTCCGTGGGCCAGATGTGACGCGTGCCCGACGGCGCGACGAGCCCGGCCTCCTTCGTCTGCGCGAGCGCGTCTGCGAGGAGCGCGTCGAGGAACGACGGGACGGAGTCCGGCGTGCGCGTGAAGTAGAAGCGGGAGTCGGTCTTGACCGTGTCCTCGCCGACCATGTCCATGTTGATGTTCGCGACGATTCCGGGGCCGCCGGGCTTCGCGGCGCGCGCCTCCTCGTGCCGCGTGACGTAGGCCATCGTGCCGAAGAACTCGGGCACCCACATGAAGTGGAGGGTGGATCGGGGCTTCGCCTTCCCCCCGGCGACGAGCGCGCGGATCGTGCGCGCCATCTCGAGGAGCGCTCCCGAGCCGCTGGCGTTGTCGTTGGCGCTCCACTTCGGATGGTCGAGATGCGCGGTGATCAGGATCTCGCGCTCCGGACGCTCGGTCCCGCGGACGTACGCGTGCACGAGCGTGAGCTTTCCCGGACCCAGCGTCGCGTCGATCGTCCCGCGGACCCGCACCGCGCCGCCCCGCATCAGCTCGCGGAGCCGCGCGACCTCGTTCGCCGAGATCTGGAACCCTCCGCTGGTTCGCGTCAGCTCCGCCTGACGCGTCCAGAGCCCGTTGTAGCGGACCATGTCGGGATGGTCCGGGCGGTCGAGCGCGTCGGGGTAGATCACGACGCCGACCGCGCCGTGCTCGAGGACCGCGTGGCGCACGACGTCCGCCGCGTAGCCGGTCGCGAGCGCGACCTTCCCCGCGACGGCCTTCCCGGCGTAATCGCCGTCCTCGGTTCCCCGCCCGACGTCGATCAGCTCGCCGCTCCACTCGCCCCCCTTGGAGTAGGTGGACACGCACATCGGAACGTCCGCGTACCGGCAGATCCGGTAGGGGACGAAGTCCGGCCGTCCCGCGGCGCTCTCGACCCACAGCTCGCCGCCGCGCATCTCCCACCCCATCGGCGAGATCCAGGTCTGGTACCGGGTGGCGCCGTCCGAGGGGAACTGCTCGATCGACGCCTCGATCCCGATCGCCTTCAGTCTCGCGAGCACGACGTCGGCCGCCACCTGCGCCATCATCGGGCTCCCCTGGATGCGGTGGTACTGGACGATCTGCCGCGTCGCCTCCTGCGCGGCCTCGCCCGAGTACTCGGAGGCGATCGCATCGAAGAGCGGCTGCGGGACGAGGTGGCGCGGGGGCATCGCGACGGACCCCGCGGCCGCGGCGGCGATCAGCGCGAGCAGGACGGCAGCGGGGCCGGGCATGGCGGGTGCGGATGCTAGCGCATCCCACGGCGGGGACCTAGCGAGCCGGCCTCAGGGACAGGGGGCGATCGCCCGGTCCGTGCTGCAGGAGGGCGCTCCGTCCGGGCGCTCGGCGCCCGCCGAGCTCGTTCCGAGACTGCCGGTGAATCCGGCCGAGATCGGCGCGATCAAGTAGTAGCGATTGCCTCCCGACGGCTCGAGCGTCAGCGAGAGCGCGTGCGCCGACGTGCATCGGAGAGGCGCGTGCGAATACCAATCGCCCAACGTCCCTTCATGGACGGAATAATCCGGGCTCGAGGCGCTGCAGCTGGCGCCCCAACTGAGATCGAGATTCCCTGCCGTCTGCGAGCTCTTCTCCACGTGGAGCGAGGGAGCGGAGCCGGGGAGCGAGGCCGTGGTCAGGCAGGTATGCCCGCCGTTCGTCTGCGTGCACGTGCAGCTCGGACACGAGCGAAAAGGAGGGAAGCAGACGACGCCGTTGTTGCAATCGACGGCGAACGGGTCGCCGCAAACGGTCCCGCCCAGCTGACAGCAAGCCTCGACGGGACCACGAACGAGGGCGAGCGATCCGAGGAAACCCAGAAGGAGGGCTCGAGGGCGCACGACCGAAACGTAGGGGCGGCGACGAGCGGGGTCAAGAACGCTCAGATCTTCGCGAGCGCGCAGACGTTCTTTCCGAGCTCCAGCTCCGACGCCTCGGCCTCGGCGGGGGAGGCGAGCCCGAGGTTGACGCGCTTGATCTCGACGTACTGCGGCGGAAACGCGGGGAGGCTCGCGAGGATGTAGCGCGCGAACGCGTCGGCGTCCTCCGTCGCGTGCCGGGCCCCCTCGTTCCGCGACACCAGACCGTCGATCGGCGCCGTGTGCGCGCCGCGCTCGTCGGCTTCCGCGGGATGGCTGAAGTGGCCCGGACAGAGAACGACCGACGGGTCGAGGGCGAGGAGCCGCCGGAGCGAGGCGTGATGGAGCGGCGTCCACGCCTCCGCCTTGCCCCCGAGGTCCGGGCGCGCGATCGACGCAGTGAACAGCGTGTCCCCGGCGAAGAGGAAACGGTCGTCGAGGAGCAGCGCGACCGCTCCCAGCGTGTGTCCGGGGACGTGCAGCACGTCGAGCACCGCATCGCCGAACGCGAGGCAAGCGCGGTCCCGCAGCGGCTCGAAGTCGAGCCGCGCCGGGAGCATGTCCATGGGATGGATCGCGTCGTACGGATGCAGGTAGTACGGCGCTCCGGATCGCTCCGCGAGCGCGCGCCCGCCGCTGATGTGGTCCGCGTGGGCGTGCGTGTCGATCACGAGCGCGATTGAGGCGCCGCGGGACTCGACCAGCTCGGTGTAGCGATCGACGTGGCGGAGAGGGTCGATCACCGCCGCGGCGCCGCCCGAGATCGCGATCCAGCTCAGGCACCCTCGGGCCGGGCGCGAGACCTGCAGGACCGTGAGCGGCGGCTCCTCGACGATCGGCACGACCTCGTAGGCATCCCCCCAGGCGATCATGCCTCCCTCGAGGTTCACGGCGTCGTAGCCGAGCGAGCGCAGCCCTTCGGCGACGAACGCGGAGGTCCCGCCCTTCGCGCAGACGGCGACGACGAGCCGGTCTTTCGGGATCGCGGAGGCCTGGTGCTTCGCCAGGTATCCGGCGGCCGCGCCCGCGATGTCGTCTTCGTCGGCCTCCGCGAGGATGCGCGTGTACGGGACGTTGATCGTCTCGACGGGGTGCGGCCCCTCGACCTTCCACGCGGCGAACTCCTTCGCCGCGCGCACGTCGAGCAGGAAGGTCGGCTCCCCGCGGCGGAGGCGCTCGCGAAGCGCCTCGACCGTCAGGTTCACTCCGACCCCTTCCTCACGAGGAAGATCAGCTTCGCCCCCTCGTCCTTCGTCGAAAGCAGCTCGTTCCCCGTGTCCTCCGCCCAGGCCGGGATGTCCGCGAGCGCGCCGCGGTCCGTCGCCACGATCTTGAGGATCTGCCCCGGCGCCATCGCGCGCATCTCCTTCCCCGCCCTCACCACCGGCATCGGGCAGGACAGCCCCGACGCGTCCAGCAGCCGGTCTTCCTTGATCTCGGCCATCGCTCCCTCCGTCAGACGAACAGCGTGAGGTGTCCGCGGCGCGCGATCGACAGGAACGCCGCGGCGCCGCCGATCTCGACCCCCTCGATGAAGTCGTCGCGCTCGTAGCCGAACACGTCCATCGTCATCTGACAGGCGATCAGGCGGACGCCGGACTCGCGCGCCACCGCGTGCAGCTCGCCGATCTCCGCGACGTTCTTCTTCTTGAACATCGACTTCATCATCATGGTCGCCATCCCCTGCATGCCGGGGAGCGCGTTGACCAGCTCGGGCATCGGGACCGGCATCGGCATGCCGGGGTTCGCGACGGGGGAGACCTTGAGCTTCGTCTCGAAGTCCTTGTGGATCACGTTCAGCCCGTAGAACGTGAAGAAGACCGCGACCTCCATCCCCGACGCCGCCGCGGCGGTCGAGAGGATCAGCGGCGGATACGCCCAGTCCAGCGTTCCCTTGGAGGCGATGATCGCCCCTTTCCTGTTCGCGGGGTCCTTCTTGAATGCGGCTTCGATCTCCTCGCGCACGATGCGCCGCACGGCCTGCTCGTCGAGATGGGTCTCGATCATGGGGTCTCCTCGGGCGATGTCGAGGAGGCGAGCATGGACCTCCGGCGCTTCCGCGTCTAGCCGTCAGGGACAGATGTTGCTCGACCTCGTCGCCCCGAGCGAATCGGCCCCGTACGTCCCCACGCCGCAGGCGTTCGCGCCACGGACCAACAGGAAGGTTCCCGTGCCGGGGAGCGGATCGGGGCCGCCGCCGGCGGACGTCGCGGAGGTCCCGTCGTGGAGGCAGATGCCGCCCGACCCGGGGGCGACGGGGAGCGCGTCGAGCGAGTCCTCGAGGACGTCGTAGACGGTGCTCGATCCCGACCGGAGCGCTTCGGTCGCCCAGGACATCTGCGAGTGCGACGTGAAGCGAAGGTTCCGCACCTCGCCGGGGACCGCGAACGCCGACGCGCTCGCCGGAGCGCAGTCCAGACCGGTGCGCACGCCGTCGCCGTCGGCATCGGTGTAGTTCGTCAGGTTGTCGAAGAGGAGGATCTTATTCCCCGGGTTCGACGCGCAGATCACGTCGAAGTCCGCGTCGCCGTCGAGCCGTCCGGCCGCGATCCCCTCGGGGCCTCCGCACAGCGAGATGAAGTGCTCGACGAACCCCGGCGGCGATCCGCCGTCGCTCTCGTACCAGACGAGCGTGGAGTCGTTCCACGAGCCCGCGATCAAGTCCGGATCGCCGTCCCCGTCGAGGTCGGCCGCATCCACCGAGATCGCCCCGTCGCGAACCGTGGAGAGGGTGTGCGGCGTGAACGACGGCGGCTTCCCGCCGTCGCTCTCGAGCCACGCGATCCGGTCGTCCTCCGCGGACGCGGAGATCAGGTCCACGTCTCCGTCCCGGTCGAGGTCCGCGGCTGCGACGGCCCACGGATCGTTCGTGATCGTGGTGACGACGCGCTGGGTCCAGACCGGCGGATGGCCGCCGTCGCTCTCGAACTCCACGATCCGGTCGCCGGCCGTGTCCACGGACACGATGTCTCGATCGCCGTCGCGGTCGAGATCGACCGCGCGCACGGCGCTCGCGCCGAGCAGACCGGGGGAGACGGGGCGAATGGTGAAGCTCGGGGGGTTCGCGCCGTCGTTGTCGTACCACTCGACGTCGCGGCAATCGAGCGGCGGCCCGCAGATCGTGTTCGTCAGCCCGCCGATCCCGTCGATGTCGCCGTCGCCGTCCACGTCCGCTGCGTCCACCCCCCAGGCGCCGACCCAGAACGCGGAGATGACCTGCTTCGTCCAGGTGGGCGAGGTCAGGCCGGCATGCCGGTAGACCGCGACCCCCTCGTCGTTGAAGTTCGAGGAGAAGACGTCGAGGTCGCCGTCGCGGTCCACGTCGCCGACCGCGACCGTGATCGGACCGGCCGCGTTGACATCGATGACGCGGCGCGTCCATCCCGGGGCGTCGCGCCGTCGTTGTCGTACCAGACCACGGCGTTCGCGGTGTATTCGGCGGCGACCACGTCGTTGTCGCCGTCGCGGTCGATGTCCGCGGGCACGACGCTCGTCGGCTGGAGCGAGCTCGGGGACAGCTCGCGCAGGAAGAACGTGGTCTGCGCGGGCACGTGCAGCGAAGAAAAGAAAAGGATGAGAGCGATGAGGGCGAGATCTCGAAGTGTGCGCATGCGACGAGCATACGGTTGAACGGCGCGGCGAACGCTTCGGGCAGGGACGCGATGGGAGGGAGATTCCGGACCGTCCCCTGCTTCGAGCTACTTCCGCGCCCTCACGACCTCGGACGCACGCTCCTGGAATTCGCCCGGCCTCGCCGCGAGATTGCGGAGCACCTCCAAGGACTCGTCGCGCCGCTCGAGGCGATCGAGGGCGAGCGCGCGGACCCATCGCCCGCGGTCGCGCGCGGGTTGCGGGATGCTCTCGACGTCCAAGGCCTCCAGCACCTGGAGCGCGCGGGCCGGCTCGTCCACGTGGAGGAGCGCGCTCGCGAGCAGGAGGCGAAGCGGATCGCACGCGGCCGGGAGGTCCTTCCCGCCGAGCAGGAGGACGACGCGCGCGGCGTCGTGCGCCCGATACGCGCGGACCGCCTCGGGCGCGAGCGCGCAGGGACCGTCGCCGCGCGCGAGGCTGTCGGTCGCGTCGAACGAGAGCCAGTCGGGGGCGAGGAGCGCCGGGCGACGAACGGGGATGAGAAGCGCCGCGAGGAAGATCGTGGCGGCGATGGCGGCGATCACGAGCGTGCGCGCCCGGCGCGATCCGGGGATGGCTGCCGACGCAGGCGCCGTCGCGCGCGCGATCTCGCGGTCCCGCCAGGCCTCGACGAAGCGCTGCTCGCAGTCGCGGCAGCCGCGGAGGTGCTCGACGATGCTCGAGCGCTCCTCCGCCGAGGCCGATCCGTGCACCAGGTCGACGAGCGCCTCGTCCGGCGGATGCTGCGGCCGTCCGGCCTCGCTCACGGGCCACCCCCCGTCCCGCGAAACATACCGCGATCCGCCTCGAGCGACTCCCAGAGACGCACGTAGGTCCCGGTCGGCAGAGCTTTGGCGTCCACGCCCTTCCCGAGCAGGCAGCGGCGCATGACCGCGCGCACGCGAAAGAGGAGCACGTCCACCGCGCCTGGGGTCATGCGGACGAGCGGGTGCCGGCCGATCTGCTCCGACGTCAGCTCGAGCAGCACGCGAAGGCACCAGGCGGCCCGGTTCCTCTCGGGGATGCTCGACAGGCACGCGACGATCGCGGCGGCGCACGCGCGGCTGTCGATCGTCGCCTCCTGCGTCGGCGAGCTTCCGCCGAGGGTGCGACCCGCCCCCTCGGTCTCGTCGAAGCCGACGACGTCGCGGCTCCGCGACCCCGCGTAGTCCAGCAGCGCATGGCGCGCCGTGAAGACGACATACGCGCGGACCTGCTCCGGCGCGGCGCGCGTCGGATCCCACGAGCGCGCGTCGAGCTGCCGCATGAGGTCCAGGGCCTTCTGCGCCGCGATGTCGCGCTGGTCGTCCGCCCCGAGGGATCGAAGCGACCGCGCCCGGCTGCGGACGCACATGGCGACGATTCCATAGAGGAGGATCCAGGTCTCTCCGCGGAGCGAGGCCGCCGTCCTCTCGTCCGCCGCCCCGAACCATCCGGCGACCAGCTCCCGCAGGCGCATAGCCCAACCGGCCGGCGCGGAATCGTCGGACGGCTCGACCGAAGAGAGCTCTTCCGGACCGCTCATGGCGCAACGATACCCGCGACCGGTCCGCCGCCCGCTACGACGGCGTGCGCCGCGGAGCGAGGTCGTTCTTCGGCACGAGTAACGAGGCGCACCGAGCGGAGCTACGGTAGGGGGCCATAGTTGACGTAGTGCGTGTCCACCGTCTCGAAGACGATCGGCGGATTGCCGATGAAGTCGGTCGGGTTCCGGATCGTCACCTGGACCTCGAAGCTCTGGTTGAACATGGACCTGGTATACGTGGGCGCCGTCGACTTGATCTCCGACCAGACCGTCTGTCCAGCCAACCGAGTCCGCCACTCGTACTGATAGCTACTGGCGGGAAACGACCCACCGGTGGCCACCGCCGTGAACGTTCCCTGCTGCTTGTAGTAGAGGACCGATGGCCCGTGGATGTTCACGACCGGCCCGTATTCGGCGCTCGGCCAGTCGAGGACCTGATAGTGGGTCCCCCCGCTGCAATACGTCATCATCCCGCTCGGCCAGATGCCCCAGAAGGCGTCGTTGGGGGAGGGGAGAACGCTCAGCGACCTGAGGTAGAAGCGCCCCTGACCGTTCATGACGACCGTGTACCAGACCTCCTTGGAGAGGCGCGCGTAGTACTCCTCCCCCGTGTAGGTGCCTGAGCTCCCCTCCAATCCGATGATGAGCTCCTTCCAGTTGCCGCTCGGGCAGGTCCCGGAGCCGGCGTGGCTCGCCCGGAACGTCGCGATCCCGGGGGGTGGAAGGACCTGCCGTCCGGATTGACTCTCGTAGATCCGGACGTCCACGGCGGTCCAATCCCTGACGAAGACCTCCCCCTCGAGGGCCATGGTGAGGACGGGGGCGAGGATCGAGAAGATCGCGAAGACGGCTGCATGGGTCTTTCGCATGCCCTTGGAGACGAAGGACGGGCGGCGATCTTACGCACGGTGGCCGCAAGCTTGTTGACGAAGGGCTCGAGCTCGAGCGAGTGACCCTTTTCTTCTGGGATTCAAGGGAGGAATTCAGGCGGCGTGGGCGCGTCGGAGGATGGGGAGGCCGGCGGTCCAGCGCTTCTGATAGAGGTTGCGCAGGAACTGGGTGAGCCGGACCCGCTCCGGGAACAGTCTTCGCGAGAGCACCCGCTCCCATCGCCACGGACAATCCGTCAGTCCTACGCGCATTGCCGGCGTGGAGCGGTCGGGTTTTCGCTCGGAGCGTGCCTTGAGGAAGTTCTTCCAGACCGCGATCAGGTGGATCCGTCCGAGGATCGACTCCAGCCTTCGGCCGAAGGCGATCGTCTCCCGCTTGTGGTCGGCGCAGGTGTGGCGGATCAGCTGGTGGAGCTGATCGATGGGAAACATCGCCCAGTCCCGC
>Ga0075428_100006959_pt1 | contig 12553 bp, 9 predicted proteins | sample RhiMetdeltSRZDD2_FD_75291 | JGI IMG/M metagenome (GOLD analysis project Ga0075428, IMG submission 75291) | Populus rhizosphere microbial communities from Tennessee, USA - Rhizosphere MetaG P. deltoides SRZDD2 | ecosystem: Host-associated > Plants > Roots > Rhizosphere > Soil | place: USA...
ACAGCCACCGCACGCGTGTCGTCATACATCACCCCCCGGACGCGACAATCTCTCACTCTGCCGGTGGTCTGTCAAACCCGCGGCACCGCTTGTCAAAAGCGGCATCCGCTTGCAAAGCGGCATCCGCTTGTCAAAAGCCGCATCCGCTCAGCCGGGCGCCAGCACCTTCTTCATCAAGAAGAGCGAGAAGCCGGGTGGATAGTCCGCGAGCTCCGCGAAGCAGGAGTAACCGAGCCGCTCGTAGAAGCCGCGAGCCTGAAACTCGAAGGTATCGAGCCACGCGTTCCGACATCCGCGGACAAGCGCCTCGCGCTCGGCGTGGCGCATCAGCTCCGTCCCGATGCCTTGCCCGCGCATCCCCTCCGGCACGACCAGCAGCTCGACAAACAGCCAGTCGTACGCCGTACGTCCCCAGAGCCCCCCGACCACCCTGCCGTCCGCGTCCGTCAGCGTGAGGATCAGCGGCCTGAAGTCATTCCTCCCGGTCTTTTCGGCGTTGAAAGCGACAAGCGGATCGACGATCGCTGCTCGAACCGCCGGATCCACGACGTCGGTGAGTCTGATTACGTGTGCCACTGCCGGGTAGCCCCCGCACACGGGAGTCTCTGCCGCCTATCGAACTGCAGCAGTCCAGAGCTCCCTCCAGCCGTGATTTTGCATCGTTAACAAGAACTTTGCGCGGGCTTAGTACCAAAACCGCCGCCGGATCCGTCTATCCAGACATGAGAATCAAGACTGCCTTCGCTGCGCTGCTCCCTCTGGCCGCTGCCCTGCTGCAGCTGCCCGCCACCGCTCAGGCGGAAACGCAGGCACAGCTCCGAGTTCGCGTGGTTGACCAGACGAACGCCGTGCTGCCACGCGCGACCGTCACAATCTTCACGCTGGACGGCAACCCCGGCGTGACGGCGACCGCCGACGACAAGGGCGTCGTCGTCTTTCCGGCCGTGTCGGCCGGTTTGACGGAAATCGTGGTGAAGTTCCCGGGATTCTCGCCGTACATCGGTAAGGCGACGCTCGAGCCAGGCGACAACGCCCAGACGGCAGCGCTGCGTCTCGCTCCGGTGATCGAGGAGGTCACGGTCAGGGCAACGCCAAGCGGCCATCGTTCGTAGCGCGACGCCGGGCTCCTTGCTTCCCCGGGCGAGCATCGCGGATAACCACGAAGGCCTTCGACTTACGGCGCCGGCGGCCTGGCGAACCTCGCGGCGTCGATCGGCACGTTCGGCTGCACCTCGGTGAGCTCGATCGTGTCACGTCCGTCCAGCCACGTCACGGTCCAGCGGAACGGCATCTTCACGCCAGACACCTCCCGGTAGTCCGCATAGTCCACCTGCGTCGGCACGGGGCCGACCGGCGAGCCGACGTAGCGAAGCTGGCGCACGAGCAGACCGGACTCGGCGTCGAAATAGAGCGTCGCCGTCACCCCGCCGCGGCCGGTGCCCTGCACGACCTGGACGTCGCGATCGTCGATGCTGGCTGGCAGGCCCACGCGCCATTTCTCGGCGACCTGCTTGATGCGCGCCGGAAACGACAGCTCCGTGTCGAGCCGAAGGCCATCGAGATCGGCCCCGGCCAGCGCCAGCACCGGCACGGGACGATGGGGAGCGGCGATCCAGCCGTTGGTCCCGTCGAAGGTCGTGCTGCTGTTCCCGCTCGGCGTCCTGACGACGGTGGTCCGCCGGTTCGGCGACTGCGCGAAGATCTCCAGCGGCCGCTGGTCGCCGTCCGGTCCGTACCCGGCGCTCGTCCCGGCGGCCGTGAAGCTGCGGAGCGCCGCAACGCGGCTGGCACCGCCGATCGCCTCGATGTACTTGTCGAAGACGGCGTCGGCCGATGGCGCCGAGCGGGCCTGCTCGATGATGCCGCCCGAATCGTCCAGCGGCTGCGCGCCGTAGAGCGTGGTCATACTCGGCATCAGCTGCGGGCGCTGGCTGCCGCGGTGGCATGAGAAGCAGGTCAGCGCCTGGCGTCCGCCGAAGTGCGTCTTGTTGATGGCGGCCATCATCACGACCATGCGCCGCGCCATCTGCTTGCGCGGGCTGTCGGTGGCGTAGTTCTGCCAGCTGCTGTCGCCGGAACGATGGCAGTCTTCGCACGACATGCCGAGCGCCGCGGAGAAGATCCCCATGGTGCCCATGAAGTCGTTCACCGGAATTCCCCTGAGCACCTGGACGTTCTTGAACACGTCCTCAGCCAGCAGCGGCCGCTGCGCCGTCTGACCCTCGAGCGTGGCGAGCGCCAGCAGGCAGAGCGAGGTGAGGGCGCCAAGGACCGGCAGGACGCGTGTCGTCGATGCGAGCTTCATCATGGCCACTCGAGTACAGAGAGATGCTGAAAGATGAATCCTGAGCGCCACGGCCAGAGCCGGGAAGCCGAAGCCTAACTTAGGCGAGGTACGTGGTGAAGACAAGCGCGCCTGCGACGCGTCAACCGAGCTGAAGCTCGGTTCTACAACATCTGTCTTCGTGCGATGCTCGCCGCGCGCGACCCGCTAACCGAGCTGAAGCTCGGTTCTGGGTAGGTGCTACCGCGCGAGGTTCGCGAACCGCGTTTGTTCGCGGAGGAACGCGAGGCGCACCACTCCGGTCGGACCGTTGCGCTGCTTGGCGAGAATGAGCTCCGCCGTGCCTGCCTCGGGGTTGTTCGGGTCCCTGTTGTACACATCGTCCCGATAGATCATGATCACCACGTCGGCGTCCTGCTCGAGCGCGCCAGACTCGCGCAGGTCGGAGAGCTGCGGCCGGTGGTCGGAACGCGACTCCGGCGCGCGGCTCAACTGCGACAGCACGATGATCGGCACGTTCAGTTCCTTGGCGAGGCCCTTGAGCGAGCGCGAGATCGAGGCCAGCTCGAGCGTCCGGTTCTCGTAGCGCCCGCGCGCGCTCATCAGCTGGATATAGTCCACCACCAGCAGGTTGAGGCCGTGTTCGGACTGCAGCCGGCGCGATTTGGCTCTCATCTCCAGCACGCTGACGTTCGCCGTGTCGTCGATGAACAGCCGCATGCCGCTCAACATCTCGAGGGCATGGGAAATGCGGCCGTAGTCCTTCTGCCCGATGGCGCCGCTCATCAGCCGATGGCTGTCGATCTGCGCCTCCGAGGTGAGCAGACGGATGAAGAGCGATTCCCGCGACATTTCCAGGCTGAAGAATCCGACCGTGAAGTCGGGCTGCGTGGCCACGTGCTGCGCGACGTTGAGCACCAGGCTGGTCTTCCCCATCGAGGGGCGCGCAGCCACGATGACGAGATCGCCGCGCTGGAAGCCGCGCGTCATCTCGTCGAGATCGACGAACCCGGAGGGCACGCCGGTAATGAGCCGCTTCTGCTCGAACAGCTGTTCGATCTGGGGATAGCTGTCCCTGACGAGATCGCTCATCGGCACGAAGCCGGCTTTCATCCGCGCGTCGGCGACGGCGAAAATCGCGCTCTCCGCCTCGTCGAGGATCAGGTCCGCTTCCTGCTCGGCCTCGTAGGCATTCGTCACAATCCGGTTCGCCGCGTATATGAGCTGGCGAAGCGTCGACTTCTCTTTGACGATGCGCGCGTAGTACTCGACGTTGGTGGCGCGGGGGACGCCGTCGGCCAGAGAGGCGATGTAGGCCGGCCCGCCCACTTCATCGAGCTCGCCCGCGCGCGAGAGCTCCTCCTTCAGCGTGATGAAATCGATCGCCTGCGCACGCTCGTTGAGCGCCACCATCCGGTCGAAGACGCGGCGGTGCGCGTCACGATAGAAATCGCCCGAGTCGATGAGCTGAGCGGCCAGGTTGAACGCGTCGTTGTGTACCAGGATGGCGCCGAGCACAGAACGTTCGGCATCGAGATTGTGCGGAAGCGTACGCTCCGCGGCAGCAACGACAGCTTCGGCCATGAAAAGGAAAACAGGAGAACGTGCGGAGGAAGCAGTGTAACAAAAATTTCAACGCCGTGATCCCTCGAGGGATCAAGAATCTGCGATCGGCAGCGCGCGATCGGCAGCATATCGTCGTTCCGCCTCCGCTCGCTTCGACCATCTGCCCGAACATCGGCACGTGCCGGTCACCTGCTGAGCGCACGATTTGTGACATCTGTCGGGTGGAGACCATAATCCACGGCCATGATGCGCATCTCTCGTTGTCTCGTCGCTGCTCTCGTCGTGTCAGCGGCAGTCTCCGCACGCGCCACCTCCGACACCCAAGAGACGGCCAACGCTCTTCGCGAACGCACCGGTGCCTCGGCTCGCCTCGATGGGGCCGTCGCGTTCTCGCTGCCTGAAGGCGTCGTGCTGGACGACGGCCTCACGCGCGACGAGGCGGTCGCAGTGGCGCTGTGGAACAACGCGGAGTTTCAGGTGGCGGCTGCCGGGCTCGGATTCGCCCGCGCCGACCTGCTCGAAGCCGGGCTCATCACCAATCCGGTCCTCTCGCTTCTCTTTCCAGTGGGTCCCAAACAGCTCGAAGCGACGCTGCGGCTCCCGATCGAGATTCTGTGGGAACGCCCGCGCCGAATCGCCGCGGCGCGCGCTGCCGGCGATGTCGTGGCGCAACGCCTCATTCAAACAGGACTGGACCTGGCGGCGGCGACCAAAGAGGCGCACACGGATCTGTCATTGGCACAAGAACGAGCGCGTCTCGCCGCGGAGACATCGACGCTCGTGCAACGCATCAGCAATCTCACGGCGACGCGTCTGGCGGCGGGCGATATCGGCGAACTGGAGGCGCGCGCCGCACGCGTGGATTCGGCGCGTGCAATGGAGGACGCGTCGCGCACGCGCCACGACATCACCATCGCCGCCGAGCGTCTGAGAAGACGGATCGGGCTGCCGCGCGAGGTCTCCATGCCCGCGCTCGTAGTCACCCCAGGCGACCTCGACCCCTGCGGAGCATCGGAATCGCTCCTGACCGAGGCGCTGGCAGCACGTCCCGATGTTCGGGCCGCCGAACTGGCCATCGAGGCGGCTGCCCGCAAGCTCGGATGGGAACGTTCCCGCGTGCTCGCGATTACGGCCCTCATCGACGCCAATGGCAAAGGCTCCCAGGGACGCGAGATCGGACCCGGCATCGACGTGGGGCTGCCGTTGTTCAACAGGAATCAGGTGGGCAAAGCGCGTGCCGCCGTCGAGATCCAGCAGGCAACAGCGGCCTATGCCGCCGCTCGGCAACGCGCCGCGCTCGAGGTGATGGAGGCGTCGGTGCAGTACGGGCAAGCCGCCGAGTCTCAATCGGCCTGGCGCGCGACGGTCGTGGAACCGCTCGAAGCGAACGTCGCTGCCGCCGAGCGCTCGTTCGGCAACGGCGAAACGTCGTTCCTGTTCGTGCTCGAGAACACGCGGCGGCTTGCCGAGGCGCGCGGGCGCGCGGGTGAGCTCGACGCCGATCTGAAGCGGGCGCGCGCCCGCATTGAGCGCGCCGTCGGCAGGAATTGCCGATGAGCGACACCTCCGAGCCAGCCATCTCATCCAGGAATGGCTGTTTTTCCAAGACTCCGCAAAGGAACCGGCGAATGACAAGATCCGTTTCCGTGGCTGCCATCTGCCTCGCATGGCTGCCGGCGTGCAACAACGGCCCATCCGCGACTCCTCCGAAGACGGCGCCAGCCACCGTGGCCGCACCGGTCAAAGAGGCGGACCTGACGACGGTGACACTCTCGCCCGAAGCGGAAGCGCGGCTGGGCATCAAGACTGCGACGATCGAGAGGCGCGCGGTGCCTCGGACGCGCACAGTTGGCGGAGAGGTCGTCCCTCAACCAGGGGCCGCGGTCGTCGTCACGGCGCCGTTTGCCGGCACGCTCGAGGCGACTGGTGAGCCTCCAACGCCAGGCAGCGGCGTCGAACGTGGCCGGGCGGTGTTCCGCCTGTTACCGCTGGTGCCTTCGGAGCGCGACGCCCCGGTCGAAGCAGAACGGGCGGTCGGCGAAGCGTCGGCTCGCCAGGAGTTGGCAACCCAGCGCGTGCAGCGCGCCGAGATGCTCGTCAAGGACGGTTCGGGCAGCCGGCGCGCTGTCGAAGAGGCACAGGCCGACCTGGGCATTGCCAACGCCGAGCTGAAGGCCGCTCGCGACCGTTTCGCACTTGCCCGCCGGACCACCACCGCCGACGGAGGCGTCACGATCGATGTTCCCATCTCGGGCGTTCTTCGTAACGTCCACGTCACCCATGGCCAGCCGGTTGCGGCCGGGACCTCGCTCTTCGACGTCGTTCGCCTCGATACCGTGTGGATTCGCGTTCCGCTCTATGTTGGCGAGTCGGCCGAAATCGACACACGAGCGGCGGCGACCATCGTCGGCCTCGGCGCGCGACCCGATGCCGCAGGTCTCGTGGCACAGCCGGTCGCAGCGCCGCCATCGGCAGACCCGACCACCGCTGCGGTCGACCTGTACTTCGCGGCACGCAACCCCGATGGACAGCTGCGGCCCGGTCAGCGGGTCGGCGCGCGGCTGTTGAAAAAGGGCGCCTCGAACAGCCTCGTCGCACCGGCTGCGGCCCTCCTTCACGACGCCTTCGGCGGCACGTGGGTATACGAGGCACGCGATCCACACGTCTACGTGCGGCGGCGCGTGGTCGTCGCCGATCAGATCGGCACGCTCGCGGTGCTGTCTCAGGGCCCCGAGCCGGGCACACGCGTCGTCACGGAGGGCGCCGCCGAACTGTTCGGCACCGAGTTTGGCGCCGGCAAGTGAGGCGAGCTTCATGATGCGCCACATCGTTTCGAGCGCGCTGCGGCTGCGTGTCGCGGTGGTCGCCCTGTCCATTCTCACGGTCATCGTCGGCATCCGCACGGCACAGCAGGCGCCATTCGACGTGTTTCCGGAGTTCGCGCCGCCGCTCGTGGAAATTCAGACCGAGGCGCCGGGTCTCTCCACCGCGGAGGTGGAAGCGCTGGTCACGGTTCCGCTCGAGAACGCCATGAACGGCGTGCCGGATCTGCGGACGCTGCGATCGAAGTCGGTGCTCGGCCTGTCGTCGGTCGTGATGATCTTCGAAGACGGGACCGATCGGATCCAGTCGAGACAGCTGGTCCAGGAACGCCTCGCTCGCGTGGCCGCGGGCCTCCCGGCGGCGGCCCGGCCACCGGTGATTCTGTCGCCGCTGTCGTCACTCAGCCGCGTGATGAAGATCGGCGTCTCGTCGAAGCGGCTGTCGCAGGTCGAGCTCACCACGCTGGCGAAATGGACGATTCGCCCGCGCCTGATGTCGATTCCTGGCGTCGCGAACGTGGCGATCTGGGGGCAGCGCGATCGCCAGATCCAGGTACTCGTGGATCCGGATCGTCTGCGGGCGAACAACGTGACGCTCGAAAGCATCATTACCGCCACACGCGATGCCACCTCGGTCGCGGCCGGCGGCTTCATCGACACTCCGAACCAGCGGCTGGCGGTCGCGCACGCCGCGGCCGTCACCTCGGCGCCGGATCTGCGGGACATGGTGGTCGGGGGAACGATGCCGGCGAGCGGCCCCGGAAGAGACGGCGCCAGCCCTCGCTCGGGCGGCATCAGACGCATCGGCGACGTCGCCGAGGTCGTGGAGGGATTCCCGCCGCCGATCGGCGACGGGGTGATCAACGACGGTCCGGGCCTGCTCCTGATCGTCGAGAAGCAGCCCGATGGCAACACGCTGCAGGTGACGCGGGACGTCGAACGGGCACTCGACGCGCTCGCGCCAGGGCTGCGGGACGTCGAGATCGACCCCACGATTTTCAGGCCGGCAACGTTCATCGAGATGTCGCTGGCCAATCTGAATCAAGCGCTGCTCATCGGCTGTGTGCTCGTCATCCTGGTGCTCGCCGTGTTCCTCTACGACTGGCGCACGGCGCTCATCAGCATCACCGCGATTCCGCTCTCGCTGCTTGCCGCTGCCGTCGCGCTGCGCTATCGCGGCGGCACGCTCGACACGATGGTGATCGCGGGGCTCATCATCGCGCTCGGCGAGGTCGTCGACGATGCCATCATCGACGTCGAGAACATCGTCCGCCGGCTCCGGCTCAATCGCGAGCGTCCCGATCCGAAGCCGGCTTTCCAGATGGTGCTCGAGGCCTCGCTCGAAGTGAGAAGCGCGGTGGTCTACGGCAGCGCCATCGTGGTCCTGGTGTTTCTGCCGATCTTTCTGCTCGACGGCCTCGCGGGCGCATTCTTCAGGCCGCTGGCGCTCTCGTACGTGCTCGCCATCGTGGCGTCGCTTGCGGTCGCCCTCACCGTCACCCCGGCGATGGCGCTCATCCTGCTTCCGCACTCGCCGCGCCGGAGGGAGTCGCCGTTCGTGCGGTGGCTCAAGGACCGCTATCGCAGGGTCCTGCCGGTTTTCGCGCGTGCACCGCGCTCGGCCGTGGCCATCCTCGTGGCGGCTTTGGCGATCGCAGCGGCGGCGGTGCCGTTGCTGGGTGAGGAGTTCCTGCCGCATTTCAAGGAATACGACTTCCTCATGCACTGGGTCGAGAAGCCCGGCACGTCGCTCGACGCGATGACCCGGATCACGCTGCGAGCGAGCCGCGAGCTTCGCCAGATCCCCGGTGTTCGAAACTTTGGTGCGCATATCGGTCGCGCCGAGGTCGCCGACGAGGTCGTGGGGCCCAACTTTACCGAGCTCTGGATCAGCGTCGATCCCGAAGTGGACTACGACTCGACGGTGGCACGGATCCAGGACGTGGTCGACGGCTATCCCGGACTCCAGCGCGACCTCCTCACCTATCTGCGCGAGCGCATCAAGGAAGTGCTGACCGGCGCGAGCGCGACCATCGTGGTGCGCATCTTCGGCCCGGACCTCGACGTGCTTGCGGACAAGGCGGCCGAGGTGGGCAAGGCGATCGGCGGAATCGAAGGCGCCGCCGACGTCAAGGTGCAGGCGCTCACGCTGGTGCCGCACGTGCAGGTCCGGTTCAGACCCGAGCAGGCCCAGCACGTGAACGTCACGCCGGCGGCTGTGCGCCAGACGCTCGCCACGATGCTGCGGGGCACCAAGGTTGGAGAGGTCTACGAGGACCAGAAGATCTTCGACGTGATGGTGTGGAGCGCCCCCTGGGTTCGGCAGGATCTCTTCGCGCTGCGGAGGATGCCCGTGGAGCTGCCCGCAGGCGGATACGCACCGCTCGCCTCGGTGGCCGACGTCACGCTCGCACCGACGCCGAACGAGGTGACCCGCGAGGGCAGCTCGCGGCGAATCGACGTGACCTGCAACGTCAGAGGGCGCGACCTGGGCGCCGTCGCCCGCGACATCGACTCCGCGCTGGACACGATCGGCTTCGACACTGGCTATCACCCGGAGGTGCTCGGCGAGTACGCCGCGCGCCAAGACTCGCGAAGGCGATTGCTGGCCCTCGGCGCGCTGGCGCTCGTCGGCATCCTGCTTTTGCTCCACATCGACTTCGGATCGGTGCGCCTGGTGTCGCTCGTGTTCGTGTCGCTGCCCTTCGCCCTCATCGGAGGCGTTGCGGCGGCCTTCCTCGGCGGCGGTATCCTGTCGCTCGGCTCGCTGGTGGGTTTCATCACCGTTCTCGGCATCGCTGCCCGCAACGGCATCATGCTGATCAGCCACTACCGCCACCTGGAGGAAGTGGAAGACGTGCCGTTCGGCTCGGAGCTCGTCATCCGCGGCGCGGAGGAGCGACTGGCGCCGATCCTGATGACCGCCCTCGTGACCGGGCTGGCGCTCGTGCCGATTGTGGCCGGCGGCGACCGATCGGGTCACGAGATCGAGCACCCGATGGCCGTGGTGATTCTCGGCGGGCTGTTCACCTCGACACTGCTGAATCTGTTCCTGCTGCCGGCGATCTACCTGCGCTACGGGCGACGAGGGCGGAGGGGCACGACCGATTAACTCCTCGGCTTCCGTACCTTCCAGATGTGCTCGGCGGGCCACCTCGATGCCCAGGCGAGCGGCACGTAGTCCGAGTAGGTCGTCGTCGCTCCAGGCGGCGCCTGGAGCTCGATCAGATCTTCGACGACCAGGGAATGGCGATTGAACAACCGGATCCACTCGCCGTAGGTCAACTGATAGGTCACGCTGCTGCCATCGTCGAGCGGGCCGAGCGTGAAGTAGTCGACGAGCAGCCGCTCCGTGACGACGCCGGCGGCGAGGTCCTCGCAGATATCGCGGACGGGCGTCGACATGCAGAACGCCAACAGTCCGCCGGCCGCCAGCACACGCGATGCCTCGGGCACGATGCCGGACGGCGGCGCGAACGTGGCGGCGCCGTGATCGCAGAACACCACGTCGAAGCTGCCGTCGGCAAACGGGAGGCTGAGCGCATCTCCTTGAACGAGGCACGCCGAGGCGTTTCTGGCGCGCGACAGTCGATTGGCATGCACGAGCTGCCGTTCGGAGAGATCCACTCCGACGGCGCGGACGCCCCGTTCGCGAAGCGCAAGCGTCCACTGCGCGGCGCCACAGCCCAACTCGAGCACCCGCCGGCCCTCGAGTGGCCCGAGCGCGGAGATCTCGCTTTCGGGGATTCGCCACACGCCCCAGGCCAGCGGCGCACGATCGAGCGTTGCGGCGTTCCGGCGCTGGTAGTCGTCGCTCGTGCGGTTCCAGAAATGGCGGTTCTTGGACGAGGACATGCGGAATTGACGAATTGACGAAGGGACGGATTTGCCTAGCGGTGAGTTGAGTGGATTCGCAACACCGTGAATTCGTAAGTCCGTAAATTCGTAAATTCGAGGAGTCTTATCGGTCGTCGATCAGGTCCAGGAAGGCCCATTTCTTGCCCTCGGCCAGACCGGCCAGCAGACTGCCGGCGTTGCGGAAAACCAGCGGCGCCGACGTGATGTGCTGCGTGCCGGCATGCATGTCGCGGAACAGGCGCTGGATCGTGCCGGCGCGCAGCGCCACCGTGCCGGCCGCCGTGTAGACGAACTCCGCGACGTCGTGGCAACTCCACGTGATGTGTGCCAGAGCGAGCCGCATCAGTGTCTGACGGCGCAGATCGATCGGTTCTCCCCGTTCGAGCGTCTGCGTCACGTCGGCCCACGTTTCGTACACGAAGGCCCGCGCCGAACGGTACTTCGCTTCGGCCTTCGCGTACTGTTCCTGGAACGCTTCGCTGTGGGCAAGCGTGCCTGGACGCCCCATGCCGGAACGAACCTTGTTCGTCATCTCGTCGAGCAGCCGGCGCCCGATGCCGCACGCCCAGCCCGAGTGACAGATGAGGGCGAAGCCGATGATGCCGATCGAATAGAGCGCGCCACCTCGTGCCGACCGCTCGGTGCCGGCGAAATGCGTGAACGCGTCGGGGACGAACACGCCGTCGGTCGTGTAGTCGATGCTCCCTGTGCCGCGAAGACCGAGCACGTCCCAGTTCTCGATGAGCGTCGCCTCGCCAACCGGGAGCACGAAAATCCTCGGCTCGCCGGTTCCCTCGACCACGCCGAGCGTGTGGATGTGGGTGGCGTGCTTGATGCCTGAGGCGAAGCTCCAGGAGCCGGTGAGGTCGAAGCCGCCGGCGCGGCGCACCGCAGTGCCTGGCCTCGTACCTTGGCCGGCGATCACCGGCAGCCGTTCGCCGCCGAACAGATCGTCAACCGCCTCGTCGCCCAGATAGGCGGCGCCGGTGCCGACCGCCAGCGCGGCGGCCATCAGCACCCAGCCGGTGGACGGGTCGCCGTACGAGAGGTTCTCGATGACCTGAAGTGATGAGACCGGGTCGAGCTCGACCCCGCCGCGGACCGAGCGCGGCACCCACATCCCGAACAGCCCCTCGCGGTGCAGCGCATCGACCACGGGAGCAGACAGCCGCCCCTCGCGATCTCCGCCCGCCGCATGCTCATCCGCGATCGCTGCAACCGTTTTCGATCGTCCAGGCAGATCTGCGGTCGCCGGCGCCGTCCTTGCGATACTCGTCATCTCGGCCTCGTGTGAGTTCGGCCCAGCGTACCACTAACGAACGATCGCCAAGACGAGCGCTGCCTGCTTCCTTTCTTGCTTCTTCCAACACCTAACGTCCTACTTCCCTCCTGCCGTCCCCACCTCCTGCGCCAGCGGCGCCTTCAGCCGTTCCTCCGTCTTCACGTCGAAGCGACGGAAGTTCGAATATCTGGCGGTGGCGTCCGGCTTCTCCGTACGCATCTCGACCGGCACCATCACACCCAGTCGCTTGTCCGGCGCGAACCTCGTGACCAGCGTCGTGACCGTCCGGCCGTCGCGCACCTCGAGCTCCGTCTGAAGCACGCGGCCGGTCGCCGACTCGATCCAGGCGGTGCCGCGCGTTGGCACGTTCTGATTGGCGAATGGGCCGGACTGGAGCAATGTAGGCTTGGCGGTCTCGACGAACGTGAGGCCCTTGACGGTGCGCGGCCACTCCTTCCCGCCATTTTTTTCGCCGAACCGGAAGCGCGTCTGATACGCCGTCTGAAGAAGGGCGATGGCGTAGAGAGGATTGAGCAGCGTCGGCACATGCGGAGCGCTGTCAGCGGCGATCTGGAGTGCGCGCTCTTGTGCGTCCTCGAAGCCCTGCTCGAAGAGATCGCTCATGCGCTCGCTGCGGCCCGGCCGCGGCTTGCCGTTGACCAGCGCCACGTCGCGAAACGCGAGGAATTGCCGACGCGATCCCGGATACCGTACGAGCAGCAGCTCGGAGCGGACGGTTTG
>Ga0075428_100006960_pt1 | contig 12552 bp, 11 predicted proteins | sample RhiMetdeltSRZDD2_FD_75291 | JGI IMG/M metagenome (GOLD analysis project Ga0075428, IMG submission 75291) | Populus rhizosphere microbial communities from Tennessee, USA - Rhizosphere MetaG P. deltoides SRZDD2 | ecosystem: Host-associated > Plants > Roots > Rhizosphere > Soil | place: USA...
AGCAGCGTCGCCAGGTTCGCCGTGGCGGTTCGATCCTCGCCGAAAAGCGCCAGCGCAACGAGCACCATCGGTCGGTGGTTGCCGTGGCTGTGGCCCCAGACGAACTCGTGATCGTTCGAATCGGCCTCGAGCCGCGCGTACATCTCGAGCATCCCGGAGCGCAGCTTGGCTCGCACAGCGTCGGGGAGATCCGCGTGGAGCCAGTCGTAGACCGCCGACACTCCCATTGCCCGGAGACGCACGTCCATCTTCTCACCGGACGCTCCCAGGTTGCAGCACTCGAGCGCGATGTCCTGCGCTTTCTTCTTGAAGCGGCTGTCTCCCGAAAAGAGGCCGGCGAAAGCGAACGCGCGGGCGTAGGCGGAGCTGCTCCCTCCATCCGCGATGGTGGCATTGCTCTTCGCCAGAGAAGCCTCGCAGGTCGAGCGGAGGTCGGCCCAGGCTTTCGCGTGCGTGGTCGACAGCCTCTGGCGGATCTGGGGCAGGTCATCCGAGTTGAAGAAGATCCTCGGATGGCCCGTGCGAACGGTGTAGTCCTCTTTCTCGAGCGTGACGAAGGAGGCGACCTCGGTTTCGAGCGTCGCGCCCTGCGCCGAGCGCGAGACGCCCTGCACGTTGTAGAGAGTGCCTGGCTCGAGCTGGTCGAGCAGTACGCAGTGGTTGACGACGGCGGCCGGCTGGAGGATCGGAGTGCGCTCGAGCGCGGCGCTCGTGCCCCAGCGCAGCTCGGTGTCCGACATGAGAGGCGTCACCCAGCTCACTTTCGCGCTCCGCGTCGACAAGACGACGACGCGCAGGCCCGCCGGCACCGCGGGGGGTGGGGGCTCGGGCGCAGGCTCCGGCTCGACGGGCGGCGCTGGCCGCGGCTTCGGGGGGGCAGGAGCGGGAGCCTCGCCTCCCCCATCTCCCAGCTTGTCGCCTTGCGGACTGGCGGGCTCGTGCACGGCGATCCGGCTCTGTGCGCTGGCGTTCTTGTGGTCATAGCGGTCGCAGGAGGCGAGGGCCAAGACCCCGACGAGGAGCGACGCGCGCAGAACCCCCGACTTCGACCCGAGAAGCAACCCGTACCCAAGCATCATATCCCTCCCTCCGAAAATCTAAGGACGTGCCGGAAACGGGAAGCAAGGCATATGCCGGAAAGCTGCCGGCAACCGGCATCCTCGAAACCACGGTCCGGGAAGGGATTGCAAGGTGAAGCTTCCACGGTCGGAGGCGCGATGGGCTTCGTCAGGGTCGACTTACCGGCCCGACATCTTCTCAGCGCGTACTTTCTACCCGGACTTTGGCGACTCCGCACCCATTCCGATAATGGCGCTTCCACTCGATGCGCCAGATCCGCCCTGGGCTGGCGCGCCGAGATCTCCCGCCGCGCGCCGCGGCCGCAAACGGCTTACGGAGTGCCTTCGCGCGCAGTGGGCAGCCTGCCGCCCCTCCCGCGGAGGTGGTCGATCGCCGCGAAGAAAGGGAGGAGCTCGCTCCGGCGCCTCGTAATGGCGCCGCGCCAGAGCCCGCGCACGAGGAGCCGGAGCGTAAACGCGGCGCGGTGGCCCGCCCCCCGCGCCCGCAGAGGATTCCACGCACGGGAGAAGCGCAGCCGATTCCGCGCGCGGTAGTACTCCGCCACGGCCACCGACGCTGGGCTGGCGCCGCCGCCTCGGTGGAAAGCGCACGCGCGGGGGCAGATGACGACGCGATGGCCTGTTGCCCGGACGCGGTAGGAGAAATCGGCGTCCTCGAAATAGAGGAAGTAGTCCTCGGCGAAGCCGTGCGCATCCGTCCAAGCCTGGAGAGTGAACGCTACGGCAGCGCCGGCGACGAACCCGGTGTCCTCGACCGGCTCCCACGAAGCCTCGACACGCTCCGCCGGCTCTCTGGACTCCTCGATAAGCTCGGCGTGGCGCCGGCTGCGCGGCCGGCCCGCCGGCCATTCGACGTCCGATCCTACGTTCCACCAGCGCCCGGGGAAAGCGTCCCAGATGAGCGCGGGGCCGGCGACGCCGATTGAAGGGTAGGTGGTGAACGTCGCATCGAGCGTCGCGAGACAGCTCGTGTCGAGCCGCACGTCGGGGTTGAGGACGATGAACTCGTTCGAACCCCAGCGCTCCAGCGCCACGCGGACGCCCTCATTGGCGCCCGCGCCAAAACCGGGGTTGCCGGGGCGGGAAACATAGGCGCCGCTCGCAGCTCGTGCCCACGCTTCGAGCCTCGCGCTGGGGCGCGCATTGTGATCCACGATCGCGATGCGGGCCTCCACCCCGCGCGACGAGCGCACGGATTCGGCCGCCTCGATGCAGGGTCCGTCATCGCCGAAGTGCACGATGATGGCCGCCCACGCGCGCCGAGCGTCCCCGCTCGCTGCGTTCACGGCCCGCCGTCCCCGGAAGGCGCCTCCTGCCGCCGGAGCATCCCCTCGAGGACTTTCCAGTGCTCGCAGAGGAGCCGCTGGCGCAGCTCGGGCACGATTTCCGCCGGAACGATGCCTGGAGCCGCGCGCGCGTACGCCTTGAGCCCTCGCATCCGATCCGCCGTCGAGACGTGCCCTTCCGGCAGATTGCCTACTTCCGCAAGGTTGCGGAGCCGGCCTCTCCTGACGAGGGGCTGCCAGAGGTAGAGATGGTCGAGGTCGACGAGGAAGACGATCGGCGGCGCGTCGACGCCGCTGTCGGTGGAATCGGTGGAAGACTCGGAGCTCGCGCGAGCCTTCGGCAAACGCGGAGCGCGGCACGACGTTTCGAGGGAGCTCGTCGCGACGAGAAGGTTCTGCGGGGAGAGATCGTGAGGGTAGAGAGACCAGGAGTGGATTTTCGCCACGAGCCCGCCCACGGCTCTCGCAAGCGCGTGTTTCGGCCCCGGTTCCTTGCGGATCCGGCCGGGGCCCCAGTACTCGCGCATGAGGAAGGCGTCGAGCGGGACGCCGTCTTCGATCAACGCGGTCACGAGGTAGGCCTGGCGCACGAGCCCCCACCGGCGCGTCTCGCGCAGCGCTAGCACCTGCGGCGTGGGGATGCCGCGTACGGCGAGCGCGTGGCCCGCGCCGTAAGCGCGTCGCAGCCGGTGGCTCTCGAAAACTGCCTGAAGCCCCTCGAGAATCGAGTATTTGCGGAACTTGACGCAGACCGGCGTCGTGCCGACCACCCCTCGCCCCACCCACCCCCGCTCCGTCGCTTTGAATACACTCGCGGGTGGCGCCTCGGTCCACAGCGCGTGAAGCGCGACCGCGAGAAAGCTGCGCACGTGGTAGAGTCGGTGACGCCCTTCATCGACGACGTCGAATTGGGTCGAGCGGATGAAGCAACGTTTCGAGCGGCTGCGCACTCTTCGGGCGCGCAATCGATGCCTGCGTGCCTCGACCCGGCGCTCGAGCTCCGTGTCGCGAGCCCCGCTCCCATAGGCGTCCACCAGTCGGCGGATCCCGCTCCGACCCACGGTCCGCTCGAGAGAAAGCGACAGCTTCGCCAGACCATCCACGCGCTGCCAGCGAAAGAGCCGCTTCTGGAAACGGCAAGTATGGAGATCGATCAGGAAAAGGCTCGAGCCGTCGGCGCCGACGAGGACGTTCCCCGCGTGGAGGTCCCGGTGCCAGACGCCGGCGTCGTGCATTCGTCGCACGAGCGCACCCGTCCTGTCGAGGAGCTCGAGCGCCTCAGCGGGAAGTGAGTCTCCGCCCGGAGCCGCAGGAGCCCCGTGCACGATCGCATGGAGGCGGCCCACGAGCGGCTCCGAGCCAGAAAGGTACTCGGCCACGAGGCCGGCTCCGACGAGCGCGCCGCCGCGACGCTCCTCCGCAACCGCATGGACGCGGGCCGTCGGGAGGCCCAGATCCTGAAACCGGCGCAGGGCGTGCCACTCCTGCGCTGCTCGGTGCCGGATGAAATGGAACCGGAATCGATCCCAGCCGTGAAGGTAGCGGTAGACCTTGACGAGGAACGAGGGGCGAGCGCCCGGAGCCTCCCGCGCGGGGACCTCGACGACCGTGCGGAAGTGATTCGACTTGATCGTCCGCGCTCCGGGCAGCGCCTCTACGGAGGGAAAGGCCTCGAAGATCGTGATCAGTGCCCCAGCATCGGGCGCATCGCTCGAGAGCCTCCACGTGAAGCCTTGGTGCGACACGCTGGGCTGGGCATCCCGCGAGGGCATTCCACCATTAAGCACATCGGGGCAAATTCTTCCAATCCGGCGGGTTTTCACTGGCACGACACAATGTGTTTTATAAAATGCAAACCAACTTGTGAAGCTGGCGCCCAGCGCCCCCACTGTGACGGCACGGCCGCACCCGGCGTCACAGCCTGCGCAAGCGCCGACACGGGCCGCGCAGGGGACCTTGTTCAGGAATAACGGATCGGCCCGCCGGGAATCGCTGCTGTTTTCGAGTCGTACTCCCCAAGAGCCCTCGGAATCGTACGCGGCGTTCAGGGATCTTCCCGGCGGGCGCTTTGATCCCGCGTTCTGCCTCCTAGCCCAGCTTCGCCAGGAGGAGGGCGAAAGTGCCTGCGTTGAAGAGCGCGTGGAAGAGCATCGAGAGGTAGAGGCACTGTGTGCGGTGGTAGATGTATGTGAGAAGGAGACCGAGCAGGAAAAGGGGGACAAGTGGAGCCAGCGCGAAGTGAACCGCGGAGAACACCGCGGACGTGGTCACTGCCGCGGCCAAAGCGCCCCATTGAGTCCGCAGCCAGCCGAAAACGAGCCCGCGGAAGAATAGCTCCTCGCTCAACGGAGCGATGACGACGCCCAGGAGGAGGAGCAAGACCACCCCGTCGAAATGCCCGGCCAGCGTCTCCGTTTTGAAGAGGCGCACGGCGTCTTGATCGCTCTCACCGGGCTCCACGCCGAAGCCAACATAGAGCAGCAGCTGCCAGACGGCGGAGATGGCGCCCAGGGGCAGGAACGTCAGCGGATAGAGGAGGACGACGGGCGCCAAGTTGCGCACGTCCGTCCCGACGAGGCCGAGCGTCGAGCTGGGCTGGCCGAGCCGGCGGCGCACGTAGCTCAAGATGAAAGCCGCGCTGAACGCCGCGGCGCACGCATTCGCGATGAACGCCTCGCGCGTCGTCCCCGCAGGAGCGGCAGCGACGCCCATCGAGTGCGCCAGCGCGCTGCCGGCGATGTTGCCCAGGAACCAGCATGCGGCAGTGCCCAGCACCGCGAGGAGCCCCCAGAGCGGTGGCTCGCGCAGGCCTGCCGGAGCTCGGAGGCGGAACCAGCCCAGCCGGCCCGAGAGGATGCCGCCCGCGAGCAACGCCGGCGGCGTCGCGATCATGAGAATCCAGGGCAGTTGCTGCGTCAGCTGCTGGACCGTGGGAGGCATGCGACTCCTCTCGATGGCGAGGACGCCAGGGCGGCCCGAGCTGAGCGCCGGCGCGCCGCGTCGGTCAGCGGGGCCCCCCGGGCCGCACAACGCCCGCGACCATGCCGTCGAGGGGACTCGACGCGCTGCCGTAGAGCTTGCGCGGGATCCTGCCGGCGAGGTAGGCCTCCCGCCCGGCCTCCACGGCGAGGCGCATCGCGCGCGCCATCCGCACGGGCTCCTTCGCGAGAGCCACGCCCGAGTTGAGCAAGATTCCGTCCACGCCCAGCTCCATCGCGATCGCCGCATCCGAGGCTGTCCCCACGCCGGCATCGACGATCACTGGCACGCGGATCGTTTCGAGAATGATCCGCAGGTTGAACGGATTGAGGATGCCCTGGCCCGACCCGATGGGCGAGCCGGCGGGCATGACGCTCGTGACTCCGGCCTGCTCGAGACGCCTGGCGAGGATCGGGTCGTCCGGTGCGTACGCGAGAACCGTGAAGCCATCTTTCACGAGCGTGTCGGCCGCGCGGAGCGTTTCCACGGGATCCGGCAGCAGGGTCCGCTCGTCACCCAAGACCTCCAGTTTGATGAGCTCGGTCTCGAGCATCTCGCGAGCCAGGCGCGCACAGCGCACGGCGTCATCGGCGGTGTAGCAGCCCGCGGTGTTCGGCAGCAGCGCGAAGCGCTTCCGGTCGATGAAGTTGACGAGGCTTTTCTTCGGGTCCGGATCGAGCCTCCGCACGGCGACAGTCACCAACTCCGTGCCCGAGGCCTCGTGACAGGCCTGCATTTCCTCGGGCGACCGGTACTTGCCCGTGCCCAGGATGAGCCGCGAATGGAATCGGTGCTTCCCGAGGACGAGAGGCTCGGGCGACGATTCGACCGCCGCCATGGGCTATCCTCCCCCCACGAACGTCACGACCTCGACCTCGTCCCCTTCGCGAAGTCGCACTTCGGCGTGCGAGCTCCGGGGGACGATCACGCGGTTGACCTCCACCGCGACGGCGCTCACGGGCGCCTTGAGCCGCTCGAGGATTTCCTGGATCGTGGGCGCCTGCGCGAAAGTCAGGGCCTCTCCGTTGACGGTCAAGCGCAGCATGCTGGCGGAAGGATACTCCTCGCCACGAGCACGTGCAAGGCAGGGGCCTTGCTGCCGTCCCTGCGCCGCCGCGACAGACTGTAGGCTTCGCGAAGCCCTATTTTCCCTGAGTGTCCGCAGGCGACGGCTTCGATGCGTCGCGCGGCTCGCCGCTCGGCCCTTCCTGCGGCGCGCGGAAGATGTCTTCACTGCGCGTCGTGGGCTTCGCCGCGGGCAAGTCGCCCGTGGTCACGCCCAGCGAACGGAGGATGTCGATCGTCTTGTTTCGATAGTTCTGACCGCCGCGAGCGAGATACTCGCGGTAGCATCGGATCGCCTCTTCGCGGTCGTTCTTGATGTCGTGGATCGAGCCGAGGAAGTAGTAGAACGTCGGGTCCTCGGGGTCGATCTGGATGCACTTCTCGAACTGTTGGATGGCTGCGTCCTGCTGCTTCTCCAGCGAGAGCGTCCAGCCCAGCGCGGCGTGAGGCCCCGTGTAGCGCCCTTCGCGCGACAGCCCGACGGACTTGCGGAACTCGGCTTCGGCCTTGTCGAGATCGTTCATCGTCAGATAGAGCCGTCCGAGGTGGAAATGGTACTTCGCCTCGTCGGGCGAAAGGTGGATGGCTCGCTCGAGCGCCTTGACCGCCTCCACGCAGTCGCCTTTCTTCGCGTGGAGGGATGCGATCTGATAGTGGAGGTCGGAGCGCAGGGGATACTTCACGACTTCGGCCTCGACCTGATGGATCCTCGAGTCCAGGATCGAGTCGGACTTGCCGTCGCTGAGGGCGTAGTGGGTCTTTTCGCTCGTCGTGGTCTCGCAGCCGGTGCTCGCGCTCAGGGCGAAAGTCACGCCGGCGGCCAGTAGACGAAAGGGGGTGGGTCGCATGGTTCGTTCCTCCAAGATGCCAACCCAAAGATCGGCCCAACGCGCGAAAAAAATGAGACCGTCGGCGCTGCTCCGCACGGCCGGGCCCGTTCCAGGCTCCCACCGGCCGATAACTCGAACCGGGACTCGAGTCCGCGCTCGCTCGAGACTCAGTCGACCGCGCGCTCGACCTTCTGGACGTCGGGGTCGTCCTCGATGAGGACTTTGACCCGCCGCAGGAGCTCGACGTAGGCGTCGAAGCGCTCCGCGAGCAGTGAGTAGGTCTCGCGCTCCGCCGGGGCGAAGAGAGTGGCGGTAGCCGCCGCGCGCTCGAAAGCGTTCCGCCCTTCGGCGGCGTAGTACTCGAGCGGCCGCTCGAACTGAACGAGGATGCGGCCGACGCGGCTCACCATGGGCTCGGGCACGAACCAGCGGCTCTTCGCGATGCTTCCCGGAAAAAAACCGCCCATGAAGAGCGTGAAGTCGCCGATGTAGCGGTCCACTTCGATCCGGCGCTCGGGGCCTTCTTTCCGCGTGGCGACCTCCAGCATCTTGGGAAGGTCTTCAAGGCGCCGGCCATCCGTGTTCTTGAGCCGGTAGAGGCGGTCCACGTGGACGAAATCGCACAGGACATCGTCCCGCAAGTGAGCGGAGACGCCGGGGGAGTAGAGCTCGCCGAACTCCGTGAAAGCTCGGTCGAGTGCGCTACGGAACAGATTGCAAAGAGGATGGGTTTCCGGGATGCTGTCGGGCATGGTCCGTCGATTCCTCCTTCCGAGACGGGCAATCAATTCTCGGGCACGGTCTGTTTTTTTGCCACCTGACCGCGCTGGTGCAGCCTCCAAATCGCCGTAACTTCTCCCAGCAGGAGGCCTTCCCATTTGTCGAACTACGCCGCCCCCCGATCGTTTTCGGAACGGCGGGTCCGCAGCGCCGAGCACCTCGATCTGCCGGCCACGGACGAACGCGAACGGGCCCGCTCCTACCACGATCTCGACCGCATCTCTCGACTGCCCTTCCAATTCGGGCCTCTCTGGAGAATCGTGCGGCGCCTGGCTGGACGCGAGGCGCCGCCGGGATCGCCGATCCGGCTGCTCGAGCTCGGCGCGGGCACGGGCGCCGTGGGTCTTCGCATCGCGCGCCGTCTGGCGGCTCGCGGCAGGCGCGTGGAGCTCCTGAGCTCGGACATTCGGACGGAGCAGCTGCCTCCTCCTCGCGAGGGACCGGAGCAGCGCATCGTCCCGCTGCGAATCGATCTGCTGACCGACGAGCTGCCCAGCGCCGACGTGATCCTTGCCAACCTGGTCGTCCACCACTTTGATGATCGGGACGTCCGCGAGATTCTGCGGAGAATGGCCGCCGCGGCAACTCTCGGAGCGGTTGTCTACGATCTCGAGCGGAGCCGGAGGGCGTTTCACCTCTTCCGATGGTTTTTTCCGCTGTGGGCCAAGAGCCCGGTGACGGTCGCGGACTCGCTCCTCTCCGTGCAGCAAGCTTTCCGCGCGGAGGAGTTGATGGCGATCGCGCGCGAGGCGGGCGTGAAAGTCCCCCGCGTGCGCCGTTACTTTGGCCTCAGGATCCTGCTCTGGTGGGAAACGGAGCGCCCAGCGGCGTCACAACCGTGACGCTCTCGACGCGGTCGCCATCCTCGATGATCTCGAGGACTTCCATGCCGAGTGCGACGCGGGCCCACCCGGTGGCCACGCCGTCGAGATGAGGGATGGGGAGCCGGCTGATGAAAACGCCTCCGGCGGCCTCACCGGGCGAGATGACTGTGCCCGTGCCGAACCAGGTCGGAAAAGCTTCGAGGGGCAGCCGGGGGCCCGGCGCCTCGGCCACGGCCCCCTCCGGGCACGTGTCCGCGACAAGGCAGCCCGCGAGTCGAAAGTCCGGGTCGGGGTCCACGCGGATCCTGCGGCCCGAGTACTCGCCGCGCTGCGCGCGCTCGATGAACGCGGCGACGTGGCGGGGCGCGTCCCAGGAAAGGAGCTCGAGCAGGATGTCCCCGCGCCCTTCCACACGGAGCCAGGCGCGTGGGTTCCTCAAGCTCGACGGCAGCAGCGCGCCGAGGTCGACGCGTGCCATCTCGACGCTGGCCTCCGGCGGCGCCTGCACGATCAGCGAAAGCGCCGGCTCGGGGAACGCCGCGACGCGCGGCAAGATGTCGCTGCCCAGAGCGCCGCGATGCGCCCACGCTCGAAGCGCCGATCGGGCCGCGGACCGGAGGACGGCGGGGCTTTCGCTGGCGTCGAGGATCTTCATGGCGTCGTCGACGCCCGCCGGCGCCCCTTTTCCGAGCGCCCAAAAGCTGTAAGCTCGGACGAGGAAGTTCTTGTCCTCGAGCCCTCGCGTGAATGCGCCGCGGCTCTCTTCCGATGCCGCGTCGACCGCGCCGAGGGAAGCGACGATCGCCCAGCGGACGCGTTCGTCTTCTTCGACGGCGATACGGCTTCGCAGGACAGTGCCGAGGTCCGCGCTCCCGGCGCCGGGCGCGCGCGGGAACGCGAGCGCCACACAGACCGACCTGCGCACCAGGGGATCGACGTCATCGAGGAGGCGTTCGACGGATTCGAGGCGAAGAGCTCCCCGCCTCCCCAACGCACGCACGGCCTCGCTGCGGACGGTGGGGTCTTGGTCAGACGTGACCTGTTCGAGGACCTGCGCGGACCGCTCGTCCTCGAAGGCGCCCAGCGCGTAGGCGGCTTCCCGGCGGACGGCCGAGACCTCGTCCCGCTGGAGCCGGTCGAGGAAGAGGTCGCGCGCGCCTGCCGCGTCCTTGCGCGCCGCGGCGCGCAGGGCCCTCGCCCGAGCTGGCGCGAACTCCGACGGCACCGCTGCGGCGACGGCGGCGTCCCCACCGCCGCCTCCCAGCTCGACTTCGCTCACGACGACAGACCGCAGAAGCTCGCGCTCGTCGGTCGTGGGCCCCTTGGGACGGTGCGCGCAGGAGCCCAGAGCAGCCGCGAGCAGCAGCCCACGGGCCCCGACGCGGAGGCTGCACCGAGGCGGAGGGGCGCTCGGACACGTCGAGGCGGTCCGACGCAGCATCGCGTCCGCGCTGCCGGCGGATTCGCGGATGGTCTCAATCCTTCGAGGCATCGGCCTCCCCTCGCCGGATGCGAGTGACCTCCGCGGTGCTGTAGAGCCGGCCCTGGTTCATGCCAGGGCAGGCTTCGGCGGCTTCGTCCCAGGCGCGCCGGCTGCGAAGATGCTCGCTCCAGAAGGGAAACGTCCGGCACTGGCGAGGGCGCACCGGGTACACCGTGCAGCCTTTCGAGAAGAAAATGCAGTCCCCGTTGGGCCTCTCAATCAGGGAGAGGCGGCCGTCGACGCGGCGCAGATACCGCAACGCGAAGTCGGCGACAGTGACCCCGAGGAATTTCGCGAGGTCGTCGATCTCGCTCCGGCTCACCCAGACGACGCCGGGCTCGCCGGTGCAGCAGTGCCCGCACTGCGTGCAGGAGAAGCGAAGCCCCTCGCGGAACCAGGACGCGGACATGCGCTGAGAATACTGAGTCCCTCGAGGGGATTCCAGCGTAGCCGCGATCTGGCCCGGATCAGGGAGGGCAGTCGAGGACCACGATCCCGGTCGAACCTTGAATGCTGAGCCGCGACGCGGGGTCGACGCCCGTGGCGCAGATCGTGCCGTCCGGGCCGAAGCTGCCGAATGCGTTCTTCCCGCCGTGGACGCTGATCGTGCCCGCGAAGCTCGTTGCGCCGTTCACGCGGATTTGGACGTTGCCGCCCTCGGGCCCTTCGACCCCGCCGGCGAGCGTGCGGCCGCCTTCTGCGCGCAGGAAAACGTCCGCCGGCACGGTAAGGCTCTGGCTGTTGAGGATGAGAGTTCCGCCTTTGCCGCCCTCTCCGCTGTCCTCCTCGGCCGAGTTGCCGCCGGAGACGTCGATGTCCATCTGGCCCGTCGTGACAGCTCCGCCGTCGATGGTCACGGTCCCCCCCATTCCGGCGATGCCGTCGAACGAGAATGTCGTACGGCCGCCGGACGCCTCGATGTCGAAGTCCGTCGCGGTGATGGCTCCGGGGCTCGTGATCGAGATGATTCCGCCGTCCCCGGCGGCAGGCCCGGAAGATTGGCCGCCCGATGCGTTGAACTCGCGCAGCTCGCCCATCTCGATGGCGCCTTGCGCCGTCACCGTGATCGTGCCGCCGTCCGCCTCGATGCCGGTCCCGGGGAAGTAGCAGAAACCGCCGCGAGCCGACATCTTGCCGCTAAAGGCCAGGGTCGAGCTGCTCGTGAGCGTGATCGTGCCGCCTCTTCCAGGCCGCGCGGTGTCAGGAGCCTCCGAGAAGGTGTCGCCGCCCTCGGCTTTGAGCGCGCCCGTGATGAATGCGCTCTGGGCCGTGAGCACGAGGTCGCCGCCGTTCCCGCCGGCGAAATCGATAATGGTCGTCGGGGCGACGTCTTCCTTCTCGTGCTCGCCGCCGCTGCAGTTGATCGTGCCGGTGACGCTCAGGATTCCGCCGGCCGTGATCGTGAGGTCACGTCCGTCGAGAGCGTGGTCGTCGCCGCGGCCGTCCACGGAGCCGTCGATCACGACGTCGCCGGCGATCGTGAGGATCGTTCCACGAAGGACGTGGAGCGTGCCTCCCGCTTGCACGTTGATCCAGTCAAAGCTCAGGAGGCCCGAAACTCCCAGGTCCACTCCCGGAGGCACGTCCAGGCCGTTGGCGCCGGCAAAAGTAGGCACGGGGGGCACCGTGGTGAGCGCTGCGCTCGACATTGTGATGGCGCCGCCGTTGCTCAGGATGGTGATCGTGCCGCCGTCGCCGCCGTCGCCTTCCTGGGGCGTGCGAACTCCGAGGTAGATGTCGCTATCCGCGTCGCCGCCGCGCACGTCCATGTTGGGCAGCGTTTCACTGCCTCGCCCCGTCGTGCCGGAGCGGTTGGGGGTGCTCTTGTCCTCGCAACCCGCCATGTAGGCCGAAGCGAAGAGGCCAATGGCCGCGAGGCCAACAATGCCCGCGATTCGCGAGCTCAAACGATGTTTCGCGCTGAAATTCGAGGCGCTCATGGAGCCTCCGATGGAATCCATGGATGAATGCAAACTGGATTGGAGACCAGACTGCCCTTCAATCGACAAATCACCCACCCGCCATTGTTCTTTTTGGAGGGTGACCTATAATCTCGCCTCGCATGGAGAAGCTGGTGCGTCGGACGGCGCTTTTCGGGGCCATCGCGCTCAGCACGGGGTGTGTCGAGCGGCTCTTGCAAGTTCGCTCCGACCCGGCCGGCGCCAAAGTTTACGTGAATGGCGACGAGGTCGGCGTGACACCCCTCGACCATAAGTTCACGTTCTA
>Ga0075428_100006961_pt1 | contig 12551 bp, 6 predicted proteins | sample RhiMetdeltSRZDD2_FD_75291 | JGI IMG/M metagenome (GOLD analysis project Ga0075428, IMG submission 75291) | Populus rhizosphere microbial communities from Tennessee, USA - Rhizosphere MetaG P. deltoides SRZDD2 | ecosystem: Host-associated > Plants > Roots > Rhizosphere > Soil | place: USA...
GCTAGCCGACCCGGCCAGAGCGGCTCGCCCGGCTTTATCAACGACTGGGTGAGCTGGGGCGCGGGCACGCGGGCCGGGCAGTATATGGTCTTGGGCGCGAAGGCCCGGGCCCTCCTGGGCGGCCGCAACCACGCTACGGTCGATGACATCCGGGCCCTCGTCCATCCCACGCTGCGGCACCGCATTCTCGTCGGCTACCGCGCCGAGGCCGAAGGCGTCACCGCCGAGAACGTGATCAGCCGGCTGCTGGAGACGGTGCCGCTGCCGCAAGCTAAGTAAGTCGCTCATGAGCCGCTCGAAGCTGAGCACGATGACGGCGTCCGGTTCCGCCCGGCAGGTTCGAGCTTCGTTCGTCGACCCCGCGGCCTTGATGCGGATCAAGAATCTGCAGCTGCGGGCCAAGGTTGTCGTCGAGGGCTTTTTGAGCGGCTTGCATCGCAGCCCCTATCACGGCTTCTCGGTCGAGTTCACCGAGTACCGCGAATACTCGCCCGGCGACGACCTGCGGTATCTCGATTGGAAGCTCTTCGCCCGCTCCGACCGCTACTACCTCAAGCGGTTCGAGGACGAGACGAACCTCCGCTGCTACCTGCTCGTCGATCTGAGCAAGTCGATGGGCTTCGGATCGCTCGACTACAACAAGGCCGAGTATGCGAAGACGGCAGCCGCGACGATCGCTTACTTTCTGTCGCTGCAGCGCGACGCCGTCGGCCTGGTCACGTTCGACGCGGCGATCAAGGACTATTTGCCCGCCCGGTTCCGGCCGGGACATTTGCACCGATTGATGCTCTGCCTGGAGCAGGCCCCCGCCGGCACGGGCACCGACCTGGCCGCGCCGCTGGAGCAGATCGCCAAGACAGCCCGCAAGCGGGGACTAGTCGTGCTGCTGTCCGACCTGCTGGCCCCCATCGGCGAACTGGAGACGAAGCTCGGCTACTTGCGGTCCCGCGGGCACGAGGTCGTCGTCATCCGCACGCTCGATCCGGTCGAGATCGACTTCCCGTTCGACGAAGCCGCCATGTTCCACGATCTGGAAAGCGGCCGCGAGCTGTACGTCGATCCGCAGCTCGTCCGCGAGCGTTACCGCCAGCGCTTTGGCGAGCACCGCTCGGCCCTGGCCACCGTCTGCAGCAAGCTGGGAATCGACCTGTATGAATTGGCGACGAATCAGCCGCTGGAATTGGCCCTGTTCGACCTGATCAATGCGCGGATGCGCCGCGGGCGGCAGATCGCCCGCCGGCAAGGCCCAGGCAGACCAAGCCCCGCGCGCCGCACCGCCGCGGCAGGAGGCGCGCGCTGATGAGCGTCCTCTTTCCTTTGTATCTGGCCGGCCTCGCCGCGCTCACGCTGCCGCTGATCCTGCACCTGGTTCGCCGCACGCCCAAGGGCCGCAAGGAATTCAGCTCGCTGATGTTCCTCGCGCCGTCGCCCCCGCGGCTGACGCGCCGCAGCCGGCTGGACCAGATTCTGTTGCTCTTGTTGCGGCTAGCGGCGCTGGCCCTCTTGGCGTTTGCCTTCGCCCGGCCGTTTTTGCGGCAGGAGGCGACGCTCTCGCTGGCCAACTTGCCCAGCCGGCGGGTCGCGATCCTTCTCGACACCAGCGCCAGCATGCGGCGGGCCGACCTCTGGCAGCAGGCGATCAAGCAAGTCGAACAAGAGCTGAGCGACCTGGGGCCCCAGGACGAAGTCGCCTTCTACACGTTCAGCGACCGCCTGCAAACGCTGGTGGGCTTTGCAGACACTAACCCGACGCGCCAGCGAGGGAGTGATTCCGAAAGCACCCTTCCACCCTCCGGCTCCTCGATACCGAAAACCGAGCTTGTGCGCCAGCACCTGAAAGACCTTCGACCGACGTGGAACGCGACCGACCTGGGCGCGGCCCTGGTCGCCGTTGCGGGCGAGCTCGACGCGGCCGGCGACGCCCTGCAGTCGGCGGCCGAGCCGCAGCTCATTGCCATCAGCGATTTCCAGAAGGGAGGGCGGATCGAGGCGCTCCAAGCCTACGAGTGGCCGAGCAAGGTTCGCTTGATCGCCCGTGAAATCCGCCCCAAGCAGCCGACGAACGCCTACGCGCACCTCTTGACCAGCGAATCGGACGAAAAGGGCGCGGAATTGCGGGTGCGGGTTGTGAACAGTGAAGGCTCGGCTGGCGACCAGTTCTTCGTCCACTGGGCCGATGAGAAGACCGCCAATTCGAGATCGCAGCCCGCGGAAACGGCCGTGTATGTCCCGCCGGGCCAGAGCCGGGTGGTGAAGCTGCCGCGGCCGGCCGAGCGGCTGCTGGCCGACCGCGTCTTGCTGCGCGGCGACGACCACGAGTTCGACAACACGCACTACGTCGTGCCGCCGCGGAAGCAGCAGGTGCAGCTGGTCTATGCCGGCAGCGACGCGGCCGACGACGCCCAGGGCATGCAATACTACCTGCAGCTGGCCACCGGCGGCGATCCGCTGCGGCAGGTCGAGTTCAAGCCGCTCGCGGGGGACGACGCCGCGGTGCTGCGGGCGACTCCGCCGCCGCAATTGGCAGTCGTCACACGGGCTGTCTCGCCGGCACTGGCCGCCGAGCTGAAGTCGTTCGCCGAGCGCGGCGGGATGGTCGTGCTCGCGCCTCAGGATCAGGCCGCGGCAGCCGCGGTTCCGCTCCTGCTGGACGACGTCGAGTTGCTGCCGGCCAAGGCGGAAACCGAGAACAACCAGGACAAGTTCCTGCTGCTCGGCGAGATCGACTTTTCGCACCCGCTCTTCGCTCCCTTCGCCGGCCCGCGGTACGGCGACTTCACGGGCATCCATTTCTGGCGGCAGCGGAGCCTGAAGCTGAAGGAAGGGGCCAGCTCGCACGCCGTCGCCCGCTTCGACGACGGCCAATTGGCGATCGTTGAGCGGACGATTGGCACGGGCCGGGCGCTGGTCTTTGCCAGCGGCTGGAACCCCGACGACAGCCAGCTCGCTCTCTCGAACAAGTTCGTGGTGCTGGTCAGCGGCATCCTCGACCGGGCCTGCGGCACGACCGAGCAATTGGCCGGCGCAGCGGTGGGCCAGAGCGTGCCGCTGCCCGCCGCGCGGCGGATGGCGGCGATCGTAAACAAGCCCGACGGGCACGACGTGAAGCTGCCCGCCGACGCCGCGAGCTTTTCCGAAACGGACCAGCCCGGCATTTATCGGGCGAATCTGGCCGCGGAAGAGGCCCGCTTCGCCGTCAACCTGGCCGCCAGCGAGAGCAACACCGCACCGCTGGAGATCGATCAGCTGCAGCAGCTGGGCGTCCGCCTGTCGGCGTCGCTCACGCGGGCCCAGCGGCTGAGCGAGATGCGACAGAAGCGCGACACCGAACTGGAAAGCCAGCAGAAGCTCTGGCGCTGGATCATCGTGGGAACGCTCGGGGTCCTCGTGTTCGAAACGTTTTGGGCCGGCCGCGCCGCGCGGCAGATTCAGGCTGCCGCCACAGCCGCACAGGAGAGCGCGTCATGAATCAGCAGCGACTTTGGTTTGAGCTCGACCGGGTGGCCTCGCGGTTCCGGCTGCTCCGCTTCTGGCTCGCCCTGGCGGCGGCGTGGCTCGTGGCCGCGGCGGCGGGGCTGGCGCTGTGGTCGATTCGCGGCGCCCTCGGCGCTGGCCCGAGCGTCAGCGTGCTTCTGGCCTGCCTGGTCGGGGCGGCCATCGCCGTGGCCGGCATCTGGCTGGCGGCCACCAGCGCACGGAACTACGGCTGGCTCGCGCGGCGGATCGAAGCGGCCTTCCCCGAACTGCGGACCTGCCTCTTGGCGGCCGTCGAGCAGAAGCCCGACCTGCCGGACGGCCGCTTCGGCTACCTGCAGTCGAGCGTGATCCATCAGGCCCTCTACCACGCCGACCGCAACGCCTGGACCGAAGTCGTGCCGATGAAGCGGATCGCCCTGGCAGCCGCGGCCAACGTTGCCACGTTCGCGATGTTCGTGGCGGTGATCGCGGTCATCGCCCTCTCGGCCGGCCCTGCGGCCAAGAGCGCGGCGCTGTTGGCCAATGCGGCGGCCAGCTCCGTCTCGGCCAGGTCATTCGCGGTCACCGTCGAGCCGGGCAACACCGAGGTCGAGCGCGGCACGAGCCTCCTCGTGCTGGCCCGCATCACCGGTGCGATGCCCGCCGAGGCGACGCTTGTCTTTCGCACGGAGGCCGGCGAAGAGTCGCGGCTGCCGATGTCGCCGAGTCTCGACGACCCGGTCTTCGGCGGGCGGATTCCGCTCGTCGATGCACCGCTGAGCTACCACGTGGAATTGGGCGGGCAGAATACGCCCACCTATCAGGTCACCGTCTTCGAATATCCACGGCTGGAGAAAGCCGACGCGAAGCTCGTCTTCCCGGCATACACGAAGCTGCCCGAGAAGCTGGTACAGGACGTCCGCACGGTCAGCGCCGTCGAGGGCACCGAGCTGACGCTGATGTGCTACCTCAACAAGGCCGTGGCGAGCGCGACCCTTACCGAGGACCAGCAGCAGCCGATCGCGATGGCCGCCGCCACTCCGCCAGCGCTGCCCGTCGCGGACAAGGCCGATCCGAAGACCCGGCCCTCGCGGGCCACGCAGTATTTCTACACAGCGCAGATCAAGTGCGACCGCTCGCGAAAGCTCAAGCTGGAGCTGGTCGATGAGGCGGGCCGCAAGAATCCCAAGCCGATTCCCTTCACGATCAACGTGCTGCCGAATCAGCCGCCGAACTTGAAGCCGACGTTCCCCGCCCGCGACTTGGAAGTCTCGGCTCTGGAAGAGCTGGACGTGCGGGCCACCGTTTTTGACGATTTCGGCCTCGTTCGCGCGGGTCTGGCGTATTCCATTAACGGGCAGCCGCCGGTCGATCTCGTCGTGAGCGAAAACGGCGCTGCGAAGCAGAAGCACGAACTGGCCCAGCAGATCAAGCTGGAGGACTTGAAGGCAGAGCCGGACCAGCTTTTGTCTTATCACTGGTGGGCCGAGGACCACGCACCGGACGGTAGTATCCGCCGCGTCATGGGCGACATGTACTTCGCCGAAGTGCGACCCTTCGAGGAAATTTTCCGCCAGGGCCAGCAGCCCGCGGGCGGCGAGCAGCAGCAGCAACAACAGCAACAGCAAGGCCAGGGGCAGAACGCCCGCGACGCCCAGCAGCTCGCCCAGCTGCAGAAGGAGATCATCAACGCGACCTGGAAGCTGATCCGCCGCGAGACGGGATCCAAGCCCACGGACGCGCTGAAGTCCGACGCCGAGCAGGTCCGCACCTCGCAGGAATCGGCGATCGAGCAGGCGACAGCCCTGGCCGAGCGGCTGACCGACGAGCAGTCGCAGGAGCACGTCGAGAGCGTGCTGAAGTCGATGGCTACAGCGGTCGAGCACCTCAAGGCCGCCGAGGAAGGTCCGCAGGCCGCTCCGCTGACGCCGGCGATGGCCGCGGAGCAGGCCGCCTATCAGTCGCTGCTAAAGCTACGGGCCCGCGAGCACGAGGTCGTCCGCCAGCAGCAGCGGCAGCGCGGCCAGCAGTCGCAACAGCAGCAGCGCGGGGCCCGCTCGCAGCAGCAACAGCAGCAGCTGAACCAATTGCAGCTGCGCAACGACGAGAATCGCTACCAGACGCAGCGGGCGGCCCAGGCCCAGCAGCAGGAAACGCCCGAGGAGCGCGAGAACCGGCAGGTTTTGAATCGCCTGAAGGAGCTGGCCCGCCGCCAGCACGATCTCAACGAGCGCGTCAAGGAGCTGCAGTCGGCCCTGGAGGAGGCCCGCACCGAGGCGCAGAAGGAAGAAATCCGCAAGCAGCTCAAGCGGCTGCAGGAAGAGCAGCAGCAGATCCTGCAGGACACGGACGAGTTGCAGAACCGGATGGACGCCCCGGAAAACCAGGAGCGGATGACCGAGGAGCGGCAGCAGCTCGAGGAAACCCGCGAGCAGGTCCGCCGGGCCTCCGAGGCGCTCAACGAGGAGCAAGTCACGCGGGCCGCGGCCTCGGGCACGCGGGCCGAGCAGCAGTTCGAGGACCTGCGGAACGAGTTCCGCCGCCGGGCCTCCGGCCGCTTCAACGAAGAGATGCGGCAGATGCGCGAGGCGGCCCGCGAGCTGGACGAGAAGCAGCAGGAACTCTCGCAGCGAATGGCAGGCGAGGAGCGGCCGAATGAGAAGAGCAAGACGCTGCGCGATAGCGGCGAGCGCGAGCGGATCGCCGAGGAGCTGTCGCAGCAGCGGCAGCGGCTGGGCAACATCCAGGAGCAGATGCGCGAGGTCATCCAGCAGGCCGAGGAGACCGAGCCGCTGCTTTCCGAGCGGCTGTACGACACCGACCGCAACCTCCAGCAGCAGACGCCCGAGCGGGCCCTGGAATCGGCCGAGCGTTCGCTGCGGCAGGGGCTCCTCAACGACGCCCGCCGGCAGCAAGAGCCGGCCGGCCAGAGCATTCGCCAGCTGCGTGAGGGGATCGACCGGGCGGCCGAGGCGGTGCTCGGCGACGACACCGAGGCCCTCCGCCGCGCCCGCCAGGAGCTACAAGATCTGGCCCGCGAATTGAACGACGAGATCAACCGCAACAATCCCAATCGCCAGCCGCAGGAAGGCCAGCCGCAACAGGGCGAGCAACAGCCCGGCCAGGAGAACGGGCAGAAGGGCCAAGGCCAAAAGGGCCAGCCGCAGCAGGGTGAAGGACAAAAGGGCGAAGGCCAGAAGGGGCAGGGCCAAAAGGGCCAAGGGCAAAAGGGCCAGAAGGGTCAGGGCGGTCAGCCCGGTGAGAATCAAGCAGGCCAGCCGCAGGAAGGTCAGCCTCAAGACGGCCAGGAAGGCCAAAAGGGTCAGAAGGGCGAAGGGCAAAAAGGCCAGGGTCAGAAGGGTCAGAAGGGACAAGGCCAGAAGGGTCAGAAGGGCCAAGGCGGTCAGGGCGGTCAGCCCGGAGAGAATCAGGAGGGCCAGCCGCAAGAGGCCCAGGCGCAGGAGGGTCAGCCGCAGGAAGGGCAGCCTCAACAGGGCCAGCGCGGCCAGAAGGCGGGCCAGCGCGGCCAGCCGGGACAGCGTGGCGGGCCGCGGCGTCTGGCCGACGGCAGCCCCAACCGCGGCGGGACCGGACCGTTCGAGGACTACACGCCGCGGGACCTCTTCTCTCCAAACGCCGGCGGCCAGGAGTTCCGCGAGTGGTCGGATCGGCTGCGCGACGTGGAAGAGATGGTCGATGATCCAGAGCTGCGAGCCGAGGCGGCGCGGATCCGCGAGCGGGCCCGCTCGCTGCGGGCCGAGGCCCAGCGGCACTCGGCCGAGCCGAACTGGGAGCTGGTCCAGGTGCAAGTCGCTGGCCCGCTCGTGCAGCTCCGCGACCGCGTGTCGGAAGAACTGCTCCGCCGCACGTCGCAGCAGGCGATCGTGCCGCTCGACCGCGACCCGGTTCCGCCGCAGTTCACGGAAAAAACGCGGCGCTACTACGAGCGGCTCGGCAGCGGCGCCAGCGGCGCCGCTGCAGCGGACGAAAAGCCCCAGGAGCGTCCATGATCCTGGCCGACCTGGTTCTCGGCGCTCGCGAGTGGCTCGGCGCGGCGGCGGCCCTGGCGGCCGTAGGCCTCGCCGTGCTGTTGTGGGCCTACTCGCGCTCGGGCTCGCAGGCCTGGGTCCGCGTGCTGGCCGGCCTGCTGAAGGCGGCAGGGATCGCACTTTTGGCGATCTGCTTGGTCGAGCCGATGTTTCGCGGCACGCGGCCGAAACCCGGCATGAACCTGTTTCTGGTCGTCGCCGACAACAGCCGCAGCTTGCAGCTTTCGGACAAGGGCAGCCGTCAGTCGCGCGGGCAATTGTTTCAGGCGCGGCTGGCCGAAAAGTCATCCTGGCTGACGCGGGTGGCCCAGGATTTCGACCTGCGGCGGTACGCCTTCGACACGACGCTGCGTCCGATCAAGGGCTTTGAGGAGCTGACGCTCGATGGCCAGGCCTCCGCGATGCAGGGCTCACTCACCGCGCTGGCCGAACGCTTCCGCGGTCAGCCCATCGCCGGCATCCTGCTGTTCACCGACGGCAATGCCACGGACCTGGCGGGCAATCTTGACTGGTCGCGCCTGCCGCCGGTCTATCCGGTGCTGCCCTCGGCGAGCGGCGAGCTGGTCGATCTGTCGCTGGCCCGCGTCAGCATCAGCCAGACCAACTTCGAGGCCGCCCCGGTCACGATCACGGCCGAGATCGACGGCCAGTCGGTCGCCGGCCAGAAAATCGTCATCCGTGTCCTCGACGAAGAGAACAAAGAGGTCGAGCGCCGCACGCTCGCCGCGCCGGCGGGCACGGAGCCGCTGGCTCAGCGATTCCTCATCAAGCCCGAGAAGCCCGGCGTCAGCTTCTACACGGTGCAGGCGTTTCTGGAGGGTGAGCAAGGATACGACAGCAAGCCCGGCCGCACCGCCGAGGCCACGCTGGCGAACAATCGCCGCCTGGCCACCGTCGATCGCGGCGGCGGGCCCTACCACGTGCTGTACGTCTCCGGCCGGCCCAACTGGGAATTCAAATTCCTCAGCCGGGCCGTCGCCGAGGACGACGAGATGCGCCTGATGGGCCTGATCCGCATCGCCAAGAAAGAGCCCAAGTTCACCTTCAAAGGCCGGCAGGGCGAGCGGACCAACCCGCTGTTTCGCGGCTTCGGCAACAATTCCGATCCCACGGCCGAGCAGTACGACCAGCCGGTGCTGCTCCGCGTGCCGCCGACGAAAGAGGAAGAGCAGGACCTCAAGGGCGGCTTCCCGAAGGACGCCGAGGACCTGTACCGCTATCACGCGGTGATCCTGGACGACGTCGAGGCCGCCTTCTTCACGCAGGACCAGCTGTCGCTGCTGCAGAAGTTCGTCAGCCAGCGGGGCGGCGGCCTGTTGATGCTCGGCGGACCGCATTCCTTCGCTGAAGGCGGCTATCAGCGGACGCCCGTCGGCGAAATGCTGCCGGTCTATCTCGACCGCAACATTGGGGCCAGCCCGCCGGACGGCTTCCGCCTCAAGCTGACCCGCGAGGGCTGGTTGCAGCCGTGGGTCCGCGTACGGGCCAACGAGGGCGACGAAGAGAAGCGGCTGGCGGCGATGCCGCCCTTCAAGACGGTCAACCGGATCGACGCGATCAAGCCGGGGGCGACCGTGCTGTCGCAGGTCGAGACGTCCGATGGCGCGGCGCGGCCGGCCTTGGTGGTGCAGCCGTTCGGCCGCGGCCGCACGGCGGCGCTGCTCGTGGGGGATATGTGGCGGTGGAATATCCGCCGCGAGGATTACAAGGAGAGCGATCTCGACAAATCCTGGCGGCAAACCGTCCGCTGGCTGGTGGCCGACGTGCCGCAGCCGGTGGAGGTCGAGACGCGGCGGTCCAGCGGCACGGCGCTGCCGGGCGTCGAGCTTGTCGTGCGGGCCCGCGACAAGCAGTTCTCGCCGCTCGATAACGCCACGGTCGCCATCAAGGTGCAGACGCCCGACAAGCGGAGCATCGACCTGGTGGCCGAAAGCAGCGCGAAGTCGCCCGGTGAATACGTCGCCACGTTCGCGCCGCGCGAAGCCGGAGCGTACCGCGCAAGCATTTCGGTGACCGCCGCCGATGGCAGCGACGTGGGCGCTCGGGCCACGGGCTGGTCGGTCGAGCCCGAGACGGAAGAGTTCCGCACGCTGTCGGTGAACCGGCAGCTCTTGGAGCGGATGGCCAAGGAGACGGGCGGCGAGATCGTGAGCGCCGACGGCCTGGACGGCTTCGTCAGCAGCTTGCCCAATCGGAAGATTCCCAAGGTCGAGAGCTGGACCTACCCGCTGTGGCATCAGTGGCAGATGTTCCTGGCCGCGATCGTGTGCCTGGTGGGCGAGTGGGGCCTGCGGCGGTGGAGGGGATTGCCGTGAGATTTCAGATTTCAGATTTCAGATTTCCGATTGGTCTGGTGTGGGTGACGCTGGCCTGCGTAGGGTGGGCTGTGCCCGCCGTCTGCCGTGCCGATGAACCGAAAGCGGCAGTGATCGTCGTCGTCGGCGCCGAAGGCGAGGCGCAGTTTGGGCAGCAGTTCCGCACGTGGGCTCTGCGGTGGGAGGCGGCGGCGAAGGCCGCCGGGGCGGAGCTGACCTCGATCGGCCTGGCAGAAAGCGGCGCGAAGAGCGACCGCGAGATCCTCTCGGACCGGCTGGCAGAGCTGGCCAAAGCACCCTCCACCGAGGCCGCGTGGCTGGTGCTGATCGGCCACGGCACGTTCGATGGCAAGACGGCGCGGTTCAACCTCCGCGGCGCGGATCTCACGCCCGCCGACCTGGCCGGCTGGCTCAAGCCGCTCGAGCGGCCGCTGGCGATCATCAACTGCACTTCCGGCAGCGGCCCGTTTTTGAACGAGCTGTCGGGAGCGAACCGCACCGTGATCGTCGCCACCAAGAGCGGGCACGAGTACAACTTCGCCCGTTTCGGCGATTATCTGTCGTCCGCGATCGCCGATCTCAAAGCTGATCTCGACAAGGACGACCAGACGTCGCTCCTGGAAGCTTTCCTGATGGCCGCCGGCGGCGTGAACGAGTTCTACAAGACCGAGGCCCGCCTGGCGACGGAGCACGCACTCTTGGACGACAACGGCGACAAGCTCGGCACGCCCGTCGAATTCTTTCAGGGCGTGCGGGCCGTCAAGAGCGCCAAGAGCGGCGCAGCGCCCGACGGCCTGGTCGCCGCGCAGCTCGTCCTCGTCCGCAGCCAGAACGAGGAAAAGCTGCCCGCGGCCACCCGCGCCCGCCGCGACGAACTGGAGCGCGACCTGGCGGAGCTGCGCCTCAAGAAGGCGAAGCTCTCGGAAGCCGAGTATTTTGGCCTCCTGGAGCCGCTTCTCGTTGAGCTGGCCAGGCTCTACGAGTCGGCGGACGCAAAGCAGCACTAGTCGCCCGCCGCGGCCGAGTTACTTCGCCGCCGCGGCGCACTGCGGGCAGGGCCCCTGGCAGACGCGGCAGGGAACGCGCTCAACGACCTCCTCGACTACGCACTTCATGACGCAGACCTCCTCGCAGACGATCTCCTTTTTCAGGAGCACGCGCTTGTAGCGCGGGCACTCGCACTCAACGCACTCGTCGCAGCAGCCGTGATGCAGCAGCGACAACAGCGGCGGCAGCTTCGGCAGGCAGAAGGGCACCTCCTGCACTTCATACACCGTCTTCTTGATCTGCTTCTTGTCGGGCACGAGCTTGCAGCGGTGCGTAACCACGTCGTGATACGCAATCTGCTCGTGCGGGCAGGGGACGGGGATGACGACCTTGTCTTGCGCGGCGGCGCTGGCAGCAGCGCCGGCAGCAAGAACGATCGTGACCAACAACCGGCGTACCTTCATGGGGAGACTCCTTTTCGATTTGCGATGGCGCCTTCATGCAGCCGCCGTCGCCTCCGGCTCCGGGTTAAACGAGTTGTCAAAAATCCTGGGCGAACCGCATCCCCCAGCCGTGAATCCAGCCGCTGCCGTCGGCGATGTTCGCGTCGCTGGCCTGGCTGACGTCGCGGTAGGTGGCGAAGTAGTTGAACTGCCACTTGCTGTTGGGATTCCAGAACCAGTTCAGGCCGGCGGTGAAGTTGTGCAGTTGCCCGCCGTTGATGCCCTGGTCGTTCAGGTCGAGGAAGTTGTAGCGGGCGCCCACTTGCCACGCCCCGCGGCCGAAGATGCTCTCGCAGTTCGCGTCGCGCAGCCAGAACGCGTTTTCAAACGGCTTCATCCGGTCGAAAGCCATCCGTTCCAGGCTGTAGGTGTCGCTCTCGCCCGTCAGGAAATAGAGCAGCTGCACGTAGCCGCCCTGATAGAGCAGGTCCTGCACGAGCGGGCCGCCGCCGACTCGCTGGGCGTCGTGCGTGTTGGAGAGCAGCCACTCGGCCTGCAGGGTCCACGGCCCCTGCACCGCGGCCAGCTCGAAGTTGAACCACTGCACGGTGTCGCCGAAGACGGTGATGTCCGCGGGCACGGGCCACTGTGTCGCGACGCCCGCCCGGATCGCGTCGCGGGTGCGGAACCGCAGCCGGTCGTCGTAGGTGGTCGCCTGCCGCACCGAGGCGCCCAGGTGCAACAGCTGCCGTCCTTCCTGCTCATAGATCGGCAGCCACGTCAGCCGCCCGGTGACCGAGTAGTCGCCGTCGTTGGTGCTGAAGCCAAAAACGTTGTTCGTCGGCTTGTACAGGCCCAGGTGATAGCTCGCCCGGTCCTCCCAGACGTTGCCGTTAATCGACGCTCCCGGAATGAAGCCGTTGAACGCCCCGCCATAAAACGTGTCCTGGTTGTACGACCGTTCCATGAACGGCAGAAACCGGCTGCTCACGATGTGCTCAAAGCCGATCGCTTCCTTCTGATTGCCGATGCGAATATTGCCCAGCGGCGTGTGCGAGTACTGCAGCCACAGGTCGGTGAGGGCGGGAACGTTCTGGTCGAGGAAGTCGGAGTTGTTCGGGTGCCCGACCCGCAGGCCGTTGACGAAGTCGTACTCGCAGGCGAACTCGATCACTTCGTACATCGTGCCGTCGATCCGCAGGCGGGCCCGGCGGAAATCGACGCCGTCGTGATACATGACGTTGCCCGGCAGGTTCTGCTGCACGGCCTGATCGGCGTCGAGCCAGCTCGTGTCGAACTGC
>Ga0075428_100006963_pt1 | contig 12547 bp, 7 predicted proteins | sample RhiMetdeltSRZDD2_FD_75291 | JGI IMG/M metagenome (GOLD analysis project Ga0075428, IMG submission 75291) | Populus rhizosphere microbial communities from Tennessee, USA - Rhizosphere MetaG P. deltoides SRZDD2 | ecosystem: Host-associated > Plants > Roots > Rhizosphere > Soil | place: USA...
AATTCAGCTTGCAGACGACAATGAAAGATTTGATGCGGTGGCATATGATTCGAACAACACGGCAACACTTGACAATGGTGAATTGAGGTTGCCAGCATACTCCACTGTGATACTGAAATGAATTATGATAAAAGTAAAAGGAAAGTCTCGTGTAGTGATCGAAAATGTTCAGCCTCAGGTTGACCAGGGTCTGTATCCCGCAAAACGTACGGTGGGTGAACGGGTAGACGTCACGGCGGATATTTTTGGAGATGGACATGATCATTTGAGGGCCCAGCTGCTTTACAGAAGACAAGAAGATCATCACTGGCAACACGTGGAGATGAGGCACACATACAACGACACATGGTTAGCTTCGTTTTATGTGCCTGATAAAACGGTATACCTTTTTACTATCCAAGCCTGGGTCGATCATTTTGACACCTGGTACGATGGGTTCAAGAAGAAGGCGCACGCCAATGTCGACGTGCATGTGGAAATAAAGGAAGGAGTACTATTGCTCAAAGGTTTGTCGAAAGAAAAAAATGAGCGGTTGTCGTTAGCAGTCAGCGAGCTGGAGCGCGAATACTCTACGGCAATAGCATATGTACTTTCGAAAGGGTTCGAAAAGCTAGTACATGATTTTCCACATATCGAACACGAAACTCAATACGAAAAAATTTTGGAAGTTGTCGTGGAGCACGCGAAGGCGAATTTCTCCTCCTGGTATGAATTGTTTCCACGTTCGGCTTCACTAGAAGGCAAACATGGAACGTTCAAAGATGTGATCAGGCTGTTGCCGCGGGTTGCGTCGATGGGTTTCGATGTGCTTTATCTTCCGCCTATTCATCCAATCGGAAAAGTAAACAGAAAAGGAAAAAACAATAACGTGAAGGCTGAGCCTGGTGAACCGGGATCACCATGGGCCATAGGAAGCGACGAAGGAGGACATAAGTCCATTCATCCGGACCTCGGTACACTCGATGATTATAAGAAGCTTATCTCGGAAGCAAAAAAATACGGTATCGACATTGCACTTGACATTGCTTTCCAGTGTGCGCCAGACCATCCGTATGTAAAAGAACATCCGGAATGGTTTAAGCAACGACCTGACGGATCCGTTCAATATGCAGAGAATCCACCCAAGAAATATCAGGATATTTATCCTTTTAACTTTGAATCTGATCAATGGATGGATCTTTGGGTAGAGCTGAAATCTGTCATTACATTTTGGATCGATCAGGGCGTAAAGATTTTCCGCGTTGACAATCCACATACGAAACCGATTCCGTTCTGGCAATGGGTGATCAGTGAAGTGAACAGTGAATATTCTGATGTCATCTTTCTGGCCGAAGCATTCACTCGACCAAAGGTAATGGCTTCCCTGGCGAAGGTAGGCTTTACTCAGTCCTATACGTACTTTACCTGGAGGATTCACAAACAGGAAATAATGGACTATATGAACGAGCTTGTATACAGCCAGTCGCGAAATTATTTCCGTCCAAACTTCTGGCCAAATACTCCCGACATCCTTCCATTTTTTATGCAGCACCAGGGAGAGAATATCTTCATCCTTAGATTTGCTCTCGCGGCGACGCTTGCTTCCAATTATGGAATGTATGGTCCGGTTTACGAGTTTTATGACAACGTGCCGATGGAGGGAAAAGAAGAATACTACAACTCAGAAAAGTACGAGGTGAAACGTCACGATTGGAAGAAGACAAACCGCATGACGGACATCATCACACTCATAAACAAGACCAGGAAAGAAAATCCCGCTTTGCACTCGACATGGAACATGCAGTTTTGCCACATAGAAGATCAAAACATGCTGGCTTTCTTAAAGGCAACTGATGATCTTTCGAATATTATCCTCGTCGTAGCTAACCTTGATCCTCACGCAAAACATTCCGGATTTGTTCAACTTCCAAAAGAGCGCCTGAAGCTGGGAGATCGTATCAATGTCAAGGTGAGGGACCTTCTTACGGACGAACATTATACCTGGACGCAGGAGTGGAATTATGTAGAACTGGATCCATTCAAACTACCCTTTCATTTGTTTAAAGTCGAGCTACACGAATCTTACATGTAAAGCCTATGGCAAGCCCTCTTAAGAACAACGACCCGCTGTGGTTTAAAGACGCGATAATCTATGAAGTTTCCGTGCGTGCATTTTTTGACAGCAACGGAGACGGTATCGGAGACTTTCAGGGGCTTATACAGAAACTGGATTATCTGGAGGACCTGGGCATTAACACGATCTGGCTTCTGCCTTTTTTTCCATCACCGCTAAAAGACGATGGCTTCGACGTAATTGAACATTGTGACGTACATCCCGACTATGGCACTCTCGCAGATTTCAAGCAGTTTTTGAAAGAATCTCACCGCAGGGGGATACGCGTAATTACTGAACTTATCCTCAATCACACTTCCGATCAGCATCCATGGTTTAAACGTTCGCGTAAGGCAAAGCCCGGCTCACGTTATCGCGATTTGTATGTGTGGAGCGATACAACGGATAAATATAAAGAGGCCCGCGTCATGTTTACTTCCGAAGAAGCGACCAACTGGACCTGGGACCCTGAAGCACGAGCATACTATTGGCACCGCTTTTATAGACATCAGCCGGAGATGAATTTTGAAAACCCGGAAGTGCAGCTGGAAATGATCAAGGTGGTGGATTTCTGGATGAAGCTGGGGGTAGACGGTTTTCGTCTTCCTTCTGTGCCGTATCTTTTTGAGGAGGAGGGAACAAGCTGTGAAAACTTGCCGCAGACTCACGTGTTCCTCAAAAAGCTTCGTGCTCACATAGACAAGAATTACAAGGACAGAATACTTATCGCGGAAGCGAACCTATGGCCCGAAGACGCTGCAACTTATTTTGGCGACGGACAGGAGTGTCATATGAACTTCCATTACCCGCTTATGCCCCGAATGTTCCTGGCATTACGAACAGAAGACAGCTACCCTATAGTCGATATTATGGAGCAAACTCCAGCGACTCCCGCAAATAGTCAATGGGCGCTGTTCTTACGAAATCACGACGAGTTGGGCCTCGAAATGGTAACTGAAGAAGAAAAAGATTACCTCTTCAAAGCCTATGCAAACGACGCAGACACAAAATTTAACGTGGGAATTCGACGTCGGCTGGCACCTCTTATGAACAATGATCGGAGGAAATTGGAGCTCCTTCTTTCTATACTGTTTTCACTTCCTGGCACACCAGTGTTGTACTATGGAGACGAGATCGGAATGGGTGATAATGTTTATCTCGGTGACCGTTTTGGCGTGCGTACACCCATGCAGTGGAACATGAACCAAAATGCTGGTTTCTCCACCGCGAACCCTCAACGATTGTATTTGCCGATCATTACAGATCCCACATATAGACACGAGTCCGTGAATGTGGCGACGCTGGAAGAAAATCATTCGTCATTCCTGTGGTGGATGAAGAACGTTATAGCTATGCGCAAACGGCTTAACATTTTTGGCCGCGGTGAGATGAAGTTTGTTGAAAGTTCCAATGCCAAAATCCTTGCCTTTGTACGAACATTTGAAAAACAACAAATCATTGTCGTTTCAAATCTTTCTCAATTCTCGCAGGCGACAACGTTGAATCTATCAGAGTACAAAGGTTGTGACGTAACCGAGGTTTTCAGCCAGAACCGTTTCATGAATGTAGGTGAGGGGGAATACTCGATCACGATAGGGCCGTACGGCTATTTTTGGTTCCAGGTTGATGCTGCGGAGAAAAAAGAAAAGTCAGAAGCCAGTGGGGAGCTACCACTGTTGAAAACCGACGTTTCATGGGAAAGATTATTCGATAACTATAACGAAGTCCGCGATCTCGAACGAAAGATACTTCCACCGTTCATGAAAAAATGCCGCTGGTTTGGTGGTAAAGCTAAAGTTATTAGCAAACTGAGTATCCATAAAACAATAGCAGTAAAGGTTGAGGGCGATACGCATTTCCTTACGATCATTGAAGTGCATTACGTTCAGCGATTGCCAGAATTCTATTTTCTGCCGCTTACATTCCTTCCATCGGACAGTATTCTTGAACGTGTAGAATATACCGTTCAAAGCGTTGTGTGCAGGGCGGAAATTCAAGGAAAGGCTGGGTTTATTATGGACAGCAGCTACGATAGGTTTTTCCGCGATTTCCTTTTCGTGAACATGGAAAAAGAAACGAAGCTGAAGGATGACAGCGGTACACTGTTATTTAATTCAAGCGTGTTTGCAAAGATTGATGTCAATAAGGTTGTTGATTCGAAGATCCTGAAGTCCGACCAGAGCAATACAGCAATCATCTACAACGATCAGTATTTCTTTAAGTTTTATCGCAAGCTCGAGAAGGAGATGAATCCGGAGCTTGAAATCGTTCGGTTCCTGTCGGAGCATACTTCTTTTCAAAACTCGCCACGTTACGCGGGAAGTATTGAATATCACGATAACGACAACAGTGTGATTGTCTTTGGTCTGCTTCAGGAAAAGGTGGAGAACCAGGGAGAGGCATGGTCGATGTCGGTGGATTCTGTGGGAAGGTTTTACGAGCGTGTGATGGCAAAGGCAAAGACCGTCAAACTTCCGAAGCTCGTTAACAAGGCATCAATCAAGTTTGAAGAAGCGCCCGATGTGATACAGGAATTTATTGGACGTGGGTTTTATGAACGCATGGTGAGGTTAGGTCAGCGCACCGCGGAAATGCACCTGGCTCTCGCGTCGGATGTGTCGAATCCAACGTTTACTCCCGAACCATTTACAGCAAACTATCAGCGATCGATGTACTCATCGTTGAGGAAGCTTGTTCGCGACAGATTCAACATGCTTGAATCCTCTCTCGCCAAGCTTACACCTGAAGTTCAGCAATTAGCGAAGAAAGTTTTAGCGCTCGAAGACAAAATTCTTGAATGCTTTAGTGAGATCCATCAGATCCGCATCAAGGGTATGAAAACCCGCATTCACGGCGACTATCACCTTGGACAGGTATTGTTTACTGGAAGGGATTTTGTGATCATCGACTTCGAAGGAGAACCGGGCTTTTCTTTCAGTGAACGACGGTTAAAAAAGAATCCGATGAAGGATGTGGCGGGAATGATGCGATCAATACATTACGCAGCATTTGGAAAGATATTGTTGAACGAAAACTATCGTGACCGGGACCTTGAATTCCTGGAATCATGGGCGGAACAATGGCAACATTACGTCGGCCGCTTCTACCTCGGCGCATATATGGAAAGAATGGGAATGAGTGTTTCGTTGTCGTATGAAGATGATGTTCTTATTCGTACCTTCCTGTTGGAAAAAGCAATTTATGAACTTGGTTATGAATTGAATGGTAGACCTGATTGGACGATCATCCCGTTGCGCGGAATATATTATCACATGAGACGATATCAGGAAGAGAAGGAAGAAAGAAAGAAAAAATAGAATAGATATTCTGAGAACTCAGGAAGTACACAGTCAAACGCCATGGCAAAAAAAACTTCTCCAAAATCTTCTGCTGCACCTACGGCCAGTTATTCCTTGCTTACTGATTTTGACATCCATCTTTTTAAGATGGGAAAACATTTCAAGCTTTACGAAAAGCTCGGTGCTCACTATAACGCCGAACTTGACGGAACTTTTTTCGCTGTATGGGCACCGAATGCCAACGCCATCTCTGTAATTGGAAACTTCAACCATTGGAACGGCGGTCTGCATAAGCTCAATCCACGCTGGGATGAGTCGGGGATTTGGGAAGGATTTTTTCCAGATATAAAACACGGCGAAGCCTATAAATATGCCATCCACTCAGTGACAGGTGAATACCTGGAAAAGTCCGATCCGTTTGCATCGTTTTGCGAGACACCCCCAAAAACAGCATCAATCGTATGGACTCCTAAATATGAGTGGAAAGATTCGGTATGGCTACACGATCGAAGGAACCTCGTTGGCAAAAAACAGCCTTACTCAGTATATGAGGTACACTATGGTTCGTGGAAAAGGAAAGACGATGGGGCGAATGCGATGAATTATCCCGAGATGGCTCATGAACTCGTGAGTTATGTGAAAGACATGGGCTTTACACATGTCGAATTCCTTCCATTGATGGAACATCCGTTTTATGGTTCATGGGGATACCAGCTCACGGGTTATTTTGCGCCCACAAGCCGCTATGGGAGTCCGGAGGATTTTATGTACCTGGTGGACTGTTTCCATCGCGAAGGTATAGGCGTTATTCTCGATTGGGTACCGTCACATTTTCCGGGAGATGCACACGGACTTTTCCATTTTGATGGAACGCATTTGTATGAACACGCGGATCCGCGAAAGGGATTTCACCCTGACTGGAAGAGCTACATCTTTAACTATGGAAGAAACGAAATCCGTTCATTCTTGATAAGCAATGCTTTATTTTGGATGGACCGTTATCATATCGATGGCCTTCGTGTAGATGCAGTAGCATCGATGCTATACCTTGATTATTCGCGTAAGGCAGGGGAGTGGATCCCTAATCAATACGGCGGCAACGAAAACATCGAGGCAATAACGTTCCTTAAGGAAATGAATGAGGTGGTTTATAGTCATTATCCGGATTCCTTGACGATCGCCGAAGAGTCGACTTCGTGGACTGGCGTATCGCGGCCAACGTATCTCGGTGGCCTGGGCTTCGGTCAAAAATGGATGATGGGATGGATGCACGACACACTGCACTATTTCGGCAATGATCCGATTCACAGAAAATATCACCAGAATGAGATCACCTTCAGCATAATGTATGCGTTCACGGAAAACTTCATGCTTCCGCTGTCACATGATGAAGTTGTACACGGGAAGGGTTCTTTAGCCGGACGAATGCCTGGTGATGAATGGAAAAAATTTGCCAACCTCAGGTTGATGTTTACATACATGTTCACGCATCCCGGTTCGAAACTTTTATTTATGGGTGGGGAATTTGGACAAACTGCAGAATGGAATCACGAACGAAGCCTTGACTGGCATCTGCTGCAGTTTGATGTCCATAAGGGTGTTCAGACGCTTGTGCGTGACCTCAACCATTTTTACAGAACCGAGCAGGCGTTGTATCAATTTCAATTTGAACACCGTGGATTTGAGTGGGTTGACTATTCTGACCATGAGAATAGCGTGATTGCCTTTCAACGGAAAGGCGAGCAAAAAGAATCGCTGCTTATTGTGATCTGCAATTTTACTCCGGAGGTCCGCCGCAACTATCACGTCGGTGTGCCATACCGTGGAAAGTGGAAAGAGGCCTTCAACTCCGATCAGGTTAAGTACGCCGGAAGCGGTGTAGTGAATGAAGGGTTAATGATGACATCGCCAGTAAAATATCATGGTAGGGATTTCTCAATTTCATTAAATTTGCCACCTCTCGGAATCTCTGTTCTCAAATTGGAAAGAGAGGTGAACGAGTTTGAACTCGACGACATTGGAACCTGAGCACAGTATTCAATTACCCTAATTCTGAACCTTCTTGAAAAAATATATTTGTATACATGGGCACTTTTATCAGCCCCCAAGAGAAAACGCATGGCTCGAGGTTATTGAGGTTCAGGATTCAGCACACCCTTATCACGATTGGAACGAGAGAATTACCGCAGAGTGTTACGCTCCAAACACCGCGTCACGTATCCTTGATGGAAAGTCCGTCATCAAAAACATCATAAACAACTATTCAAAGATTAGTTTCAACTATGGGCCTACACTTTTGTCCTGGATGCAGACTAATGACCAGGCTACGTATGATGCGATCATTGACGCCGATCGGGAAAGCGCCCGTCTATTTGGTGGCCACGGTTCCGCTATAGCACAAGTATATAATCACATGATCATGCCCCTGTCAAACGAACGTGACAAGGAAACGCAGATCATCTGGGGCATACGTGATTTTGAGTACCGGTTCAACCGGAAACCGGAAGGCATGTGGCTCGCTGAAACAGCAGTTGACCTTTCAACGCTTGAATTGCTGGTCAAGCATGACATAAAATTCACCATCCTTGCACCCAGACAGGCATTGGCGACGAGAAAGATTGGAGAATCCGAATGGCATGACGTAAATACTGAAACGGTTGATACCAGGCGGCCATACAAATGCCCATTACCTTCGGGCAAAAGCATTGTGCTGTTCTTTTACGATGGCGACATCGCCCAGGGCGTCGCCTTCAACGGCCTGTTAAATGACGGCAGGAAGTTCGCCCATCGTTTGCTTGATGCCTTCGATCCCGATTCGACTGAGGCGCAAATCGTACATATTGCCACCGATGGCGAAACCTATGGCCACCATCATCGGCATGGTGAAATGGCACTCGCTTATTGTCTCGATTATATCGGCCGCCAGGAGGATACGAGGCTTACCAACTATGCGGAGTTTCTTTCGAAGTTTCCACCCAACTACGAAGTGCAGATCCATGAAAGCAGTTCGTGGAGTTGTATTCACGGTGTTGAAAGATGGAGGCACAACTGCGGATGCAACTCGGGCAAGCCGGGCTACCATCAACTTTGGAGGAAACCATTGAGGGAATCGCTGGATTGGTTAAGAGACCACTTGTCGGATATCTACGAACTCGAAGCGTCATTCTTTCTGAAAGATCCATGGAAAGCAAGGGATGAGTATATAAATGTGATCCTTAACAGGAACGACGAAACTATAAACGCGTTCTTGAGTGAACACTGCAAGATGGACGTAGAGCAGAACAAGGTGTTCAGACTAATGGAGGTCCAGCGCAACGCTATGTTGATGTACACAAGCTGCGGATGGTTTTTCGACGAGATCTCAGGTATTGAAACCGTTCAGATCCTTCAATACGCTTGCCGCGCAATGCAGTTGGTCAGCCAGACCAGCAATGTGAACCTCGAAGGTGAGTTCCTTGCCAGATTAAAGCATGCGCCAAGCAATATCACCTATGTTGATGATGGCGCTGAAGTATACCGCAAGTTTGTGATACCATCGAAGACAAATCTGCAACGCGTGGGTATGCATTACGCGGTGGCTTCACTGTTTGAAGAAGACCCCGAATCATTCCCCGTTTTCAATTATACGACGCAAAACGATGTATTCATCCGCAAAGAGGCGGGAGAACAAAGACTGGTGCTTGGCGTCACAAAGGTCCGTTCCAATGTTACCCGCTCGGAAAAGAAGTTTGCGTTTGCCGTGATCTACATGGGTCAGCACAATATCATCGGAAATATCTCTCTTGATATGGATGCGGATAAGTTTGCTACGATGGAGATGTTGATGCTGAAAGCATTTGACGAAGCCCGACTCGGAGATATCATTGGATTGATGCAAACCTACTTCGGCCCGGAAAAGTATACAATATGGCAGCTCTTCCAGGATGAAAAGCGCAAGGTGTTCAATTTGATCACTTATCAAAGTATGCGTGACCTGGAGAATTCCCTGCGCAGGATATACAATCGTGACTATCCGTTGGTAATGGCTCTTGCAAACAGCGATACACCTATTCCTACAGCGTACCGAACCACATTTGAATACATTCTCAACGCAGATCTTATACGTTGTTTTGAATCAGAGCGGATCAACGTACTTCAGATTGAACGTATTATGAACGAGATGGTGAAATGGAAGCTAGAAATCGAGGATACTGGCAAAGCAGCCCGATTAGCCGGAGAAAGCATCTTTAAAGAACTAAAAAGAATCAGTACTGAGGGAGACAATTACAAACGCATTGAAAGATTAAACAGGTTGTTTCCACTCCTGGTGAAATTCAAGCTTAAACCGCATCTTTATAAAAGTCAGAATCTTTACTTCGAGATCTCCATCAAGAATAAAGTTCAGAACGATCACTCTGCGGAGTGGATGAAACATTTTACTCTGCTCGGCGATAATTTGGGAGTGAAAGTGGAGTAAACTTGATTAAGCGACCGCTTATTCCTATTTTTTAATTGTGAACAACCATCCGCCAGGCTTATCATTCAAAAAAAACCTGGGTATAGCCGCGTGCGTCCTGATCCTGATCCATATCCTGTCTTGTGTGTTAGTGATCGTCTTACCACGTAGGATCGTACACGCCAATTTTCTTACGTCGACATATAGAAGCCTGATGGTCGTTGGGCCCTTCTTTTATGAATCGCGTATCAAGTCATCGTCCCATCTCGATATTAAGTTATACACGAATGAGCGATGGTCATCAGTCAACGAGACTAGAATAGAAAACTTCACAAAGTACAAACGCATGCCCTGGCGGTACGACTTGTTGAGGAAGAATGATTTCGAGGAATATGCGGCCTATCATATTCGATCGCTAAGGAAGAAGGATTTTGAAAACGTGAAAAGATCGAAAGTATTCCGTGAACTGAATCAATTCATTATCGGGCAACATGGCGACTCAAACGTTGATTCGGTTTGGTTATGCCATTTCATCAAAGTGTATTTACCGCAGTCGGATTCCTTCAGATACGATACTATTTTCACTTACTCTTATAGTCCGCATGAGGTCGGCCCTGCTAAACGTTGACCCAGTGATGATAGGAAACTATTTCACGGATGAGTTCCGTCAACCACGGGCAACTCACATTTTTTTCAAAGGCCTGGTCTTATATACACTCGTTAAGATAGTGTTGGCTTGGCAGATCAGCGCAGCGATGGTGGCGAATCATAATCTGCCGGCTCCCGGCTCATGGGCTGGAAAGATCCTGTTGCTGCCAACAATGCTGGCTGGTATAAACGTACATGCCTTCTACTTCGCGGCTATGACGCTGCTTGTACTCGCTTTTCTTTTGAAACCATACTACGTTACAAGGCTGCTTTTTTTCTACCTCACCTTTAATCTTTATGTGATCAATCTTCCGATTGCTAATGGATCCGATATCGTCCTTTTTATGCTAAGCTTTTGGAGTATACTAATGGGCAGATTTCCTTCAATAACCATCCAGCGAAAAACAGACTATCAAAAAATGATCTTTAACCTGGGACTTGTGTTATGTCAGCTGCAGATCGTGAATGTCTATCTCGTATCTGGTCTGGATAAATTGTTTAGCGAAACGTGGCGGTCGGGGGAGAGTCTTGCATATATAACCCACCTTGATTTTTATTACAATCCCGTGCTACCTGAGATGTTTGAAAACGACTCAATCAACTTTATTCTTTCCTGGTGCACAATCCTATTTGAGCTATTGTTTGTTGCGCTGGTATGGACCAAACGTGCCCGTTTACCCATACTTGCGATAGGAGTGCTATTCAATCTTTTTATCTGGATCGTATTGAGCATACCTGACTTTGCGTTGCTGATGATAATATCGTTCCTGATCTTCTTGAAGGATGAAGATTATGACAAACTAAAAAAGCGTATCAGGCCAGAGCTTCCCTAAGCGCAGCCTTGTTATCGAGATAATTCCATACAAGACTGCTTGCACCGATGATAGGCGCGGCCTGGTTTTGCAAGCCAGATGGAAGAACTTTTATTTTACCTCTGAATAGAGGCATAAGGTTCGCCTCCATATGCCTAACGGTAGGCTTGAAGATGAGGTCTCCAGCTAACGAAAGACCACCGAACAGGAAAATGGCTTCGGGGTCAGTATGAACTACAGTTTCTGCGAGCTTCATCCCCAGTATGCGGCCAGTGTATTCGAACGCAGCCAATGCCACGACGTCCCCGCGTACGGCAGCTTCTGTGATCATTTTGGTTGTAAGATTGTCGAAGCTGATACCTCTTAATTCGCTGGGTTCAAGATGGTCGGCGAGGAGCTTATAGACGGTCCTCTTGATTCCAGTAGCGGACACGTATGTTTCGAGACACCCGCGTTTTCCACAATTACAAAACCTACCAGCAGGATTTACCGAGGTATGTCCAACTTCGCCGGCAATTCCGTGCTTACCATTCAGCAATTGGCCATTGCAAACAAACCCGCTGCCGAGACCGGTACCAAGCGTTATGACGACAAAGTCTTTCATTCCCTTCGCTGCGCCGTAAACCATTTCGCCAACAGCCGCTGCGTTGGCATCGTTGGTTACAATAGCAGGCAGGTCAAATTCTTCCTTGAACATGTCAGCAAGAGGAATAATACCTTTCCATTTAAGATTAGTGGCGCGTTCAATGGTTCCTTTATAGTAGTTGCCGTTGGCAGCACCGACACCAACACCCATGATCTTGTGCTCGTACGCAATATTTTTGATCTCCTTTCTCAAGGCGTCGGCAAGGCCGTGGAAGTAATCTTTGAACTCCTCGTATTGCGAGGTAGAAATACTGCCATGAGAAACTATATTTCCGTCACGGTCTACAATACCATACTTTGTGTTCGTTCCTCCAATATCAATGCCGATGGTAAGTTCTCTCATAACTTGCTGGTATTAGGTATGTCGATATTATATAGAAAGTATTTTTGCTATTCGAAGAGCTTCACTGTCGATTTCATGATGCCTTGTCATGACGTCGTCGTACTTGTTGAAAACGATCTTTCGGTCACGTATACCTACCATTGAATCATTCTCTCCGCGTAACAATCCTTCAATTGCCCCGACACCCATTTGTGACGCAAGCACCCTGTCAAAGTATGTAGGAGATCCTCCCCGCTGAAGGTGACCGAGAACCGTAACCTTTATGTCAAAGTA
>Ga0075428_100006964_pt1 | contig 12545 bp, 12 predicted proteins | sample RhiMetdeltSRZDD2_FD_75291 | JGI IMG/M metagenome (GOLD analysis project Ga0075428, IMG submission 75291) | Populus rhizosphere microbial communities from Tennessee, USA - Rhizosphere MetaG P. deltoides SRZDD2 | ecosystem: Host-associated > Plants > Roots > Rhizosphere > Soil | place: USA...
ATCGATCGATGGATCATCGGCGCTCGGACAGCCACCGATGTAGGTGATGTGAACTCCATGCTCCCCGTACGCTGCCCGGAGGTACCGCGCCGTTGCCACCGGGGGCGATACGAGCGACACGAGGAACGGAGCGAGGTCGGGACCCGGTGCGAGCAGGCGTGATCGCACGAACGGGCAGACACACATCACTGCGGGACCACGCTCCCTCGACGCGAGTCGACGCACGGCTTCGGCGGCGACCAACTCGTCGCCCCAGCTCGCGGGGACCGCGACCGTAAACCCGCGACGAAGACATGCGTGCGCCACCTGAACCGGCGTGGCCGGTGCAGCCGCGAGCACGGCATCGTTGCCGATGATCGCCACCATCGATACCGGGCGGCGATCAGCTGTAGGAAGAGTCGCGGACATGTCGAGAGGAAGTTGCTGTTCAAAGCAAGCGCCGAACACACGTCGTGTCCAGACGGAACAGACATTGCAGACATGCAACACTCGTCTGATGATGATCGCGAGTCTATGACGTTGCTGGATGCTGCCGTGAGACGCCGGGGAAGGCGACTGCCCGCTGATGTTACGGACGCCGTTGCCGCGTATGCCGCGAAGGCGACCTGGCCTGCCGGATTCGTCGTCTACCAACGTGGTGCCCAAGCCGATGGGATGTTCCTCGTGGTGCGTGGGCGAATCGTTCTCCGGAGTCGGGTAAAGGCCGGGCGGGCCTTCGTCCCCGCGCTGGCGCGAGAGGGCGAGACCTTCGGCTGGGAAGGACTCGCCGCGAATGCGCGTTACGCTACGGACGCCCGCGCTGACGAAGAATCGGACACGCTCCACCTCAGCAGTTCCAGGTTCAGAGAATTCGTCCGCGAGCAACCGCAGCAAGCGCTCATCCTGGTCGGGCAGATGGTCGAAGAACGGACCGCTCTGCTCGAGAAGCTTCGCGAACTCGCCACGTTGAGCGTCGAGCAGCGGTTGATCTCGTCGCTCGTTCAGCTTGCACGCGCGCGGATGTTCACGACGGACGACGGGCGCATCGCGCTTGGGGGTGCTCAGTACAAATTGCTCTGTGAGCTCGTAGGAGCGACGCGTGAGTCGGTGTCGTTGGTTCTCACGAGACTCGTCGCCGAGGGCCTGGCGGAACGGAACGGGTCCACGATTTACGTCGCGCCGGTAAGTGCGCTCGCGGAACGGCTCGACGGCGCGAGGCTCGAGGGAGAGGTCTCGATCGCCGTGGCCGGCGACCTCGCGGCTGACTTGCGGAGCTGACCCAACATCGTCTGGAGCGCCACGGCTAGCCGGGTGTTGACTCACAGACGACGCTGTACGGCCGAGTATATTGGGATTTCCTTGCTCCCATCATCCGCCCCAGGCCACGGCCCGCGTGATACCAACGCCTCCGCCCGCCGAGGTTGCCGCTTCCGACGATTCGCTCGCGCCGGAAGAGCTTGTCAGGTACAGCCGGCACATCGGCCTCGAGGAAGTCGGTGAGGACGGTCAACGCCGACTGAAGCGCGCGAGCGTCCTGATCGTCGGTGCTGGTGGGCTCGGATCGCCCGCAGCGCTCTATCTGGCTGCGGCCGGCGTGGGCCATCTCGGCATTGTGGATTACGATACGGTCGATCTGACCAACCTGCAGCGTCAGCTTCTGCATGACACCAATCACGTTGGACAGCGAAAAACCTCATCCGCGCGGGCGAGGCTCGGCGCCATCAACCCGCTGGTTCACGTCGAGACGATCGATGAAGAGCTCAGCGCCGCGAACGCGCTCGACATTATCGGCGCCTACGACGTGGTCATTGACGGTACCGACAATTTCAAGACGCGTTACCTCACGAACGACGCGTGCGTGCTGCTTGGGAAGCCGAACGTGTATGGGAGCATCCTTCGGTTTCAAGGCCAAGCATCGGTCTTCGCCACCCCCGACGCTCCCTGCTACCGATGTCTGTTCCCGGAGCCACCGCCACCCGGGCTCGTGCCGAGCTGCGCGGAAGCGGGGGTCCTGGGTGTGCTTCCGGGACTCGTCGGAACGATCCAGGCGACCGAGGCGATCAAGATCATTCTCGGCATTGGCGAGACGCTCGCGGGCAGGTTACTCCTGATCGACGCATTGCGGATGAGCTTCCGTGCCATCCGACTGCGCCGAGATCCCACGTGCCCGGCATGCGGAACGGGCGAGATTCGATCGCTGGTCGACTGCGACGAGTTCTGTGCGACACGCTCGCCGGCGAGCGGCCAGGCGAGCGGCCGAGGAGTCGACGGCGTTCAGGAAACGACTCCACGGGACCTCGCCGACCGAGTTCGTCGTGGTGACGCGATCGATCTGATCGACGTTCGAGAGCCGTATGAGTGGCGAATCGCGCGCATCGACGGCGCGCGACTGATTCCGCTCGGACAACTCGCCAGCGCGGTGCAGGAAATCCCGAGAGACCGGGATATCGTTCTGTACTGCCACCATGGCTTCCGCAGCAGGACCGCCGCCGAGTTCCTCGTCGAGCGTGGGTTCCGGCGGGTGTGGAACCTGTCGGGTGGAATCGATCGATGGAGTACCGACGTCGATCCAACAGTCGCAACATACTGACGAACGTGTCGATGATCCGCGCCGAGGCGGCTTGACGGTCCTCATTGCGCTTCTCGTGGTCGCCGGCGCCGTGATGGTCGCGCGGACGCGCGCAACCACGCGCGCGCGCGACGCGGTGAGCGCCCGCCTAACGCGTGGGTCCGACGGGATCGTGGCGGGCGCCGCACCGATCGATCTCCCCGCGGACGGTCGCTACGGCCTCCTGCTGGTGCACGGGTTCGGTGATACGCCACAGACGCTGCGATACCTGGCGGCGCACATGCACGCACGGGGGTGGGGGGTGCGTGCGCCGCTGCTGCCCGGCCACGGCCGAACACTCGACGAGTTCGCGACGACTCGTGCCGATCAGTGGATCGATTTCGCCCGCGAAGAGCTGGTGAAGCTTCGAAGCCAATACGAAACGATCGCCATCGTCGGGCTGTCGATGGGAGGCTCGCTCGCCACGATTCTCGCGGGCGACGCGCGTGACATTCGTGCGCTCGTCCTCCTAGCGCCGTATCTCAGCATGCCGACGAGGCTTCGGCGCGCAGCGGGCATGCATCGCGCGCTGGGCGCGGTATTTCCCTTTCTACGCGGGGGTGGCGACCGTTCGATCCGAGACCCCGTGGAGGCGGCGCAGAATCTCGCGTACGGTTACGCGACGCCCCGCCTCGTGTTCGAGCTCGGTCGGGTCGTCGATCGTGCGCGCGCTGCTGCGCCCGCGGTGTCAGCCCCGACGCTGGTGGTCCAGTCACGACAGGACAATCGGATCCCGCCGGACGCAGCGGAGCGTGCATTCAATCTGTTCACCGTGCCCGACCGTCGGCTTCTCTGGACGGAAGGCAATGGGCACATCATCACAGTCGACTACGGCCGACAAGCCGTGTTCGCCGCGGTCACCGACTGGTTGGAGACGCACGTCAGGCGCTCAGGAAAGCTGCCGAGTGCCTCGCACCGCGCCGAGCGACCGCGAATATCGTGAGGGGAGAGACGGGACGGGCGAGGCCGTCCCGTCTCGCATTGTCGAACGGCCGTTTAGGTCGCGACGCGGTCCTTCACGTTCTCGACGAGGCCGGCAACGGCCTGAACACCCTGCTTCGCAGCAGTCGCTCCCTGCTGGAGCACGGTCGACGCAACGCGCTTGATACGCGTCACCGGTGATTGCTTCCGTGCCGAGCGCGTCCCAGTCCGCTTCGCGGAAGATTTCCGCGGAGAGCCGGATCGCGAAGTGACCTTCGTCGAGGCCTTTCGCTTCGGACCTCGCGCCGACTTGGAGGCGCTCTTGCCGCGCGTCGACGGACGCTTCGATGCAGCCGTGGTCTTCCGACGCGCCTTCTTGCCTGACGACTTCGATGCTGTCGCCATTGATCGATTCCTCGGGGAGGGTACGAATCGCCCTTGCGCAAGATTCGAGCGCAGCGATGAGGCCGACGATAGCCCGACGAACGTGAAGCGCCCACACCATCGGCCTCGATCGGGCTGACGATGGAATGAATCGTACGTCGACCGCGCGGGACACCAATTGATCAGCTCGGTTGTATGCGGCGGCACAATCGCTCGGCGGAACTGCGCCCGCCCGGCGCCGACCGCGACGGTGAACTCGAGCGGCACCCCGACGTCCCTCAACATCACGACGGCTTGGGACGTCAATCCCCTCGGCGTCGGTGTCGCTCGTCGGCTATTTCGCGACGCCCGCGTCTGCGCTCACCAACGGTTCGTTCACCATTGCCAGCAGCCTCGTGAAGGGTAAGGTGACGACGGTCGGATGCGCCGGGTGCGCCAACGTCCTTCACAGCGTTCACGAACCACGCGGTTGGTGCCGCCGGCACTGCGGGCGGCAGCCTAACGCTCTTCGCCGAGACGATCACCGGCGCGAACGGGCGTCGAACCGTACGATGGCCGAGCCGCTGCGACGCGTGGACGTGGCGGTGCGCTCGAAAACACGGGTGCATCGTTAGGCATCGTGCTCAGCAGCGAGCCAGCGTGGACGGAAGACGCCAATTCCGGGCAGGGCGTTTCCCGGTGTTCCTGCACAGTCATCGACGCCTCGAGATACCCTGGGCGGATGACGCGCTGCCGGAGAAGCTCATGCTCCGATTGGCGAATTTCACCGTGGAGGAGCGGCGCAAAGGCACGACCTGAGGTCCACGTGCGCTCGCACCGCCAGCCCTGCGGGCGAGGGTAAACGCGATCCGTGTCATCGGCGGCAAGCCCAATGCATCGAGTCGCGGTCGTCATATCGTTGGACGGGACCCAGAAGTTGAGCTTGGGACCAGCGGCGCGCGAGGAGCATCGCGAGGCTCGCTGCCCTAACGAATCAAGTCCCCGCGAAATGCGTCGAGGGACGTATTGCGTGATTCGCAACAATCGCCAACTTTCTGGTCAGCGTGACGCGCGATGCGATCATCGTGAGCACGCAGGCGAGTGGAGATCGGCCTTCTCACCGCGATCGCCATCCGGGGACGACCGGTGAAAGGCCTCTCCCTCGCCGATCACGCTTTCTGCGCCCGCGGCCAGCACGCGCTTCGAGTGTATTCGCGCGTCACCTACGGTTTGCCGAGGCGACGTTCTCATCGACGTGGGCGAGTGCCCGCATCCCGACAAGCGCGCACGTCACTCCCGGCAGCGAACGCACGAACGCGAGTGCTCGCTGCGCGTCCGTCGCGAGTGAAGGAAACGAATCGCGCACGGCGGCGGGCAGCTCGCTCGTGAGGCGCGATTGCATGAGCGTCGCACTGGCGACGACCGATATACCCAACTCCGCCGTTGCCTGGAGCAGCGGAACCACTCGTCGGCCACCGAGTCGCTGCGTCGGCACTCGGATGGCCTCCGACATTGCAAGATTGATCGGAAGCTGCACGACGCGGAAATGGTGATCATCGCCGCCTACATCGCGCGCGATCCCCACGAGCTCACCGAGGTCGAGGTGTCCACGCGCATCAGGCGGCGTGCGCAAACCGTTCCACGTGGCGCATCCGTAGCAACCAATGTCGCCGCTTTCGACCCGCTCCTCGAGGAGCGTGAACGCGCGACGCAGTATCGTGCGGAGCCGTGCCGGCTGTACCGAATCAAGCTGCTGTTCGGGGTTGTGGAGGTAGTAGACGTCGATGGTACGCACGCCAAGGTTCGCCTGGCTCGCCTTGATCTGATGCGCGATGAACGATGGTGACAGCGAGTGGCCACCGCCGACGACGTCCTCCGCCGCCACGATGCCTGAATCAACGAACGTGCGCTGCAAGTACGCGAGATAGTCGTCGCGGGTCTGGGGTGCAGCCGCATCGAGCGGGACGTACCCGCCCTTCGTGCAGATGATGACTTCATCGCGCTTGACTACGCCATCGGCGATGGCTGCACGAAGGGTGTTACCCACCGTCCGCTCGGATCGCTGGCAGCGGTAGTTGATCGAGGAATCGATGACGTTGATGCCTCGCTCGAGCGCGCCACGGATGGCCGACGCGTAGCTGGCGTCGTCGGCGTCGTCACACTCGCCCAGGTAAGTGCCGATCCCGAGCGAGGAGGCGGCGAGCCCGCCGGCAAAAGGCCGAAAGAAGTCGTCAGCGAAGCCATCGGCGAAGCGTCGCTGAAACCGTCCGGTACCGGAGGGGCTCGCGCGCTGATCCTTACCAGTAGACGGGCTGCCTCGTCTCGTCATTGACGGTGACGCTACGTGACCATGTGGCTCCGAGCAAGCCCTGCAAGGGTTTGAGTCGCGTCCCGAGGCGAAATTGGTTGGCAACTGCGAAACGCGCTGTGTACATTGAGGGTTCATTGCCCGGCGGCTAATCGAGCGCCGGGCCGCTTCGTTGGGTTGCTGGTTCCCTGCGAAGCAGATCGCAACCGGGACGGAGATACTAGTCGATGCCAGATTTTGGAAGTTGGGGCACGGCGTGGTGGAAGCCGCTGCTATTCATCGTAGTGGCGGGGCACCTCACGAACGTTTGCGTGACGCTCTTTCTGCACCGATCGCAAACGCACCGGAGTGTGAAGCTGCACTACCTGGCAGCGCTGCCGATGCGCATCTGGCTCTGGTTGTCGACGGCGATCGTCACCAAGGAGTGGGTCGCGTGTCATCGCAAGCACCACGCGTTCGCCGATCGAGAAGGTGACCCGCACAGCCCGCTCCTCGAAGGGCTCCGCAACATCGTACTCAAAGGCGCGTTCTACTACCGTGCTGCAGTCCGTCAGCCTGGCGTGCTCGAGAAGTACGGAAAGGGCACGCCGAATGACTGGATCGAACGTGCGTTGCTCACGCCGCTGAACTGGCTCGGCATTGTCGTGATGCTCGCCGCAGACCTGTATTTGTTTGGCTTCCTGGTGGGACCGATCGTCTGGGGTGTGCAGATGATCTGGATCCCGTTCTGGGCAGCGGGGATCATCAATGGTGTCGGCCATGCGCTCGGCTACCGGAACTTCGAGGTGAAGGACGAGAGCCGGAACATCTCGCCGATTGCGATCTGGTTGGGCGGAGAAGAGCTGCATAACAACCATCACGCCGATCCGCACTCCGCCAAGTTCAAGGCGAAGTGGTACGAGCTCGACATCGGCTGGGTCTACATCAGACTGTTGTCGCTGCTTGGACTAGCGAAGGTGCAATACGCGCGAGGGGCACCCCGCGCATAACGACACGGCGACGTGGCAGGTGAAGTGAAGAATGCCGGGCGCTCGGTACCACTGGGTACGAGTCGCCCGGCACTTTACGTTTCGGATGAACTCGATCACCGTCTGCAGGGGGATCGAGCTCGCCACATCCCACCATCTCGTGCGAATCGACTTCCGATTGTCATGCCTGACGTGAAATGTGCCCGCTGCGGTCAGACCCGCAGCGGCTTCGACCGTGCTCCTTTTCCCGGGCAGATCGGCGCCCGTGTTGTGCAGGAGATCTGCCAGCAGTGCTGGAGTGATTGGCTCAAGCAGCAAACCATGCTGATCAATCACTACGGCCTCAACGTCATGGACCCGCAAGCGCGCGCGTTCCTGACGAACAACATGACAGCCTTTCTGTTCAGGAGCGGCACTGGCGAGGACGTGGACACGACGAAGAAGGGAACGATTCAGTGGTAATGGCATGCGCCGGTCGCATCGCGCGACACGCCGCGCGATTCGTGGCGTGCGGCGCAGTCGTGACGCTCGTTGCTGGTGCGTGCGCATCGTCGGGAGGGCCGACGCCAGGCACAAGTGCCGGAGACGCGTCAACTCGCGCAAACTGGGCTGATTCGGTACTCCGGTCGATGACGCTGCGCCAGAAAGTCGCGCAGATGGTATGGCCCTTCATGCTGGGCGACTATGCTGCCACCAATGCGCCATCCTGGACGCAGCTCGAGCGTCTCGTCAGGCAGGAGCAGGTTGGCGGATTCATCGTCTCGGTCGGCTCGCCTCTCGACATTGCGGCCAAGACAAACGCCCTGCAGCGGGTCTCGCGGATTCCACTTCTTTTCAGCGCGGACTTCGAGACCGGTGCGGGTTTCCGCGTGCGCGGTGGGTACTTCGTGCCAAACGCCATCGATCTCGGTGGCGCAACGGTGTTCCCCCTGCAGATGGCGTTGGGGGCTGCGCGTGATACGGCGCTCGCGTACGAAGTCGGGCGAGTCACCGCGACGGAAGGCAGGGCACTCGGCATACACGTCGCGTTCGGGCCGGTGCTCGATGTGAACAACAACCCGGCCAATCCCGTCATTGGCGCGCGCTCGTTCAGCGAAGACGCTCATCTTACCGGGCAACTCGGCGCCTCGCTCGTGCGTGGTGTGCAGGAGCACGGCATGCTCGCGACAGGCAAGCATTTTCCGGGGCACGGCGACACGGAAACGAACTCGCATCTCGAGCTGTCGACGGTTACCGCCACTCGTGCGCGCCTCGACTCGGTGGAGCTCGTTCCGTTTCGCGCGGCCATTGCCGCGGGTGTCGGGGCGATCATGACCTATCACGGGATCTTGCCGGCACTCGACAGCAGCGGCGTGCCGGCAACACTCTCGCCGAGGGTGCTTGGTGGTTTGCTGCGTGACACGCTGGCCTACCGGGGCGTGCTCATCACCGACGCGATGGACATGATGGGTGTGCTTCGGCAGTTTGGCGCCGCCGAAGCGGCGCGCAGAGCGGTGAGTGCTGGTGCTGACGTGTTGCTGATGCCATCGGATGTCTCGGGAACGATTGACGCTGTGGTGGCTGGCGTCGAGCAAGGGCGTTACGACGAGCGTCGCATCGACACGTCGGTGCGACGCCTTCTCGAATTGAAGCGACGATTCGGCCTGGATCGCGCGCGGCTCGTGAACCTCGACTCGGTCCGCATCGTGGTTGGCGATTCGTCACACAGCGCGCTCTCGCGGCGTGTCGCGGAGCGCGGGGTCGTATTGGTGAAGGACTCGCTTCAGATGATTCCGATCGACGTCAGCCGACCGACTCGAGTGTTATCCGTCACGTACGCGCGTCGCACCGATCTTGGCGCGGGAGTCGGGTTCAACGGGGAAATGCGTCGTGGGTCAGACTCCGTTCGAGCGGAGTTCATGAGCTCTGACGATGTCGCGCCAGACTTTTCGCGGCTGCTCTCCATTGCAGACTCCGTTGATGTCGTCGTGCTCGGATCGTATGTGAACATCAGTTCGACCACGGCGACTGCAGGTGCACCGCGCGCGTTCATCGACTTCGTGTCGAAGCTGCAAGCGCGACATCCGCGCACCGTTCTCATCTCGTTCGGCACACCTTATCTCCTGCAGCAGACTTCATCGGTATCGTCGTACATCATTGCATGGGGACCGAGTCAGGCGTCGCAGCAGGCGGCGGCGCGTGCTTTGCTGGGAAGGAGCGCGATCACGGGTCGATTGCCGATCAGCCTTCCGCCGTTCGCGCGGTTCGGAGACGGCGAGCAGAGAATGACGACGCGCATGAATTGAGATCGAGCGCATGCGTCGCAGCGATGGTGGGCCTAACGGAGCGACGTGCTGATGCGTGATCGATGCACGTGTTGACGGGCGCAGCATAACGGCACGTTGACGCTGCATCGCGACGGACCTACAATAGGCGCGCGCGATGACATGTCGCAGTTGGTGTCGATTCGTGACAATTTTCGCGAGGCCTTGACATTAGTCTCCTTTCGTGACTAATTCGCGCGTGATGCGCGAACGCCCTCAGGCCACCGCCGCGAGACCAGGTCAGCGGCGTGCGACATTCTCTGTCGATGTCGTCCTCCTCACGCCGCGAGGTAAGCAACTCGCGGTGTTACTCGTTCATGCGGACGAAACACGAACGCGCGAGCGTTGGTGGGTGCCTCACGACGAGCCGCAAGCGGATGAGTCGATGATCGACGCCGCGCGACGGATCGCGACCGACGCCGCGCAGGTCGAGCCGACATGGCTCGAGCAAGTTGGCGCGTTCGGCGATGGGAGACGGCACCCGACCGAGACCGATCTGTCGGTCGCGTATGTCGGAGTAGTCCCACAAGGCGCGCCGATTCCGGCGAACGAGGAGAGCGCGTGGTTCGCGCTGTCCGACGTTCCGGCGCTGACGCCGCGACAGCGTGCGTTACTCGACGCGGCGCTGGAAGTAATCCGGCTTCGACTCGACCAGGCGCCGATTGCGTTTCGGCTCCTGCCGCCGACGTTCACGCTGAGCGAGTTGCAGCAGACCTACGAGCTCTTGCTTGGGCGCCGACTGCACAAGGCAAGCTTTCGCCGCGCATTACAGGCGGCATGGCTCGTTGAGCCGACGGACGAGTGGCGCAGCGAGGGGAGGGGCCGCCCGGCGCAGCTGTTCCGATTTGCGCCGAGACGGCGCCGGAGCCAGCGGCGTGGCGTGCGGTTCGACCTGCTCTCAGGCTAACGCACCAGAGCGGCGAAAACCCCCTTCAATGACCGCCCAGGCCGGCGACACGCCGGCCGAGGCGGTTTTTGCGTAGTCCGTGCGGTCCTGTTACGGGGAACCGGGTTGACCGTCAATGGTATTAGTTGCAAAGTGTACATAACACCAAATACGACGGGGCCTCCGTGTTGGCGTTCCTGGATTCTCTGTGTACCGCCCTGCTCGCGCGAAACGCGCAGCAGATTCAAGAGCTGCTCGCGCATCCACTCGCGCGCGCCTTGCCACGCCAGGTGCGCGAGGAGGCATTGCTCATTGCGCGTCGTGGGGGGCGGGCGATGATCGCCCCGGTGCAAACGCTTCGACTATACAACCAGACTGCGCACTTGCTTGGTGCCTGCAGCGATCCAGCGACTGCAACCACGAATGGGGATCTCCGTCAACTGGAGATGTTCGTGGCCCAATGAGCACCGATTGGTTGGGCTAAAAGAAATGAGCGCCCCGGCGTCACACGCCGGGGCGCTCTTTCTTTAGTCGGGAAGGAGGTCAGGCCGTCTTCACGACGTCGGCCGCCTGTGGACCCTTCTGGCCTTGAACGATCTCGAACTCGACGCGATCGCCTTCAGCCAGTGACTTGAATCCGGACCCTTGGATTGCGCTGAAGTGGACAAACACATCGGGGCCGCCATCACGCGAAATGAACCCAAAGCCTTTCGCGTCGTTGAACCACTTCACTACGCCGTTGATGCGTGACATGAAACCTTTCCTCGTCCCGTACCGGGGCAAACTGTGACGCGGATCTTGCCGGCCACCCTGAAGCGGAATGACATCAAGAACCGTACACCAAAATAAACAGATGTACGCCAATCACCAGCCCTAGCGGGCAAGAAATGTCCACTGGTCAAGGCGAGACGAGCTCTGCTTAATGATTCTCCGACAGCGTGTTAGGCAGCGCCGGCGATGTATCGAGCGAACCGCCCGCAGTTGCGACAGCGGAGCGTTACCTGTGACCGCGGTGGCGGTGGCGTATGAGTAGGATCGCGCTCGATCGGCCCCGAACACGATGGGCAGCTGAGTGGGCGACCACTCCGATCGCTGGAAATGAGATGCAGGGCCTGAGCGGGGTTGTACGTGTTCGGACGTGGCTTTCTCATGCTTCCTCCCCGATGATGAACCGCCGGACGCTCTCACAGGAAAGCATCGCACCCAATGGAAATAACGCCTACCGAAAAGTAACCATCTAAATACGCAAATCCAAGTGGACTTTCGTTTTGCGGCTATCCTTTCGGCACTGGCGGCGACAACCTTTCTCGCCGCATGCGGGCCGAAGGCTCACATCCCGCCGCAGCCGGTCGTAGTCGCCACGGCGCTTTCGGGCGACGATCCGGCTGCACAGATAGCGCGTGCAATCGCGCCGGTGTTGTACCTCCAACGCGACGAATGGTTCCAACTCGAGCGCATTGTCGCCGTGCTACATCCAAACCGACCGATAATCGGTTATTACCTCTTGTGGCGCGACGATGTTCACGGGGCGTGGATCCCTTTCACCAAAGCGACTGACGAAGAGATCGTCTGGGTTGGGTACGACTCGGCCAATGCACCAACCGACGTATGGACGTACTGGCACGGCAAGATCCTTCACGCCGATTGGCGAGCCCAAGGGCCGGTCGCGATCGACGTGCAGTGGGGAAAACACGGATCGATGCCGAGGGGGATCGTCGACGACACCGGAATGTGGCCGCGCACCCTAACGAATTTCTGGGTTTCGTCGTGGATCGGGCTACCGGATATCTGGCTGAGTCGGCTGTCGCGGCCCGGCCCCATGTGCTTCTGCCATGGCTATCGCAGATATCGCACGTTCGATAGGCCGATCAGGACGGGTGAGCGAATCGACGTTGTGGTCCGCGTGGAGGATCCGGATCCGGTACTCAGCGCGGTGTTCGGCCGCCCGTACTCGAAGAAGACGCCCTGGCCGTAAGGCGCCGGTTTTTCGCGCTTGTCACGCGACGTAGACGATGTCTCCCTCGGCGTCGATGCCCATTTCCTGTTGGAGACCGCACACCCCGCAGACCTTGACGGCGTGCCAGAGTTCATTGAACTCCGCCTTGTTCGCGGGACTGGATGGCTTCACCACCAGCTTCTTATAGCTGTATTCCTGGCAATGCTCACAGGCATGCGCACGCGCTATTCGCTCGGCGCGTTCGCGCGTGAT
>Ga0075428_100006965_pt1 | contig 12544 bp, 8 predicted proteins | sample RhiMetdeltSRZDD2_FD_75291 | JGI IMG/M metagenome (GOLD analysis project Ga0075428, IMG submission 75291) | Populus rhizosphere microbial communities from Tennessee, USA - Rhizosphere MetaG P. deltoides SRZDD2 | ecosystem: Host-associated > Plants > Roots > Rhizosphere > Soil | place: USA...
GCACGGCGCGCCGCTCGCCGGCGCGACGCTCCTGCAGATGGCAGTGGATTACGAGGACCTCGACGTCGCGCGATGGCTGCTGGACCACGGCGCCGACGTGAACGTGCGCGCCGATGTCGACGCGCATGGCTTCGGCGGCCACACCGCGCTCTTCAGCTGCGTGGTGACGTACAACGCCGGCCGGACGGACGAGCCGCTCGCGCGGCTGCTGCTCGAACGCGGCGCCGAGCCCAACGCGCGCGCATCGATCCGCAAGGAGTTGCCGTTCTCGCGCGACCCGTCCCCGCACGAGTACCGTGACGTCACGCCAATCGGCTGGGGGCGCCAGTTCCACGATCAAGGCATGGTGTCGCAAGGCGCGCTGCGACTGATCGCCGAGCAGGGCGGTCACGAGTGAAGTCGTAAAGAATGCCCCAGATCAGATCGGGATCAGCGTGGGCAACGCCTGACTGGACCACCCCGTCCAAGATGACCGAGAGGACTCCCGACTATCTCTGAGGTCACCATGCGCATCGGTCGTCATGTCGAGGCATTGGTTCAGGACGTGCGCTTCAGCGTCCGCGTGTTGCTGCGGGAGCGAGCGTTCACGGCTACCGTTCTCGTCACGCTCGCGATAAGCATCGGCTTGACGTCCGCGGTCTTCACGCTGGTCGACGTCCTGCTCCTTCGGCCTCTGCCGGTCAGATCCCCGGAAAATCTGTTCAACATCTCCGCACCAGGAAGAAACGTCGACCTCAATCCCTCGTACTACTCGCACGAGTTCTACGAGCGGCTGCGAACCTCGGGTCCTCTATTCCGCAACCTCCTGGCCTCCTCGACCACCGTTTCATCCGGCGTCAACCTGTCCGACGGTGCCGTCACGGATCGCGTCCGGTGCGAACTCGTATCGGGCAACTACTTCGACGTCCTCGGCGTTGGGGCGGCGGCTGGGCGGATCCTGAGTTCACAGGACGATCAGACGCCCGGGGCGCATCCCGTGCTCGTCTTGAGCTATGCGTTCTGGCAGCGTCGCTTTGCGGGAGCGCCGGATGTGGTCGGGCGTGCAGTATCAGTCAACGGCACTTCCTTTACTGTGGTGGGAGTAGCAAGACAGGGCTTCTTCGGAACCAAGCCAGGCTTCGGGCCGGACATCTGGGTGCCGCTGATGATGGTGCAACCGGTGAGCGGCGGTGGCATCAGCGCCCTGGCCCGCAACCAAAACTTTCTGGAGATGATCGTCCGTCTCGAACCTCACGTCGACGTGCGACAAGCCGAGATCATGGCGACGACCGTCTATACGACCTGGCTCAGTGAGGGCGCCTCGTCACCGCCGCAAGGCGCTCAGGCGCTGCACCTGATGCCGGCCCGTGAGGGACATTCACTCCTACGCGCGCAGTACCGCCAGCCCCTCCAACTGCTGACCGCGGCGGTGCTGCTCCTGCTGTTGATCGCTTGCGCGAACATCGCGACGCTGCTCATGTCGCGGGCAACGGCGAGGGCACGAGAGATTGCGGTCCGTTCGGCCATAGGTGCCACGCGACATCGTCTCGCTCGTCAGCTCATGACCGAGAGCGTGTCCATCGCGGTGATAGGCGGAGCGTGCGGCTGGCTCGTCTGCGTGTACTTCGGGCGAGTCATGCTGTCGTTTCTTCCAGCGACAGCCGAGGCGTGGCAGTTTTCACCAAATCGCCGAATCTTCGCGTCCACGTTCCTGATCGCGTTCGGAAGCGGGCTTGTGTGTGGTCTCGCACCGGTCATTCAGCTCGGTCGTCATCAAGCGGCCACGTTGAGAAGCCGCGGACGCGCGCATACAACCCGGCGCTGGCTCGACTCGCGCGACGCGCTCACCATCATCCAGATCGCGTTGACGATCTTGTTGGTCACGGGCGCCGGACTATTCGCGCGAACGCTGCAGAACCTTCGGGACGGGGATATGGGCTTCGACCGCGATCACGTTCTGCTGGCTTCGATAGATCCGGCAAAAAGTGGCTACACGAGACCGCGGACGACGGTCTTTTTCGCGGAGCTGCTCCAGCGCCTGCGATTCCAGGAGGCTATCAAGGCAGTAGGGCTGGCGAGTCACGGCACCTTGAGCGGCGTGCTTCCGGCGGGTACGCGATTCATGAGTACTCAGATGCACGCCGATCGCGCAACCGAGCCAGCGCCCAGGGATCTCACCGTCTATCAGAACGTCGTCAGCCCCGGATTTTTCGAAGCGTCCGGCATCTCGCTCGTGCGCGGCAGGGATTTCGCGGACGTCGATCGCGCAGCGGGTGTCGAGGTCGGCATCCTAAACGAGGCCGCCGCCCGGCTCTTGTTCGGCAACGACGACCCCATCGGCAAGGGAATCGGCCCGGGACGCCAGGGTCCCACCAACGTCGAGGTCGTCGGTGTGGTGGAGAACGCGAAGTACCTGAGCGTGCGAGAAGCGCCGCTGCCGACCGTGTACTTGCCGTTCCGGGACGGCAGCCCGATGACGTTGCACGTCAAGGCGCGTAGGGACGCACGTTCGGCATTGGGTGTGGTCGAGCAGGAACTACGGGCACTGGACTCGACGTTGCCGCTCTTTCACGTGCAGACCATCGAAGCCCGCGTAGACGATGCGCTACGTCAGGAACGGCTGGTGGCAACGTTGGCGACCACGTTGAGCGTGTCGGCCATGCTCATAGCCGCCGTCGGCCTCTACGGCCTGATCACTTTTTCGGTCGCTCAACGAACGCGTGAGATCGGAATACGAATCGCGGTCGGAGCAGCGCCACGTCAGATACTGTCGATGATCCTCGGGCGAGCCTGTGTGCTCGTGGCAGGGGGAATCGCTCTCGGTCTCCCGGTGGCGCTGGCCTCCCTTCGCGCCGTCGCCAGCTTTCTCTACGGCGTCACACCCTCGCAACCGACGATCCTGGCGGGTGTGCTCGCGATCGTCACCGTCGTCGCCCTCTCGGCCGCTCTCATTCCGGCGAGCCGTGCGGCGCGGACTGACGCGTGGAACGCGTTGCGCTCCGAATAAGCTGGCGACGCGAAGATTCGCCACCATCGTCGACGACCGGAAGCAGCGCTGTCGGACGAGAATCTCGCGCCGGGACCTCGCAGATACACCGGAGTTCTACACGGTGCTGGTGCAGTGGGAGGTTACGCTCAAGGATCTGCTGACGCACGTCTCGGGCCTTGGAGTCAACGACAGTGGAACAAAATCGCTTTCGTCGGTAAATGGTGTCGTCCTTTTCCTGAGTTCAAGGCGCATCAACAACGCTCTAACTCGTGTGAATCGGTGACCAGCATTCGCTCGCGCTTTTCGCCGAAGCGCGAGCGAAGCTGGTTTGCTGAGACGGACAGGAAGTTAGCGGAGTCGCCTCATGGAGTGTTTATTGACGTACTTGGCGATCGTTTCGCCCATGCCGTCGCTGATGTCGACAGTGCTCGGATAATGCATCCCGCCCCAGACGCGCGCGTGGTTTCCATCCGCCCGCGCCTGCGCGATGCTCGTGTACCTCCGATTGGGCAGATCGACGCCTGACAACCTCGTGGTCAGCGTAAACACTTGCGCATCGTCGAAATGTCTGAGCAGTACTGTTGCCGCTGCACCGTTAAGACTGGGATGTCCAGCAGGGTACTCGGGGTGCGACGGCGTCGTGACGAGCGGAAGCCAGGTCGGATCGGGAGCGGTCTCAGGATTGCCGTCGGTGTCGGCGAGCGGAATTGCGGTCGCGGGTCGCCAGGTCACCTCAACCGGACTCGCGCCGTAGTACCGCTTGGCGCTCCAGACGGTGATTGCCGTGTCGGCCATCGCGATGTTCAAAACAGCGAGCAGGCGATTGCAGTTGGCGACCGACAAATGGTTCGCGCGCGCCATTTGATTCGCCGCCTGATTCCAATGAACGCTGGCGTTCCCCTCCCAGAACGGCGCGAGCGCCGTCTGATCTTCAGTACGCGTGGATTCGGACTTCCGCCCCAAGGCCTTGACGGTCTTGAAATCGTCCGTGTACGTGCTGCTGCTGAGACCGCGAGGGGGTTCAGGCTAAAACTGGGTATTGCTGACAAGGACAAACGGATCAGTGAATGCCAACCTCTGCGCGCTCATCGCCGTCGCAGGCAATACGGGCCGCCACTGGCCAACGGCTGTTCCTCCTGCGAACGGTGGATAGCTCGCGGTGAACCCATCGTTGGCGCGCCAGCCGAGGACGGCGTGTGCGACTTCAGTTCCCCAGGCGATGCCGCGCTCGATACGTGTCGGGCACGAAGGAGGACTTCCGCGGGGTTGTCCGCTGTGCTCGCAATCGGCACTCAGGGCGGCGATCGACGCCGCGTAGCTCGCATCCAGCGCTGGCTGCTGGGTCGGGAAGAGGCCGACGAGCGCCGTGTACGCCGCAGCGATCACCGCCGCCCTGCCCGACGCACCCTTCGGGGCCGCAGTGTGGACGAAGATTGGCGTGTACCGTCCGTCGATCCCGTTGTACGCGTCGAACACTGCCGTGTGAACGATTGCGCCGAGCCGCTGACTGGACGAATTCGCCGTATTCGTCGCGATCAGCGTGTCGATGAAGATCTGATTCCACTCGAGGACCTGGTTGACGCGGTCGGACGACTCCGAAGGCTGTTGTGCGGTTTCGACACGAGCGGGACCAAGGAATGCCAACGTAGCGAGAACGACGAGCCCACTGACCTTGCAGCAGTTGCGGTTCATGAATCCCCTCGATCCTGAGGTGGAGACATTCCACCTGCCTGTCGTGAGATCGCCCGGTCCGGAGGAAAAACCCCTCACGGGACTAGCGAACGAGGAGGAATCGCGGGCAGGAGCCCGTTTTGGCCGACTCGGACGGGCTCCGAAGAGACGGGATCAGCCGGACAGCTCGTCCGGGAAGCCAGGGGCGAACATACGTGTCATCCGCGCAGGGTTCCGGACGCTGTGAGCGGTCATGAATAGGTCCGCCTGACGCACCAGGTCCTGACCGCGGTCACCGCCGAGGATCTGGCCCAGCCGGCGGCGGGCGACGGCGGCGTACAGGTTCATGTCTGCGAGATCGAACTCGTCGGCCGCGGCGGCGAGCCGATCGGCGGCCAGGTCGGGACGCCCCTCACCGGACGCGACGCCCGCGCTCAGCAGCTTTGCCAGCGGATCCGACCATCGCCTCCGTTCGCGGACGATCCGGTGCGCCTCGCCACGTGCCACCGCCAGGAAGGCGCGCCTCTCCCGCCCGCTGGCGGCGACGGCCAGCGCACATCGCCCTCGCAGATACGACGCTTCGACGCGAAGCAGTTGCGCGCGAAGCAGGAGACTGCCGCGAAGCGCTGCGCGGTTCTCCGTGACGCACCGCCATGCTGCGTCGCCACGGCACCGGTAGAGCGCGGTCATCGATCGAGCCACCATGTAGTTGAACTGCTGGTGGTCCCATTCCGAGTGAGACCAGCGGGCCATGACCTCGTCCGCCTGCCGTTCGGCTTCATCGGGGTCATCGGCGGCAAGTTCGACGATGGTCAGGGCCCGCGTGCGAGTCGACGTCTCGACGAAGAGGTTGCCCGAGTCGCGTGCAGCGGTCACGACTCCGGGAATCCGGTCGGCGACGTCCTGCAACTGCCCCTGGTACGACAATGCAGTAAGCCAACTGGCCTGGGCCATACCCAACTCCCAGGTGACGCCCGTACACCGATCGCGCAGGAGATGCACCGCCCGTTCGCTGAGAATGGAGGCCTGCTTCCATTCGCCAACCATGAGCGCCGCAAGCCCGGTGGCCACTGCGCACAGCGCGGTGGCACGGGGATTCGCCAAGTGCCCCGACATCTCCAGTGCCCGCTCGGCCATTTCCTCGGCCCGCTGACGGACGGGGCCGCCTCCGATCGCCGCGAACGCCGCTTCGGCAGCGAACGCGCGCGCGACCCGATAGGGCTCCCCTGCGTTCAGCGCGAGGATCAGGTGCCGGGTTTCGAAGTCCGCCGCGCGAACGTTGTTCACCATCGCGAGGCCGCTCATGGCGGACCAGCACGTATCTATCCGGAGCAGGTCTTCAACGGGGACTTGGCTTGCACTACGCTCCACGAACGTCAAGCCCCGCCAGCGGAGCTGGGCACGGCGAATCATCAGCGATGCCAGCGCCGCGTGCCCGTCTGGGGCCATCCGCATCCCCACCGCCTCGAGCACGGTGCGGAGCACCTTGACGCCGCGTTTCATGTGCCCGCCAATGAGGAGCTGCTCGGCCGCTCGGCGCTCGAGCTCGACACGTTGGAGTCGTCGGGAACCTGCGGCCGCGTCGAGGTAGGCGTCGGCCGCATCGGCTGGCCGCCCGGCGTTGGCGAGCGCGGTGGCGAGCGCTTCCTTCCATGCCGCGCGTGCCGCAGCCTGCGGCGCCAGCGCCAGCGCGTGGCCGTAGAACACGGCCGCGCGATCGAACGCCAGCGCGGCCTCCGCCTTCCGCGCCGCCAGGTCTGCGTGCATCGACGCGCCATCACGGTCGCCCGCGCCTCGGCAATGTTCGAACAGCGCCTCGGGGTCGTCGATGCGACGCGCCATGAGCGTCTGCACCATCCGCTGGTGGATTCGAAGGATGCCCTCGACAGACACCTGTTCCGCGAGCGCGTTGCGGATCTGATCATGGTAGATCTCCAGGCGCTCTGCGGACCCGCTGCTTCGGACTAGTTTCGCGGCGCGGAGCAGCGCCACGAAAGGCCGCTCGTCCCCGCCGAGCCCACAGGCCTCGCATACCAGGGACGGCGCCATGGGTCTCGCGCAGACGGCCAACGTCTCCAGAAAGTCCCGCGCCCCGGGCGGCAGCTCACGCACGCGGGCGTCGAGCACGTCCGTGAGTGTGCGCGCGCGCCCTCGCTCGCCCGGCGCGATCGCGAGGTGGCGCGCGAGCTGCTCGAGGAAGAAGGGGTTGCCGCCCGCTTCGCGCGTGATCTGGAGGCGCTCATCCTGGGTCACGGATGCTTCACCCGGAACCACCGACGCGATCAGTGCGCACGCCTCCTCATCTGCCATCGGGCCGAGCGAGAGCGGCAAGGCGGTGTCCACGCCGGTGCGTTCGAGCGGCGCCCGCAGAAACGGTTTCGCTTCGACTTCTTCGCTGCGAAAGCACACCACCATCAGGACCGCGGGCGAGGCCGGCGGTCTGAGCAGTTCTTCGAGCAGGACCGCGCTGTCCGCATCGGCCCAATGCAGATCGTCGATGTAGACGATCACGGGCTGGCGATCAGCGATCCGCGCCAGGAGCTCGCGCAACGCGGCGAATGCGCGCCGGCGGAGGACCGGTGGATCGGGAAGGTCACGGTCGCGCCACGGCGCCGCCGCGACGGCCTGCACGCGCATCAGCACCGGAAAGACCTGGGCTAGCGCCGGCACGTCGCGGGGCAGGAGCGCGTCGGCGTTGCCTCGTGGCAGTGCCGCCAAGTAGTGGCTCAGACTGTCGACCACGCCATCCAGCGCCTTGTAGGGCACTGATTCGTGCTCGTAGCAGCGGCCGGACAGGAGCACGACATGTTCGTGCGCGCGCACGTGACTGAGAAACTGGTGCACGAGCGCGCTCTTGCCGATTCCCGACGGTCCACTCACGTACACTGTGGCCGCCCGCCCCTCCCGGATCGTTCGGAACGCGTGGTCCAGGATGTCCAGCTGTGCCTGACGACCGACGAAGGCGGTGTCGCGAACCTGAGGGCGCTGCGTGGTGACCGTGGACGCGGGGAGCGTCCCGCGATCGAGCTTGAGCAGTGCGTCCGCCCCCGTCAGCCGCCGCGCCGGCTCGCGACGAAGCAGACCCTGACAGACCGCGCGCAAATCGTCCGGCACCTCGGCCAGGCCGGACGGCAGCGTCAAATCCGATTCGCCGCCGGCTGCGGAAGAGTCCAGCCCGGTCGTGTCAGAGGGGACGTGTCCCGCCAGCGCCTCGTACAAGGTCACGCCGACGCTGTACCAGTCGCTCGACTCGGAGGCGGTGGCGCCGAGCGCTTGCTCGGGCGACATATAGGCCGGCGTCCCCGCGATCCGCTCACCGCTGAGGGCATCCTGGAGCTGCAGATCCGCGATCAGTCCGAAGTCGAGGATGACGACGCGCCCGTCGGGGGTGACGAGCACGTTCGACGGTTTGATATCCCGGTGGAGCTTGCCCCGCCGATGCAGCTCCGAGACGCCGTGCACCAACTGGCGAAACCCCGATCGGGCTCGCTCCGCCCTCAGGGATTCCCCCGCGACCGCGCGCACGTAGTCCGCGAACCCGACGCCGTTGATCAGCTCCATGGTGAAGAAGCAGTGCGCATCCTCGACATGAAGCTCGTAGAGTGCCACGAGGTTGGCGTGCGCCACGTCGGCGAGGCTGCGGAACTCCCGTTTGAGCCGGTAGATCGCGGCGGCGCTGGTGCGCAACAGGGTCTTGAGCGCCACGATCTCATCGCGGGTGCGATCGTGCACTTCGTAGACGATGCCCATACCGCCGGCGCCGAGCAGGCGACGAACGGTGAACCGATCCGTGCCGAAAAAAGCGCTGGCGATCGGTGGCGCTTCGCCGGCGGCAGGGACCGTCACGGTACCGAGAGACTCGGTCAGCGGGCCGAGCGCGTTCGTCCGCTCGTGCGCGCGCACGAGCCGCGTGACCTCGTCGATCAACAGGACATCGTCGGCGCACACGCGTTCGAGCCAAGCCTGCCGTTCGCCAGCCGCGTGGCCCACCGCCGCGTGGAACAGGTCATTCAGCCTCTGCCAGCGCGCGGCGTCCATGGGCTCTGACTCTACGGGCGCGCGTCACCGCCGGCAAGCTCCTCGTGCAGCCACGCGCGTGCAAAGCTCCACTCCCGTTCGACGGTCGCGACTGACAGCTGCAGCCCTTCGGCAATTTCTCTCATCGTCGAGCCGCCAAAAAACTTGAGTTCCACTATCTGGCTCTTGCGAAGGTCCGTGACGGCCAGCTTCTCGAGCGCATCGTGGAGCGCCAGCACGTCGATGCCGACTCTGGGAAAGGTTCTGTCTGCGAACGTCAACGAGACCCGGCGCGCGCCGCCGGCGCGCTTCGCCGCCGCGCGATCTCGTGCATGGTTGACCAGAATGCGCCGCATCATCACCGCAGCGGCCCCGAAGAAGTGTGCCCGGTTGCGCCAATCCACATGTCGTTGATCGATCAACCGCAGGTAAGTCTCGTGGACGAGGGCCGTTGGCTGGAGCGAGTGACCGAGCCGTTCGCGCCGCATACGCGCGCCGGCAAGCCGGCGAAGCTGATCGTAGACCACGGGAAGGAGCCGGTCTCGAGCCTCTTCATCGCCTCTGCTCCAGTCGATGAGCAGCTGCGTCACGCCGGGTCGCGCTGACGCTCGTTCCATGGCACGTGCGCTGGTTGATTCGGAGCGGCGACATCGCTCCCCCAACACCTGGCTACTTCCCTGAGCAGAATTCAGATGCCGGCTTGAGATCCGATGTGATCCGCAAACAATTCCCTGAATTCCGCTTGACGCAAGACCCGTTATGGGTTCGGCGAGAGCGATCATGCAACCCGAACCTTGCGGTGTCAACGTGCGACCACACATTGTCGTTCGCCAAAAAGGAGTCTGTGTCTAGCGGCGACAAGCCGCCTCTAGTTGCTCCGACTCAGCCGAGCTAGGCCGATAGGGCTCGCAGAGCTCAGATGCGTTCCGCTTGGGTCGAACCTGCGGAACCGCACCTCGTCAGTCTGCCCGCCCATCGCCGCCAGGTCGCCACGCAACTCGACGCGATAACGTCTTACGTGGGTTGCCGGCCCTGTTGGGTCACGCATGGTGAGCGTCTGCTGACCCTGAAGAGAGTGGAACGGTGAACCACACCGTTGGCCGTCGCTCGATCGATGAGCTGAGGTGCCGACGTCACCGACACGGTTTCTCTGGCGTCCCCGATGTCCAGGTGGAAGTCTCGCACCAGCGTACGGCCGACCTCGAAGGTCAGCGCTTCGATGGCGGCTGACTTGAACCCGTTGGCTGAGACGGTGATCTCATACGAACCCACCGGGATTGCTGACATCTGATAGTGCCCATCGTCATCGGTGGGAACGGACCGGTCAAAGCCAGTCGAGTCGTCGCGCACACTGATCGTTGCGCCACGCAGCACGGCGCCGGACGCATCGTAGACCCGTCCCTGCAGTGTGGCGGCAGATTGCGCGTGGAGCGGAGTGGCGACGACTAGACCGATGACGAAAAATACGGCGACAGCAGCCATACAAATCGCGCGCGCACGGTCGCAGGCCCGTCATCCTTTCGCCTGGCCGCCAGTGAGGCAACGCGGCGGCGGATCATACACCGGACGTTCGACGTCCTTGTTAACGACAGTGCTCTCGGAAACGAGCGACGGTGGTCGTGTACGTCGTCTCCCAAATCGATCTGCACCCAGTTGATCTGGCCGGTAAACTTGTTCCAGCGCCTGTTCAGCCTAGTGCCGCCTGTTCAATCGCCGCCATTGCCCTTTGGTTCTATGCGGTGTTGGCTTGTTGAGAGGAGGGCCGCCGGGCTCTAAGGCCAAGCTCTACCGTACGCAACGGAATGCGAGGGCCTCTTCGTTTGTACGATGGGCCCCGCCTGGATTCAGCGTTCCTGACCGCGGACACCGCCTACGTGCTCGAGGAGACGACTCGCTTCGATCTGCGTCGCCAGCACGTCGTCCTGCTCCTCGTACATCAGCCGGATCTCGATCTCGCCTTCCCAGTTTGGCCAGTGAACGCGGTGCAGCTCCGTGAATTTGCGGGCCTCCTCTAGCGCTTCCTCCTTCGACGCCAGGTTGAAGATCGAGAACCCCCCGATGACTTCCTTCGCCTCGGTAAACGGGCCGTCGGTCGTGACGATCTTTCCTTTCGTGATGCGCATGCGCGCGGCCGACGACGTGGGGTGGAGACCGCCGAACGAGACCATCTTGCCCGCCTTGGCCGCTTCCTCGGCAAGCTTTTCGATGGCTTCAATGAGCGCGGCCGGCGGCGGTCCGGACGCGGCGAGACTTTCGGGGCCTTTCACGATGAACATGTAGCGCATTGTTCTCTCTCTCCAGACAGGTGAACGTGGTGAAGGTCGACGGTTTCGTGTCGCCTCCTTACCCTTACGTCGAACGAAGGTGGCTGAAATCGACACCCCCGATGCGGCACATTAGTCCCTGCACTCATCAGGAAGGCGGCCCGTTGCGTAGGTTTCGCCAGGGACCTGGGCGTCCGGAACCTGCAGCTCTCGCGCAATGACGGTTCGTACGTGGTAGCCGTCAAGGATCTTTGGAACGATCACGTCGTTCGCGTCCGAACAGTCGCGCCAGCAGTCGTGGTATGCCCGTAGCCACTCCGCCGCGCGCGGACCAACGAACGGCTTCGCGCGCTTGAGCCACGCAGGCTCTCTTCCTTCGAACAGCCCGATCGCGACCAAGGTTTGGACATCCCGATCGGTGCTTTCAAACATCTGTTCTGAGACGGTGAACGCCCGGCGGAGCAACTCATCGCGGCGCGGGGTTGAGGGAAGCCATAGCAGCACTCCGACATAAGCGGCAAAGAGCTGCTCGAAGAAGATATACGGGCCATCGTCCTGACCTGGCGCGCCCTCTGTGTGCCAATAGAATTCGGCAGCCGGTCGGATCTCAGGAAGCGCCTCGACGAGCTGTTGTTCGATTTGCGAGTACTGGAACTGGCTCACATCCTGCTCTGCTTCAAACAGATTATGCGGCTTGTTGAGGGCGACGTTGTCGCCCGGTGAGGACATCCTCGCCTGTTCGTCAGTCCCTATCGACCGTTCACCACGAAAACCCGATGGCATCACGGCTGCACAAGGCACGCGTCGCGAACGGACCACGCCTGAAGGGTGACCGAACCAATGATGCGATTTCGACGCTGCTTTCTTCTCGCGGTTGCGGTCATTGCGTGGACGGCCGCGCCCGCGCACGCGCAGTGGCTGGTCACACCATATGTTGGCGGAAACGTCGCAGGCGACGTCGAACACGGCAAGGGTGGTCCGGGCGTGTCGGTCGGCTATTCCAGCGACCGACTCGGGTTCGAATTCGATTTCCAACGTTACCAGCACTTCTTCAAGGATTCCGAAGTGTCCCCGCTCGATCCTTCGGCGCCGCCAAACTGCAGACCAGGAATAAACGGCCCTTGCACAGACATCAACACCGATGCGATCGGCTTGATGGGCAATGTGGTGGTACCCATCCGCATCGACGGCGCGCCGAAATGGCAGCCGTTCGGGAGCGCAGGGCTCGGGGTGATTCGTGCGTGGACGAACGAAGCGGGCAGGGCCCAGAATGACCTCGCGTTCAACGTCGGCGGAGGTGTGATGTATGCGCTGAACAGGCGTGTAGGGCTGCGCGGCGACCTACGGTACTTCCGCGCGTTCGTCGACGAGAACGACCCTGATGGCATCCGCTTGACGGATTACGGCTTTTTGCGGGCGTCGGTGGGCGTCACACTTAGATTCGGCCGCTGAAGCGCTTGACAAGCCGCGCCTATCGCGAATATATTCGCTGTGCGCGAATTTTTTCGCCAGTCCACGCAGGGGATGTCGTGTCGCGAACTGAGCCGCCACACCTGACGCGCCGCGAAGCGCAGATCATGGAAATCCTCCACCGCCGCCGTCGCGCGACCGTCGAAGAGATCCG
>Ga0075428_100006967_pt1 | contig 12541 bp, 10 predicted proteins | sample RhiMetdeltSRZDD2_FD_75291 | JGI IMG/M metagenome (GOLD analysis project Ga0075428, IMG submission 75291) | Populus rhizosphere microbial communities from Tennessee, USA - Rhizosphere MetaG P. deltoides SRZDD2 | ecosystem: Host-associated > Plants > Roots > Rhizosphere > Soil | place: USA...
CGCGGCGCAAGCGGGGCCGAAACCCCCTCTTCCCGCCGATCGAATGGAGTTACCCTGGATACTGGAAGACAGGCCTGCCCCGGGAGCCTGACGCGGCGGGTTTGAGAGTGAGCCTGTGAGGGTCGTGGTCATTGGCGCCAGCGCCGCCGGTTGTTTTGCCGCGCTGCTGCTGGCCCGCGCCGGACACGAGGTTCTGGTCGTCGAGAAAGACCGGCTGGAGCTCGCCCCCGACATCGAGTCCGCGGCGCGTTCGGCGTTCCGCTCGACCGCGCCGCACATCGTGCAGCCGCACATCGTCATGGCCCGCTGCCGCCAGCTTCTCATCGAACATCTGCCCGATGTGTACGAGCATCTGCTTGGCGCCGGGGTCGTCGAGGCGCCGATCGCGACACAGATGCCGCCCACGCTTGCCGACACCGCACCTCGACCTGGTGACGAGCAACTGACGATGATGATGACCCGCCGCTCCACGTTCGACTGGGTGCTCCAGCGCGCGATGGCCGCTCAACCTGGAATCACGCTGCGGCGCGGTGTGACGGTCACGGGACTGGTCGCTGTTCCAGGCGAACCGCCTCACATCACCGGAGCACGCACCAGCGAAGGCCATCGGCCCGCGGACCTGGTGATCGACGCTGCCGGCCGCCGCTCGCCGATTGACCACTGGTTGAAGAACATCGGTGCGCACGCCAGCGCTTCGTCGTGGGCGGAATGCGGAGTGGCGTACTTCAGCCGTCACTACAGGCTGCGTGACGACACCGTGCCTCCAGGGTCTCCGACGATACGACGCGTAGAGGCGCTCGACGAGTTCACCGTCGGCATGTGGGGCGCCGACAACGGCACCATGCAGCTGGTTGTCGCGCCCCTTGCCATGGACCACCGTTTCAAGACGCTCAGGCATCCCGAGGTCTTCACTGCGGTGCTGCGCTCCATCCCGACGTACGCGAAGTGGCTCGACGCGCTCGACCCGATCACCGAGGTTTACCCGATGGGCGGCGTCCACAATACCGTGCGCCGCCTCGTTGTCGACGGCGCTCCGGTCGCGACCGGACTGGCGGCAATCGGCGACTCCGTGTGCACGACGAATCCGACGCTCGGCCGCGGGCTGGCGCTCACGCTATCGGGTGCGGTGGACCTGCTCGAGGTCATTGACGAGCACGGCAACGACCGTGGCGCGCTGGCGCTCGCGGCGGACGAACGCGTCGCCGACCATGTGGTTCCCTTTTACGAGGATCAGGCCGCCATAGACTCCGCACGTCTGGCAATGCTTCGACACAACATCTTCGACGCCCCAGCACCTGCGTCTTCCGCGTTGTCCGACCGCGTCACCTTTGCGGAGCTTCGTACGGCGGCGCAATTCGATTCGACGGCATTCCGCGCGCTGTGGAAGGTGATGGGAATGGTCTGTCGACCCGGCGAGGTCTACACAGACCCGCAGGTCGTCGCGCGAACTCACAAGACACTTCGTGAGCACGTCAGCGGCCCGTCGATCGTTCAGCCACCTCGCGAGCAGCTGCTTGCTGCGCTCACTCGGAATGCTGACCGGCCTTCCGGCTGACACGCGTCGAACGCACAAGTGACGGCCTGTCGGTCAGCGCCGCTCTCCTCGTGGCAGACGCACGACGATGGTCGTGCCATGACCGTCAGCCGCGTTGGGACCACTACTCTGCCGAGAGTTTCAGATCGCCGATTGCGTGCTGCACTTGCAGGTCGACGGTGACGGATGACGCGCCTGCGCGCGCGTTGACCCAACCTCCGTCGCGCTTCTCGAGGCCGCTGACGCTGACGTCGCCAATCACTCCGGACGTACGCGCTGAAATGCCGACGCTGGCCGGCAGCTGAATCGTGGTGTCGCCAGCGCCAGCCTCTACCTGCACGCTGTAGCTTCTCGCCGGCGTGCCGCGCAGGTCGACGACCAGGTCGCCGGCACCGAGGCGGATTACCAGGCTGCGCAGATTGAGACGACCGAGCACCAACATCGCGTCTCCGGCACCTAGGCTGAGGTGGAGATCGACCGGCGTCGTCTCGTCGAGGCTCAGGCGCCAGCTGTTCTCGTAGTTGCCAGACGCTGAACCCTGCGACACCTTCAGCGAGCCCGTGCTGCCGTTCACCGCGTACGCGATGGCGGGCTTCAAGGCGGGGACGTTGAAGTCGAAGTCGCCCTCGAAGAGCATCGTCGCACCCGACTTCACCTCCAGCTCACCGGCACTCATGGCGATCTCGACGCGCGCGTCCGTTGCCGCGCCGCGTTCGACGACCTCATGCTCGTGGACTACGGCGCCACCGCGAGCGCTCGAGCCGCAGGCCATCGTCCACAATGCCGCTGCGACGACCACCGCCATGCCCGTCTTCGTCGACCTCACGATACACCTCCCGGAGATGTGCCCGGTCTCCAACCGGCAGCGCAATCCGCCCACTCAGTCAAGGCGAAGCGCCTGGTCCGGACGGATCCGTGCCGCGCGCCATGCTGGTAGAGCGCCGGCAAGCAAGCCCGTCGCCGCGAGCAGGCCGGTCGCCCCCACCACGGTTGGAACATCGGTTGGCGTCAGACCGAACAACAGTGCGCGGGCGCCACTCATGGCGGCCACAGCAAGCGGAAGGCCGATCGCGAGCCCGGCGGCCATCAACCACACGTTCTCGCGAAGCACCAGCCCGACGATCTGTGCACGCCTGGAGCCCAGCGACAGGCGGATGGCGATCTCGTTTTTGCGACTGACGGCGAGATACGCGATGATGCCGTACAAGCCGACGGCGACGATCGTCATCGCGAGGATAGCGAAGACACCCGCCAGCCACGCGATCATCCGTTCGCCAGCCAGTCGCTCGCGAATCCGGGTCTTCAGCGCGATGAGCTGCGTCACGATTGCTGGATTGAGACGCTCGACGCGTTGTGCGATTGTGGACGCGAGTCCCGCCGATGCCGTGCCGGAGCGGATGATGACTGGAGCCCAGGCGTACGGATTGGGATTCTGTGCGAGAGGGATGTACGCAATCGGCGCCATCGGCACGGCCGCATCGCACCAGCAATCCTCGTCTCGCAGATCGGCGTACTTGGTGTTGCCGACCACTCCGATGATCTCGTACGTGGTCTCGGGGAAATCCGATTCTTCAAGTCTGCGAATCGTCGCGCCGATCGGCTTCAACCCCTGCAGGTGACTTCGAACGAAGCTTTCATTGACCAGCATCACGGGCCGCGAGCGTGCGTCGTCACGATCGACGAAGTCACGACCCGAGCGGATGGGGATCATCAACGTACCGAAGTACCCCGGGCTGACGTACGCGACACGCGACGCCTTCCGCTCGTTGTCTGCCGCACCTGTCACACGAAAGAAATGAGAAAAGATGTCGCCGCCCAGTGGAACGTGGGTCGACGATGCCGCTGCGGCAACGCCGGGCACCGAGCCGATCTCGCTCGTCAGCTGCCGCTGAAACGCCGCCTTCTGTTCGACCGTGAGGCCCTGCGAGGTGCGATCCAGGAAGAAGACCGCCATCGTACGCTCCGGTTCGAATCCGGTCTTGACCTTCGAGAGGTTTCGAAAGGTCTGGATGAACAGCAGCGCCGAGAAGATCAGTACCAATGAGACCGCCGTCTGCGCCACGACGAGCCCCCGTTGAAATCGAGTGCGATGGCGATCGAGTGTCAGACCTCGCGCCGCCTGGCGCATCGCGACGATGGGGTGGACCAGCGACACGCGGAGTGCCGGAAGCAATCCAGACAGGACGGCCGCAACCGTGGCGATCGCGCCGACACTCGTCACCAGCCGCCAGTCCGCTGTCAGATTCAGATTCACCGGGTTCGCCGACGTGCTGAGGAACGCCACAAGCGCCCGTTCCGAGAGCAGGGCGACCGGAACGGCGAGGGCGGCGCCGCCTGCTGCCACCAGCAGGCTTTCGATCAGCATCTGCGACGCCAGCCGCGCACGCGAGGCGCCGACGGCGACGCGCACGGCGATCTCCCGTTCGCGCGCGCTCGCGCGCGCAAGCATGAGCGTGGCAAGATTTCCGCAAGTGATAAGGAGCACCAGCCCAGTGAGACCAAGGAGCAGCGAGAGCGGCGTGGCAAACGCATCGCGCAGACGACTGACGCCGCGACCCGCAGGAGACACGCCGAACCGAAGGCGACGATATCCCTCGACGAACCCGGAGTCGTAGCCAGTCGGAATCGTGGCGTCGACGAAGCCCGGGCTCAACGCCCGCAGGTGTTCGTTCGCGCGGGCGATCGTCCAGTCCGGCTTGAGCCGCCCCATGATGGTCAGCCACCAGCGGTCCCGTTCGTTGAAACGTCGGTCGTACAGCTCCGCAGAGCAGACGGGCAGTGCGATGTCGAACGTTTCCCCGACCTCCAGACCTGTGAACGAGGCTGGCGTCACGCCGACGACGGTGAATGGCTGATCGAAAACCGTCAGCACGCTTCCTACGGCCGCCGCTCGGCCGCCGAAATACGCCTGCCAGAACGCATGGCTGATCACGGCCGATCCGGCGCCGCACCCCAAGTGGTCGTCACCGGGCCCGATCAGTCGTCCCTGCTCGGGCGAGATGCCGAGCACCGGGAAGAAGTCGCCGCTCACCCATAGCCCGCGCGCGCCTCGCGCCTCCGCGCCGTGGCCAACGAGGAATCCGCCATCTCCCCACGCAAACATCGCGGAGAACGCGTCCTGGTGCGCGCGAATGATCTGCCACAACGGATACGTGGCTCTCGCGTTGAGGCCTGCGTAGGTGCCGAACGCCTCTGGCCCATCCGCCCGCACTTCCGCCAGCGTTTTGGGTTCGGAGACGGGAAGGCTTCGCAGTTGTATCGTGTCGATCAACTGGAAGATGGCGGCATTCGCACCAACACCGAGAGCGAGCGACAGGATCGCAACGGTGGTGAAGATCGGGTTTCGTTTCAGGAGTCGCAAGCCATACCGCGTGTCGCGGATCATGTTGTCAGCGACGCGCAGGCGACGTTGATCGCGGCACACCTCCTTGTGCTGCTCGACGCCGCCCATTGCGAGCAAGGCCGCGTGACGCGCTTCGATGGGATTCATCCCGCGTGCGACATTGAGCTCGATCTGACGCTCGATGTGGTACTGGAGCTCCTCATCCAGCTCGCGATCGACCGTGCTCGACCGAAACAGCGATCGAAGCCGGAGCGTCAGTAGGTCGCGCCAGCGGCCCAATCCCATGTCAGCTCTCCGGAAGTGCGACGACGAGAGAGATCGCGTCGGACAGGCGTTGCCAGGACGCGGCCTCCTTTTCCAGCTGCTGCCGGCCGGCGCGCGTCAGCGAGTAGAACTTGGCTCGGCGGTTGTTCTCGCTCGGCCGCCATTCGGCGCCGATCCACCCCTGCTGTTCCAGCTTGTGCAACGCGGGATAGAGCGAACCGTCGCTCACTTGAAGGACGTCGCCCGAACATTGTTTCAGCCGCTGGCTGATCGCCCACCCGTTGAGCGGTTCGAGGGCGAGCATCTTCAGGATCAACAAGTCCAGGGTGCCTTGCACCAAATCGGCAGGGCGGCTCATCGCGTCGTCTCGGTTTCCGAGTGGGAGAGTATTGCAACTTCCTCTCGGTAAGCAAGGGGGAGGGCAAAACCCGCAATTTCGCGACGTGCCTGCCGGAATCTTCGCTGAATATTCGCCGCGTCACGCTCGAATCGATCACCGACCAGCAGGTCCTGGAGTGGATTGCTGCCGACAAGGCGAAGACTCCGGCCGCCCAGCAGGATTTCATCAAGTACGCGTCCCTCCATACGCTGCACAACGCGGATCTGACTCGTGAACGACTTTTGTTCGGGCGAAATCATGTTGCTTAATGTTCTAGCAATGTGCTAGAAAATTAGACATGGTTCGACGAGCGCAGTCCGGTCTGAGCCGTCGCGAGCGCGAAATCATGGACGTCCTGCACCGACTCGGCCGGGCAGGCGTCCACGAGGTCATGCAGGAGCTCTCCGGCAGCCCCGCGTATTCCACGGTGCGGGCACAGCTGCGGGTGTTGGAGGAAAAAGGCCACCTTCGTCATGCCGAGGAACAGCTTCGATACGTGTACTTTCCGGCAACGCCACGCCAGACTCTGCGCAAGTCCGCGTTGCGCCATCTGCTCGCGACCTTCTTCGAGGGCTCGCCAGAGAAGGTGGTCGAAGCCCTCGTCGGAGATGAGCGCCGCACGTTGTCGGACGGCGAGCTCGATCGGATGGCGCAGCTGATAGACGATGCCCGGCGTGAGGCGCGACGCAAGTGATCAAGGCGACCATCGCGCTGGTGCTCGCGCAGCTCGTCGTTCCGCGACTTCGTCATCGCTCTGCGGCCGAGCGGCACCTGCTCTGGGTCGTCACACTCATCGCAGCGGCCGCACTTCCACTGCTCGGCGCCGTGCTGCCCGCCTGGCAGCCGGAATGGGCGCGTCATGTCACGGTGAATCTGCCGGCCTCGATCCCGTACCTCGAGCGGTGGAGTGGAACGGCGGGGGGTGATGTCATCGTGCGTGCGACCGGGCTGGAGCCGCGCAGTTTGGCGTCCCGTGCTGCACTTGCCGTCTGGGGAACCGGGACGCTGATCGCGGTCCTCTTGCTCGTGGCCCAGCTCAGGCGGTTGCGCCTTATCGCTTCATCCTCCCAGAACATCACCGACCTGCGCCTTTGCCGTCTCTCTGAGGAGGCGCGGCTCGCGATCGGATTGCGGGTGCGACCCACACTTCTGCAGAGCGCTCGCGTGGCAATCCCGTTTACATGGGGTTTGCGGCCGCGAGTGCTCCTTCCGGCCAGCGCTCTGACGTGGAGCGATCAGCGCATCCGCGCTGTGCTCCTTCACGAGATGGCGCACGTTCGACGTCACGACTGGGCTGTTCACATGCTCGCCGAGGGCGTTTGTGCCGTCTACTGGTTCCACCCGCTGGTCTGGCTGGCCCGGCGCCAGCTGCGATCCGAAGGCGAACGGGCGGCCGACGATGTCGTCCTGGGTCTCGGTATCGACGCCGGCGACTACGCTGCGTACCTGGTGGACGTCATCCGGCAAGCGCGGCTCGCGGCCCCCATGTCGACCGTTGCGATGGCACGATCGTCAGAGTTGGCCATCCGGATGGCTTCGCTGCTCGGATTCGCGCGTAACCGATGCGCGGTGAGTCGCGCGAAGGTGGGGGCGGCGGTCGTACTGACGTCTCTCGCGGCAGTGCCGCTCGGCGCCATCGCCACGCCGGGTGTGGCGGCTCGCATCGAGGTGCGCACCGTGCGCCTGCCGGCTGCGCTGAACGCAACGGCCGCGTCCCCGCCCGGCACATTCCAGACGGCAGTGCGTAGCATCCGAGTGACGGCACCCTACAGCGGACCCGCTGGGGTAATTCCTCCGGAGATCGTCGAGTACACGACGCCGCCGCTGTACAGCGACGAGGCCCGTCAGCGAGGCATCGAGGGAATCGTAGTCGCGCACGCGACGGTCTCTCCTGATGGGCGAGTCGAGCAGGCCCGTGTGATTCGTGGCCTCGGCTACGGGTTGGATCAGAACGCGCTCGTCGCTCTCCGACAGTGGCGCTTCCGGGCAGGCAGCCGAAACGGCGTCGCCCTTTCCGTAAACGCTCTGGTCGACATCGAGTTCAGCCTGCGTCAGGAAACCCTGAACGAACTCATCGCGAACGACATGGCGACGCAAGTGGGGCCAGGTGTGACGCCGCCGCGAGCCGTGTTGATCGTGCAGCCTCCGCCGACTCCGTCTGGCGCCAGCACAGTTGTGTTGGACGTCGTGCTCCTGGAGGACGGCCGGCCGAAGATCGTCCGCATCCTTCAATCGATGAACCCAGAGCTCGACGAGACTGCGGTCCGCACTTTCGAACAGTGGCGATTCACCCCGGCCCTCAAGGATGGAGTGCCGGTGAAAGTACGCATCACGGCGCAGGTGAACTTCCATGACTAAGACTCGCGGCTCCGAGATTACGGACAAGAGCGTCTACGTTCATCGACGCGAGTTCATCGCTGCAGCCATCGCTGCGACCGGTGCAACGATGATCGTCCGGAACGCCGAGGCGCAGCCGGCGGCCGCGCATGGCCGGAAGCTCGCCACGGTGGCCAGTCCGCTAAGCACCAAAGAAGCACCGAACTCGTGGGATCACATCACCACGTACAACAACTTCTACGAGTTTGGTACTGGAAAGGACGAGCCTGCGCGCTATGCGCCGCGTTGGCGACCGCGGCAGCCATGGACTGTCTCGATCGAAGGTGAGTGCGCAAAGCCAGGCCGCCTCCCGCTCGAGGACATCCTCAAGGGAGAAACCCTCGAGGATCGGATCTATCGGCATCGGTGTGTTGAAGGGTGGTCCATGGTGATCCCGTGGGTTGGTTTCCCGCTGGCCAACCTGATCAGGAAGTGCGAACCGACGTCCCGAGCCAGGTTCGTCGAATTCACGACGCTCCACGCCCCGCAAGAGATGCCCGGACAGCGCGACGACGTCCTCGAGTGGCCCTACGTGGAAGGGCTGCGCATGGACGAAGCACTGCACCCGCTGACCATCCTGGCTGTCGGCGTGTACGGCGAAGTGCTGCCGAATCAGAATGGCGCGCCCCTGCGGCTGGTAGTGCCGTGGAAGTACGGCTTCAAGGGAGCAAAGTCGATCGTGAGGATGCGATTCGTCGAGCAGCAGCCGACCACGTCGTGGATGCAGAACTGGCCACAGGCGTACGGGTTCTATTCGAACGTCAACCCCTCAGTCGATCACCCGCGCCACAGCCAGGCAACCGAGGTGCGCCTGCCATCCCTCTTCAGGAACTTGCGGACCCAGCTGTTCAACGGCTATGGCGAACAGGTCGCAAGCCTGTACACGGGGATGGACCTGCGCAGGTATTACTAAAGTCGATTATTCAGACGGCTGATCTGCGCGCTCACACCAGCTCGACCCGGGGCCCGCGCCGCGCGGTCGCGCGTCCGACGATGGTCGCAGCGGCCACGCCGTTGGCATGCAGCTCGGCCACGAGTCGCGGCGCATCCGTCGCCGGCAGCGCGATGAGCAGCCCGCCCGATGTCTGGGGATCGAATCCGATCTCGACGAGCCCCGCCCTGACCGCCCCGTCTACGGAGACCTTGTCCTCCAGATACGCGCGATTGCGTCTGCACCCGCCGGTCAGGTGACCTTCCTCCGCCAGCTCCACTGCCCCGGGCAGCAACGGCAACGCGGCAGCCTCGAGCACGATCGTCACGTCCGTACCGGCGGCCATTTCCTGCGAGTGCCCGAGGAGGGCAAAGCCTGTCACATCGGAGCAGGCGTGGACGGCAAAGCGCCGCATGACTCGGGAGCTCGTGCCATTGAGCGTCGTCATCGATCGGATCGCCGCCTCGATGCTCTCCTGCGTCGCCTTCCGGTGTTTCAGCGCCGTCGTGATGATCCCCGTGCCGAGCGGCTTGGTCAGGACAAGGGCGTCGCCCTCTTGAACGCCGACGTTTCGAATCACACGGTCAGGGTGAATCTCTCCGGTCACCGCCATCCCGTATTTGACTTCCTCGTCGATGATGCTGTGCCCGCCGATGACCACGACGCCGGCTTCCTTCGCCTTCTCGCTTCCACCTCTCAGAATCTCTCCCAGCACCTCAATCGGCAGCGTCCCCCGGGGAAACGCGACGATGTTGAGAGCGGTTCGCGGCTCGGCGCCCATGGCGTAGATGTCGCTGATCGCATTGGCGGCGGCGATCTGGCCGAACACGAACGGGTCGTCGACGATTGGCGTGAAGAAATCGACCGTGTTGACGATGGCGAGGTCCTCGCGGAGACGAAACACGCCGGCATCGTCGTTTGTTTCGGTGCCGACGATCACATCCGGATGATCGAACTTCGGCAGGTTATGGAGAATCTGCGCCAGGTCGGCGGGCCCCAGCTTCGCCGCGCAACCGGCCGCCTTGACGTTCTGCGTGAGGGTCGCCGTGTTGGTGATCGTGCTCATCGTTTCAACCGCCTCGTATCTCCCACTCGAATGGTAAACCCTTCGCGATCGAGGTATTCGAGGAGCGGAATCGCATACTTGCGAGTCGTTCCGAACAGGTCGCGAAACGTCGCCGGCGTGATGTCTCCCGTCCCCGAGAGGTGTTGATAGAGGGCGGATTTCACATTTTCAATCGTGCCGCTGGCAAAGTAGAGGTCGGACGCCACGCGGACGATCGACTGCTCTCGCTCCATGACCCGGAGCACCTCGCCGAGTCTGACGCGGCTCACTCCGACCTCACGCTCGATCTGCCTGAGGTCGGGCGGCGCAAACGGTTCCCTGCCCACCAGAGCGGCCACGCGATCCGCCAGCGTCCGTTCATCGTCCCGCAACCGGACGATGTGCGTCGGGAGTCGCAACAGGCTTCCATCGCGAGCCACAGATCCGTCGGCCTCCATACGCTCGACCACCGCCCGAAACAGTCGTGGTGGGATGTCGACATCGAGCCGATCGCGCGCCGCTTCCATCTCCATTCCTGGCGCCAGCGGCTGGCTCGCGTGAAAGGCGCCCAGCAGCTGCAGGACCTGTTCCCTGACGCTCAGCCACTTCTCGTTGGTCGCATAGAGAAGCTCGCCGTCGAGATCAAAGGTCGTCACGCCAGCCATCTGCGCCAGCTGCGCATGGACGTCGCTTGCTGGAGCATTCAGAATCTGTTGCAGAGGGCTGACAGACGAAGCGAACTCGCCGCCGTCAACCAAGAGGACGGTGAGCGCGTCGGCGAGGGGACCGTTCTGCAGCCGCTCCAGGCGATGGAGCAGTCCCACCTCGTTGCGTCGGTGCCTGTGAGCGAGCGGGTGAATGACGATCCCTCCTCCGAGCGTGCGCTGGGCTGTCTCGTCGCGGATGACGAAGTGGTCGCCGCGCATCGCGACGAGCGGATCGGTCAGAGCGAGTTGACAGAAGGCCGACTGCCTGGGGGCGAGCTTCTGGTCCTGCCCCAGGAGGATCAGGGTGCCGATCCGCTCCGCCGTTCCAAGATGGACTCGCACCCGCTGATGATTCTTGACGCCGCTCTTCGCGTCGGTCCTCACCTCGATGCTGGCGTCGAAACGGCAGGTCGTCATCGTGATCTCCTCGTGGCAGATCACGTCGCCGCGGACGATCGCCGGCTTCTCGTGCCCCGTAAGATTGAGCGCCACCCGCTGACCCCATCGGGCCGTACCGACGGCCTCGTTGTGTACCTGCACACTCCGTACGCGAAAGAGCTGGCCTCCAGGAAGGCAGCGCACCTGATCCCCGACCCTGACCTCGCCGCTCAGCGCCGTACCGGTGACGATCAGGCCGTGTCCCTGCAGGAGAAACACGCGGTCAACGGGCAAACGGAAGGCGCGCGAACGCATGCGGTCGTCACGACCCGCCTCGTCCAGCTTTTGCAAGGTGCGTTCGATCTGCTCGCGAACGTCGCGAAGCCCCTGGCCGGTGGCGACGGAGCACGGGATCATCGGCGATCCGTCGAAACGGCTTCCCGAGAGCAGCAGGCCGATCTCGTCCTTCACCTCGGACACCCTCGCCTCCTCGACCAGGTCGACTTTCGTGATCACGAAGATGGCGTGCCGGATGCCGAGCACGTGCACGATGTCGAAGTGCTCCTCGGTCTGCGGCATGACGCCATCGTCGGCGGCGACCGTGAACACCACGAGGTCGATGCCGTGCGCGCCGGCGAGCATGTTGCGGATGAATCGCTCGTGCCCGGGGACGTCGACCACGCCCGCACGCGTGCCATCGGGAAGATCGAGGTACGCGAAGCCGAGATCGATCGAGATGCCTCGCTCTTTCTCCTCCTTCAGGCGGTCGGTGTCCTGCCCGGTCAGCGCCTTCACGAGGCTCGTCTTGCCGTGGTCGATATGGCCGGCGGTGCCGATCACGAAGGGCATGCTGGGGTCAGGTCCTGACCCCAATCTAGCGCGGAATCAGATCGTCTGGATTGAAGATGGTTCGGACATCCAGCAGGAACGCGCCGTCCTTGATGCGTCCGATGATCGGGGGCCTGGCCTTCCGGAACCGCTCGGCGATCGCCTCGGCATTCACCGCATCATGACGGATGGCGATGACCCTGGTTGGAATCTCGTCGGTCGGCAGCGCCCCGCTCCCGATCTGGGACGTCGAGTCCTCGATCGTGAGCCCGAACCCCGGACCGAGGGCAGCACCGAGAGGCGCCACTACGCGTCGAGCCATCTCGTCGATTTCCTGAAGCGGCCGCGTGAACGCCCTCAACGCGGGAATCTCCGCGGCGACGTCGGGCGACTCGCGATACACCCTGAGCGTCGCTTCGAGCGCCGCGATGGTCAGCTTGCCGCAGCGCAGGGCCCGGTGCAGCGGGTTCTTCGCGATCTCCCGGATCCATCCCGACGTGCCGGCAATCATCCCGGACTGGGGCCCGCCGAGCACCTTGTCGCCGCTGAAGGTGACCACGTCGACGCCGAGCGCGATCGAATCGGACACCACCGGCTCCCTGGGCAGGCCATAACGACTGAGGTCGACCAGGGCGCCGCTGCCAAGGTCCTCCATCACCGGCACGCCGTGCCGTCGTCCGATGTCGACGAGCGCGGCGAGCGGAACGTCGGACGAGAAGCCAACGATACGGTAGTTGCTGGTGTGTACTTTGAGGA
>Ga0075428_100006968_pt1 | contig 12540 bp, 10 predicted proteins | sample RhiMetdeltSRZDD2_FD_75291 | JGI IMG/M metagenome (GOLD analysis project Ga0075428, IMG submission 75291) | Populus rhizosphere microbial communities from Tennessee, USA - Rhizosphere MetaG P. deltoides SRZDD2 | ecosystem: Host-associated > Plants > Roots > Rhizosphere > Soil | place: USA...
GCGGCCGGAACTTCACGGCGAAGCCCTCGACGAAGTCCTTGTTGGCGAAGACCGAGGCCCAGTGCGCGCGACGGTCGGCGTCGTCGTCGAACTTCCAGAGGTGGACGAGCTGGTTGATCATGCCCGTGTCGGCCTGGAAGTAGCCGATCAGCTTCTTGTCCTGGCCGCCCTTCTGCAGCGCCGGATAGCCGAACTCGCTGTACAGCTTGACGGCCTCGCCCATCTTGCCGACGTGAAGCGTATAGGTCCGCATCTCATACACCGTCATGGGGGTCCCTCCCGAGTCCTGTTGATGTTTCGTTCAGCGGACCGAGTCAAAATCGGTGAGCGTGAGAGTAGCCCGGCGACCCAGGGTGATCAAGAGACCTGGAGCTGACCGTGGGGGTGGACAGAATCGCGAGAACGCATGAGGATAGAGGCCCGGAGGACGCCATGAAGGGTGTCGTGTTTCTTGGAGATCGCAAGCTCGAGCTGAGGGAGTTCCCCGATCCGACACCAGGTCCCCGCGATGTGATCCTCGAGATCAAGGCCTCGGGGATGTGTGGCAGCGATCTACACAACTATCGCGCCCCGGCTCATGCGCCCGGCACCGTCACCGGTGGTATCAAGCGCGAGGCCGGCATGATCGCCGGCCACGAGCCCTGCGGCGTCGTGGCCGCGGTGGGCGCCGGTGTCAGCGACAAGGAGGTCCGGGTCGGTCAGCGCGTTATGGACCACCACTACGATGGCTGCGGCAACTGCAAGCATTGCCGGGCCGGCTGGACGCAGATGTGCCTCGCGGGCACGGTGGTCTACGGCTCGGGCGGACACGGCGGACACGCCAAGTACATGAAGGTGCCGGTCTCCACGCTGGTGCCGCTCCCCGACGCGCTCTCCTTCGTGACCGGCGCGGCGATCTCGTGCGGCACCGGCACGGCCTGGGGGGCGCTGAAGCGGATCAATTTGCAGGGCGGCGAGACGATCGCCATCTTCGGCCAGGGCCCGGTGGGCCTCTCCGCGACGCAGCTGGCCGTCGAGATGGGCGCCCGCGTGATCGCCATCGACGTCGAGCCCGAGCGGCGCAAGCTCGCCCAGGCATTCGGCGCGCACGAGGTGATCGACGGCAGAGCCGGTGACATCGTGAAGGCGATCCGCGACCTGACGCACGGCGAGGGTGCGCACAAGACGCTGGACGCCTCCTCGGCGCCGGACGCCCGCGCGGCGGCCGTGCGCTCGGTGCGCTCGTGGGGCACGGCGTGCTTCGTGGGCGAGCGCGGGCAGGTGACGCTGGACGTGAGCCCGGATCTCCTGCGCCGGCAGGTGACGCTGGTCGGCTCCTGGACCTTCTCGAAACAAGGCCAGGCCGAGTGCGCCGAGTTCGTCGCGGACCGGAAGGTCGACGTGGAGAAGCTCTTCACGCACCGCTGGCGGCTCGAGCAGGCGGAGGAAGCCTACAAGCTCTTCGACACGCAGACGACCGGCAAGGCCGTCATCCTGCCGGCCTGAGCGAGTGTCGATTTCGGCCGGCCTCGTTCGACGTATATGAGGAAGGTAGAGTCCGGCGCGCGGTGGTTGCCGGCCGGACGGGAAGGATGAGACCCATGGGAGCCAAGACAGGAGCACTGGCCACACAGCTCGAAGCCAAGGCTCGCGACGCTGTGGCGACGCTGGAGAAGCTCAGCGATGCGGACTGGATGAAGGTGACGGCGGCGGAGAAATGGACCGTGGGGGCGACCGCGCACCATCTGGCGGGCGGGCTGGAGGCGGTGTCCGGCATCGTGACCGGCATCGTGGCCGGGACGCCGCCACGCGGCGGCTTCACGATGGCCATCCTGGACCAGATGAACGCCCAGCACGCGAAGGAGCATGCCAACTGCACGAAAGCCGAGACGGTCGCGCTGTTCCAGAAGGGCGCGGCGACGGCGTCCGCGATGCTCCGCGGCCTGAGCGACGATCAGCTGGCGAAGAGCGGCACGGTGTTCAGCGATGCGCCACCGATGACGGCCGAGCAGCTCATCATGCGCGCGCTGCTCTCACACATCGACGAGCACATCGGGAGCATCCGCAAGACCGTCGGTATCTGAGGCGCGAGAGCGCGGAAGCTGCTACAACGTCCGGACAATCAGCGAGGCGCCGGTGACGAAGAGCGCGGTCCCGATCGCACGGGCCATCGTCGCCGGCGCCACGTTCACGTGTACGCGATGACCGATCCAGAGTCCGGCCCCGGCCACGGGAAGCAGGAGCATCACGGCGATCCAGAGTGCGTGGGAGACCAGGAGCCCGGCAAGGGCGAAGGCCACGACGCGTAACCCGACGTTCAGGATGACCATCTGGGAGATCGTCGCGCGCTGAGCCGCCGGATCCGGGATGCGGCCGGCGATGTACACGACGTACGGCGGACCGCCCATGCCGAAGAGCGCACCGACGATACCCCCGAGCACGCCGGCGGGCGCCGCCCAGTACCGGCTGAGGCGTCGCGCCGGGCCGCGCCGAACGATCACATAGAGCGCGTACCCGCACACGAAGAGCCCCAGCGTCAGCAGCGTTGCGTTGCGTGGAAGTCTGACGAGCAGCGTGACGCCCAGCGTGAGCCCCACGAGGGTGAAGGGAACCAGAGTCAGCAGCTCTCGCGTATCCGCCCGCTTGCGCGTATGAAACCCCAGCGCCAGCGCCGCGCTGAGGTCGAGGAGCGCGGCCAGGGACAGCACGAAGGTCAGCGGCAGCACATGGGCCAGGACGGGGATCGTGATGGGAGAGGCGCCGAAGCCAGTGGCGCCGAAGATCGTGTACCCGATCAGGACGACGAGCCCTACCAGGACCAGCATCTCGGGCGTGAGTGCCATTGGCGGGACGGGGCGTCAGCTGCGTGAGACGGCCCGCCCCCGGCGCCAGAGCGACCACGACATGCCGACGGCCAGGATGGTGGCGACGCAGAACAGGCCGAGCCATTTGATCGCGTCGACGTTGTCGATCGGCAGCCAGCCCCAGCTGGCCACGAGCCAGAAGACCGCGGCCAGGAGCGCGTTGACCAGCAGCAAGCTGAGGCCGCCGATCGAGCGCAGGGTGAGCCGCAGGCAGATGACCCACCCGATCAACAGGACGACGCCGACGAACACGGTCGACGGCTGCCACGCGAAGCCGGTGCTCTTCACCCAGGCGTAGTACGAGTAGCGGGTCGGATTGTAGGTGGCGCCGGCCACCAGCAGCGCCAGCGCGAACCGGGCGAGGAACCCGCCGAGCGTGAGCCGAGGGGCGACGACCATCGTCGCCATCATACTCAGGACGCTCGCCGGTTGCGACCGCCGTCGCGCGCGACTACGATCGCGGTCATCATGACGTTGTCGATGAGACGCGCTCTGGCTGCGCTCCTGCTGAGCTCGATCGTGGCCGGATGCGGCACAACGCCGAGCAAGGGGCCCGATGCGTCGCCGGCGACGACCGTGCTCGTGGGCGGTCGGGTCCAGGTGGCTCCCGACGCCCCCGCGATTTCTGACGGGGTGGTCGTTCTGCGCGATGGCGACATCACGGCGGTTGGCAGCCGGGACAGCGTGCGCGTTCCGCCGAACGCCGAGGTGCTCGATTGCACCGGGGCCACGATCACCGCTGGCTTCTGGAACAGCCACGTCCACTTCACGCAGCCGGTGTGGTCGGGGGCTGCCACCGCCCCGGCCGCGCGCCTGACCGATGGCCTCCGCGCGATGCTGACGTCGTACGGCGTGGTCCGTGTTCTCGACACCGGCTCGGAGCCGGGCAACACCGACGCGCTTCGCCAGAGGATCGAGAGCGGGGAGGTGCCCGGACCCTTCATCATGAAGGCCAGTGGCAGCTTCGTGCCCGTGGGCGGGAGCCCCTACTATGTCCTGCCGGCTCGTCTGCCCGAGCTCGCGAGCCCGTCGGCTGCAACCGCCATGGTCGACGCCGTCGCGACCCGAGGGGCCGAGGGCGTGAAGCTCTTCACCGGATCGTGGGCGTCCCGGACGTCGATCGTCGTGATGCCGCTCGATGTCGTTCGCGCTGCCGTGGACGCTGCGCATCGCCGCGGCCGGTTCGTCATCGCCCACCCGTCCAACAGTGCGGGCGCGCGGGCAGCCATCGAGGGCGGCGTCGACATCCTCGCGCACACGTTCCCGACCGAGCTCGACCGCCGCCCCTGGGACCGAGCCCTGCCGGGCATGATGCGCGAGCGTGGCATGGCGCTCATCCCCACCCTGAAGCTCTTTCCCGACGAGCTGAAGAAGGTCGACCTCCCGCCTGCGGTCGTCGCCACGGTACTCGGTCACGGCCAGGCCCAGCTCCGTGCCTTCACCGAGCTCGGCGGTCAGGTCCTGTTCGGCACCGATGTCGGATACATGACCGACTACGATCCCACGGACGAGTACGTCTTCATGCAGGCCGCCGGCCTGTCGTACGCGCAAATTCTGGCCTCGCTGACGACGGCGCCGGCCGAACGCTTCGGCGCCGCCGCCAGGGCCGGCAGACTCGTCCCCGGCATGATCGCGGAAGTCGTCGTGCTCGAGGGCGATCCCGAGCGAGACATCAAGGCGCTGACAAAGGTTCGCTACACGGTACGGGGCGGTCGAATCATCTACCGCAAGACGTCCTGAGGATCCCTCGCTGGTGAGCTGATGCACGCCTGGGATGCGGGGCGGCTTCGGCCGCCCCGCATCCGGCTGACGACAGGCCGCCTCAGCTAGCTGCGGAACAGATCCTGCTCGACGCCCGCCGCGTCGAAGAGGAAGTCGCGCGAGGCCTCGAGCTGGCTGCGAAGCCTCGACAGGTGGACGTCGAGCAGCTGTCCCTTCCACTTGCGGATCTTGCCGGCCACGATCACGGTCTCGACGTTGGTGCGGTCCATCAGCGTGACCACCGCCCCCGGCACGTGGTTGAGTGGTGCCACGTTGATCGAGGTCGCGTCGAGGATGAGGATGTCGGCCTCCTTGCCCGGCGACAGCGAGCCGACCTTGTGGTCGAGCCGCAGGCCCTTGGCGCCGTTGATGGTGGCAAAGCGCAGCACATCGCGCGCATTGAGCAGCGGCGGCAGGTTCGCGGGGAACGCCGGCCACGTTCCGGTCGGGAACGTCACGAAGTCGCCCGTATCGAGGACCGCTTGGTTGATGATCAGTCGCTGCATGGTCATGGCGGAGCGCATCTGGGTGAAGAAGTCCGCCGACATGTTGGTTTCGACGTCGGTGCTGAGGGACGGCTCCAGCCCCAGCTGCTGCATCTTGATGATGGGCGGGATGCCGTGGCGCATGTTCATCTCGATCGGGCACGCGATCGAAACATGAGCACCCCGGTTCTTGACCCCGTTCCAGCCGTTGTCCGACATGCCGGTCATGTGGATGAACACATTGTCGGGTCCGAGCCCGATGTCGTTGTTGACGCCGCCGGTACCCGCGGCGAGCTCGTCGAGGATCGGGCGGATGCCGAACGGTGACAGGATGTGCGCCGCGATCTGGACCTTGAGCTCGCGGCCGATCTTCCAGGCCGCGCTGTAGGTCGGCTCCCCGAGATAGACTTCGCCGCCCATGATGAAGCCGACGAGATCGTCGGACGACAAGATCCCCGCCAGGCGCTTCGCATCTTGCGGATACTGGTTCCCCGAGACATTGCCGGCGCTTTCGAAGTAGCCCAGCATGGCACGGCGGCCGGTATCGCGAAGCGCCGCGATGGCTGCATCGGAGTGCTGCGGCGAGTGGTGGATCTGCGAGATGTCGAGCACGGTCGTGACGCCGGCGTCGAGCTGTGAAAGCCCGCCGAATAGCTCGCTGACGTAGACATCCTGCGGCCGGTAGTGGCGGGCGAAGCCAGTCGTCCCGGTCGATCCAGCCAGAACGTTCTCGAAATAGTTCTGCTCCGCGCTCGCCGTTCCCGTGCCGTCGTTGATCAGGATGCTGTCGGGAATCGCGCTTCTGATCGCCGTCCAAGCCTGGTGGTGGTGTGTGTCGATGAAGCCCGGCATGACGATGCGGCCGCGGGCGTCGATCACCGAGGCACCGCCGGCCCGTAGATGGGGTCCCACCGCGAGGATCTTCTTGCCCTCGACCAGCACGTCGGCCTCGGGGAAGTCGCCGACGGCCGGATCCATCGACATCACGGAACCGCCACGGATGATGTAGCGCCGGCCTCGCCGGCCGCTGTCATGCGGCACGTCGGCGCCGTGGGCCTCCGCCGGCCGTGGCGCGAATAGATCGGCCCCGGCGCCGGCCGCGGCGATCCCGCTGACGGCCGTGGCCTTCAGAAAATCGCGGCGCGACGTCGAATAGTGCTGTGGAGTTCCTTCATCGCATAGCTTGCACATGGGCTTCTCCTCCGCGTCGAGTCATTCCCAGGTACAGCGCAAGCAACAGGGGGCGCGCTTCGGAAGGCCGCTCGCCTCTCGGATCGACGGGTGGTGCTTACCGCCCGCCGCCCCTCACGTACAGCGGGGGCACCAGCCTGTCAAGGGGTCCGCGCGGTCACCAGACCCGGAGGCCCGGCGTATTGAGCGGGGTGGTGGCGGCGAGCCTCAGCAAGGTCGGCCCGTACGCCAGCGCGACCAGCAGTCCCGCCGTCACGAGCCACGGCCGCCAGCGGTCGAAAGCCGAGGGGGCGTGATCCGAGCCGGAGAGCGCTTCCGCGAACGGGAGGGCTGGCTGCTCGGCGCGCCGTGACACGGTCACGGTCAACACCATGTTGAGGAAGTAGGCCAGCATGCTCAGAAACATCAAGCTGCCTCCGATTCCGACCAGGGGCAGCAGCGTCTTCCAGTCCGCCTGCATGTAGGCGGCGTGACCCATCATGGTCCGCCGCGGCATGCCGCGCAGTCCGAGCTCGTGCAACGCCGGGGAAAAGAGCAGGACGCCGGCGACCCAGAGCCAGACCTGGGCGAGGGCGAACTTTCGGCTCCACAGCGGGCGTCCCGCCAGGTGCGGTACGAGCCAGTAGGTGATGCCGACGAACGTGAGCATCACGGCGCTGCCGACCGTCAGGTGCAGGTGGCCGGGGACGTACGCCGTGTTGTGGACCACGAGGTTGACGCTGAACGAGGCCAGGATCAGACCGCCGGCGCCACCGAAGGCGAAGAGCACCATGGCCAGCACCTGCGCGGCCAGCGAGGGGTCGCCCCACGGAAGTCGGAGGAACCACGAGAGCCACCCGGTTCCGCCCCGAGCCCGGCCGCCGATCTCGAGCGACGCGACGACGTTGAAGAACGTGAGCAGGCTCGGAAAGAATACCGCGAACGTGAGCAGGGCGTGGAGGAGCTTCCATCCCTGGTGGATGCCCGGGTCTGCGTACTGATGGTGGATGCCGATCGGCGTGGAGAGGAGCAGGAACAGGATGAAGGAGGTGCGCGCCATCGGATCGCTCAGGAGCTTGCCGCCCGCCTGCCGCGGTACCAGGGTGTACCAGGACACGTACGCGGGCAGGAGCCAGAAGTAGACGATCGCGTGGCCGGTGAACCAGAAGAGGGTCCGGGCGAGCAGCGCGTCGGTCCCGACCACGATGCCGAGCGACCAGGGAATCGTGAGCACCAGCATCTCGGCCGCCAGGCCCACGGAGGCGATCGTCCACATGGCAAACGTGACGAGCGACATGAACGCCGCCAGCGGCGTGCGGGTGCCGGGATTTCGTGCCCGCCACGCGCGCCACGTGAGGGCGAGATTCAGGGTGACCAGCCAGGTGCCGGCGACGACCAGGGTGAGACCGATGTAGAACGCCCAGTGCGCCTTGAGCGGCGGGTAGAAGGTGAACATGACCGTCGCCGCATTACCGACCAGCGGAATCGACGCCAGTACCAGCCCGGCCGTCATGAGCCAGAACGTCAGCCAGCCGATCCGCGGGGAGGCCAGCGGCAGGCTCAGCGCCCGGCTGGTCATGAACGGCAGGAATCCACAGATGAAGAACGTGGTGAACACCAGCGCGTTCAGGACGCCGTGGATCGACAGGCTGTGATAGTAGGAGCGGATCACCGGTGCCAGGGACGGGTAGACGTCGATCCCGGCGTACTCCAGCGCCTGGAAGAAGCCGGTGACCACTCCACCGAAGAGCGCGACCAGCGCGATGATGAGGTTCGCGGCGGCGAGCCGGCGCTCCACGGCGGTCATGGCTTGGCTTCTACGATGATCTTGCCGCCCATGGTGTGATGCGCGATGCCGCAGTACTCGTGGCAAATGATCGGGTACTCGCCCGGCGTGTCGAAGCGCGCCTGCGCGTGGCCGATCTGCCCCGGCAGCACCATCACGTTGATGTTGTGGCGGGGAATCATGAGTCCGTGCACGACGTCCTTGCTGGTCACCCAGAAGTGCACCGTGGAGCCCGCCGGCACGCGAATCTCGTTCGGCGCGAACGACCAGATCTGCGCGGTCATCCGTACCTCGTACTGTCCGGGCGCGATCTGCGCGACGCCCGGGTCCTTGAAGAGCGGATGCTCGGCGACCTTCGTCGAGTCGATCCGGCCCCGGTCGCCGGCGACGTTGATGCCGGCGCCGAACGCGGTCACCGCAAGGGCAGCGAGCATGCCGACCGGCAGGGCAATGCTTGGCAGGATCCAGGCGAGCTCCCAGAGGTACAAGGTAGATCGACGTGGCGCCATGGCTAGCTCCGCCAGATTCTCAGGTACGTGTTGAGCCAGAACGCCGTGAGGATCGCCAGGTAGATCAGGATGAGGAGCAGCGCTCCGCGCGGCCGGGGTTCATCGTCGCGGCTATCGTCGTCCACCGTTGGCCCCCTGCTGGGTTGACGGAACCCTTCCAGGACACGCCTACCCGACCATCGCCGCGAGGTTACTAAGCGCGCACAGATGCGGTCAAGCGCCCGCCGAGAAGGGTTGCTGCGTCACCCGGCCAGCCGATAGAACCGCACGGCGTTCTGACCCAGCACCTTGCGGCGCGCGTCCTCGGGCAACGGCGCCAGCCGCTCCTTGAGCTCACGCACGACGCCCATCGAGGCGTCGATGTGCGGGTAGTCGGAGGCCCAGATGAAGTAGTCGCTTCCGATATGCTCGACCATCTGCGCGGTGACCGACTCGTCGGGATCGGCGGAGATCAGGCACTGGCGGCGGAAGTAGGCGCTGGGCTCCATGCGGATGGGCGTCTGGTGCTTCATGACGCGATACTTGTGATCCAGCCGGTCGAGCCAGGCCGCGATCCAGTTGGAGCCGGCCTCCAGCACCGCGCACTTCAGCCGCGGGTAGCGCTCGAACATGCCGGAGCTCAGCATCTGCGTGAAGGCCGCCATGACGTCGATGGCCAGGAAGGCGATGCCGAACAGCGCGTCGGAGGGATCACGGCGCTGCCACTGGCGGAACCACTGGCGGTCGCGTACGACCACGTGAAACGCGATCGGCATCTCGAGCTCCTGGGCGGTCTCCCAGAAGCGCGCGAAGACCGGGTCGTCGAAGTGCCGCCCGCCGCGGGCGGCCACGTCGGGCGAGAGGAAGATGCCCACGCAGCCATCGCGCCGCGCGCGAATCGTCTCCTCGACCGCGCCTTCCGGGTCGAGCAGTGAGATGTGGGCGACCGGATAGAGCCGCTTGGGGGCGGTGCGACAGAACTCGGCCAGCCAGCGGTTGTAGGCGCGCGTGTAGGCCGTGGCCAGCCCGCTGTCGCTGACGTGGCCCTCCCAGCAGATGCCAATGGTCGGATAGAGCAGCACGGCGTCGATGCCTTCCCCGTCCATGACGCGCAGTCGGGCGAGGGGATCGTAGCCGCCGGCGGGACTGCCCTCGGCATAGGTCATCTGGCCGCGAGTCAGCAGTCGGGTGGTGTCCATCTCGATCCCGCCCAGGGCGCCGAGCTGACCCCGCAGCGTCTTGAGAGGCTGTCCGTCGATGAGGAGCACCTCGTACCCGCGCTCGTCCTCGGCGATGCGGATGGCGCGGTCCCGATACGATGGGTCGAGGTACTTGAGCCAGGTGTCAGCCGGCTCGAGGACGTGGCCATCGGCATCGACCACCGGCGCACTGGTCACGGTCGTCATCGTCGTTGCCTCCTGCGCGGCTGAGCGCCAGCCGGTGCTGGTCACGGTCGGTGGTCCACGGTCGGCAGTGTGTAGTCGCGGAACTGCTCGCGCAACGTGAGCTTGTGGATCTTTCCAGTCGCGGTCATCGGCATCTCCGACACGAACACGACATCGTCCGGCACCCACCAGCTGGCCACACCGGGGCGCAGAAATTCGAGCAGAGTTTCACGGTCGAGCTGGCTACCCGGTCGGCGTGTGACAACGAGCAGCGGCCGCTCCTGCCACTTCGGATGGAACGCGGCGATCACGGCCGCCTGCAGCACCTCGGGATGACCGCAGGCTGCGTTCTCCAGGGCGATCGAGCTGATCCATTCGCCGCCGGACTTGATGAGATCCTTGGACCGGTCGACGATGGCGATGTAGCCGTCCGGATCGATCGAGGCGACGTCGCCGGTCTTGAGCCATCCTTCGCCGTCGAGCGCCTCGCCGGCGCCCTTGAAATACCCGGACGAGATCCATGGTGACTTGACCCGGAGGTGACCGACCGCCACGCCATCGTGCGCCAGCGGCCGCTCCGCATCGTCGACGATGCGCAGCTGTGCCCCGAAGCTCGCGCGTCCGCCGGCCTTCATGCGCTGGGCCAGCTGTTGCTCCGCCGGCAAGTCGAGCGCGCCCGGATGCAGGCTTGGGGTCGTGAGGCCCAGCGCCTCGGTCATGCCCCAGAGCTGACAGAGCTCGACGCCCATGGCCGCAAACTTCTCGAAGAGGCTCGGCGGCGCGGCGGTGCCCGCGGAATAGACCACGCGCAGATGCGAGAGCGTGCGGCCCTGCCGCTCCATCCAGTCCAGGAGCGTGAGCCACATGGTGGGCACGCCGGCGGTGACCGTGACCCGCTCGCCGTCGAACAGCTCGTAGAGCATGGAGGGCTCGTAGTTACGGCCTGGTAGGACCAGCTTCGAGCCCGTCATAGGCGCGATGTAAGGGAAGTACCAGCCGTTGGCGTGAAACAGGGGCGCCAGCGACATCAAGGTCTCCATCGCGCCGTTCCGAGCACCGCGGTACACCCATTCGGTGAAGAGCATGGCCACCAGGACGCTGGATCGATGGGAATAGACCACACCCTTCGGGTCCCCGGTGGTGCCCGAGGTGTAGCAGATCGACGACGCGGTGCGCTCGTCGAACTGGGGCCAGACGTAGTCCTCGGACTCGGCGGCGAGTAGCTCCTCGTAGCAGAGGAGTGGAGCCAGCGTCGTGCCGGCCGGCATGGCGGAACGCCCGGCCATCAGCACGAAGCCCTTCACCGACTTGAGCCGGGGCGCCAGCTGCTCGGCGAGCGTCAGGGTGGCGGCGTCGATGAACAGCCAGGCATCCTCGGCGTGATTGATGATGTAGACGAGCTGGTCGGCGTAGAGGCGCGGGTTCACCGGATGCATCACGGCGCCAGAGCCCGAGACGCCGTAGAAGAGCTCGAAGTGGCGGTGCGTGTTCCAGCCGAGCGTGCCGATGCGGTCGCCCGGGCGTACGCCGAGCCGGCCGAGCGCCTTGGCCACGCGCTTGGTTCGCCGATGCGCGTCGGCGTACGTGTAGCGGTGGATCGTTCCATCGACATCGCGTGCGATGATCGGCGTCCCACCATGGAACGCCGCCGCATGCTCGATCGCACTCGAAATCATCAGGGGCATGTCCATGATCGCGCCTTGCAGCATGGGTTTCTCCCTGGCGAGGCGGTTGGGTGTCCTAGGCCCCGGCCGACTCGAGCACGGTCTCGGCGGCGGCGACCAGCGCCGGCAGCCGATCGGCGATTGACGCCATGCGCGGGTCCTGGCTCTCCCCGCGCACCCAGCGGCGGTGAAGCTGCTGGACCACGACCACGGTCTTCCAGAGCGCGAAGGCCTCCCACCACCACGCGGCCGACACATCGGCGTCGGCGCTGCGGGCGTATCGCGCCACGATGTCGGCGCGCGGAGGGAGACCCATGCGGGTCAACCCCGGATGGCTCGCCCGCCCGGCTCCCTCACGGTCGGCGGGATCCGGCCAGTAGTTCAGGAGGGTGCCGAGGTCGACGAGCGGGTCGCCGAGCGTCGTCATGTCCCAGTCGAAGATCGAGAGGACCCGGTCCGGGTTGGCCGGATCGAACTGACAGTTGTCGAGCTTGAGGTCGTTGTGGACGATCGAGGCGCGGCTCAGGGGCGGCAGGCGGCGCGCGAGGCGCGCGTGCACCGCGTCGACCGCGGCCGGCGAGTCCTCGAAGCGGGCGAGCTGCCAGCGCTTCGCCCATCCCTCAAGCTGCCGCTCGACGAATCCCGCCGGTCGGCCGAGATCCCCGAGATCACACGCGTCGGGCTCGAGCCGGTGCAGCTCGGCCATGGCGTCGACGAGCGCGAAGGCGATCCGACGGCCGACATCGCGATGACCCTGCATCGCGGCCGGGATCGTGGTGCGCACGACCTCGCCGCGTCGGCGCTCCATCACGAAGAAATCGCGTCCGAGCACGGCAGGATCATCGCAGAAGACGTACGCGCGTGGCGCGCGGTCGAAGTGACGCCAGAGCCGCGAGAGGACCTTGTACTCCCGGCGCATGTCGTGCGCGCCGGGGGCGATCTGCCCCATCGGCGGCCG
>Ga0075428_100006970_pt1 | contig 12535 bp, 11 predicted proteins | sample RhiMetdeltSRZDD2_FD_75291 | JGI IMG/M metagenome (GOLD analysis project Ga0075428, IMG submission 75291) | Populus rhizosphere microbial communities from Tennessee, USA - Rhizosphere MetaG P. deltoides SRZDD2 | ecosystem: Host-associated > Plants > Roots > Rhizosphere > Soil | place: USA...
GCCCTTGCCGACACCACGCGCCGCGCCGCCCGAGGGCGTGGGCCCTGGCGGCGTGCGCTTCATCGACCGGGGCCGCTACGACGAGCGCTGCCTGAGCGCGGCGATTCTCGGCCTGCAAAGCCGCGGCTACCTGAGCGTGCAGGAGCACGGCGAGCGCCTGAAGCTCGAGCGCGGCGGTAACGACGGCGAGTGGCTGCCCGGCGAGCAGTCGCTCGCGCGGCGGCTGCTGCGCGACCGCGCGGTCGAGATCCGCCGCCACGGCCGCACCCTGGAGGAAGCGGGCCGCCGGCTCGCCGTGGAGCTGCGCGAGGCGTTCGGCGCCCGCCGCTGGGCGCGCCACGCGCCGTTTACCCTCGCCGCAGGCGGCATCGGCGCCGCCGGCGTGCTCGCAATGCTCGCGCTCGATACGCCGCCGGTCGCGGTGGCACTGGTCGCGGCGGCGATGGCGCTGGCGCTCCTCGTCTTCGCGTTCAAGCTGATGCCGGTCCTCGCGCCGCGCGGCGCGGAGCACCGCGAGACGATCGCCGCCCTTCGGCAATACCTCGCCTGCACCGACCCTGAGAGCGAGGAAGAGTTCTCCCGGCTGCTTCCTTACGCGGTGGCGCTCGAGCTCGAGGACTTGTGGGGACGGCGCTTCGCCGAGCGCGTGCCGGCGAACCTCGTCGTGCTCACGCCGCGAGCCGCAGATAAAGCGCCCGAGCGGCCCACGCGTCCATTGCGGCATAAGCAATCTGCTGCCGCGTAAGGCGCGCGGCACCCCAGTTCGAGGTGCGGCTGCCTTTCGGGATGCGATAGCCGAGCAGGATTCCCGCGAGGTTGCGTAACCCCGTCTGCTCGACTCCCTGGCGCTTGGCGAGCGCGCCTACGTCGACCACGTTCGCTTCGTCGAACGCGAACAGCTTCTTCATCTGGCGCAGGTCGTCGGCGACGCCAATGCCCGCCTTCGTCAAAAGAGGATCCTCGAAGATCGCTTTCAAGGTGGTGGAGCAGTCGATCCTTTGAAGCGGAAACAGCCACACCACGGCCTCGCCGGCGAGCTGTACCAGCGAAGGCGGGTAGCTCTCGCCCTTGCGGAAGGCGGGGCGCGTCTCGGTGTCGAAGCCGAGCACGCTCTCGCGCCGGATCGCCTCGGCTTCCTGCTCCAGCCGCCCGGCGGACTCGATCATGCGCACCTCGCCCTCGTAGCGCCGGATCGGCAGGCTCGCCAGCTCTTCGCGCGAAATCGAGGTTTGCAATTTAGAAAATAGAATCGGGGTCAGACCCCGATTTTCTTGAGGAGCACCCGCCCATGATCCATGTTATCGCCATCATTACCGCCAAGCCCGGAAAGCGCGACGAGATCCTGCGCCACTTTCGAGGCAATGTTTCCGCGGTGCGCGCCGAGAACGGCTGCATCGAGTACGGCGCCGCCGTCGATGCCGAGAACGCGCTGAAGTTCCAGACGAAATGGGGTCCGGACACGTTTCTCGTGATCGAGAAGTGGCAGAGCATGGAGGCGCTGCAGGCGCACGCGGCGGCGCCGCACATGGCGGCGTATGGCGCGAAAACGAAAGAGCTGATCGCGACCCGCGTGATCCACATTCTTTCGCCGGCCTCTTGACCGCGCGTGCCAGAGTGCTAGATTGAACGGGAGCCTGCGAGGGCCGACAGCATCAATGCAGCTCGGGATTCCCGGCGACCTGTCGGGATACCGGACCTGCGCGGGCTTAACCGCGGTTCCGCGGATGTCAGACGCGCCCAGCTAGGCGCAGCCCGATCAGTCGGGCACCAGGGCCCCGCCTCGTGCGGGGCCCTTCCATTTCGGAATTCGGGGTCAGAGCCCGATCTTGTTTTCACGTACGTAAAAACGAGATCGGGCTCTGACCCCGAATTCCCAAATGCGCACCCAGGTGGCGATCATCGGCGCGGGGCCCGCTGGGCTGCTGCTGGGCCAGCTCCTGCACCGCGCCGGCATCGACAACGTCATCCTCGAGAGCCGGTCGCAGGAATACGTGCTCGCGCGCGTGCGCGCGGGCGTGCTCGAAAGCGGCACGGTGGCGCTTCTCGAGCGCGCCGGCGTCGGCGCGCGCTGCAAGGCCGAGGGCCTGGTGCACGAGGGCTTCGATCTCGCCTTCGGCGGCGCGCGCCACCGGATCGACCTGCAGCGCCTCACCGGCCGCAGCGTGACGGTCTACGGCCAGACCGAGATCACCAAGGACCTCGTCCAGGCGCGCGCCGCCGTAGGAAGAGAGACCGTCTACGAGGCGCGCGACGTCACGCTTTACGATTTTGATTCAGAAAAGCCCAAGGTGGGCTTTGGCGGGGACAAGCAAGTCGAATGCGACTTCATCGCCGGCTGCGACGGCTTCCACGGCGTGTCGCGCGCCTCGGTGCCGCCCGAGGCGATCCGCCTCTACGAGCGCGTCTATCCCTTCGGCTGGCTCGGCGTGCTCTCCGACACCGAGCCGGTGTCGGAGGAGCTCATCTACGTCTCGCACGAGCGCGGCTTCGCGCTCTGCAGCATGCGCAGCCGCACGCGCAGCCGCTACTACGTGCAGTGCCCGCTCTCGGAGCCGCTCGATGAATGGCCCGACGAGCGCTTCTGGAAGGAGCTGACGCGGCGCCTGCCGCGCGAGGCGGCCGCGCGCCTGCAGAGCGGCGCGGCGATCGAGAAGAGCATCGCGCCGCTCCGCAGCTTCGTCGCCGAGCCGCTGCGCTTCGGGCGGCTTTTCCTCGCCGGCGACGCCGGCCACATCGTGCCGCCCACCGGCGCGAAAGGCCTCAACCTCGCCGCAAGCGACGTGCATTACCTGGCCGAGGCCCTGATTTCCTACTATCTCGAAAAGAACGAAACGGGACTCGACGGCTATTCGGCCCGCGCGCTGGCGCGCGTATGGAAGGCCGAGCGCTTCTCCTGGTGGATGACCAAGCTCCTGCATCGCTTCCCGGAAGAGGGCGATTTCGGGCGCCGCATGCAGCTCGCCGAGCTCGACTACATTGTCGCGTCAGAGGCCGCGCAAACTGCCCTTGCCGAAAACTACGTCGGCTTGCCGCTCTAGACTTATCCAAGGCCCGAAAACTGTCGCTACAAAGAGACGTTTTTCAGCGGCGACACTGCGCCGAGGCCGATTCTTTCGCGCAAGTCCGCGCCGCGGCGAAGAAAAAACGCGCCCAATTTTTAATCGGCACCGTCTTTCCGGGCGGAAGAGAGATTGGTTGCCCTTGCGTCCTGGTGATACTCACACAGTTACCCACAGTTTTTGTGGATATCACAGTTACAACTACGCGGCTGTCGCGATTCGCCGTGCTGGGGCACAAGCTTTCAGTTTCCTGACTTCGTTCCGCGAGCGCCCTGAAGGGCTTGCCAGACGCGTTGCGGCGAAGCGGGCATGTCGAAATGCGAGATGCCGACATCGCGCAGCGCGTCGAGCACCGCGTTCATCACCGAGGTCATCGCGCCGGCGCAGCCGGCCTCGCCGCAGCCCTTGGCGCCGAGCGGGTTGGTCTTCGCCGGGACGGGATGGCTTTGCCAGCCGATGCGCTCGGGCGTGTCCCCTGCGCGCGGCAGCGCGTAGTCCATGAACGAGCCGGTCAGGAGCTGCGCCTCGGAGTCGTACTGCGCGCTCTCCATCAGGCACTGGCCGATTCCCTGCACCACGCCGCCGTGGATCTGGCCCTCGACGAGGAGCGGGTTCAGCACCGTGCCGAAGTCGTTCACCGAGCTGTAGCGCACCACCTCGACCGCGCCGGTATCGGGGTCGATCTCGACCTCGGCGACGTGGCAGCCATTGGGGAAGGCCGAAGGGATCACCTCGGTCACGTGCTTGACGTCGAGCGCGCCCGGCTTTTTCTTCGCGAGGTCCAGGAGCGAAATGCCGCGGTCGGTGCCGGCGACGACGAAACGGCCGCCCCGAAACTCGATGTCGCTCGCGGCGGTTTCCAGCACATCGCCGGCGAGCTCCTTCCCCTTCCTGATGACCACGTCGGAGGCCTCGGCCAGCGCCCCGCCGCCCATCATGGCGGTGCGCGAGCCGCCGGTCCCGGCGCCGAACACCAGCTCGTCGGAATCGCTCTGCAGGAGGCGGATCTTCTCGAACGGGATTCCCAGCCGCGAGCTCAGCACCTGCGCAAGCGGCGCCGCGTGCCCCTGGCCATAGTCGAGCGTGCCCGAGATCATGGTCACGCTACCGTCGCCCTCGAAGCGGATGCCGCCCATCTCCTTGTTCGGCGGCGCGGTGACTTCCAGGTAGCTCCCCAGCCCGAGGCCGCGCAGCCTTCCGCGCGCCTTGCTTTGCGCTTTTCGCTCCTCGAATCCTTCCGTGTACTTTGCGGCCTTCTCGAACAGCGCGCCGAAGTCGCCGCTGTCGTAGGTCATGCCGGAGGCGGCCTTGTACGGAATCTGCGCCGGCCGCACGTGGTTGCGCCGGCGCAGCTCGAAGCGGTCGATGCCCATTTCGCTCGCCGCCTGGTCGATGAGGCGCTCCATGTAGTAGTTCGCCTCCGGGCGGCCCGCGCCGCGGTAGGCGCTCACCGGCGATGTGTTCGTGACCATCGCTTTCGTGGACACCTCGAGGTACGGCGTGCGGTAGACGCTGGTGACGTTGCGGACCACGTTCATGGTCGGCGGCTGCGGCGCGACGGTGCCGACATAGGCGCCGACGTTACCGTGGCCTTCGACTTTCAAGGCCAGGAACTCACCCTCTTCGCTCAAAGCCAGCGCCGCGGTCATCTCGTGGTCGCGGCCGTGCTGGTCGGAGACGAAGCTGCCCGAGCGCTCGTCGGTCCACTTCACCGGCCGCCCGAGCGCGCGCGCGGCGTGCGCGAGGCATACATACTCCGGATAGATCGAGCCTTTCATGCCGAAGGAGCCGCCGACATGCCAGGTGCGCATGCGCACCTTGTCCTGCGGCACGCCGAGGATGTCGGCGAGCTGGTTGCGCATGGCGAACACCCCCTGGCCTGGGGCCACGAGAGTCCATCTTTCATCTCGGTAGGTACAAAGACCTGCCCGCGGCTCCATCGCCGCGACCACGATCCGCGTATTCCTCAAGCTCAAACGGGTGACGTGAGCGGCTTCCTTGAAGGCCTGTTGAACCTTGTCGGGCTCCCCGAAGAGGAAATCGACGATCACGTTGCCCGGCACGTCGTCGTAGAGCTGCGGCGCGCCGGGCTTCGCCGCCTCGCTCGCTCGCGTCACCGCGGGCAGCGCCTCGATGTCGAGCTCGACCGCCTCGGCGGCGTCCTTCGCCTGCACCGCGGTTTCGGCGATCACGCAGGCCACCGGGTCGCCGACGAAGCGCACCTTGTCGCTCGCCAGCGACTTGCGCACCGGCCGCTTCATCGGCGAGCCGTCGCGGTTCTTGAAGTCGAGCGCGCACTTGTGCGGCCCGTACGCCGACAGGTCTTTCGCCGTGTAGATGGCAATGACGCCATCCATCTTTTCCGCCAGTTTGGTGCTGATTCCCTTCAACAGCCCGTGGGCGTGAGAGCTGCGGACCATCCAGGCGTAGGCCTGGCCGGGCTCGTTCAGGTCGTCCGTATAGCGGCCTTCGCCGCGGAGCAATACGGGGTCTTCGGTGCGCTGCACCGGCTGGCCGATGCCGTACCGGTCCGGCGCGGGTTCGTTCGGATTTCGCATCGATCGATTATTGCAGACTTAAAATCAGGGACAGCCCCCCATTTCTCTGCCTGACCCCGCCATGGCCACCCACCTCAAGCGCCGCATCGCGAAAGAGCTCACCGACGAGATCGACCGCAAGGTCCGTCAGACCGTCGAGGACATCCTCGCCGACGTGAAGAAACGCGGCGATGCCGCGGTCAGCGAGTGCTCCCAGAAGTTCGACAAGTGGCGGCCTCGAAAATTGAATCGGGCGGAACTGGACCAGATCGTGGGACGTGTCCCTCCTGGGACCATCAAAGACATCCAGTTCGCCCAGGCGCAGATCCGCGCCTTCGCCGAGCACCAGCGCGCCGCGATCCGCGACATCGAGGTCGAGACCCTGCCCGGGGTGAGGCTCGGCCACCGGAACATCCCCGTCGAGTCGGTGGGATGCTACGTGCCCGGGGGGCGCTACCCGATGGTGGCGTCGGCGCACATGAGCATCGTCACGGCGCGCACCGCCGGCGTGTCGCGGATCATCGCCTGCACCCCGCCCAACCAGGGCGAGCCGCACGCCGAGACCATCGCGGCGATGGTGCTCGGCGGCGCCGACGAGATCCACGTGGTGGGCGGCGTGCAGGCGATCGCGGCGATGGCGCTCGGCACGCAGACCATCGCGCCGGTGGACATGCTGTGCGGGCCGGGCAATGCCTACGTCGCCGAGGCGAAGCGCCAGCTCTTCGGCCGCGTCGGCATCGACCTCTTCGCCGGCCCGACCGAGATCCTGGTGGTCGCCGACCACACCGCCGACGTCGAGATGGTCGCCACCGACCTTCTCGGCCAGGCCGAGCACGGCCCGACCAGCCCGGCGATCTGCATTACCACCTCGAGAAAGATCGCCGAGGCGCTTCCTTCAGAAATAGAGAACCAATTGAAGCGGCTGCCGACCGCCGACGTGGCAGGCGTCGCCTGGCGCGATTATGGCGAGATCATCCTGGTCGACTCGCGGGAGGAGGCGGTAAAGGAAGCCGATCGAGTCGCTGCCGAGCACGTCGAGATCCTTTGCGAGAACCCGCGCTTCTTCCTCGAGAAGATGAGGAACTACGGCGCGCTCTTTCTCGGCCCGGAGACCAACGTCTCTTACGGCGACAAGGTGATCGGCACCAACCACACCCTGCCGACGCTCGGCGCCGCGCGCTACACCGGCGGCCTCTGGGTCGGCAAGTTCCTGAAGACCTGCACCTACCAGGAGGTGACGCCCGAGGCGAGCGTGACGGTGGGGGAGTACTGCTCGCGCCTCTGCGCGATCGAGCGCTTCTGGGGCCACAAGGAGCAGGCCGACCTGCGGCTGCGGCGCTACGGGGGGCAGAACGTCGGGTTGGGGGCTAAGTAGCCCCCCTGTGAAGGGGGGAGCGAGTTTACGAGCGGGGGGTTTACAGCTTGCGATACGCCACGCGGCAGGCTTCGATATCGGCCGGGCGGTTCAGCGGCCGGTTGCACAGCCGCACGACGTCTTCCTTGCGCCGATGGTGCTCCTGCAACGCGGCGCGCTGCATCGCCTCGCGTGCGAGCAGCCGCTCCTGCACCGTCTGCCGGACCGCCGGACCGTTGGGGCCGTCGCCGCGCGCGTAGCCGGTCGCGAGCAACGCTCCGAGGATGATGGCGAGCGAGGCGACGACTTTCGAGAGTTCCATGGCTGCGGCCCCTACCTACTTGTACGTAATTCCAGTATGTCGAGCGCCGAGTGACACGACCAGCGCACGCGAAGCTCGCGGGCAGAGTCGGTTGGCGTCAGGTCTTACCCCGACGCGGGCGCTAAGATAGCGAGAGGGAGAATCCATTGGACGTCGGCTCGCGCTTTCGCCTCGACGGCCGCACCGCGCTCGTGAGCGGCGCGGGACGCGGCATCGGCCGCGCCTGCGCGATCGCGCTGGCGGAGGCGGGCGCCGAAGTGCTGCTTCTCTCCCGCACCGCGGCCGAGCTCGAGCAGGCGGTCGCGGAGATCGAGGGGAAAGGCGGCCGCGCCGAAGCGATCGTCTGCGACGTCACCGACTCGCAGGCCGTGAAGAAAGTCTTCGCCGCGCTCGGCTCGCTAGACGTGCTGGTGAACAACGCCGGCAGCAACATCCCCGAACCCTTCGTCGAGGTCAGCGAGGCGCACCTCGACCGGCTGCTCGACCTGAACGTGCGCGCGGCGTTCATCGTTGCCCAGGCGGCAGCAAGCAGGATGCTGGCGTCACCGAATCGCTACGCGCGCGCGATCATCAACATGTCGTCGCAGATGGGACACGTCGGCGCGGTCAACCGCTCCGTCTACTGCCTGACCAAGCACGCGCTCGAGGGGCTGACCAAGGCGATGGCGCTCGAGCTCGCCCCGCACGGCATCCGCGTGGTGTCGATCGCCCCCACCTTCGTCGAGACCCCGCTCACCAAGCCGATGTTCGACAAGCCCGAGTTCGCGCGGTGGGTGCGCGAGCGCATCCCGGTGGGTCAGGTCGGGCAGGTCGACGACGTGGCGGCCGCGGTGGTGTTCGCCGCCTCGCCCGCGGCGGCGCTCGTTACGGGCTCAAGCCTTCTCGTGGACGGCGGCTGGACCGCGCAATAAGAATTCGGGGTCAGAGCCCGAATTCGTTTTTACGTACGTGAATACGAATTCGGGCTCTGACCCCGAATTCTTACCCCGGCGGCCTCGTAGAACCTGACGCTGGCGTGGTGCGCCGCCTTCGCGACGGCCCCCCGCGCCATGCGCAGGAATGCCTTCATGACCCTGGCGCGCATGCGCCCGGCCTTGCGCAGCGCCCTTCGCTTTTCGACGTCGAAAGCTCTCGTTCTCATGTCGGTTCCCTTCGAAATGGACCGAGCCATTCTCGGCGCCGCGCGTATCGCTCGAATTTCATGCTGTAGCTGGTTTGTTTCTGAAACAATCTGAATTGAGAGCGTAAGGGCCAAGCGATGGAGGGAACCGTGCGAAAGCTTGCTCGGCGGAAGCCAGTCAATTGGGGTCCGTCCCTGATTTCGGTGCTGTTGGGGATCGCGGGGTGCGCGACCCCGGCGTGGAAATGGGATGGGGCGCCGACCAACGACCTGCCGAGCCCCTATAGCAGCGTCGCGCCGTGGGGGAAGCTCCCGGAGGGGCACAAGTGGGGTGCGCTGAACGGGGTCGTGGTCGACAACGACGGGCGCTCGCTCTGGGTGGTGGACCGCTGCGGCGCGAATCCCGACGTCCCGCCCGGCGCCTCGCCGTTCCAGTACGACAGCTGCGCCGGCTCGAGCTGGGCGCCGGTGCACAAGCTCGATCCCGACGGCAACATCCTGAAGAGCTTCGGCGCGGGACTGTTCGTGTTCCCGCACCGCATCTACCAGGACCGGGACGGCAACCTCTGGGTCGTCGATATGAGAACTTTGAATACAAGAGAAAAAACAAAATTCCCGGACGCCAAACCCGCCGGCCACACGGTGGTCAAGTTCGACCAGGACGGGAAGGTGCTGATGACGATCGGAAGACCCGGCGTCGCCGGCCACCCGCAGGACGGCGCGCTCACCGAGCCCTGCAGCATCGTGGTGGCGCCGAACGGAGACCTGTTCATCGCCGAAGGCCATTCCGGCCAGCAGCCCGACGCACCCGCCGACACGGTCGCGCGCATCTCGCGCTTCACGAAGGACGGGAAGTACATCCGCTCCTTCGGCAGGCTCGGCTCGGGGCCGGCGGAGTTCAAGACCCCGCACGACTTGACCATGGACCCGCAGGGGCGGCTCCTCGTCGCCGACCGCGGCAACCACCGCATCCAGGTGCTCGACCAGGACGGCAATTTCATCGAGGAGTGGAAGCAGTACGGCCGGCCGAGCGGCATCGCGCTCCGCGGCGGGCTCGTCTATGTCGCCGATTCGGAGTCGAACGGCGTCGCGCCCAACCCCGGCTGGAAGCGAGGCATCCGCGTCGGCGAGCTCTCGAGCGGGAGGGTCCTCTACCGCATTCCCGACCCGCTCGAGATGAAGGGCACGAGCGCCGCCGAGGGCGTGGCGGTCGACGCCATGGGCAACGTGTACGGCGGCGAAGTCGGCCCGCGCCAGCTCGCCAAGCACGTACTGAGAAAGCAGTGACCCGCCTCGGTTTCCTGGTGCCGCCTGGCAATCCGACCGTGGAGCCGGAGATGACGCGCCTCGCCCCGGCTGGCGTAACGGTGCACTTCACGCGCATGGTGGCGCACGGCGAGGCCGGATCGCACCAGGGCCAGGAGGAGCGCAACCGCAGCCAGATCGCGCACCTCGACGAGAACGTGGCGCTGCTCGCCATGGTGAAGCCGGCGGTGATCGCGATGGCGCACACCGCGATGAGCACCACGCTCGGCAAGGAAGGCGAGAAGGAGCTGATCGCGCGCCTCGAGCGCTCGAGCGGCATCCGCTTCATCACCGCCTTCGGCAGCGTGCTCCTGGCACTGCAGCACCTCGGGGTGCGCCGGGTCGCGCTCGCCACGCCCTACAGCGCAGAGGCGACGCTGAAGACCAAGGCGCATCTCGAGGCCCACGGCATGAGCGTGGTCTCGTTCGGCAATCTCGACGACGTGAAGAACATCTACGAGGAGACGCCGGAGCGCGCCTACGCGCTCGCGCGGCGCGTCGACGTACGCGAGGCGGAAGGCGTGTTCATCAGCGGCGTCGGCATGCCGAGCATCGACGTGCTGGAGCGTCTCGAGCGCGAGCTCGGCAAGCCGGTGATCTCGGCGGCCTCGGCGACCATGTGGAACGCGCTGCACCTCGCGGGCGTCGCCACCCCGGTCGCCGGCTACGGGTCGCTCCTTTCCCGCTCCGGCGTCAGGTCCTGACGGCCTGCGCCATCGCGAGCAGCTCGTCCCAGAGTCCTTCGGCGTCTGGGCGGAACACGGTGTCGAGCGGCACCTCGACCTTGAGCCACAGCCCGCGCTTCAGCTCCTCGGCGAGCTCGCCCGGCCGCCACAGCACAAGTCCCGCGTAGAAGCGCGCCGTGCCGGGGCTGCGCTCGAGGGAGTGCTGGAGCTCATTGGCGTTGATCGAAAGGTGCAGGCCGCTCGCGAGCTGCATCGAGCCCTGTCCAGGGCTCTTCTCGTCGCGGATCAGCGCGATCAGCTGCTGCGGCAGGAAGGGCCCGCCCGAATACAGCGGATCGGCCGCCTTCTCGGCCGCAGGAGCGTCGAGCACGTCGGCGACCGCGTAGTCGCTCGGGCGGTTGATGATGACGCCGATCTCTTCGTTTGCGCCTCGCTGCAGCACCACCACCGCTTGCGCGTACGCCGCATCCGCGAGCCCCGGGTGGGCCACCAGCACCGTCACCCGCTCGCCGTGGTCGGCAGAGGCCGCCTCGGAGATCCACAGCAAAACCGCGCCGAGGAGGAGCGCGGCGAAGTCTCTCCCTTGGACCCGCACGATCTTCGCCATGGCTCCTCCTCGGTTGGTTGACAGCGCCGACTCTAGGCGAGGGACGCCGGGGGAGAAGTGCGTTTGCGCACCCCTTGGTACCGAAAAACCAAACCCCCCGCTCCCCCCGATCGAGTCGGGGGTCGCGACCCCCTTCACAGGGGGTCAATGGCATTTACAGGCTGAAACACTTTCACCCAACGGGGTTCATGTCACTGCGCTAGATTGAGCCGTGGTCAAGAAGATCCTCGGGTGGGGAGCGTTGGCGCTCGTGTCCGCCTGCGCCACCGCGCCGCAGCACGTGCAGCGCGAGCCGCTTCCCGCTCTCGCGTGGCCCGACGATTCCCGCGCCATCCAGCTCCTCGTCCTCAACCGCGTGAGCTTCGGCCCGAGCCCCGCCTCGCTGAAGGAGATCGAAGCGCGCGGCAGCGGGGCGTACCTCGCGCGACAGCTCCGGCCGGCGCCCGAGCCGCGCCTGCCGGCGGAAGTCCAGGCGGCGATCGACGCGATGACGATCTCGCAGCGCTCGATGGTCGACCTCGCCTCGGACCTCGAGCGGCGTCAACGCGAATTCAGAAACCTTCCCCCGGGGGAGATGAAAGGGGAACGGCAGGCCTATCAGCAGGAGCTCACGCGCCTCGCGCGCGAGGCGGCGGCGCGCACGCTGCTGCGCGCGCTCTATTCGCCCGAGCAGCTCCAGGAGGAGATGACCTGGTTCTGGATGAACCACTTCAGCGTGTTCCAGGGCAAGGCCAACGTGCGCGTGCTGGTCGGCGATTACGAAGAGCACGCGATCCGGCCGCACGCGCTCGGGCGCTTCGGTGAGCTGCTCGGCGCGGTGGCGCGCCATCCGGCGATGCTGGTCTACCTCGACAACTCGAGGAACGGCGTGGGCCGCGTGAACGAGAACTATGCGCGCGAGCTGATGGAGCTGCACACGCTCGGCGTGAAGGGCGGCTACACCCAGGCCGACGTGCAGGAGCTGGCGCGCGTCCTCACCGGGTTCCACGTGCGCGATGGGGAGTTCCACTTCTTTCCCCGGCGCCACGACTTCGGCCGGAAGACGCTGCTCGGCCGGCCGATCCGCTCGAGCGGCGAGCGCGAGCTCGCCGAGGCGCTCGAGCTCCTCGCCTCGCACCCTTCGACCTCGCGCTTCGTCTCGCGCAAGCTCGCCATGCACTTCGTGGCCGACGATCCGCCCGAGGCGCTGGTCGAGCGCATGGCGCGCGCTTGGCGCCAATCCGAGGGCGACATCGCGCTCACGCTGCGCGCCATGTTCGAGTCACCCGAGTTTCGCGCCTCGCTCGGCGGCAAGTTCAAGGACCCGCTGCACTACATGGTGTCGGCGGTGCGCTTCGCGGCGGAGGACCAGCCGATCCCGCGCGAGGGCGTCGAGCGGATGATCAACGCCCTCGCGGCGATGGGGCAGCCGCTCTACGGCCGGCCGACGCCCGACGGCTACCCCCTGGTGCGCAGCGAGTGGACCAGCCCCGGCCAGCTCGCGGCGCGCTTCGAAGTCGCGCGCGGCGTCGGCTACCGGCGCATGTGGCGCCTGCCGGACGAGCT
>Ga0075428_100006971_pt1 | contig 12535 bp, 10 predicted proteins | sample RhiMetdeltSRZDD2_FD_75291 | JGI IMG/M metagenome (GOLD analysis project Ga0075428, IMG submission 75291) | Populus rhizosphere microbial communities from Tennessee, USA - Rhizosphere MetaG P. deltoides SRZDD2 | ecosystem: Host-associated > Plants > Roots > Rhizosphere > Soil | place: USA...
CCCTCCTGGAGGGCGTTGAAGAGAGGCGGCACTTCCCATGAAGTCGGATCGATGACCGCCTGACATCCCTCGGGGAGCACCCGGATCAGATTGCCTGGAATGCCTCCGCCTGTGATGTGCGCCAGCCCATGGACCTGGGAGAGGATCGGAGCGACCGCGCGAGCATAACTCCTATGAACGGCGAGCAACGCATCGGCGACGGTTTGCCCTGTCCCCGCGAGTCGATCGTGCACGCCCAGCTTCATCTGCTCGAAGATCACGCGGCGGGCAAGTGAATAACCGTTGGTATGGAGGCCGCTCGAAGGGTATCCTATCAACAGATCCCCTGGCGTGATTCGATCTCCGTGGAGTGCCTCCTCCTCAGCGACCACTCCCACGATCGTGCCTGCGAGATCGAAGGTTCCGGCTCGATACAGACCCGGCATTTGCGCCGTCTCGCCGCCGGCCAGGGCCATTCCGTGTGTCCGGCAGCCCCGGGCAATCCCCTCGACAATTTCGGCCGTCTGTTCCACCGTCAGCGCGGAGCCGGCGACGTAATCCATGAACGCGATCGGTCGTGCGGCATGGACCAGGATGTCGTTCACGCTGTGGTTGACCAGATCCTCGCCGACCGTGTCGAAGCGCCCGGCCTCGAGTGCGACCAGCACTTTGGTGCCGACACCATCGGTGCTCAACACCAGCACCGGATTCGCGATGTCGGATGGAACTCGGATCATCCCACCGAACGCGCCGATCCGCCCCATCGAAAGCGAGGTGCGGGTGGCACCGACCAGCCGTCCGATTCGCTCTTTCGCGGTCTCGGCCGCTACCAGATCCACACCCGCTGCGAGGTACTGTCCGCCCGCTCTCTCACCTGCTTTGTCGCTCACGGAACCAGCTCTGCCAGCGCGACGTGGGTAAGGTCCCGAAACGTCCGTACGCGCCGCTGCACGTCGATCAAAGTGACTCCCTCGAACCCGCGAACGCCGAAATGCGAAACCGCATACGAACCCATGGCTGCGCCGTAGACCATTGCGGAGCGCATGCTCTCCTCGGAAATCGAGTCGGTCCGAGCCAAATATCCCATGAACCCGCCGGCGAACGCATCGCCCGCCCCGGTGGGATCGAATACTTCCTCGAGGGGAAATGCAGGAGCGTAGAACGTGCGGCCCGGCTCGATGAGCATGGCGCCATGCTCCCCCTGCTTCACCACCACGCGCTTAGGCCCGTTGGCGAGAATCCAGCGCCCCGCACGGTGAATGTTCCAATCGCCCGAGAGCTCGCGCGCCTCGCTGTCGTTCACCATGAGGATGTCCACCCGGGCCAGCAGCGCCATCAGCGCTTCCTTCTTGCCCTTGATCCAGTAATTCATGGTATCGCACACGACCAGCTTGGGCCGGATGATCTGCTCCAACACACCGAGCTGCAGCTCGGGATCGATGTTGCCGAGGAACAAGTAGCCGGACGAGCGGAAAGCCTCAGGCAGCTTGGGCCGGAAATCGGCGAATACACCAAGGCGAGTTTCCAGCGTTTCCCGACTCTGAAGGTCGTAGGAGTACTTGCCCTTCCAGCGGAAGCTCTCGCCGTCGGCGCGTTCGACGCCGCTCCAATCGATGCCCCGCTGGCCCAGACGCTCCAGCTCGGCCCAGGGATAGTCGCGCCCCACCACGCCAACCACCTTGACCGGGCTCAGCAAGGAAGCCGCCACTGCGAAGAAAACCGCTGACCCACCGAGTGCGTCGGCGGTCTCTCCGAAGGGGGTGAATACCGAGTCCAGTGCGACGCTGCCGACCACGAGGAGACCCATCAGCTCACATCCGGTCAGGGGCGGAAATGCCAAGAATCGCGAGTGCGTTGGCGAGCACGGTTCGAGCCGCGCGCGCGAGTAAGAGGCGACCGTGCTCGGTGGCCGGTCCTTCGGGAGCGCCGACCGCCCGGGTGTGGTGATACCAGCCGTGCACCGAAGTCGCGAGCTGCTGGAGATAATTGGTGATTCGGTGCGGCGCGCGTTCCTGCGCGGCCTTTTCCACCGTTTCCCGGAAGATCACCAGCTGTTTGAGCAGCTCCTGATCCTCATCGGCCGGGAGCGCTGCCACGTCGAGCCGGCCGTTGAATTGCTCGGGCGCCTTTCCTGCGGTTCGGAAAATCCCGCTCAACCGGGCATGCGCCATCTGCACGTAGAAGACCGGGTTCTCGTCGGTCTGTCGTTTGGCCAGCTCGACATCGAACACCAGCTGCGAGTCTCCCGGACGCATGAGAAAGAAGTAGCGCGCAGCGTCGCTGCCGACTTCGTCGATCAGATCACGCAGAGTTACGAACTCGCCGGAGCGCTTCGACATCTTCACCTCTTCACCGCCGCGCACGACCTTGACCAGCTGGAGCAAGGCGACGTCGAAGAACTCCGGGGGATAGCCGAGGGCCGAGAGAACCGAGCGCATCCGAGGCACGTAGCCGTGGTGGTCCGCGCCCCAGACGTCGATGACCCGGTCGAACCCTCGGCTCCGCTTGTCCACGTGGTACGCGATGTCCGGAACGAGGTACGTCAGAGACGCATCGCTCTTGCGCAACACTCGGTCCTTGTCGTCGCCGAATTGCGTCGTCCGAAGCCAGAGTGCGCCCTCGCGCTCGTAGCTGAGCCCTTTCTCTCCGAGCAGCACGAGCGTCTCTTCGACCATGCCCCTGTCATATAGGGACTGCTCTGAGGTGAAGACGTTGAAGCGGACCCCGAAGTCGGCCAGGTCGCGATCCTGCTCTTCACGCTGCATCCGAAGCGCCAGCGCACGGCACTGTCGCACACCCTCTTCAGCCGGCAAGTCCGCGAAGTCGGCGCCTTTTTCGCGGAGAACCTGTTCCGCCGCTTCGGCCAGGTAGAGACCGTGGTATCCACCGTCCGGGACATCGCTGTCCCGCCCCATTGCTTCCTGGACTCGGGCCCAGAGCGACCAGGCGAGCTTGTCGATCTGAACACCGGCGTCGTTGATGTAGAACTCGCGGGTGACTGCATGGCCGGTCCACTCGAGCAGTGAGGCGAGGGCATCGCCGTACGCGGCACCCCGGCCGTGGCCAACATGGAGCGGACCGGTGGGGTTGGCCGAGACGAACTCCACGTTGACCCGGAGGCCGACTCCGATCTGGCTTTGCCCGTAGGCCGGCCCGCGCTCGAGAATCTCTCCGACAACGTCGGCAAGCTGGTCATCGGCCAGCCAGAAGTTGATGAAGCCCGGCCCGGCAATCTCTATCTTCGAAACGAACCCCTCAGGAAGGTGGAGCTCAGCGACGACCCGCTCGGCCATGTGGCGAGGCTTGCTCCGTTCCAGTTTGGCGAGGACCATGCCGAGATTGGTCGCCACGTCACCGTGTCCCGAATCGCGAGGGCGTTCGAGGACGAAGTCGATGCCCGGATGGCCCAGCCGCTCAGCAACCCTCGCAAGCTCGGTCTTGAGCACCTGACTCACTCAGCAGCCTTCTTGGACTTTGGCTGGGCTTCGGCGGACTTGTCGGCTTTGGCAGGCGACGCCTCCTTAGCGTCGCTCTTGGCAGGCGCACTTTCGCCGCTCTTCTCCGTCTCAGCTTTGCGGGGGCCTTTGCCGTCCTTGCCGTAATCGGTGATGTAGAAACCGCTACCCCGGAAGACCAAACCGGCACCGCCCGAGATTTTCCGCGTGGCAACTTTGCCGCAAACCGGGCACTTGGCCCGCGGCTTGTCGGTCATCTTCTGGAACTTGTCGAACACGTGCCCCGAAGGGCACTCGTACTCATAGGTCGGCATGGTCGCTCGTGTCGTCTAACTGAAACCAGGCGATAAACTTAGCTGCCGCTGGCCAGTGGTTCAACCCGCCGCTAGCTTAGAAACCTTCCCGCTCCCGTGAGTGCTCCGGTGTCTCCAGACGAACGCCTTCGTCCGCCGCCTTCCACTCGTGCTCGGGGCCCTGAAATCGCAATGGACCTGGGCGCCACCGCCAAGGCGCTGCGGGAAGAGCCGCATCCCGCCAAGGACGGCCATCGCCAGATCGGACTACTCCACCAAGAGCACATCCGGGTTGTGCTCTTCGCGTTCGATCGAGGCGGAACGCTGCCCAAGCATCAAGCGCCCGGTCTGGTGAGCATCCAGGTCCTGTCCGGCCGTCTGAAGGTCACCACCTCGGCTACCACTCACGAGCTTGGCACCGGTCACCTGCTGGTGCTCGAACCGGACATGCCGCACGATGTCGAAGCGCCGGAAGCGAGCGATATGCTCCTCACGGTGCATTTGGATGGGGGGCGCAGCGGGGCGCCTTGATGGGGTGACCGAGAGAAAGCCGCTCAGACAGGTGGACGGTAGACTCCCCACGCCTGCCGCAGCGCATCGCTGATCTCTCCCAGCGTCGCCCGAGCGCGGACCGCCGCGATGATGGTCGGCATCAGCGGCTCGTCGGATCGGGCCGCGCGGCCCACCGCGGACAGGGCGCTGTCCGCTGCGAGACGATCGCGCTTTGCTTTCACTGCCGCCAGGCGCGCTCGTTGCCGCTGTTCCAACTGTGGAAAATTGGGCGTGGCGATGGCGGGTGGCGCCGAATCATCGGTGAAGCGATTCACTCCAACGACGGTCATCTCGCCGGACTCCTGAGCCCGCTGCAGAGCGTACGCGCTCCGGGCGATCGTTTCCTGGAGGAAACCCCTCTCGATTGCCGCTGCGGCTCCACCGAGCTCATCCACTTGCTCGACCAAGGCACGCGCTTCCTGCTCGATCTCGTCGGTCAAGGCTTCGACGTACCAGCTTCCTGCGAGCGGATCCACCACGCGGGCAACTCCGCTCTCATAGCCCAGGACCTGCTGAGTCCGTAGCGCCAGGGTGGCCGACTCTTCGGTGGGAAGAGCCAGAGCTTCGTCGTATCCGTTGGTGTGAAGCGATTGGGTGCCGCCCAGCACGGCAGCCAGCGCCTGGTAGGCCACTCGAACCACGTTATTCATCGGCTGCTGGGCCTGCAGCGTCACGCCTCCGGTCTGGGTGTGGAACCGAAGCCGGCAGGTTGCATCGTCCGCACCGAAACGCTCGCGGACCAGGCGAGCCCACAGCCTTCTCGCGGCCCGGAACTTGGCGGCTTCCTCGAACACGTCGTTGTGGCTGGCAAAAAAGAAGGAGAGCCGGGGGCCGAACGCATTGACATCGAGGCCCGCCGCGACTGCCACCTTCACGTACTCGAGGGCGTTGGCCAGGGTGAACCCGACTTCCTGCACGGCGGTGGCGCCGGCTTCCCGCATATGGTAGCCGCTGATGGAAATCGGATTGAAGCTGAGCTTCTCATCGGCCACGAAGCGGAAGATGTCGGCCACCAGTCGAAGCGAGGGCTTGGCCGGGTAGATGTAGGTGCCGCGGGCGACGTACTCCTTGAGCACGTCGTTCTGCACCGTCCCGGTGAGCTTGCTGCGCGGCACGCCCTGTTCCTCGCCGACAACGATGTACATGGCGAGAAGGATCGCGGCGGTGGCATTGATCGTCATCGAGCTGGAAACTCGATCGAGAGGGATTTCGCGGAAAAGAGTGGCGAGGTCTTCCACCGTATCGATCGCCACCCCTACCCGGCCCACCTCCCCGGCAGCCATGGGATGATCGGAGTCGTAGCCCATCTGGGTGGGGAGATCGAACGCCACCGAGAGTCCCATCTGACCCGCGGCAAGCAGTTTCCGGAAGCGCTCGTTAGTCTCCTCCGCGGTGCCGAAGCCGGCGTACTGCCGCATGGTCCAGAGCCGGCTGGTATACATCGAGGAGTAGACACCGCGGGTGAACGGGTACGCTCCCGGCTCACCCAGATCGTGCTCCGGCTTCCCGGTCCAGTCCCCGGGGCCGTAAACCTGCTTCACAGGGCGGAGGTCGAGACCGGCTGAGGGGCCGAGGCTGCTCGGCGCAACGTGTCGGCAACGAAGCCAACATCTTCCCGGGACCCGATGACGAGCGGCGTGCGTTGGTGAAGGGTGTCCGGCATGACGTCGAGGATCCGGTTCACGCCGTCGGTCGCGGACCCTTCGGCCTGCTCCGCGATGAAAGCCATGGGGCTCGCTTCGTACAGGAGCCGGAGCTTGCCGTTGGGGTTCTTGGTATCGCCGGGATAGAGGAAGATGCCTCCGGCGATGAGATTGCGGTGGAAATCGGCAACAAGGGAACCGGCGTAGCGACAGTTCTTGGCTTTCATGACGTCCGGCATGTCGCCCTTGAGTCCCCGGACGGCGGTTTGAAAGCCCCGATCCCAACGTCCGAAGTTGGATTCATTCACACTGTAGTACGTCCCGACCCTGGGCGTGATGATTCGGGGGTGAGAGAGCAGGAATTCACCGATGGTGGGATCGAGGGTAAACCCGTGGGCGCCTTCGCCCGTGGTGTACACCAGCATGGTGCTCGAGCCGTACATCACGTAACCTGCGGCGACCTGCTTGCAACCCGGCTGGAGCACATCGCTCACGGTCCCCCGCACATCCAGGGTGACGCGGCGGTAGATGCTGAAGATGGTGCCGACCGCCGCGTTCACGTCGATGTTCGAAGACCCGTCGAGCGGGTCGAAAAGGACAGCGTATTTGCCCAGCGGGAATTCGGGCGGGATCGGAATGATGTCTTCGTCTTCCTCCGACGCCATTACACAGACCCGGCCGGTGTGCTTCAGGCAATTCTTGATGGTCTCGTTGGCAAAGACATCGAGCTTCTGCTGTTCTTCACCCTGCACGTTCCGATGCCCGACGCTACCGAGAATGTTGACCAGCCCCGCCCGCCGAATCGCGGCCGCGATGATCTTGGCCGCGAGTGCCACGTCGTAGAGGAGATTGGAGAGCTCGCCGGTCGCTTCCGGATACCGGCTCTCCTGCTCGAGAATGAAGGCCTCGATGGTGGTGACGGATGTGGGGTTAGGTATCACGGCTAGTCTCCGTTCAGGAAAAGCGCGAACGGTGAACAGTGAACGGTGAACGGGAGTTTCGTAGTGTGACGGACTTCCCGTTTACCGTTTACCGTTCACCGTTTACGTAGTTCAAACGTCTCCGTCCGGCCTCTACTTCTTACCGTCATCGTCTCTCCGTCCGTCGTCACATCCACCTGCCCATCCCGATCAGTTCGCCACAGATCGACCCGGTGCGCCGCCAGCCTGGCCAAGGTTTGCGGCGATGGGTGACCGTAGTTGTTGCGGCCAACCGAGATTACCGCAACCCGCGGCACCAGCTCGTCGAGCCAATCGTTGCCGGTGGCGCCGCGGCTTCCGTGATGGCCGATCTTGAGCAGCGAGATGTGCCCCACCCGGCCCTCGAGCCACGCCTCGGCCAGCAGGCCGGCATCACCGGGGAACAGAGCACGGAACCCGCCATATTCGACCAGCAGAATCACCGAGTCTTCGTTCAGATCGTCGCCCAGTCCGCGCCAGGTACGATCCGGATGCAGCAGGCTGAACGAGATGCCGTCGAGGTCGAATCGATCGCCCGGCACACCGGGATGCCAAGGCACGCCGTCCGCAGCCACTTCGTCGAGAAAGCGATAATAGGCGGGATCTGCGAACGGCCTGCCCGGCTCGATCACTATGCCGGTGCGAAACCGATCGAGGACGGCAGGCGCGCCGCCGACGTGGTCGGCGTGGGCGTGGGAGATAATCAACGCCGAGACGGCCGGCGCCCCCTGTCGGGCGAGGAACGGCACCACGACCCGCTGCCCCGCATCCCCGCGATCCGTCCTGGGGCCCGCATCGATCACCACGAAGCGGCCGTGAGGCGTGCGAAGGACGGCGCCGTCCCCCTGCCCCACGTTGAGAAAATGTAACGCGAGGACGCCGCCCTCGTCAGGCGCGCGATCAAGCCAGCTGCTGCCAAGCGGGACCCAGAGTGCGACCACGACGGCCCACGCCCACCGGCGGCCACCCTCAGCCAGCGTGGTCCGTCCTCTCATGCCACAGAGAAGGACGATCAGGACGCCGATCCAGGGAGCCGCGGCTTCGATGCCGGGCTCCATGACGAGATGGCCCCCGGGAACGGCCGCACCAACCCGGGCCAGCAGCTCGAGCCCGTGCAACGCGAGTCCCGATCCTGCAGCGAGTGAACCCGCCAAGCTGGGCCAGACTGGAAAGGCGACCAGGCTGGCAAACACTCCGGGGACTGCGACCGCCGCAATGGGAATCGCCGCGAAGTTGAGCCCGATGCCCACCATTGCGACGGTGCCCAGGACCGCCGCTGTAAGCGGTGCCGTAGCGAGCGTGGCACCGATGGAAGAGCTGAGACAGCGCCAGCCCATCCTGCTACTGAGCACTCGATCGCTCCATCGCGTGCACGTCGTCGCTCCCCACAGTGCCGCTGCTGACAGCCAGCCGCCGAGGTCAGTAATCGCCCAGGGATCCGCCAGCAAAACCGCCAGGCAGGTAGCCGCAAGCAGGGGATCGGCCTGCACATTCCGCTGTCGGGCTCGGCACCACGCGAGGGTTGCTGCAAGAGCTGCCGCCCGGGTGGCCGGCGCCTGCCAGCCGAGGAGGGCGACATATCCCGCAGCCACGAGGGCGGCGAGTGCCAGCGAACGCACCGGAGGAAGTCGGAACAGGCGAGCAATCAGCACCACCCACGCCGCGATCAGCCCGACATGAAATCCTGAGATCGACAACAGGTGCACCAACCCGGAATAAGCAAAGGCGTCCCGCATGGCCGGATCCAGGTCGGTGCGACGCCCAACGATGAGTGCTTCGACGATGGGCGCTCTCGCGCCATACAAGCGCTGAATGGCCCACGTCGTGGCATTGCGCAGCCGATCCGCGATATCGGGATCGTTCCGGGTTGCTGTCGCGTGGGTGATGACCAGCGTTCCAGCCCCACGTCCCGTCCAGTGCGGCTGCGGGACCCAGCGGGCCTCGACGCGGAACTCTGTTCCGCCCTGGGCCGGTTGACCCAGCGGCCATCGAGCTGTGACGTCGCCGCTGCACGGTGCGCGAAGAGGCCGCACGAGCGCTCGGCCACCCAGGCTGTCCACAGGTTCCATAAGCCGTAGCGCCATGCGAACCGTGACTTCAGGTAATCGCGACGCACAGCCGTTCGAATCGTGTATTCTCGCCACGCTGCCGTGCAGCGCGCCGAGCAGGGTCGCACCGAAGCAGATTCGCGCGGTGTCGGATCCAGCCAGAAGCGTCGCGCCAAGACAAGCCAGACCCGCCGCGCTTAGCACCACGGCGACCTGCACAGGGGCCTGAAAACGCGCGAGGCCGGTCGCGAGACCGGCCCCGAATGCAGCCAGAAGCAAAAGTGGTCGTCGCCCGGTCACCGCCGCCGGGGTGTCCCTCTCGCAGCGCAACGCGGCGCGAGAGTCACTTTGCGAAAGCCTTCCATCATCGCGACGTCGATCGGAGCGCGGCTCTGCTCCTTCTCGAGGTTGACCTCGGTGAGCACGGACCCTTCCAGCGAGGCCACGTATCTCGGCGCCACCCGGTTGAGCGTGAATACCAGGACGTCTTCCCGGCAGACATCACAGCCGCAAAAATCCGGGAAGTGTTGGCGGAGGGAGTCGTACGCCTGGAGCACGTGGTCTTCAGACAGATTCCGGATCATAGAACGGCAAGCTCCCGCGCAAGAGCGCGTCCGGTGAACGTGGACCCCGTAGTTCCGGTCAGCTGAACCATGTGATACTCACCAATGGCGGATTCGGGCAGATCGAGCAGGACCAGCAGATTTCCGCGGGTGCGACCCAGCATCATCCCGCCGCGTCGAGCGGGTCGCTCCACGAGTACCTCGTGCGATTCCCCGACGCGAGCAATGTTACGGCGGCGGGTGTTGGTGCGCACCACCTCGATCAGTTGCCCCAGCCGGTCCGAGGCAACTTCATCGGAAACGGGATCCTTGAGCCGCACCGCCGGCGTGGCCTCGCGGGGCGAATACCGGAAGGTGTACGCATCGTCGAAGCCGGCTTCAGGGACAAGGCTCAAGGTTGCCGCGAAGTCGGCATCGGTCTCACCCGGAAAGGCGACGATGATGTCCGTGGTAACCGTCATGCCGGGCACTGCCCGCCGGAGATTCGCCACGACGCCGAGGTATTGCTCCCGGCTGTAGCGCCGCAGCATCCGCCGGAGCACGGCATTGGAGCCGCTCTGCACCGGGAGGTGGACGTGCTCGCATACGGCCGGAGTTACCGCCATGGCTTCGATGACCCGGTCGGTGAAATCGGTGGGATACGGACTGGTGAAGCGAAGCCGCGCAATCCCGTCCACCATTCCAACCGCGCCCAGCAGATCGGCAAAATCGTGCGTGCCGTCATGGTAGCTGTTGACCGTCTGTCCCAGCAGGGTGACCTCCGTGACGCCCTGCTCTGCCAGCGCGCGCACTTCGGCCACGACATCCTCGAGCCTACGGCTGCGCTCGGGTCCCCGTGTGTACGGAACGATGCAGAAGGTGCACTTGTAATCGCAGCCGCGTTGAACCGTCACGAACGCCCTGGGGCCCGGTTCACGCACCGCGGGAACGTCCTCGTAGTGTTCCCACGAACGAAACTCGACATCGCTCACCCGCTGGCCGCCGGCCGCAAGGCCGAGCAGGTGGGGAAGGTTGCGATAGCTGTCGGGCCCGATCACAAGATCCACCTGCCCCGACTGCTCCAGGAGCCGGGGGCCCAGCCGCTGGGCCATGCAACCTACGACACCAAAAACGCAGCCCGGCCGCCGGTGCCGTTGCAGCTCGCCCACCCGGCCGATTACCCGCTGTTCGGCGTTGTCGCGCACCGCGCAGGTATTGATGAGGACGACGTCCGCATCGGCAGGGTGGTCGGTGCGATCGTACCCGGCGCGACCGAGGATGCCAAGCATTAGCTCGGAGTCGGCCACGTTCATCTGGCAGCCGTAGGTCTCGAGATAGAGGCGTTTGGACATCGGAGACTAAAGATAGCGCTGGCCGCCGAGCCGGTCAGCGGGTCCTAAGGCCGTACGGTCACACCCACCGAAACCAGCCAGGCCTGTTCATTGTATGGATCGCCCTGCTCGCGCCAGACCCGCTCGACGGAAAAATCGAGGGCGGCTCGGTCGGCGGCAAAGCTGTAGCCCGACCCGCCGCTGATGCCGTACTCCTTGACCTCGGCACCCGGCGTGAGGGGGAACGGTAGTTTGCCCCAATGGAAACCAAGCCGAAGAGGATAGCGCCCCGGCCGGCGCCGATTCGACGTGAACTCCAGGCCGGCTGCGGCCTGAATCGTGTTGTTGGCACCAACTCCACCAGCTGCCACGATGTCGTCGTTGGCACCGGACCAGTTGCTCGCCAGAACCTGACCGGCCATCTGCAGCTTTGCAGTCGGCCGCCAGAGTATCCCACCGCCCACACTGATCGGGAGGTCCACATTTGCGCGGATCGGCAGTGAGTCTTCCTGAATGCTTACGTGTCCGTCGCTTCGCGCCATGGCGGTGATAGTGAGAGTGCGGCTGAGCTGGCCCAGCACGCCAATCGACACCCCGAAGCCCGAGAACGACAGCTCCGCACGCTGGCGGGCGGGAAGGTAATTCGTATCGCTGAAGACCCGACTGATATCGAGGCGGTTGCTGCCCGTGATGATGTGCGCGGCTGCGCCGACAGCCCAGCGGGCGCTGAAACGAAACACCGTTGTGAGGCCGAGATCGTTGATTCCCCCGCGCGATTCAATCGTATCGCTCACCTGTACCGGAACTCCCCGGAGGATCACCGTTGCGGGAAACACCAGACTGTAGTCCCGCGTGGTGTAGTTGGAATAGCTGAAGTTTGCAGTCAGTTTGGTGTGCGAGATTGGACCGCCGATGGCAAACTGAGGGAAATGGGTATCGCGGAGCGACGTCGTGCCCGCGGGATTGGTCGCATCACGATAGTCGCTCATCACGGTAAAGGTCGCCGTCATCCCTTGGAGATATGCCACGGAGCTCGGGCTCACGGTCGACTGGGGATCGAACATTGAGAACGCGCCGCCGGTCCCCAGGGCCCGAACCGATTGCTGCCGCCCCGGAATGCCCAGCCCCCGAACCCCGAACTGGGACGACTGAGCGGCGGCCGACGCCGGCATTCCCACAGCCAAGAGCACCAGCAGCAGGCGGCGCACTTACGGCTCCGAGAAGGGGAAGCGGGGCAGAAAGTTGATCCGGATCTGGGGTGACACCCCGGACCGGGTCGACCTGAACACTGCACGGCTGTAGGTCTCCACTTCGGGCACGATCGACAGGAACACTGCAGGCGGACGGAGTCCGCCTTGCCAGAAGCGCACGACGTTCGCGATTTCGACTCGAATCGTGTCGGTCGTATTGAAGGGTAACAGCAGCGACCCGAGGGAGGTCGGCTCGACCGGCGACTTCGCCCCGAAGTCGGCGGCGAGTCCCTGAACGTTGAGAATCCCCTCCTGATTGCGAACGCCTTCGGTCGGCTGTGCAGGCACCAGCTCCAGCGTAGCACGGACAATTGTGGCCGAGTCGCTGAGACGAGCCGGCCAGGGGAACCGAATCAGCACGCGCGAGGACGGCACTCCACCCACGGTGAGCAAGGTTGGGTCAACGGTGGGTACTTGCCGGCTGACATAGTCATTGAAAGCCGGCAACTCGGTGATCGCCACTGTGGCGGGGTTTGCCACTAT
>Ga0075428_100006972_pt1 | contig 12534 bp, 6 predicted proteins | sample RhiMetdeltSRZDD2_FD_75291 | JGI IMG/M metagenome (GOLD analysis project Ga0075428, IMG submission 75291) | Populus rhizosphere microbial communities from Tennessee, USA - Rhizosphere MetaG P. deltoides SRZDD2 | ecosystem: Host-associated > Plants > Roots > Rhizosphere > Soil | place: USA...
TACTTGGGCTCGAGCAGAACGGGGGTCGAGCTCCAGTAGCACGCGGTCGTTCCGCAGCTCGCGCCGGCGTTCGCTTTCAGCCGGTACCAGAGCGAGATCGACGGAATCGGCGGGATCAAAGGACCCGCGCCGGGGAGGAGCAGCGTGGCGAGCCCTCCGACCTCGAGCCCCTGGAGCTGCGACGGCGACATCGAGATCGGGTAGAAGCTGGGCCCGACTCGCAGCGAGACCGAATCCAGGTGGATTCCCGACGGGAGAGGACCCGATTGCGATAGATCGATCTTCAGGTCCGACGACGAGCCCGACGTCAGCAGGGTTCCCTCGCACGGGACGCAGGGGTCGGACTCGGGCGCCGGGTGCGTGGGATCGCCCCAAGCATCGAGGCTGGGCAGCGGATCGGGCGGGATCGCTCGGCCGTCCGCCGGCGCGGAGTCGTTCGGCTCGGTGAGCCCCCGCGAGCAATCGTCGGCGGACGCGCCTGTGAGCCCCGCGAAGAGCGCGGTCGCCGTCGCGTTGCACCACGGCGTGAGCGACTTCCCCTTCGCCAGCACGTAGCATCCACGCGCCGTGCTCCAGGCGGGGACCCACGGACCGTCGCCGAGCTGTCGCAGGACGTCGGGATGGCCGAGGACCTTCACCAGCCATCCGGCGAGCATCGCGCTCGAGTAGGACGATCCGGCCGGCGCGGGCCAGGAGTCGAGGCACAGCGCGTAGCCCGGGATCCACCCCTCCGCGCCGGAAGGTGTCTCCCAGGCCGGCCTCGTCAACCCTTCGAGGAAGGCGGTCTGATCGAGCATCCCCGACGCGATCACGTCGTCGATCACGGCGGGGAAGAGGAGCTTCCCGCGATTCCCGGCCGCCGCGACGAGCGTCGCCCCGCGTGTCTTCAGGTAGTGCACGACGCTCGCCACCTGGCAGGCGGCGTTCTGCTCGGGACAGGCGGTGGACGACAGCGGATCGGTCTCGCGCGCGGGCCTGCCGAAGCTCATGTTCACGGTCGTGGGGACGGGCAGACTGCCGCCGTCGGCCGACTGCACGATCTCGCAGAGCTTCGCGAGCACGTGGAAGTCCCCGACCGGCCCGAGGACATCGAGCCCGGAATCGTCGAGAGGGGCCAGCGCGGCGGTCGCCGCGGCGCCGGCCATCTGTCCCGCGAGCCAGGTCGTGCTCTCCCCGTGAGCGCTGTCGAAGTCGACGACCGCGATCCAGGAATCGATCGGAGGTGTCGTGGCGCTCGCGCTCGCGCTCGCGGCCATGCGCGCGTGTGGGGCCGGGGCCGGCTGCGGGCCGATCTCGGACAACCGTGGCGCGCGGATCGGGAACGCATGCCCCGTCAAGACGTGCGGATACGCGGGCGGGTCCTCGACCCCCGAGGCCACGACCGAGCAGCCCGGAGGCGCTTGGGACTGCAGCACGAGGAAGCGGCCGTAGTTCCCACAGGCGATCTGCACCGCGGCGGCGCCTCCCGCGCACGACGCGTCGTAAAGATGCCAATCGATCGGCGATGCGTTCGCGGGAACGGCGGCGCCCAGGCAGAGCGCGCCCGCGAGCGCGGTGGATGGATTCAATCTCATGGTCCGCTCTCCGTCGGTTCGAGGATCGTCAGGGCGACTTCGTACACGCGGCCGTCCCCCGAGCGGCGGAGCGCCGCCGTCGGTCCTTCCGCGCCGACCGGAAGCCGGCGAGGAGGATCCGGCCTCGCGGTCACGAGCACGTAGAACGGGCGCGTGCCGGGGGTCCGCCCGACGAGGCGAGCCGCCGGCGCGACGATCGTCGCGCTACCGCGATCGACGTCGATCCGGACCTCCTCCGGCTGCGACAGTCGCGTCAGCGCGTGCCCGTCCAGCCGGTAGGCGGCGAACGTGAGGCCCGGGATCGCCTCTCCCCGCGGCTCGACGACGACGCGCACGGGGCCGTCGGGGAGCGCCCGCGCTTCTCCCGGCGCGCCGCGGGTCTCGGCGAGCCCTTGAGCGCGCAGCTCGAACTCGGGCAGCTCGCGGTGGACGCCGTCGGTGAGGACGAGCACCGCTCCGATCACGAGGACCGCGGCCGCCGCGAGCATGGCCGAAACGAGGAGAGGGCGCCGGCCGGCCGGGCTCGGCGCCTCGTCGAGCCGAAGACCCGCCAGCTCGGCGAGACGGACGCGGCCGCGGCGGCTCGCGGCGAGCCGCCATTCGACCTCGGCCTCCTCGGCCGGCGAGAGCGCTCGCGCGCGATAGGCTTCCAGGCTCCGGTCGGGCGGAGGAGGGGCGTCGTCCCCCGCCTCCGCGCGGGGCAGCTCCCAAAGCAGATCGTCCGGTCGAACGTCGCTCATCGCGCGCTCCCCGCAAGAAGTGGAGTCCGCCCGGCGCCCGTTTGCCCCCCGGATCCTGGGGGATCCACGTGCAGCAGGAGGAGCGGCGCCCAGCGCGATGCGGGGTGCTTCGCACGAACGGCATCCAGCGCCCTGCGGAACGCCTCGGGCACGTCGGCCCCGCCGGAAAGGCCGGCGTACAGCTCCCGGTTGAACTGGATCGCCAGCCCGTTGGGAAGAGCGGCGCGCGAGCCGACGACCCACGCGACGCCGCCGCGAGCGAGGAGTCCCGCGAGGCCGAACCGTCCGCTGTCCGCCGAAACCGGGGACCGTCCGGTCTCGCAGGCGCTCAGGTTGGCGAACTCCAACCCGGACGCCCAGGCGGCCAGCTCCTGCCCGGTCAGCAGGCCGTCGGCGAGGAGGATCGTGGACAGCTCGGGGAACGCGGGCTCGTAGCGGGCGTGGGCGTCCACGTGGAGCCAGCGTCCCCGCGCGAGCGCCGAGCGGAGCGACTCCCGTGTCGCCGCCGCGCCCCGCAGAACGCGCGCTCCGGCCGGCGGGGAGGAGACGCCGAGGTCCTCGCGTGGATCGATGACGAAGACCGCTTCTCCCGGCGACGCGCGAGGGCCGCGCTCCCGCGTCCCGGCTCCCGCCGGACACCAGGCGACCGTCGTCAGCTCCCCCAGCCAACGCCGCGCCGGCCCCGACCCCACGGGGAGCGCCGCCAAAGGGATCTCCTGCAGGATCCCGTGCATCGCGAACGTCGTGACGGGCCCCAGGTCTTCGGGGCGCGGCGCGAGAGCCCGGGCGAGCGGCTCCAGCCGTGCGATCCAGCGAGCGTCGTCCGCCTCGCCGCGCTCGATCGCCGCGCGGGTCGCGCGGATCGTCTCCACGAGATCGGGGCGCCGCATCGGCGTCCGGCGGTACAGGACGGCCCCGGCGTCCGTTCGCCGGAGCACGACGATCTCGTCGTCGAGAGGGAGCGCCCGGAAGGCCGGCTCGGCCCCGCCACCCCCCGGCTCCGATCGAGCGGCGCGGACGATCTCCTGCATCGTATCGAGCGTCTCGCGGCGGATCGCTTCGCGCTGCGCCCTCCTCGGAGCGGAGGCGGGCCTCTCGAGATCGTCGAGGGTCGCGGCGAGCGGCGCGAGCGTGGGCGGAGCGGGCCCCGACGCCACCGCCGCCTCCGCGTCGAGCCCGCGCAGGATCGACCACGCGGCGTCCGGACGGCCGCGGTCGACCTCGAGGCGCGCCGCGGCGTAGACGTCCTCCGCGCGCTGCCCCGGCCCCAGCGGAACGTCCTGTCCCAGGTCCGTCGCCGCGGGCGACGCCTGCAGCACGAGAGCGCGGGCGATTCGATCCGCCTCCGCGCCGCGCGCCGCGAGCCGCCGGTAAGCCGCCGCGGCGCAGCTCAGCCCGGCGGCGCGCAGCCGGCCGCTCTCGCCGGTCGCGCCCACTCGGTCGCCGATCGCAGCGGCCCGTGCGGGCGCGCCGGCCGCGAGTGCGCGCCGCCCTTCGACCAGGTCGGCCCATCCGGCCAGCTCGCGCGCGCGGGACGAGACCGGACGTCCGATCCGCTCGCGGGCCTGCAGGAGCGGCGCCTCGGGCGGCTCCCCGCGCCGGAGCCGCGCGAAGGCGAGGTTGAGCAGGAGGTTCGCGTGCTCGAGCGGCTCGCGCGGAGCGCGGTCCCCGTCCAGGAGATCCTCGAGGCTCCTCTCGCAGGAGGCGAGCTCCTCCCGGCCTGCGTCGGGATCGGAAATCACGAGCCAGGCCAGCGTGTTCTGCGCGGCGCGCACGAGCGCGGGGTCGCACGGCGCGGCACCGCAGGCTTCGATCGCCGCGCGCAATCGCTCCTTCGCCTCGCCGAGCGCGCCGGCCCGCGAGAGGACTTCCGCCTGCTTCCCGACGACCGCGATCCACTTGCGCTCGGCGCAGACGCGGAAGCGCCGCTCGGCCGATCTCAAGTCGCTCCAGCAGCGCGCGAGACCGGCGCGGAGGTCGAGCGCCAGCATCGCGCGCTCGTAGTCGAGCTGGCCCGCCCAGCGCGAGGCGGCGGGGGCCCCGATCCAGGGCGGCTCCTCGCGAAGGCGGCTGCCGGCCTCGGCGCGCGCGGTCTCCGATCCCTCGCGCCGGAGGGTGTACGCGGCGATCAGCCGCACGCGGAGCGCGAGCGCGGGGAAGCCCTGGTCGCGCGCCTGCCCGGCGAGAGCGTCGATCCGGTCGCTCGAGCCCGCCGCGACGGCGTCGGGGATCCGGCCCTCGAGCTCGCGTAGCCCCCGGTCGTCCGCGTCGAACCGGAACGGGACGCACGGCAGCCTCTGAGTCCGCCCGTCGAAGCGGTCGCGAAGCTCCGTGCACAGGCTTGCCGCGCCGTCGTTCAGCTCCTGCGGGACGGCGTTTTCGAAGCAGAGCGTCGTGCCGAGCCGCGCGGCGGGCGCGACGAACCCTCCTCCCAGCAGGCGAGCCTCCCACTGGCTCGTGTCGGCCCCCGGCGCGGCGTCCACGCAAATCCCGATCGAGCGCGACCGCCCGAGGACATGCGGGATCGCGGAATCGGCGGAGACCATGAGGTCGTCGTGACCACGGAAGACGGGCCGGGGGTCGACGACCAGCGGTGCGCGCGGTCCGGAACCGCACGCCGAAAGCGCGAGCACGAGCGCGGCCGGCCCCAGCCGGCGAGCGCTCAGCGCAGACCGAGCCGTCGCGCGCATTTGTCGATCGCCTCGACCAGGACCAGACGGAGCTTGTACGTCGTCTTACGAGACCAGCCCGTCGCCCGCGAGATCTCCTCGGGCGTGAACCCGTCCACGAACCGGAGCTTGTAATAGAGGAACGAGCGGCTCCCCGCCCGCTTCAGGCACGACACGAGCCGCGTCAGGACGTCCCGGTCGAGCGTCTGGCGCTCGGCGTCGATCGGGTCGACGGTGCTCTCGACCGCGACCGGCGCGATCACGGGGCGGCGGCGCGCCGAGCGGAGGCGATTGCTCGCGATCCCGCAGGCCAGGTCCCAGAGGTATCCGTCCAGCCGCGCCTCGCTGCGCTCTTCGACCGGAACGTCCTCGAGAAAGCGCGCGAACGTCCCCGGGGCGTGCTGATAGAAGAACAGGAACGTGTCCTGGAGGATCTCCTCGACGTCGAGGGCGCGGTGGCGCGCGTATCGCGAACGGAGCCGCCGGGACAGCCGCGGCGCGAAGGTCTCGTGGAGCCAGCGGCGCCCTTCGTCGTCTCCGCCCGCGACCTGCTCGATCCGGAGCGTCAGTTCGCGACCCGAGGCGATCGACGACCGCGCAGAGCTCTCCTCCGAGGGATGAGGGGCCGACATGGCCCAAGAATAGTCTTCAGACGCCGCGCGCGGTCAGGGGAAACGCAGGTCGACGGCGGTGACCTCCGAGGGGGCGACGCGGGCGGCGATCGCCTTCGGCGCTTGCGTCTGGAGCAGGTAGCTCCCCGCGGGGACGAGCGGCAGACGCAGGGTCCAGCCCTCCTTCGCGGGCTGCAGGCGGGGCATCACGCGCGCGTCGTCGGCCCGGGCGAGCAGATCGACGACATCGCACCCGGACGGGTCGACCACCCGAGGGAGCGCCCCCGCGCCGGGGGTCCCCGCGGGGACCGCGCCGCGGAGCTCGAGACCCCCGCCGCCGGCGAGCGTGACCGAGATCGCCGGGTCGTCCGGTGCCGCCACCCCGTGAACGACCGCCAGCCGCTCGCCTCGAGCGGCGACGAGATCGAACGGGCCGGCAGGGACGCTCTCGAAGGCGAAGCCGCCGTCCTCTCGAGCGATCGCGAAGGCTTCCGAGCCGGCTCCGTAGCGGACGAAGACGCGCCCGCCGGAGGCCGGCTCGCCGCGGTCGTCGAGCAGGACCCCCCGCAGCGCAGCCGCGCGGCGGAGCCGGATCGGCTCGGCCGCGGCGTCGGGGTCCCTGGGGTCGATGCCGGCCGTCGACGACAGATACCCGCGCGCCCGAGCCTCGACCGCGGAGGCGTGGGGCTCGACGAGCAGCTCGAACCGACCGTCGGCGTCGCTCGTCGCGACGCCGAGAGAGCCCGACGCCTGAGCGACCTGCTGCGTGCTCTCGTCGTCGATCGACCAGCTCCGCGACACCGGGGCGAAGGTGCGGGCCGGGTCGTAGGCGAAGAGCTGTGCGCCGGCGATCGGCGCCGACGTCGCAGCGTCGACGACCGTTCCCTCGACGATATCGCCGGACAGCGCGACGTCGAACGTCTGCTCCGCTCCTTCGACGAGGAGCGCCTCGCGGAGCGCGCCCACGCGCTCGATCCGCGCGGAGACCGTGTAATGCCCCGGCTCGAGGCCGGCGAGGGCGTACGACCCGTCCTCTCCGGTCATGGCGGTGGCGAGACCGGTCGGGAGGTTGCCTCCGGGACGCTCGCCTTCCCATCGCACCCACGAGATCCGCGCTCCGGGGACCGGGGATCCGCGAAGCGTGACGCGCCCCGCGACCGACGACCCGTCGGAGAACGCCGCCTCCGTCTCCTCGCCCGCGCGCACCTCCACGGATGCGACCCGCACGCTGGCGCGGCCTTCGCCCTCCGACCGCACCCACTCGACGCGCGCCTCGCCGGACGGGACCTCCTCCAGCCGGAACCGGCCGTCCTCCCCGATCGTGGCGCGCCGGCCCGGGCCCGGGACACGGACGACACCGGGCGAGACGCCGTCCGCGAGGGAGACCTGACCGACGATCGAGCCGACCGGATGCAGGCGGACGATCGCCTCGCCCGAGGCCGAGGCGCTCACGCGCTCCCGCCCCCACCCGATCCCCGGCTTCGACGCCTCGAGCGTGACCCCGCCGCTCGGGGCGCGGTCCAAGTGGAAGCGGCCGCCACGGCCGGATTCCACCGCGAGCTTGCCGACGGGAGGACCAAGGACCACGCGCGCTCCTTCGACCGGCACACCCGTGGCAGCCTCCACCACGATCCCGTCGATCGAGCGCGCCGCGGCGACCTGAAGCCGGGCCAGCTGCTCCTGGAGGGCGGCCCGCATGCCGCTCGCCGGCCATCCTTCCCATTCGTAGGCGAGCAGGCCACCGGCGTCGAAGAGCAGGACGTCGGGGGAGATCTCGATCCCCAGCCTCGCATCGACCGACGCCGCGGGCTCGAGCCCGGGGGCTCGCGTGAACAGGACCCTCGCCGCGTCGATCCCGGACGCCTGGAGGAACTCGAGGGCCCGCGCCTGCATCTCGGGAGCGTCCTGGCTGATCCAGACGACGTCCTGGCCTCCCATCTCCTGGGCGAGCCTGCGCGTCCAGCGGCACTCCCCGCGCGTGAGCACGACGAGGCGCGGGCGGCCGTCGGATTCCACGAGCGCGGGGCGCCCTTGCCGGTCGAACAGCGGCTGGAGCCATTCGGTGAGCGGAGGGATCGCGAGCGGCGGGACGGCGGCGGCGAGGCCGTCGAAGTCCACGCGATGGACCGGGCGCAGCCTGGACACGATCTCGACGAGCAGAGGTTGCGCCTCGCGCGCACGCCCCTCGACGATCAGCGCACGGGCGGCGAGCAGGCGCGCCGCCCGCTGCTCGGCCGACGGGTACGAGAGGGGTCGCTTCGCGATCGTCCTGTCGGCATCGATCGCGAATCGGCGCACGATCGGGTCCACGAGGTGCTCGGTGTGCGCGGCGAGATAGGCGATGAGGCGCGGCCGCGCCTCGATCCACCATCCGCTCTCGCTCGAACACGCTCGCAGCAGCGAGCGGAGCTGCCCGTCCTCGAAGGGCGGCCGCGACGGGTCGTCGAGGAGTCTCTCGAGGGCGCGCAGCGCGATCGGGTGCGCGCCTCCGAGCGCGAGATAGGGGGCGAGCCCGCTCCACCTTTCGGCGTGCGACGCGGGGATCGGGACGTCCTCGAAGAACCGCCATGCGACGCCGAGATCCTCGGGGCACGAGCGCAGGTATCGCCAGAGGACGACGTCGAGCTCCTTGGTCCTGTCGAGCGCCGCGAGCGCGAACAGCTCGCCCCGCGCCGCGGGAAGCAGCGCGGGATCGCTCTTCAGCACCTCGCGGCAAGCGTCGAGCGCGGCCGCGGGCTCGCTCTCCGAGCGGAGGTAGCAGCTCAGCGACCTCGCCGACGGCGCCGCCGGATGCCGCGCAACCACGCTCGAGAGCGCCGGCGCGATCCGCGCGAGCCGCTCCTCCTTCGACTCCTCTCCCACCGCGGTCTCCGCGGGCCAGATCGCGCCCGCAAGATCCCGCACGACGGAGGGCGCCCCTTCCAGCGCCGGTTGGATCTCCTCGGGCTCGGGCGGACGCCGCCACCAGAGCGCGAGCAGCACGGCCCAGGCGTGCTCGTCGCGGGGCCGTGTGCGGAGGAGCGCGACGAGGCGCCGCCGGGCCTCCTCGTCGGCGCCGCCGCCGTAGAGCACGAGGACGTCGGCCAGCTCCGCCGGGTAGGTCCCTCCCGAGATCAGCGGCGCGGTCGGGGGCCCGAGAGCGAGGCCGGCGACGACGAGAGCGCCCAGGATCATGGCGATGCCTCCGATGCGGGGGCGCCGATCGTCGCGCCCCCGCGTGGATCGATCAGAGCCCGCCGGCCCCCGTCGGGGTCCCGGTGACGGGCTTGCGGCAGACCTTGTTCGTGCACTCGTAGGCGTCCTCGGAGGGGAAGCACTTCGAGTTCGTCTGCGTCGCGCAGTTGTAGTGCCCCGGGTTCCCGCCGGTCGCGTCGACCCAGTGACAGATCTGGTCCTGGCACGCGGGCGTGGTGGTGGCGTCTTCGTCCGGCTGCGGCACCGGCACGGCGCGCAAGAGGTCGAGCACCGACAGGTCCGCGGCCGGGGCGACCGGAGCGGTCGCCGCCGTCACGGCCCCCGTTGCGCCGACCGCCACGAGCACGATCAAGAGAAAGGGAATACGCCTCCGCATGGTTCCTCCTCGGGCCGGTTGTGGTTTCGGTCGGACCGTCGATTCGGTCGCGACCCGTGTTTCGGCCTCACGCTCTCGGGAGTCCGGGCGCGCGAGGATTGCCCCTACGGCGCGGGCGTGCACTCCGTCACGAGCTGGTCGATCCGCTTGTGGTAGATCTGCCGGTTGTCGGAGAAGTCGCGCACCTCGACCGTCACCCAGTCGCTCGGCGAGACGGACGGGAGCGCGACGAGCGTGTCCCCGTTTGGGATCGCGTGAGCGAGGTCGGGCGCCTGCTGGAAGTAGAGAGGCGATCCCGCGTTGTCATCGAGGAGCACGCTGATCGACTTGAGCTTGTTCGTGTCGTCCCACCAGCCCACGCGGAGCTGCGTGGCGGCGCAATTCGAAGTGCTCAGCGCGGTGTCGGCCGTCGGGTGGTACCAGTCGAACTTGTACCCGTAGGCGTTCCCCGTGTCTCGCGGCAAGTGGTTGTCGATCCATTTCCCGAGCTTGAAGAGCCACGCCGCGTAGGCCGCGTCGCCCGCGACGCACGGGTGGCCACCGGGGGCGCTCAGCGTGTCGTGCGCGGACGAGTAGTAGAAGCCCCACCGGGCCTTGGCGGAGCAGCTGGTGCAGGCGTAATTCGCGGGCGAGGCGGAGTTGTCCCGGTTGTCCGTCCGCCGGCCGCGCGCCGCCCAGAAGAGCTGGCTTCCGATCGCGCCCCGGTTGGCGCTCGCGAACTGGCGGTTGCCGATGTCCTCGTACACCTGGTTCCCCGACGCGACCGACGTGTCGGGCCACGAGAGCGCCGCGTTCCCCGTTCCGTTCCCGGTCGTCGTGTTGTGGCACGACCCGCAGTACGCGTCCATCAGCGGCCAGATGTCCTGGCGCCACTCCGGGTAGTCGACGGCGGGCGCGCGCGTCGGCAGGTCGACCTGGATCGTGCAGTGAGGGTCATAGGAGATCGTCGTCGTCGCGCGCACGAGGTCGAGCGGCGGCTGGCCCGCGGCGTACGTCTGCTCGAACGGAGGCGGCGGGTTGGGCGGCGGCACGATGTTGTGCTGGTGGCAACCGCCGCAGTCGGTGCGCGTCTCGCGCGGCTTGAGGCTGTGCCAGCTCCGGACGTCGGTGAGCTTCATGCCGTAGGTCGAATCCAGCGCCTGGAACTCGATCGGCGTGTGGGACGGGATCAGCGCCAACACCGACTGGTCGGTGTGGTTGCGCACGTCGTAGATCCCCAGCAGGCGCGAGGTCTCCGTCGGCCGGCCGTAATGATTGACGCTGGGGTCGAAGTCGACGCCGTCGGACGTGTAGCCGAACGACGAGTCGCGGTAGTTCGCCTTGTTGCTCGTGATGTTGATCGCGAGCCCCAGGATCTGCGACTGCGGCGGGAAGACGCAGAAGTCGTTCCCGGGACCCTGGGTGACCCATGTCCACCCGTCTTGGTTCCCCGTGATCAGGTCGTGCTCCTGGTTGATCCCGAAGACCCCCCAGGGGTTCCACCACCGGGGCGGTCCGGTGGCCGGCTGGACGAGGTAGCACTCGAACGGCCGCCGGTCGGTGTTCCACAGCGCGGAGGTGCCGACCCGCGAGAACGGCTGTCCCGGAAGGATGTCGGCCCCGGGGGTGATGACGGGGGTCGCCGCGACCTGCTGCGTCGCGTCGCCGTGGGAGCGAACGCTCCACGGGACGATCGGGACCGGCCAGAGGAGGTTCGCGTCGTCGGCGGTCACCTTGATCACGATCTTGCTGCCGGAGCCGGGAGCGAACGGAGCCAGGCTGCCGCGGTAATCGATGCGCGCTCGGTAACGGTCCTTGTTGCACTCGGCGTCGAAGAGGCGGCCGTTGGCGCTGGTCGGCGAGTACGAGAAGTACAGCTGGTCCACGCCGCCGCAGCGCGGCGACGTGAACTTGCCGCAATACTGGCCGGAGCAGGTCTTCGGGGCGGGGTCGTCCTGGGAGAGCGAGCCGCCCGCGACCACCGTCAGCTCCTGCGATCCCACCTGTCGCGGAACCTTCCACTGTCCCTGGACGGTGTTGTTGTACGTGTTCTTCCCGATGATCGACAGGTCCTGCGTCCAGAGGGAGCCGAACCCCTCGTTGTTGGCGTTGTAGTACTTGATCGCGACCAGGCGGTCCTCGTAGATCCCGTTGTCGTCGGTCACGCAGAACGTGGAGAGGTGGAACAGCTCGGGGCTCGAGCCGTAGCCGATGATCGGGTACCAGCGCCCCTCCGAGTTCATCCCCTGGATGTGCCACATCCGCGCCTCGTCGGTGGAGGCTTGGTAGGAGAAGGCCAGGCCGTTGCGGAGCGGCGAGGGAGAGAGCGCGGAGGTCGTCGTGTAGTACTGGAGCTGATCGTCCTCGGGCCCGAGCGTCCCGTCGGGGAGGATCGGCGCGAAGTGCAGGTTGAAGTTGTGGTTCTGACGGCCCATCGAGCTGTTGGAGTTGTCGAGCCGCCGCTTATTGCTGACGTACGCGAGATGCAGGCCGGTCCGCGTCCGGACCTCGGTCGGATGCATGAAGACCGTGCCGTATTCGGTCTTGTTGAACGACGTCGATACGGCGAGCGACGGGTTCATCGCCGCCTTGTTGCGGTCGGTCTGGCTCTGCTGGTAGGTCGGCCAGGTCGCGTTGTAGGTGCGGGTGGTCAGGCGCGTGACGATCAGCGAGTCGATGCTCGTGAACGGGTTCGTCAGGAGCGGCCCGATGTCGATGGCGTAGAGGTCCGCGCCGGCGAGCGACAGCGTCGCCAGGTACTCCCCCGTGCTGTGGGCGTCGGTTGCGTCCTGGAAGTACGAGAAGTAGATGCGCGTCCCGTCCTCCGAGAGGTTCGGCTCGATGACGGATCCGTCTCCCAGGGGGAAGTCGATCAGGCCGGGATAGTGGCTCGCCCTAGGGAAGAGCTTCTTCACCTGGCCGGTGGACGGGAGATAGATCCACAGCTCGTTGCCGCGATCAGGATCGTTCGCCGAGAGGACGTCGGCGCCGACGTGATAGTTCCCCAGCGTGGCGTTGGGATAGACCGTTCCGGAGCACGTCCCGGTGTACGTCGTGCAGCTCGTGCCCACCTTGCACATCGCCTGCGTCGTCTCGACGACCGGGGCGCGGACGAAGGCGATCGGGTAGGCCGGCTGGTGATAGCTCGTGTCGCCGGGATGGGAGCTCGCCGTGTCCCACCCCGGCGTCGGGGTCGGATAGGGCTGGACCGGCGCGGGCGGGCCCGAGGTGGCCGACGTTTGCGCTCGTGCCGTGAGCGAGCCTGCAATCAGAATCAGAAAGACGGTGACGATCGCGCCGCGAGCAGCGATGTGTCGCATGGGGATCCCCCTTCAGGTTCTTCACCCGAAAGGGAGTCCGGGACACTCCCCTTTTTCTCGTATTCTTTTG
>Ga0075428_100006973_pt1 | contig 12533 bp, 9 predicted proteins | sample RhiMetdeltSRZDD2_FD_75291 | JGI IMG/M metagenome (GOLD analysis project Ga0075428, IMG submission 75291) | Populus rhizosphere microbial communities from Tennessee, USA - Rhizosphere MetaG P. deltoides SRZDD2 | ecosystem: Host-associated > Plants > Roots > Rhizosphere > Soil | place: USA...
CCCACTGTAAACATCGAGGGTCTGGTGGGTGGCTACACCGGGCCAGGAGGAAAGACGATCCTTCCATACAAAGCGGTGGCTAAGCTCGATCTTCGATTGGTACCCGATATGACCGCGGCGGATTCGCTCGCGGCGGTAAAGGCACATCTTGCGAAACGCGGCTTTGGTGACATCGAAGTAAATATGACCGGCGGTTATGATCCAACCGCGACGCCGGCTGATGCAGCATTGATTCGGGCCGCCAAGAGCGTCTATCAGCGTGCGGGAATCGATCCGATTGTGATGCCGCGGCTGGCCGGGTCCTGGCCCGGCTATGTGTTTACGGGCGCGCCGCTCCGTCTCCCGGCCGGTCACTTTGGTTTGGGACACGGAGATGGAGCGCACGCGCCTGACGAGTATTACGTCATCGAATCTGCAAATCCGAAGGTTCAGGGGCTGGACGGCGCAGTGCAATCTTATGTCGAGTATTTGTATGAGTTGGCGACCTAGCACGCGCCGGTAAGGACGGAGTGACGGTAGGGCGCGGGCTAACTCACTCTGATTAAACGTCATTGCTGAACTCTGTAGTGACCACTGTTGTGCAAGGCCTTCCTTCAGACTAGAATCACCGTGGCAACCATAAGCAGTTGCCACAAAGACGTCACGGACGCGTGGGCGTTGGACAGACTGGAAGGAGATATCGATGTCCCGAGACCGCAAACCATTGACCGATGTGAGCGCGAAGCCTCAAGGCGCGCACCCGATGAGCAAATCCGCCGCGTTGGCTGCGGTGCTGGAAGCGCATCGCGGCGAACGGCACGCGATCGTGATGCAGGATTATCCTGATCCCGATGCCATCTCCACGGCCTGGGCGCACAAGCTTATCGCCGCAAGGTTTGGTATTGAATGCGACATCATCTACGAAGGACGCATAAGCCATCAGGAGAACCTCGCGCTTGTGCAATTGACTGAGTTGGGGATGGTTCGCTACACCGAGGGCTACAATCTCGAACAGTACAACGGCACGGTGTTTGTGGACAATCAGGGCACTACAGCGGCGCTCACTGACCGATTTGCGGCTGTTGGTGTAAAACCGATCGTTATCGTCGATCATCACGAGATCCAGGATCGGATTAAGGCCGAGTTCACCGACATACGTAAGATCGGCGCGACCGCGACGATTTACACCGAATACATTCGGGAAGGCCTGCTCGACTTGAATAAAAATGATGCCAACCACGTCAAGCTGGCAACGGCGCTGATGCATGGTATCCGCAGCGAGACTTCGGGGTTGATAAGGGGACACGCGGAAGAGTTGGAGGCGGCGAGCTTTCTTAGCCGCATTGCGGATTCGTCACTGCTTGAAGACATTCTCTCGGTGAAGCGGTCGAAGACGGTTATGGATGTGATTCGTCTTGCGCTCGAGAACCGCGAGATACGGGAGAGCTACTCGATATCCGGCGTCGGGTTTCTACGGAGTGAAGATCGGGATTCGATACCGCAAGCGGCGGATTTTCTCATGACCGAGGAGAACGTTCACACCGCGATCGTCTATGGGATTATCCTTAAGGGCGATCGCGAGATGGTGGTTGGATCGATGCGAACGAGCAAGGTAACTTTAAACCCCGACGAGTTTCTCAAGGAAGCGCTGGGAACGGCCGAGACCGGGCGCCACTACGGCGGGGGACGTCGCGGCGCCGGCGGGTTTGAGATACCGATAGGGTTTCTCGCAGGTATTGCCGACGATGAGCTGGTTCGGATGAAGTGGCGACTTTATGATGAGCTGATAAAGAAGAAGCTGCTTGCAAAGATAGGGGTCCCGCCGCCGGCGATTCGAAGCGAGACTCCGCGTAGCGAGACGGGAGCGCTGCCAACCGGTGGTCTGCGTGTGGAGGAAGTTTAGTTTAGGTTCCGGGTCGGGGTTCCGGGTTCAGAGTTCTGGGTTCAAGGTTAAACTCGGAACTCTGAACCCGGAACCCTGAACTCGGAACTGAACCCTGAACCAGGAACCCTGAACAGGGAACCCGAACTCTGAACCTAATTACCGCCTTCTAATGTAACGACGTTGCTTGCGGTTTCGGTGACGCTGTACGAGGTAACCAGTACCCGCGCCCGCGCCGGCTCCGATTACCGCGCCTTTCTTCCCGCCGATCAGCGCTCCACCTACCGCGCCGGCAACTCCACCGATAACAGCGCCCTTAGTCTTGCTGTGATGATGTCTATAGGGACGCCTGTGAGCCAGACCATCCACGGTAGCGGTCAATATGACAAAGGCAAGCACTAGAAACATCGCGACGATGTTCTTCTTTCTGACGATCTGCATCATTTGCATACTCTCCTTTTTTAGACGATTTGATCCGTAGTGTAGCAAATTCACTCGTTTTCGCCGAGCTCTTGGAGTGCTGCCGCAAGTCAGCGCGCAAAAAGCGGAGAAATTCGCTACCGGATGAAAACGACTAATCTTTCCGACGGCCTCCTTACTGCACAAATCGTTCCCAATCCATGACTTCAACTGTTGCAATGCGGAGCGCGACTGTAGCATTATGCCTCCGAAGCCTTTGGGAGAACGCATGTCGCGAGGAATAGATCGTCGTCAGTTTATTCGAGATCTCACCATGAGCGCCGTTGCCCTTGCTCTTGCGCCGCGTGTCGCCAGAGCCCAACGTCGCGGCGGGCTGAAGCTGATGAGCGAACCCAAGAACGTCGTGATTCTCGGCGGAGGGCTTGCTGGTTTAGCAGCCGGCTTCGAGTTGAAGAAGGCCGGGCACAACATCACCATCCTCGAGGCCCGCAAATTTCCCGGCGGCCGCGTTCAAACGATCTACGATTTCAGCAACGACCAATACGCCGAAGCGGGCGCGATTAGCTTCCCTCAATCCCACGACTTTACCTTTGGCTATGCGACAGACTTCGGGTTGCCGCTTAGACCGGCGTTCAGACCTGGCGTCGATGCGATGGCCAACATCCGCGGAAATCGGTTTAGGATTAGTTCGACCGGACAGGCCGAGATCCCGTTCAACGTCACCTCGCGGGAACGGACCGCCGGTGTTTTCGGAATCATCTCGCTATATCTCCGAGACTACATCGAGGCGGTAGGCAATCCGCGAAAGCCAAACTGGCCGCCCGATGAGTTGAGAGCGATCGACGGGGTCTCGCTCAAACAGTTCTTGATTGATCAGGGCGCCTCGGATGGAGCAATTGACATCATCGCCGCGTCGCAACTGGGATTGTTAGGTTTCGGCCTCGACTCCTTTTCGGCTCTGGATGGCGTCGTCACCGAAGCAATCGCCTCGGACCCGTTCTTTTACGAAATAATCGGCGGCAATGATCAGCTGGCTTACAGACTCAAGAAAAAGGTCAAGAAACAGTTTAAGAAGGGGTCAATTGTCCGGCGCATCGAGCAACATGAGAACCATGTCACGGTAATTTACTCCGACGGCGAGGGCATTCAGACGATCAATGCCGACCGTGTTATCTGCACTTTGCCTTTCCCAGTGCTTAAAGAGATAGAGGTTACACCGGGCTTTTCTGAAGACAAACAGCAAGCAATCAATGAGCTGAAACTCACGCCGGTGACACGCACCTATCTTCAATTTCGAAACCGGGTGTGGGAGCAAGCCGGGTTGAGCGGTTATGGATTGAGTGATTTGCCGATTCAAAACACCTACTCTCCTACGCTGACGCAATTCGGAAAGCAGGGGATACTCACTTCGTACGCCGGTGGGCAGCGCGCGCTGGATCTGAGCGCCTTGAGCGAAACCAATCGGCAAACCTTCGTCCGCCAGGAAATGGGCAATCTGTTTGGAGGGCTCGACAGTCAATATCAGGGCGGGACGAGTTACATCTGGCACGAAGATCAATTTGCGCGAGGTGCGTTTACTTATTTTGAACCGGGGCAGATGACCAATTTGCTGCCGATCGCGCAGCGTGCTGAGGGGCGAGTGCACTTCGCCGGCGAACACACGTCTGCGTGGCACGGGTGGATGAACGGAGCGCTCGAATCGGGGAATCGCGCCGCCGCCGAAGTAAATGATGCTGAGAGCACTGCTGCGCTCGCAATACGAGCTGCTAGTTAGTGCACTGGGCGGAACACTGAAAGGTCTGCCCGGCCGTTCCGTCCGGTCGCGTATAGACTATCCCGCCGGGCAGATTCTCACACAACCTTCCTTTTAGAATAATCCTGGAAAACGAATTAGCGGCCGCGCTGAATTCCTTCAGCTTTAGTTTCTTCGGTCGAACCCCGTTTATCGTTATCGAACCGCCGTCGTGGAACCTTCCGGTCAGAGCAAGGCTAAAAGCACCGGTGTCGCTGCGTTCAATGGCGCAGGACACCACGTCCGGCGATTGAGATATCGGCGTGTCCACGGGGACAGCGCCGCCGCTTGATCTGCAAGTGAAGGTAACCTTGACGCCCTGCTCGTTGCCTAGGGGACAACCCGCGGGTGCTGATGCAGGCAGTGCCGTCAGGTTGCGGCTAGTGCCGTTTGGCCCGCTCGCATAGATCAAGAAGGTCTTCCCGGCGCTTGCAGGGCCGAACTGAAAGAACGCATCAACCAGGTTCGCGGATAGAATTTCTATCGTACTGGCGTGAATCACGTTATTCGGATTCCCAACCTCGACGGCAAAAACCGATGTAACGTTGGGTTTCCCGCCGGGTAGCAAGAAACACGCGCCCGGTATCAATAGGTTCTGGCCATTCGAGCATTCGCCATCCGACGGCGTGGCAGAAATTACTACCGGCGCCCTGATACCGAGGTCGATCGGGCAGGTGATGGTCTGAGTGAAGGGGCCAAAAGCGTTATCGTCGCCCGAGGTGACAGTGCGGGTTAACGTAATGGTCGTCAGACCGCCACAACACACCAGCGGAAACGCGCTCCCCGGTGTTGTTGCGAGAGCAGGGATTGTCGCTTGAAGTAGCAGTCCATTAATCGACTTGATGTTCTTGAGTGGGATGGAAATGTCAGACACGCCATCTCCATTTGTGTCGCATCCAAGCGCGATCGCCGTTGGCATGAAACCGCATCCGATGAAATCCAGTGTTACATCGCAGAGCGCGTTGATTATCCCGACAGTAGATTGATTCGGGACCGCGGGCTGATTCGGCGCAACTGTCACCTGTCCATCGGGAAAGATAATGGGGCAGCCGTCCTGATCCGAGGCAAACGCCGAGACGGAGGCAGACCAGGGTTGGGTTTCGGCTATTACCACGCCTGGTTTACCGAGCTCGATAGGCATTGTTGCCGCCAAGCCGAGTGATAGAACCGCTCCTATTGTTGATGTCTTTATGCTCCTCATCTTGCACTCCTGAAGTGATGCCTGTGTTTAACCAATGGAAAATCGGTCGAGCTCCCGCACTATTGTGGATCGACGCCGGACAGCATTATATCCGAATGTTTGGGTCGCGCCAGAGTTCTTGCCGTGAACGCTATTTGAACTGTATGCTATCGGCTCTGATTCACGCCGTTCGAAATATGGAGCGACGAACCCACAACCCTCACTTGGACCCACTCAAACCCTGATGCTACGTCTCGCAATTCTCAAAACGCTCACTAAGCCGTTCACAAGTGGTCTCGCGTTCTTGCAGGGCGCGGGAGCCGCAGCGTGGACGTTTCCATCGGTGCTCGGTTCGGCGATGCTGATCGCGTGGGCAGCCGAGGCCGCGCAGTTTCTTATCTCGCAAGGTCTCGCGCTGGCGATGCTGGCGTGGCTCCAGACGCTGCCGGAATTTGCGGTTGAAGCGGTCATCGCCTGGCAAGCCGGCAAGGCCGCGGGCGACCCGTCGCTATCTCCGCATGTGAAATCCCAGGCGACCGCTCTAATGAGCGCGAACCTGACCGGCAGCCTGCGGCTGCTGGTGGGGCTCGGGTGGCCGATGATTTACGCAACAGCCGCGATCTTTTATCGCAGGCGAACCAAAAAACGACTGCGAGAGATCACGCTCGAGAAAGAGCACGCGATCGAAATAATTTTTCTGCTTGTTTCGATCGCCTACTTCGGAGTGGTCTGGTTCAAAGGCACGCTCAGCTGGGTGGACACCATTGGTCTGTCGATAATCTATTTCGTGTATCTGTACTTCCTCAAGAAAATCCCGCCGCAGGGAGAGGAGAAGATTGAAGATCTTGATCGGATCCCTCGATTTATCCTGCGTCAGCGTCGCGCGACTCGCAACGCGATAATCTTTTCGATGTTCGCCGGAGGCGGCTTGATCCTGTATTTCGCGGCGCATCCGTTTCTTGAGAGCCTGAAATCTATTGCCATAGGGCTTGGGATTTCGACGTTTGTGTTTGTCCAGTGGGTGGCGCCCTTCCTGTCGGAGTTTCCAGAGAAAGTTTCTGCGTTTAACTGGGCTCGTCGAGTAAGCAGCGCGCCAATGGCCTTGATGAACATGGTGAGCTCAAACATAAACCAATGGACGATGTTAGCCGCGATGCTCCCGATCGCGTATGCGCTTGCGCTTGGACACTTAGGTACAATTCATTTCGACGAGCATCAGCAGCTCGAGGTGCTTATGACCATCGGACAATCACTGTTGGGCGCCTTATTGTTGGCTAACATGAGATTTACCTGGTGGGAAGCGGCGGTTCTGTTCACGCTATGGGCGGTTCAGTTTGTGCTTTCAGGGTTCGAGCGCCCTCTGGATCCGGCGATGCCTCACAACAGTCTTGCGGTGGGTCTCGCGGGCTGGATATCGATTAGCGCCGAACGGATCGAATCGCTAGCGCACATCGGGAAGGAAGTCATAACGGCTTTGTATTTCATCTGGACCGCGGCGTTGATTGCAATGGCTTTTATACGCAGGAGGACGTTTGAGGCTTTCGCGATATTCCCGAAGCTGATGCGAGAACACTGGTAATGAAACGTGAAACGGGAAACGTGATGCGTGAAGCGTGAAGCGAGAAATGTGAAGTGCTTCGTCTCACGCATCACGTTTCAGTCATCACGTCCTCCGGGAGGTCAACAATATGATTAAGACCATCCTTGTTCCGACAGATTTCAGCGAGCACGCCCAACGATCGTTTGAAAGAGCATTCGATCTGGCAGGGGAGCTTGGCTCGAAGCTTTACCTTCTTCATGTTCAGACCGAGAGCGCGTTACGAACCGCAATAAGAGAGGGACTATTTGGTGATTCTTCAACCGACGAGGAGTTGCGAGAGGCGGTGAGTCAATTGATCGAGGAGCGTTTCTCTAAAACGATGTCTGGGATCGACCGTTCGCAGGTGTCGATTGAACACACCTCGCGACGCGGTGATGCGGATTATGTAATACCGTCGTATGCCGAAGAGATCGGCGCAGATCTGGTAGTCGTCGGACGACGAGGCGCCGGATTGGTAAGCGAGATGCGAGCCGTTGTCATAGGATCGGTGACTGAAAGCATCATCAAAAAATCTCCCTGCCCGGTTCTTGTCGTTAGACGAGAACATTTTTGGAAGAAATAGAAGAAGGCAAAGGACAGAAAGGATTGAAGGGACGGAATCGTGAAACGTAATGCACGAAACGTGACGCGTGAGTCGTGAAATGGGAAGTGACGAGTCTGACCCATCACGTTTCACGCAGCACGTTTCACGCTTCTGTCCCTTCAGTCCTTTTCCATCCCCAATCCATTCACTCATACCTCAGCGCAATCATCGGATCGACCCTCGTCGCTCTCCGAGTCGGAACATAGCAGGCCAGCAACGCCACGCCGCCGAGTATCGCCGAGATGCCTATGAACGTCAGCGGATCCGTGGCCGTCACACCGTATAAAAGCCCGGCCATAGCGCGGGTCATCGCAAACGCGCCGCCCAGCCCAATCAAAACGCCCGTCAGCGTGAGCTTCAAACCCTGGCTGATAATGAGCGTAAAGATGTCTCGAGCCTGAGCCCCAAGCGCGAGGCGCACGCCAATCTCGTGGGTGCGCTGGGAGACTGCGTAACTCATCACCGCGTAGATGCCTACGCCCGCAAGCGCCAACGCGAGCAGCGCGAAAACGGCCATCATTCCCGTCGCCAAACGTTTGGGCGACATTCGCTCGGCTATGACCTGGTCCATCGACTTCACGTTGAAAACCGGCAGCGTCTTATCGAGCGCGCTCACTTCTCCGCGAACCGCCGATGTAAGCTGGGCCGGGTTGGAGTCGCTGCGAATCACCAGGTATATCGAGCGCCATGTGTCCTGCGAATATGGAACATAGATCTGCGCCTCGAGTTTGTCGTCGAAATCCCCGTTCATTACATTGTCGGTCACCCCGATGATTGACACTGCCGGGCCGCCCGGTTCTGCAAACTGCTCTCCGATTGGATCCTGGCCGGGTAGGAATCGGTTTACAAATGCTTCATTCACCAGCGCGACCCGAGGCGAGTCGCTGCGGTCCTGGCTGGTGAACTGTCGCCCTTTGATCAACCGAGTTCCGATGGCTTCAAAATAGTTGGGAGTGACGGGTGTGCACAAAATGTTTGGTTGTTTACCTTGTGGGAAAACTGTTCCCCCGATGCGCTCGTAACCGTGGCTGTTATTCGATCCGCCCATTGGCAAGTTGCCAACGCCGCCAACTCGCGTTACGCCTGGTAATGTTTCAAGCCGTTCCAGGAGCTGACTGTAGAACGTCAGCCGCGAATCGCCCTTCGCATATCTCTCACTGGGGAGCGAGACTTCCATCGTGAGGACGTTTGTCGGATTGACGCCGAGGTCCGAACGCAGCAGTTCCACAAAGCTGCGAATCATCAACCCGGCTCCGATCAGCAGAACCATCGACAAGGCGACCTCCGCTATCACCAGAGTATTTCGTGCGCGGTTGTGCGATGACTTCCCTGACGTGCCCTTGCCGCCTTCTTTTAACGCTTCGCTAAAATTTGTTCTTGTCGATTGAACCGCCGGAACAAGACCGAACAAAAGACCGGTGACGACCGATACAACCAGCGTAAAGACAAACGCGGTTCTGTTGATGACCAGGTTGTGCCAGCCAGGGATGAACTTTGAAAACTCATCGGGGATACCGCGAGACAGACTGCTTACTCCCCAAACCGAAACCAGCAATCCGAGCGCGCCACCTGCCAGACTCAGAAGCAAACTTTCGGTGAGCAACTGTCGGACGAGCCGCCATCGGCTCGCGCCCATGGCCAATCGAATAGCTATCTCTTTCTGTCGAGACGCGCCCCGCACAAGCAACAGGTTTGCGACATTTGCGCATGCAATCAACAGCACGAAGCCAACGGCAGCCAGCATCACCGGCCCGTACATCCGTGATCCGCGGGTTGCGTCCTCTGTCATTGACATGACATTGACGGTTCGACCGGCATTGGTTTCCGGATACTGACTGGCCGCGCGTGCGGCAATCGCACGGAGATCTTCCGCGGCTTGTTCTCTTGCGATACCCGGTTTGAGCAGCCCCATCACATGCAAAAAATGACTGCCACGGTTTGTGAGATCTTTTGGCTCGAAGACCAGCGGCGCCCACATCTCACCGCCGTTGAACGGATAATTGAATTCAGAGGGCATCACGCCAATCACCGTAAAGCTTTTGCCATTTAGCCGGATACTCTGGTTGACGATGTTTGGATCGGCGCCGAAACGCCGCTGCCATAAGCTGTGCTTCAGCACCACTACTTGTTGTCTATCGGCCTGTCCTTCCTCGGGCGCGAAAGTGCGGCCGTACATCGCCTGCGCACCGAGCGCATCGAAGAATCCCGCCGAAACGTAGTAACCAAAAAAACGCTCGGGCTCATCGCCTTCGGTCAGGTCGAAGTAGCGCTGATTGATGACCACGACCTGATCGAGGGTTTGATTTTGCTGGATCCAGTCGTTGGCGTTTGCCGGCGAAACCGAACCACGCTTGAAACCCAATTCAGGATTGCTCTCCCACAGCATTACCAGCCGGTCTTGATTGGGAAAAGCGAACGGATGAAAGAGCGTGGCATCCATGGCGCTGAAGGTGGTGGTGTTAGCGGCGATACCAAGCGTGATTGCAAGCAAAGCCACAGCAGTGAAGCCAGGACTCTTAACCAGCATCCGAAACCCGAACTGGACGTCTTTGAGAACAGTTTCCATAGACTTGCCTCGACGGTGTGTTGGGTGCAGCCACTTCAACTACGCCGGAAAATCGAGATCGGTTCCATGATCAGTAGGCAGAAGGCAGAAGGCAGAAGGCAGAAGGCAGTAGGCAGTAGGCAGTAGGCAGAAGGCAGAAGGCAGTAGGCAGAAGGCAGAATGCAGAAGGCAGTAGGCAGGAATCGTTTTGTAGTCCCGCCTTCAGGCGGAATCTTCTCTCGCGAGCTAACGCTGATTGATGAAGATTTGGCCTGAAGGCGAGACTACGAAACGATTCCTGCCTACTGCCTTCTGCTTTCTGCCTTCCGCCTTCTGTTCCCGCGTTACTCCGGAAGGCCGAGGTTTTGCGGTGCGTACGCGGCGTCGTCGCGCCTTCTCCTCAGCACCGATTCATCGATGAATTCATTCCCAAACTCGGTCTGGGCGATAGAACGCAGGTACCTGGGATTCATTCTCGCATACGCGCCCCTCAGAAACCCCTCGTAGGAGTCGGTAAGCCGCCCCAGATAGTTATCCGCCGCCACGTCCTGCAGCGTCATCGTGAGACCTGATTCGCTCGCCCGATCCTGCATCCATCTCAGTGATATGTCGGATAGCCGTCGATCGGGATAACCGCCTCCTACATCACAATGCGCTCCAATAAACCAGCGTTGCTCGATGGTCTGATCTGGTTTGTTGGAAGGAGTCCACAAACACACGTCGTAGTCGCGACGGTTCTCATCAATCGCTATTGCCTGATAGGCATTCTCGACAATCCCGCTCAAGCCGGTGTCGTGAAATTCGTACAGTTGCATATTGAACTTGCTCAGAAACTCCAAGGGAACTCCTAGAGCACCTACGGTATCCCATACGCCAACGAACTTAATCTTGATCTCTCGCGAGTACGCCGATCGAAACAGACGAGCGGTCCAGGAATCTACGCCGTCATCCCTGGTCCGATAAATTCCATAAGCCATCGCGGTTCGGATTCCCAGATGTTTTTTCTTTATCAATCCACAGTTTCGAATCATGCCGACGAGGCTTCGAGCGGTATAGGCGCCTCGACTAAAACCAAGGACGTAAATCTCGTCGCCATCTTCATACATATCGGCAAGTACCCCGTAAGCTTCAACTATGTTGGAGTCGAGACCGGCACCGGTCGCGCCACCTGCAAACCGATCAAACCAGTGCGTGCCTACACCCTGGTCGTACCATTTCTCTTGCCTGATTCCATCCGCGCCTGTGTCGTGTACTGACTCGAAGAATCTACGCACGTTTGTTTCGACCTGTTGCTCGTCGGGCAAGTTTTCATCCGCCGGCGTGTTCCAGGTTCCGTCAAAACAGATTACGATTCTCTTCATAGCTCCTCCTTGCAGCATCTCCGTTTTGGGGCCACGTAGTAACGAATTTATTCGTTCCAACCCGTCGATTCGTTTATTCAAAAAGAAACGAATAAATTCGTTACTACGTGGGCGACGAATAAATTCGTTACAACGTGGACGGTCGTGCTAGCCTTAAGTATCTCGATTCAGAGTTCTGGACAATTGTCTTAACTTGCGACTGTCCTATTCGCAGGCCTTGAAAATCGCGCTGATATCGCGAAAGCTCACGACGTCATCGCCGAATGTGAAAGTCCCGCTATCGCGCATCTCCTCCGCGGCGCGAATAAATGCGCTAAGAGCGACTCGCGAGAGGACGCTGCCTACGCTTACGCGCTTCACTCCTATCTCGGAGAGCTCGGTGAGGCTCAACTTCACGCCGGCAAGCCCCATCAATACGTTCAGCGGCCGGTCGAGAGAGCTCACGACCGCCGCTATGTCTTCCCTAGTCGACAGACCTGGTGCGTACAGCACATCCGCCCCTGCCTCTTGATAAGCCTGAAGCCGCTTGATCGTGTCGTTGAGGTCTTGGCGGCCAAACAGGTAATTTTCAGCGCGCGCCGTCAAGGTGAACGGGAAGGGAAGTGAGTGCGCAAGCTCAGCGGCTGCGCGGACGCGATCGGCCGCCAGTTCTTGTTCGTAGATGGGCGTGTCGCGTCGTCCCGACGAGTCTTCGATCGACCCGCCGACAAGCCCCGCTGCCGCGCCAAGCCTGATTGTCTCGGCGGCGGTTTCCGGTTCATCGCCAAACCCGTTCTCGAGGTCGGCGCTGACCGGGAGATCGGTCGCTTCGACGATGCTCCGGACATGCGCGATCATCCGGTCGCGCCCGACCGTGTTGTCCCGCTGCCCGATCGAAAACGCGAATCCGGCGCTGGTAGTTGCGAGCGCTTCGAACCCCAAATGCGCGAGCACCCGAGCCGTTCCAACATCCCAGGGATTGGGTATGATGAACGCGCTATCTCGTTGATGAAGAGCCCGGAATGCGGTTGCTTTTTCTGTCTGATTCTTCATAGCGGGTCGATAATACACCAACGAGAATGCAGGCGAAAACGCCACAAGGCAGAAGGCAGAAGGCAGAAGGCAGAAGGCAGAAGGCAGAAGGCAGAAGGAGGGGCACAGGGCAGAGGATTGGGGGTTCCAGGGCTCTGCCTTCTGCCTTCTGCCTTCTGC
>Ga0075428_100006975_pt1 | contig 12531 bp, 4 predicted proteins | sample RhiMetdeltSRZDD2_FD_75291 | JGI IMG/M metagenome (GOLD analysis project Ga0075428, IMG submission 75291) | Populus rhizosphere microbial communities from Tennessee, USA - Rhizosphere MetaG P. deltoides SRZDD2 | ecosystem: Host-associated > Plants > Roots > Rhizosphere > Soil | place: USA...
TCTCCTCGAGGGCTTGGCCGGATTATACAACGATCCGATCGTTAAACGTCAAGAATACAGGTGCCGGGCAGGCAATTCTGCAATTCTCAAAGCAGGAATTACAGGATTGCACGCCCGGCACCGGGTGCGGGTGCGTTACCGTGAGAATTGCAGGCCTGGCAACGGCCTGTTATATCGATTCTCCGGCCAGCCATTGGCGGCCCGGTGCGCACATCGCCACAAAATTACAGACTCTGCAATGCGCCTCCGGGTCCGGCGGGAAGCTCTCCGGTAAGGATGAGGAAACCAGCGCCTGCATTGTTTCATCGATTGCCACCACGCACGCCTCGCGGTCCAGCAAATCCTCGGTCAGATAAACCTCGACATCCGGGTCGAGGAAATGTAGTGTCACTCTCACATCTGTAGCTTCGGGAATCAAATCTCGCGCCGCAAGTGCGTAAGCCTGCATTTGCACCTGATAATCAGCAGCGGCAGCCTCAATTTCAGCGAGCATCAGGAGATTGCGATCAACTTGCTCTTCTGGCTCAACCTGTAAGAATTCGAATGATAGTTGATTCCGGCCCGGTTTCGCTGTGCCGCCGGTGCTGTACCTGCCCGGTCCTGAATCAGGCCTGCCGCGGAACCTGTTGGTCTTGAAATCGATGATCTCGACGCTCACCCCTTCTCCATTCGCCGCCCGCTGGACCACCAACTTGTCGATGGTGCCAGTTAGAATTCCGAGCGGGCGCCTCAGACGAAACCGCTGCTCGCTAAAGACCCCAACGGACGGCCGCCCGTCGGGCGCGCCGGCGTTGGTCGATGCGCGAGCCCTTTCGATTCGCTCGCGCACTTTGCTGCCAGCATAGTTCTTCGCCAACGGAAGGATGTCTCGAAGAGCGCTGTCGATATCAATTTCTGAAATCCGATCGCCTAGCTCCGCGGCCCGTTGAATCAACACTTCCTTGAAGCTGTTCTTCAAACAGTCGTTCAGATCCTCGTTCTGGCTAAACTTTTCGCAGAACCGATGCATGACCGCGCCTCGAAGCGTCGCCGTCAGATTGGCAGGCGGCTCGGGAGCCTCCGCGTCGTTCCAAACCGCTACTTCATCCTCGCTCGGTGCATGGAGAACCCGGTCGAAATAATACTGTCTCGGACAGCGCCGATAGTTCAGAAGCTGAGTTACGCTGAATCGGTGGATCGCGCTAAATGGGTCCGACTGAATCGATTCGACCAGGGGAAAGGCTTCATCGGTTGGTGGCGCCATCTCAGGCGAAACGATTCGAGCGTCATTCAGACCTAGCGTTTCGTGCGGAGCGTCCAGCAAATTCAGCGTCAACCGCAAGTCGACGCCTTCATCAGGACAGACGTGCCCGGTTGCCGCGTCTCTTGCGATGCCGAACCCTTTGCAAATCCAGTCAAGCCAGGAGCTCCGAAGACTCGCGAGGTCTCTTGCTGCTCCGGAAAGTATCAAGCGATCCTGAGCGCGGGTCGCGGCTACGTACAGCAATCGCATGCTCTCGAATTCCTCACGCCGCTTCGCGCGTTCATTGAAAGCCGTAAACGTCGATCCCCCAATCTGCCTGCCTCGTCCATCAGGAACTTTCAACGTCAATCCGCGATGACGATCGAGCGCCCAAAAGTCGCGCCGGTTGTCGGGCTGGCGATGAAGATCCGGGATAACAACCACCGGGAACTCCAGGCCCTTCGATTGGTGAATCGACATCAAGCGAACGGCGTCGGCGGAGTCATCGATTTCTCCCTCGCTTTCCCGCCCGCCCGCCTCCTCGAAATCCCGTACGAAGCGTACGAAATCGCGTATCAAATAGGCACCCGATCGCTCGAATCTTTCAGCGAGAGTGAAGAGCTTTTCGAGATTCGCAAGCCGCTGAGCCCCGTCAAAGGTTGCCGCCGCGACCGTCCGATACTCAGAAATCTCGACCGCGGATCTCAGCAGCTCCGATATGCGCGATCGCTTCGCTTTTCTCGTGATTTCACCCAACAATAAACCCACATCATCGAGCGCCTGGTGTTCCGAAGCGTCAATAAAGTCAACCAAGTGGTGTTCCCGAACCGCGTTAAGCAAGGGGCGAACGCCGCCGTGCTTTTGCAGCCCCGCCTGCTCCTTAACTCCAGTTCGCAAAGGCGCGCATCGTAGAGAAAGCAGTGTGTCGTCGGATATACCGCAGATCGGCGAGCGAAGCACGGCGGCGAGCGCGACTTCATCAGTCTTGTTGTCGAGGAACCGCAAAAGCTGGATGAAATCGTCAATCTCCTCGCGCGCATAGAAGCCCTTTCCCTCAACTGTCAAATATGGGATTCCCGCTCGGCGAAACGCTGACTCATAAATGTGCACTTCGGTCATCGCTCTAAACAGAAGTGTGATGTCGCGGTACGAGATTTGGCGCAGTCCTTGTTCGCCTGAGCTGATTGTCTCTTTTCCAACGAGGGAGATAATTCGCGCAGCCAGTTGGTCAGCGTCTCGCGCCCGAGGAGGCTCCTCCGACCAGCGGTCATCCTTTCTGTCATCAGCCCTCAAATCGATCAACAACTCGACAAGCGGCGGCGGGTCCTCATCCTCGCGAGCACTCACGCCCGGTTCGTGTTCGACGTAGCCAAGTTCGTTCAGCTCATCGGAGGCAAGTGCTGCGTCGCGAACAAATACTTTTTCGAACAAAAAGTTTAAAAGGCGAATCAAAGGGCGCTGGCTGCGAAAGTTTCGGTTGAGCAGAACCGGGAGTCCGTTACCCACTTCGATGCGCTCGGTCATTACCCGAAAGACATCGACATCGGCGCCTCTGAATCCGTAAATCGACTGCTTCCTATCGCCAACGATGAAGAGGTTCGGCCGTTGCGTAAACTTTATTCTGCGATTGGTGACTTCACTCGGATTAGAGTCGACGCCGGATCCAAGCACGAGCTTCGCAAGCAAATCGCGTTGCAACCCGTTTGTGTCTTGAAACTCGTCGACCAGGAAAAATTGGTATCGTCGAGACGTTCGACGCAAGACCTCGGGACGTTCGTCGAGAAGGCGTAGCGCCAGAATTTGCAGATCGTCGAAATCGAGCGCGGACTTCCGCCGCTTTTCCTCACCGAGGCGGCGTTCGATGCCTTCAACAACCCCAACGAGTTCCTGCGCATACCTGCTCGCATAGAGATCAAAGAATATCTGAGGAACGCGGCCGCGAAGATCCTTTTCCCAAATCAATTCATCGAGTGAGCGCACGAGCTCTCGGATCTTCGGCTGTGTGCTCGGGCGCGTCGCTTCGCGGAATCTGTTAATAGCTTCGCAGAAATCGGCCGGCAAGCTCGATTCACGCGAGGAGGCCAGTAGATCGTGCAGCCGCGGCCAGCGATCCCTCGCCTCACGTTGCTTCGCTTGCACGGTCGCAGAAAGCCCGAGAGCCTGGACGAACTCATTTATCTTCAGGTTTGTTGCTTCGATCGCTGAATCGTAATCGCGAATTGTTTTGTGACTGGCGTTGGTAGTTTGCGCTAGCCAGTCAAAGGTCAACCCCTGATTGCGGATCGAGCGATAGATGTCAATCAGGCCCCGCACCAGGCGAGCGCGCCCCACCGCAGCCGCCAGTTCGGTAAGCGCGTGATGTCTTGCGCTGATAAACTCGGTGAGCGATTCTTCGGCGACTGCTTCTGCCAGCATCGACGACTGGTGAGCGTCCAGCAGCGCAAACTGCGGATCGATGTCAGCCTCGACTGGAAATTCGCGCAGCAGGCGCGCGCAAAAACCGTGAATAGTTGTGATGATCGCGCTATCCAGCGTCCGCTTGTGCCGCAACCATTTTGCCCGCTCGTTCGGAGACGCCGACCACAGCAGGCCATCGAGCTCGCGTCTGAGCCGCTCTCGCATTTCGTTCGCCGCGCGGTTTGTGAAAGTGATCGCGACGATTTGATCCACGCTTATGTCCTGCGTGCGAAGGATGTGCAGATACCGTTCCACGAGCACAGTCGTTTTGCCCGCGCCCGGACCGGCGGTTACCGAGACGTGACGGTCGAGGGTGTGAGCGGCCAATTGCTGCTCTGGTTTTAGCTCCCGAACATTCGATGAGCGACCGGCGGCTGTGGACGTGCGGCCGCGTTCCGCAAGGTCGATCGGCGTTGGTCGGTCCTCTGTTGCTTCGTTCGTTCGCGGGTCCTCGGTCATCGGTCCTTTCCTCGAATGCGAAACTTCTCATAGCGGCAAACCGACGAGTAATCGCAATGCGGGCACGAAGCGTCCGGCGCTGAAGGATTGACCTCGAATCGACCAGCGCGCATGCCGTCAACGAATTCCCAGATCCGGGATTCCATCTCACCGCGAATCTTCTTCCAGTCTTCATCCGGCAAGCTCGATGATGTGGTCGGACCGACTCCCGTATAACTCTTCATCGCAACTCGATAGAGGCCCTGGTTTCGCCGCCCGCTTGCTCCTTTCATGGTGTAGTATCCGCCGCCGGCAATCTCGTTTCCGGGCAACAACAGCTGTTCGAGGGCCATTAGGTAAATGTGAAGTTGCAGCGCGCGACCCTCGCGCATGTCATCGAGAGAAGGGCCTTTCGACAATTTGTAGTCATACGCGATCGCCGTGTTGTCACCGGCCACATCAACGCGATCGATCTGGCCGCGTAGCAGCAAAGTGTCCGATTCTCCAACCGAAGCGCGATAAAGCCGCAACCGTTGCTCGGTTGAGCGCGGATCGACCGGAGTGCCGGTCATCCCGAAGCCGAGCTCGAAATAGGTTGGTCGCACATTTTTGGATTGTGTTTTATCTTCAACGCTCAACTCGTACTCCAGGACCTGTTCGAGCAGCAGCTTTCGTATCTCGCGGTCTATGCGCCACACTTGAGGATTGAGCGGCGGTACTGCCCTTTCGCGCGCGTCGAAAACCGAGTCTGCTACTTCACCAAGCTCGCGCCGAAGTTCGGCCCGATCATAGCTGGTGAGCAGTTCGCCTCGATGTCGTTCGAAGAATCGCCTGAGAACCTCGTGCAGAAGACTGCCCGAATCGAGCGCCGACAGATCGAGCGCCGCTTCTCCTCGCGGTTCCAGCTTCAGCAGCTTCTCGGCGAAGAACTTGAACGGACACCGTCCATACAGACTCAATTCGCTTGCGCTGAATTCGTGATGGTCGTCGTATTGTGAGGCGAGTCGCTCGAGCAAACTGGTGTCGTAAATGACGCCATCAAACCTTCCGAAGCGCCGGCTGCCTCGTTCACGTTCGATTTCGATCCGTCGCGCAACTTCCTGGCGTAGCAATCCGCTACCGCGCGCCATCGATAACATTCGGGCGATAACCTCTTGCGGGAAGTTTCCTTCCGTTTGAGCTCGGTGCCGACTCCGTTCATCCTGCCGCACGAGCAGCATGGAAAGCTCCGGCATTGTCGAAGCTTCAAACAGCGTGCGCCCATCAAAATCGCTTCGCACAACTTCCTTTTTGACGCGCGCTGGCGCAACGGCGTGAATCAATTCACCAATGTAGTAAGAAGCGACCGTTTCTGCGCCGTCTTCCGACACGAGCGGCCTGCTCAGGTATAGGCGCTCGGTGGCCCGACACGCGGCTTGATAGAAATAGTGTTCCTCTTTTAGAAGGGTGTCAGGCGAGATGTCCTCGAGATTGAGGCCGTAACGCTTCAGTCGATCTCGTTCTTCGTGCGGGTAGATCCAATCGCGCGATGCGCGTAAGGGGAAGCCGCCTTCGACCAGCCCGGCGATGAATACCGCCCGAAATCTAAGACCGCGAACGTCGGTAGCTTCCAGTACCTTCAATCCTCCGGCGTCGGCGGCGCTGATCGTGAGCGTTTGCGCTTTTACAGAACGCATCGTCTCATCGAGAAATGTAGCCAGCCTGACCGGCGGCGCCGAAGACCGCTCACCCGTTCGGTCTTCTGAGATATCGATGCTTCGAGCCGCCGCTGAAAGCGCGCGACGAAGACCGTCAAGAGCCCGAAGGTCGAGCGTCAATGCTGGGAGCTCCAGCTCTGAAACACCATCGGAACCTCTAACCTGCTCGTTGAACCGAAAATGCTCGAGCATTAGCATTAGCGCCCTGCGGAATTCACCTGTTCCGGCTTCTCGAGGCACTCGTGAAAGTATTTCGCCAAAACGTTCGACAACCAGCGACGACCACGCGATCGATGCTGGGTGGATATCACGAGCCGGTTTCGCTCTTCGCTCAGATCCGGGGAGGGGTACCTCGACCGGTTCGGCTCGAAAGGCCAGCCGCCTGACAGCTCGCGGGTCGGAAGTTGCCTCAATGACTGCGTCATCCGAATCCGGTTCGTCTTCCTCGTCGGATTTCGATTCGCGTTCAACACGCAGCTCGGGAGGGCGTGTCGTTAACTGTCGAGCGCGATTCACCCAGCGATCCAACCTCAACTCTGCGCCCACGAACGCAATCACATTCTCGAGCTCATCAGCGTCCCAATGACCGACGCTTGCTTCATCGGGACCGCGCCGATAGCCGGTCACGTTCAACAAATGTTCGTACTCTCGCTTGAACCGCGCGCGCAGCAGTTCCAGTTCGGCCTCGGACAAGCGGAAGTATCCAGATTTGATCAAGTCCGCCACCGGGCTTACCTTCGCCGTTTCCAAAGCTTCCCGGCTCAGCTCAATCAACAACTCGAACAGCTTTACAGCCGCGCGCGCCGCGGGCACATCAGCCAGCGGAATGCGTCGGTTGAGCGCGCAGGGTATTGATTCTTCCTTGAGAATTCGGGCGATCGTGTCTGAATACGCCGCCAACTCGCGGACAACAATCGCGATTTCTTTGAGCGAATAGCCGTCTACCAGAACAAGCCGCTTTATTCGCTTTGCTATGGCCCGGATTTCGGTCTGGCGGTTCCCGCATTCGAGGAGAGTGATGGCGGTCTCGATGATTTCATTCGGCTCTGATGCTTCGGCCGTGTCATCGGCGGGCAAAGGATTGAACAACCGAGCGCGTAGAGTCGAGAGACCGGCGTCTGCTGTCTCCGTATACGAATCCTGTCTTGTGTCGAATTCTGCAGTCGAGTTCAGCTGGGCAATCGTCGGCGAAAAGGCGCGGAATACTTCCAGGTTGTGCTCGTCCCGATTCAGGTTGACGATGACCTCGGGGATTTGGGGTATCAGCAGCCGGAGCATCTCGCCCTGAACCGGCGTGAAGTCGAAGAACCCGTCGAGTACCAGCAGTCGAATCTTGCTCAACCACGGGAGCGCTACCCTCTTCCCATCAACTTCGCCTCTCAGTACATCGAGCGCGCGCAACTGATCGGCATCGTCTTCGGTAAGCCCCGACTCTGTAAGAGCACGGGAGTAGGCCGAATAGATGAGCGCCATGTCTCGGTCAAAGTCTATTTGACGAGGAACCTGTCGCGGGGCATCAGGCGTGATTGGTACTGGCTCACTATCCGCTGATGCCAGCGGCAAGTCTTCGGCAATATCAGAATCCGGTTCGTAGAAATCACGGGCTCGCGCGATTACTATCGCAGCGAACTCCTCGGGGCGTTTTCCGGCTCGTTGAATTTCGCCTATCAACGACGCGATGCTATTGATGCACCCCTCTCGATGCGCGAGCGAGGCGATCGCTGTGAGCTTTCCTTCACGCGCGAGGCGCTTGATGATTTGCGAAAGGAGGCTGCGCTTGAGAGGAACGTCTTGTTGATCGATGGCGATTCGAGGAGCGAGCGTCAGCGTCGTCTCTTCGTCGGTTGCCGTCGCCAGTATGTATCTTGCAAACCCTCGAAACAGGTGTACCGGAAGCGAGCCCCAAACACCGCGGTTGCGAACGCCATCCAGAAGCCGATCCGCGGCCAGTTCGAGCAACGGACGCGAGGCCGCCAGGTACAGCAAGCCTTCTGCGGGCCCGGAGGCAAGTACATCCGCCGCACGCTCAAGCAGGCGATCTCGATTGTCGCTCAGAATGGGGGCTAGCCAGATCTCTTTGGACACTTCTCTCCCGAAGTTGGACCGATGACAGTGCCGCGTTCAATTTCGAACAAAGTCTATCAGCAGTGAGCGAGGATTTGGAGTGCGCCGCCCTTTTTAGGTTTAGTGGCCTTACGCATGCGTGGCGGCGCTTTTGTGTTGTGGTGCTAAGACCAAAGAAAACTTGGCGCACTCGCTCAGCGATACTCAAAGGTTTCCCATGGCCTTAGCACCACTACGAAAGCGCCGCCACGCATTCGAAAGTCGTATGATGGCAAAGAGGCGGCGCACTCCAAATAAGTTTCGAATGCGGAAAGCGATTTTTGCTAGCGTCCTTTGAAGTTCGGCTTTCGCTTCTCGTGAAACGCAGCGGTCCCTTCCTTAACGTCTTCACAATAGTTGGTCACCATTATCGCAAGCGCCGCGTCTTCCAACGCGTTCTCCAAATCCATCGTTTGCTGTTTGTACATCATCCGCTTGGTCATTCTTATCGCGATGGGTGGTCCTTCAGCGAGTGTTTCGGCCCAGCGCCGAGCGGCGGGCATCAACTCCGCGTCGGCCACTACCTCGGTAACCAGCCCGAGCTCTTTTGCTTTCTGCGCGGGATAAACTTCGGAGAACAGGCTCATCCGCAACGCCTTCTCGAGACCCAGAAATTTTGGAAACAGGTATGCGCCGCCTTCATCCGGGATCAGCGCAAACTTGAGGCTGGTGTCGCCAAGCTTTGCACTCTCTCCCGCGATACGAAAATCGCAAGACAGTGCTAGAGTGAGTCCGCCGGCCACCGCTGCGCCGTTTATCGCCGCGATCACCGGCTTGTCGAACCGTCTCAACAGGGTAACCAGGCGATGCATGTTCTCTCGCATTTCTAGCATCGCCTCCATTCGGTGCCCCCGGTATCTCGCGGGGTATTGAAAATCGCGGCTGATGTCGCCACCGGAACAGAAGCCTCGCCCCGCCCCGGTTATGATTACTGCTCGCACCTGCTCGTCATCGCGCGCATCCGAAAGCGCGGTGATGATTTCGTGCACCATCACTTCGGAGTAGGCATTGAGCTTTGTGGGCCGATTCAACGTAATGGTTGCGACTCGATTTTCTTTCGAATAGATGATCTCTTGAAAATCCATGTAATCTCCTGGACGTAGCGTAGACTGTCCAGTCCGCGCTCGGACAGTTTGTTTGCGATCTGTGCGCAGACTGGACAGTTTACCCTGCGTGGGGTTGCTGCGAGCTAAGCGCAGACTGGACAGTCTACGCTACATAGCCCTCACCTTCCGGTAAACTTTGGCTCGCGTTTTTCCATAAACGCACGAACACCTTCTTTGTGATCTTCGGTCATCGAGCAACGCATGTGCGTTTCCGCTTCGCGATCGAGCAGCGCTCTGAAATCGGTACTGGCCGCCAGATTCACGTTTGCTTTCATATAGCGATAGCTTGTCAAAGGCCCGTGCGCGATGCGTGATGCAATCTGTTTGACCTCGGTTTCGAGGCTGTCGTGCGCCATAATTCGGTTGACCAGCCCAAGCCGGTGAGCCTCGTCAGCATCGATTATGTCACCGAGAAAAAAGAGTTCCTTGGCTTTCGGTCCGCCTGCGTATCGAGCCAACAGCCACGTTGTGCCGAAGTCGCCTCCATATCCAACCTTTGCATAGGCCGTCCCAAATCGCGCCTTGTCCGAAGCGATACGGAGATCGCAAGAGAGGCAGACTCCGAGGCCGGCTCCCATCGCGAAACCGTTGATCGCGGCGATCGTTACTTTGGGCATGTTAAAGAGCAGCCAGCTAAGCTCCTGCATCCGGCGCAACCGGTCAATCTTTTGCTCGAGCGTTTCATTGTCATCCTGGGCCATGGTTGACACGTCGCCGCCGGCGCAAAACGCCCGCCCCGCGCCGGTGACCACTATGCAGCCGATTTCAGGATCGACACTCCAGGCGTTCAGCGTATCGATCGATCCGGTAATCAAATCCATGCTCAGCGCGTTAAGCTTGTCCGGACGGTTAAAGGTGAGGGTTGCCACGCGATCGGAAACGCCAGTGAGTATTACGTCGTTAACCATAATGTCCTTTCTGAAGCTTGTTTTGATGGCGCGGGATTATATCAAGAAAGAGAGGTCCCGCCGAGGTTGCATCCCGTCGGCCCCAAGCGATATCGTTCAGCCCGAACCAAGCGAGTAACGGTCACTAACGCATAAAAAAAGCCGGAGGATTCACGATGCTACGGATCATAAAAGTCGCAGCCGTTTGCTTGTGTCTGATGATAGCTCTCACGGCATCGGCGAAAATCTCGTTCGCTCAGTCTTCCCACGCCATTGCAGCCAAGCCTTACGATCCCTCGCTATTCAATGCGCTGCGTTGGCGAAGCATCGGACCCAATCGCGGCGGCCGATCAATAACCTGCGCCGGAAGCACCAGCCGCCCGTTCGAGTACTACTTCGGTGCGGTCGGCGGCGGGCTATGGAAGACAGTCGATGGTGGCGTAACGTGGAGACCTGTTACCGACGGCCAGCTCAAAAGCTCATCCGTCGGCGCCGTTGCCGTAAGCGAATCAAATCCTGACGTCGTTTTTATCGGGATGGGCGAGACCCAACTGCGCGGCAACATCATGCAGGGCGACGGCGTTTACAAAACGACCGACGCCGGCAAGACCTGGTCTCACTCGGGACTCGGCGACACCCAGGCAATCTCGCGTATTCGCATTCACCCGACCAATCCCGATCTGGTTTACGTGTGCGCGCTGGGACATCCCTACGGTCCCAATGACGAGCGGGGCGTTTTTCGCTCGAAGGACGGAGGCAAGAGCTGGCAGAAGATTCTGTTCCGCAGCAATCATTCCGGCGCGGTCGATCTTAGCTTCGATCCAAAAGACCCTCGCGTGATGTTTGCCGCGATCTGGGATGCGTACCGCACGCCGTGGAGTCTATCGAGCGGCGGCCCGGAGAGCGGGCTTTTCAAATCTACGGACGGTGGCGACCACTGGATCGAGATCACCCGGAACACCGGGCTGCCAAAAGGCGTGATCGGCAAGATCGGTGTTAGCGTTTCCGGAGCAGACGGCAAGCGTGTCTATGCGATTGTAGAAGCGGAAGACGGCGGAGTCTTTGTTTCGGATGACACCGGGACGAGCTGGAAGAAGATCAGCGATGATCGGCGGCTCCGCCAACGCGCATTTTATTACACGCGGCTATACGCCGACCCGAAGGCCAAGGACACCGTTTATGTGCTTAACACCGGTTTCTACAAATCGACCGACGGAGGCAAGACTTACAAAACGATTCGTGTCCCCCACGGAGACAATCACGATCTGTGGATCGCCTCGAACGATCCTCAGCGAATGGTCAACAGCAACGATGGCGGGGGAAATGTATCGATAAACGGCGGCGAGACGTGGACCGGCCAAGAATATCCGACCGCGCAGCTTTATCACGTCGCCACCACAAAAGACTTTCCATATCACGTGTGTGGCGCGCAGCAGGACAACTCTACCGTTTGCGTTTCGAGCGAAGGAGGTGGGCGCGGACGAACGAGTCCGGTGATGTACGCGGTTGGCGGCGGCGAAAGCGGTTACATCGCGCCTCATCCGAAGAACCCCAATTTGTTTTACGCCGGGAGCCAGGGCGCGTTGCTCACCCGCTTTGATCGCTCGACCGGCCATACCCGCGATATTCAAGTCTATCCGCTGTTCTTTTCCGGCATGCCCGCAAGCGCATTAAAGGAGCGCTGGCAGTGGACCTTTCCGATCGTCTTCTCACCACACAATGCGAACGTGCTCTACACATCGTCTCAACATCTTTGGAAGACAACCAACGACGGCCAGAGCTGGGAACGAATAAGCCCTGATCTCACGCGCGCCGATCCTAAGACTCTTGGCGATTCCGGCGGGCCGATCACCAAGGATCAGAACGGTCCTGAGATATACGGAACGATATTTACAATCGCGCCATCGCGTCTTGAAGCGAACACGATCTGGACCGGCTCGGATGACGGGCTGGCTTACATCACGCGAGATGGCGGAAAGAAGTGGGAGAAGATTACCCCGCCTGGGCTGCCGGAGTTCAGCCGGATCAGTTTGATCGAAGCGTCGCCGCACAAACCGGGCACGGCGTATCTTGCGGCGAAGCGTTATCAGTTGGATGATCGCGCGCCGTACATCTTCAAGACCCACGACTATGGTAAGACGTGGACGAAGGCAGTCGCGGGTATTCGGTCCGACGACTACATCCACGCGGTGCGAGAAGATCCGAAGCGGCCCGGTCTGCTTTATGCCGGCGGTGAGCACGGCATCTATGTGTCGTTTGACTACGGCGCGAACTGGCAATCGCTTTCTTTGAATCTTCCCGATACTCAGGTCGCTGATCTGGTCGTCGAAGAGAACGATCTGGTCATAGGCACGCATGGCAGATCGTTTTATATTCTCGACGACATCGGTGTGCTTCGACAGCTCACACCGGAATATGCGAGCTCCGACGTTCATTTTTTCCAGCCGCGCCCTGCGGTCAGGTCGGTGACGCAGTCATCGATCGACTACTTGCTGAAGAAACCCGCAGACAAGTTGACCATCGAAATTCTGGATTCGAGGGGCCAGGTTATCCGCACGTTCACCAGTTCGGCGGACGACGACAAGCGGACGACTCGCCCACAAGGAACCGATGAGGAGTCG
>Ga0075428_100006977_pt1 | contig 12530 bp, 11 predicted proteins | sample RhiMetdeltSRZDD2_FD_75291 | JGI IMG/M metagenome (GOLD analysis project Ga0075428, IMG submission 75291) | Populus rhizosphere microbial communities from Tennessee, USA - Rhizosphere MetaG P. deltoides SRZDD2 | ecosystem: Host-associated > Plants > Roots > Rhizosphere > Soil | place: USA...
GCGCACCTCCGGCGAGGCCCGCAGCGAGGCTGCTACGCCAGCCGGGCGATGACCGCGCTCCTCGCCGCCACGCTCACGACGAGCGAGCCATCCGACTCGACCCGCGCTGGAGCCGTCGGCCAGCCCGGCAGGTCGGCGAACGTCACCTCTGCCCCCGGCTCGAGGCCGTCGGCCAGTCGAAGGACCACGGCATCCTCACCCGCGTTCAGGCCGACGACGAGGTCCGGTCCGCTACCGAATCGCCGGATGACGATGCTCTGGCCGGAGGCGGTCATCGCGAGCTCGGAGCTCCGCAGCGCGGGCTCCGCGTGGCGCAGTCGAAGCATCGCCCGAACGAACGCTCGCAGCTCGAGGTCCTGCCGAGCCGGATCCCATGGGTAGGCGCGCCGGCTGTCGGGATCGAGGCCGCCTTCGAGGCCCACCTCGTCGCCATAGTAGACGCACGGCGCGCCGGGCAGCGCCGCGAGGAGCGTGAGGGCCAGCCGGTAGGACGCACGGTCGCCGCCCGCCATCGACACGAAGCGCGGCGCATCGTGGCTGTCGAGGAGGTTCAGCTGCGCTGCGACCGTCTCCGGCCGGTAGGCCGCCAGGAGCTCCTGCAGACGAAAGGCGAATCCAGGCCCATCGAGGCGCTTCGTGTACGTCCCGAACTCGTGATGCCGGCGCACGAGCGCCTCGTCAAGGTGGTCGCCGGCGACGTACCCCAGCAGCGCCTCTGCCAGCGGGTAGTTCATGAGCGCGTCGAAGCGGTCGCCGTGCAGCCACTCGGGCGCGACCATCCAGATCTCGCCGACGAGGTAGGCCTCGGGATTGACCGCCTGGCAGCGCTGCCGAAACTCCTGCCAGAACGCCTCGTCCCGGATCTCTCCGGGGACATCGAGCCGCCAACCGTCAATCCCGAAGCGGAGCCAGTGCTCGGCGACCTCGAAGATGTGGGCACGGACGGCCGGCTCGTCCGTGTTCAGCTTCGGCAGCGACGGGATGTCCCACCAAGCCTCGTAGCCGAGCCGCGAAGCACGCTCGCCGTGATCGCCGTAGGCCTTGATCTGCTCTCCCCGTTCGAGCTTCGCCTCGTCCCAGTGGAACCAGTTGCGGTACGGCGAGCCCGCGCCGGTCTCGAGGACGTGGTGGAACGGCCAGAAGCCGCGGCCGGTGTGGTTGAAGACGCCATCGAGGACGACCCGCATCCCGCGGAGATGGGCCTCGTCGAGCAGCTCGCGCAGGGCGGCGTCACCGCCGAGGAGCGGGTCGACGCGGAGGTAGTCGTACGTGTGGTAGCGGTGGTTCGAGGCGGACATGAAGATCGGCGTCAGATACAGCGCCGTGATCCCGAGGTCGGCCAGCTCGTCGAGGTGCTCCGCGACGCCGAGGAGGTCGCCGCCCTTGAAGCCGTGGAGCGTCGGCGGGGCGTCCCACGGCTCCAGAGGACCGGGCTTGGCGACGCGGCCGCTCTGCGCGAAGCGGTCCGGGAAGATCTGATAGAAGACCGCGTCGCGGACCCAGGCGGGCGGATCGGGCGTCAAGCGTCAGGCTCCGGTGGACGGGGGCGGGCCGAGCGCTGGCGCGCGCGGGCCGGTGCGATACTCCGGCGGATGTCGATGCTCTCACGCCCGCGAGGTGCTCGTCCCGGCCGTCTCGCGCTCGCGATCGGAGCGCTCCTCGTGGCGTGCTCGTCGAACCCGAGCCAATCGCCTTCGACCAGCCCCGCCGCCAGCGACGGACCGGGCGGTACGGCGATCCCGTGCAAGACCTCCTCGCTCGTGCTCACATCGCCGGGGACGTACTACGAGCTCTTCGTTCGAAGCTTCGCCGACTCCAACGGCGACGGCATCGGCGACCTGCGTGGCCTGACCGAGCATCTCGATTACCTGAATGACGGCGACCCCGCGACGACTGACGACCTCGGCGTCCATGGCCTGTGGCTGATGCCCGTCGCGGAATCCCCGAGCTACCACGGCTACGACGTCACCGACTACACCGCCATCGAGCGCGACTATGGAACGCGCGAGGACTTCCTGGCCTTCGTCGACGCTGCCCACGAGCGCGGGATCACCGTCCTTGTGGACTTCGTCATCAACCACACGTCGCGCGACCACCCCTGGTTCCAGGACGCCCAGACGCCCGGCTCCGAGCATGACGACTGGTACGTCTGGTCCGACACCGACCCGGGCTGGCCGCCCGCCGCAGGCCCCAACCCGTGGCACCCGAGCGGCGACCGCTTCTATTACGGCGCATTCTGGGAGGGCATGCCGGACCTCAACCTTCGAAATGACGAGGTAACCGCGGAGATCGAGCGCATCGCGCACGTCTGGATCGACGAGTACGGCGTCGACGGCTTCCGTCTCGACGCGGCGAAGCACCTCATCGAGGATGGGCCCCTGGCCCAGGTGAACACGCCCGACACCCACACGTGGCTCAAGGGCTTCAATGACGCCGTCGGCAGGCCCGTGGAGGCGCTGGTGCTCGGCGAGGTCTGGGATCCCCGCGGAACGACCGTCGGCTACATCGAGGACGGCTCGCTCGATCTCGTCTTTGACTTCGGCATCGGGGCGACGATCGAGAGCTCGGTCCGGCTCGGCGACGCGAACTCGCTCGAGGTCAACCAGCTGGAGATCCTCGACCGCTACCCGTCTGAGGGCGGGACCGCCGCGACGTTCCTAACGAACCATGACCAACCGCGTGTGATGACCAACTTCCGCGGCGACCTCGACCGCGCCAAGCAGGCCGCCGCGGCGCTCCTGACCGGCCCCGGCCTGCCGTTCATCTACTACGGCGAAGAGCTCGGGATGGTCGGGACGAAGCCGGACGAGCAGATCCGGACGCCGTTCCCGTGGACCGCCGATGAGCCGGGCTTCGGTTTCACGACCGCAGCCCCGTGGGAGCCGTTCGCGGATGGTGCGGCGACGTCGAACGTCGCGACGGAGTCCGCCGACGACGCCTCCCTGCTCAGCGCGTACCGGGACCTCATCCGCGTCCGGTCGGAGAACGCCGCCCTCGCGGCCGGTGCCTACGTGACCGTCGACACCGGCGTCTTCGGGATCAGCGCCGTCCTCCGCACCACGCCTGGAAATTCCGTCCTGGTCGTGCACAACCTGACGAACGAACCCGCGAACGACCTCGAATTCTCTGGCGAGAGCCCCGACCTCTGCGGCCAGCCGTCAGGCGCGGTGATCTACTCGTCCGACACGACGATCACCGGCCCGGCCAGCTCGCCGACGATCGGCCCGAACGGTCGCCTCGAGCCGTGGGCGCCCCTGCCGGAACTCCCGGCGCACTCGACGGTGGTCTTCGACCTCAGCCCTTGACGGCGCCGATCGCGAGGCCGGACGTGATCCAGCGCTGGGCGAAGAAATAGACGATCGCCGGTGGGATCGCGAACAGGATCGCGAACGCCGAGAACGCCGACCACGGCGTGCTCGCGAAGCTGCCGACCATCGAGTTCAGCGCCAGCGCCAGCGTGTGGTTCGGCACGGTGCCCGACAGGAATGTCGAGGTGAAGTAGAACTCCGTCCAGCCGGCGATGAATCCGAGGAACGCGGTGACGGCCAGGGCGGGCATCGCCAGCGGGAGGATGACCCGGAGGAACGTCTGGTGGATGTCCGCGCCGTCCACGGCGGCGGCTTCCTCGAGATCCCGCGGGATCGTGTCGAGATAGCCCTTGAGGTTCCAGATCGCGAACGGCAGCAGTCCGGAGACGATCGCCAGGCCCAGCCCGAGCAATGATTGGCGCAGGTTGAACGCGCCGATGACTGGCAGGTCCAGCTGCACCGAGTTCAGCAGGACGAACAGCGGCGTGATCGCGGCCACCGCAGGCAGCATGAGAACGCCGAGGATCACGAGCATCAGCGTCTCGCGGCCACGGAAGCGCAGCCGCGAGAAGGCATACGCCGCGAAGACGCCGATGATCACCGAGATGATCGACGTCCCGAGCGCGATCTTCAGGGAGTTCGCGAGCAGCTGCGGGAAGGTGATCGGGTTGTTCGTCGGACGTTCGAGGACCTGGCGATAGGAATCGAAGGTCGCGCCGTCGGGGATGAGGGCGAGGCCCTCCGGGCGAGAGCGGTTCAGCGGGTCGAGCGAGACGCTGAACACCCAGAGCACCGGGAAGATGACCGTCAACCCGATGAACAGGCAGAGCGCCTGGAGCAAGGCCTGCTTGATGAGGCCGGGCCTCCCGCGCGTGCTGCGAAGGCCGAACCGAGCGGCGGTCGGGCGGATCGTGTCGTAGATCGGTTCCTTGGCGACCACTGCCATCAATCGGCCCTCACAGGCTGTAGGACTGGGTCGCCTTCGTCAGCCGATTGGTGACGAGGGTGATCGCCAGCAGGATGAAGAACATGATCACGGCGAAGGCCGCCGCCACGCCGTACAGCCGCTGGACGTTCGCGAGCGCATAGGCCTGCGTGACGAGCAGCTCCGTTCGACCCTCCGGCCCACCGCCCGACATCCAGTACGCCAGCGAGAACAGGTTGAACGTGATCACGAAACCGTAGATCGCGTACGGCAGCATCGCCGGTCGGAGGTAGGCGAGCGTGATGTGGCGGAACTTGTTCCACGGCGTGGCGCCGTCCATCTCGGCCGCCTCGTAGAGATCATTCGGGATGCTCTGGAGGGCGCCGGTGGCGACGACCGAATTGAGCGGCCAGCCCAGCCACGTGTTGGTCACCAGCATCGCGTAGAAGGCCAGCGGCAGGGCCAGGTTCGGACCGTCCGGCGTCGACGGCAACAGCCACGAGACAGGGGCCTGGACCTGGCGCAGCCAGTCGATCTGGAAGGCCTCGGCCGGCATGCCGATGAAGCCACCGACACCGGCCAGGATCAGATTGATCGCGCCATCGTTCTTGTCGAACATGTTGTGCCAGACCGTGGCCACGATGATCGGCGGGATGACGACCGGGATGATGTAGAGGGCCCGGTAGAACTTCCGGAACCAGAGGCCCTTGACGTTGAGCAGAAGCGCGATGCCGACCCCGGCGACGAGGTGGATCGCGACGTTCGAGAGGGCCCAGAACAGGTTGTAGATGATCAGCCGGATGAAGTTGTAGTTCGGGATTGCCAGCTGGCTCGAGATGATGTCCTGGTAGTTCTTCAGCCCGACGAAGTCAGGCGGAACGTTGGCCCGGACGTTGAGGTTGATCGGGGCCATGTTCGTGAACGACATCCAGACCTGGAACGCGAGCGGGTAGAGCGTGATGACGCCCATGACCGCGAAGGCTGGGATCAGGTAGAGGTAGGCCGCTCGCTGGGAGCGCCGCCCGCCTCCGCCGAACCGTGCGCGGAAGCCGCCAAGCCTCGCGGTCGTTGCCGCCATCGTCCTCTCCTCGATGCGGGCCGGGGACCGGATGATAGTCGGATGGGACGCCGGAAAACCGGCGTCCCATCCTGTGTCGCGACGGGGTCGCGGCGAAGCTACTTGTTGTTGGCGTCGTCCATGAGGCCGCAGGCCGTCGCGACCTCAGTGGCCGGATCCGAGCCGGCGGAGCCGTCGGCCGGGATGGCCTTGTTCCACGCGTCGCCGAAGGGGCCCCAGTAGTTGCCCATCTCGGGACCCTGCGGCCGGGCGTCGCCCGCCGAGATCGCGGCAGTGAACGCCGCGACGAGCTCGTCGGAGGCATTCACGCTCGTGTTCGCCGGGACATGGCCGGCGTCGTCGACCATGACCTGCTGGCTCGCGGCGCTGACGAGCGCCGAGGCGACCGCGATCGCGAGATCCTGGTTCGTCGAGGCGGCGTTGATGTACCAGCCGTCAACGCCGGTCATCGTCTTCGCCGCGCCACCCGGGCCTGCCGGGACCGGACCGACGGCGAGCGCGGGGCGCGCCGTCTTGTAGTCGCCGAGGACCCAGTTGCCGTTGAGCATGATGTCGATGTCCTTATTCAGGAAGGCATCGTTGACCTTGCCGTAGTCGGGATCGACGAGAGCACCCGCGTCGCGGAGCTCCTTGACGTACGCGATGGCGTCAGCGACACCGCCGTCTGCGGCGGCGCACTTGCCGTCGGCGTCGAAGATCGCGCCACCGAAGGCCGAGTAGAAGCCCCAGCCGAAGTACGCGCCGGTGATCAGGCCGACCTTGCCGCCGTCCTTGACGTACTGGAGCAGCTCCTCGGTGGTCGTCGGCGCGGTCGTCACGACCGCCGAGTCGTAGTACATGGCCACGGCCTTGAGCGACTCGGGGACCATGTAGACAGCGTCGCCGACCTTCGAGCCGGCCACGGAGACCTCACTCGAGGCCGCGAGGACGTCGTCGATCTTCCCGGTCAGGTCGACCAGGTAGCCGCCGCGGGCCTCGTTGCCGAGGCTGTCGTTCGGGCCGATGAACATGTCAGGGCCGCCGCCGGCGCCGGACTCGTTTTCGAAGTTCGTGTACAGCGAACCGAAGTCCTGCTGGACGACCGAGACGACGAGACCCGGATTCGCGTCGGTCACGGCCTTCAGCGCCTTCTGGAAGGCGTTGAACTCGGCCGCGCCGCCGGACGAGCCGTAGGCGTGCCAGATGGTGAGGTTGCCCTCGAGGCCGGCAGCCTGGCTCGGCTCGCCGGATGCCGCCGTCGACGGTTCGCTCGACGGGGCGGTGCTCGCGCTGCCGCCGCAGGCGACGGCCGCGATGGCCATGACCATGAACAGCGTCACGACCTTGTACGAGATCTTCATCGCTGGTTTCGTGCCTCCTCCAGATGGTTGGTGCGTTGGCGGCCATGCCGCCGTTTCAACGTTCGACGTTCGGGGGCCGGCTGGGCCGGCCTGCGGTCGCCCGGGGGCGGCCGAGTGACTCGGTGGTACGTGCGTGAGGCGGGGTACCGTCCTCGGACCGCTCGCCGCTGACCTCAGTCCTGCTTCCGATCCACCTCCTGCCGCCGGTGCGGCGCCGGCCCCGTCGAGCCGCGGACGATGAGTCGCGTCTCGAGCCGGTGCTCCTGGGGTTTGTCGTCATCGGTGCGTTCGATGATTGTGAGGAGTCTGCGTACCGCTTCTTCGCCTTTTTGGCGAATCGGCTGGTGAACGGTCGTCAGCGGCGGGTCGACGTACGGGGCGAGATCGATGTCGTCGAAGCCGACGACGCTGACGTCGTCCGGCACGCGCAGCCCGAGGTCCCGGACGGCGCGCATGACGCCGATCGCCATCGCGTCGCTCATCGCCAGGACGGCCGTCGGCCGGCGGCCCTCATCCCAGGCCCGATCGAAGGCCGCTTTGCCGCCCTCGATGGAGGCCGGACCGCTCACAACGGCGTCGTCCCCGACCTCGATGCCGGCAGCGTCAAGCACGACCCGGTAGCCGTCCAGGCGCCGGGCCATGACGCCGCCCGGATCCTGCCCCGACGCAGCGTGCGGTCGCTCGACGCCGACGACGAGGAAGTCGCGGTGGCCAAGGCCCACCAGGTGCTCGGCGGCTGAACGCGCGCCGCCCTCGTCGTCAACGGCGACCCATTCCTGTTCCGGCAGGGCGGTCGAGTCGACGAGGACGATCGGCAGCCCGGCCCGGCGGATCTGCTCGACCTCGGGATGATCCTTCGAGAGCCCGACTGCGACTACGCCGTCAACGGTCGCGCGCCCGATCGCGTGCGCGAGCGAGCCGTGAAGCGGCGAGATGAAGTGGAGCGCATAGCCCATCCGCTCGGCAGCGAGCGCGACGCCCTCGCTGAACGCGCCGAAGAACGGGTTCGAGAAGATGACCGACAGCGCCTGTGGCGTGAGCACGCCGATCGTCATCGTCTGGCGCTGGGTGAGCATCCGGGCCACCGGGTGCGGCCGATAGCCGAGCGACTCGGCGATCTCGCGGATCCGGACGGCCGTGTCAGTGGCGAGTCGGTCGGGCGAGTTGAAGGCGAACGAGACGGCCGTTTTCGAGACGCCCGCTTCGCGAGCGACGTCGGCGATCCGCGGTCGACGGGTCCGCTGCTCCAATCCCAACCTCGGCTGTCGTTCAGGTGCCTGGTGCGTCCGCTGAGCGGCCCCGTCGGGGTGGACGGCAGTCGCCGCTCGTCGCTGGGAGTCGGGGGGTGAACCGGTTTAGCAAACCGGTTTAGTGGACTCTAGGGTGGAGCTCCCGGCGCTGTCAATACCCAAGCGAGCCTGAGGACGCAAGTATCGATGTGGCGCCGCGGATCGCAATGGCAGAATCAGGGCGATGGTCGCCCAGCTCCGGGGCATGCCCGCCGCGCTCGTCCTGTTCCTCGTCTACGCCTTCGCGATCCTCATCGTCATCGGGCTTGCGCTGCCGTACGTCGTCAGCCTCGCCGGCACGATGCCCGTCAGCCTGCCCGGCGTGGTCGTCATGGCCCTGCTCGCGTACACCATCTTCACGATCACAGTCATTCTGCAGCGCAAGCAGGTCGGCCGCGGCCTCGCGCTCGGCCTGAGCACGCTGACCCTGCCGGCGCTCGCGTTCGCCGCCTTCGGTGGATTGGTCGTGCCGGCCGTCGCGATCGGGCTGCTGGCCGTGCTGCTCTTCCGCGGCCTCGTCGGCGGCGGTGTCCGGGCCTACCTCAACGAGCCCTGAGACCCGAGCCCTGATACCCTCTGCCGGCGCGTTTCGTCGGGCCTGCATCGGCGCCGCGCCCCAACCAGTCTTCCCGAGCCAGCGAGGCCCCTCTTGAGCACGACTCCGCGGCGCCCGGCGCCGCCGGCACCGCGGCGTGTCATCGGCACGACCCGCGCCACGCGCTACAACCGCCCGAAGACGCTGTTCGAGCGGCGGCGCGGCCTCATCCTGACCTTGCTCGCCGTCGTCGCGATCGGCGGCGTGGTCGTCTTTGCCTACGGCGCGGCGACGGCGCCCGCGTACGCGTGCACGACGATGTGGCAGCCGGAGGTGACGCCGCCGCCGACCGCGGACGCAACGCCTCGCCTCGGGTACGTCCAACCACAGATGGAGCGGACGCACATCCAGCCCGGTGATTTCGTCCGTTACGGCTATTGCCCGCCCGCCTCCGGGAAGCACATCAACCTGCCCGGCAGCCTCGGGCCGATCCCGCCGAAGGTCTTCGGGCCGGACAACCGGATCCTGCCCGAGAACTGGCTCCACAACCTCGAGCACGGCGGTCTCGTGATCCTGTACCGCTGCGAAGGCAGCAACGCCTGCACGGACGAGGGCCAGGACGCGTTCCGGGCGTTCTTCGCAAGCTTCCCGAACAGCCCGATCTGCAACATCCCGGCGGGCTCGCTGAGCCCGGTCATTGCGCGCTTCGAGGAGATGGCGTATCCGTATGCGGCGTTGCTGTGGGGCCAGGTCCTGCCGCTCGAGACGTTCGACACCGCGCAGATCCTTGCGTTCTTCGCGCAGCAGGGCGAGCAGTCGAACCCGGAGAAGCTGTGCGCGGCGCCGACGCCGACACCGGCGGCCAGCACGCCCGCCGCGAGCACAACGCCAGCACCGAGCACGACGCCAGCACCGAGCACGACCCCAGCGCCGTCGGCCAGCAGCGAGCCGTCCGCCTCTCCGACAGCGAGCGAATCACCGGCTTCGAGCTGACCGGGCCGCGATGGGCTGGCGAGGCACCGGCTTGGCGCGGGCTCCGGGCAAGGTCGTCTGCGTTGGCCTGAACTACCACGACCACGTCGCCGAGGGCGGGCGACCCGGACCTGACCGACCCCTCCTGTTCTCGAAGTTCGCAAACACGATCATCGGAACCGGCGACCCGATCGTCCGACCGGAGGGTACGCACGCGCTCGATCTCGAGGTCGAGCTCGGGGTCGTCATCGGCGAGACGGCGCGGCGCGTAGCGGTCGACGCGGCGATGACCCACGTCGCCGGCTATGTCGTCGTCAACGACGTCTCCGCCCGCGACTGGCAGGGCGTTCCTGCAGCGCTCGGTGAGGGCGACAAAGGCGACGGCCAGTGGCTGCGAGCCAAGGGCAGCGACACGTTCCTGCCCGTCGGGTCCACATTGGCGACCCGCGACGCGTTCGACCCGGCCAGCGGCATCCGGCTGCGAAGCTGGCGGATCACGCCGGACGACACCGAGCACGCGATGCAGGACGGCACGACCGCGGACATGATCTGGGGCGTGCCCGAGCTTGTCGCCTACATCTCGCGCTCGATCACCCTCGAGCCCGGTGACCTCATCGCGACCGGCACGCCGGCCGGCGTCGGCGTCTTCCGCGACCCGCCGGTCTTCCTCCAGCCCGGCGATCGCGTCCGCTGCGAGATCGACGGCCTCGGTTCGGTGGAGAATCCGGTCATCGACTGGAGCGAGGTACCCGACGACGATTGAGACGATGCTCGCCCTCGTGAAGACGGCCGCTGGTCCGGGTCTCGAGCTGACCGAGGTGCCGCGCCCGGAGATCGGGATCAACGACGTCCTCATCCGGGTTCGCAGGACCGGCATCTGCGGCACGGATCTCCATATCGAGTCGTGGGATCCGTGGGCTCAGCGGACGATCAAGCCGCCGCTCGTGGTCGGCCACGAGTTCGTCGGCCACGTCGTCGAGATCGGCAGCAACGTCCAGGACCTCGCGCCCGGCGACGTCGTCAGCGGCGAGGGCCACGTCGTCTGCGGACGCTGCCGCCATTGCCGGGCGGGGCGCTACCACCTCTGCGCGAACTCGATCGGCCTCGGCGTGGGCCGCGACGGAGCCTTCGCGGAGTATGTCGCGCTGCCGGTGACGAACGTCTGGCACCACTGGCCGCGGATCGATGAGGACGTCGCCGCGATCTTCGACCCGTTCGGGAACGCGGTCCACACCGCGCTGACGTTCCCCGTCCTCGGCGAGGACGTTCTCGTCGTCGGGGCCGGGCCGATCGGCCTCATGGCAACCGCCGTCGCTCGTCACGCCGGCGCGCGCTACATCGTCGTCAGCGAGCCGAACGCCTATCGCCGCGAGCTCGCGATGCGCATGGGCGCGACGCGCGTGACGGACCCCCGCGCAGAGAAGCTCCAGGACGTCCAGGACGAGCTCCACATGGTCGAGGGTTTCGACGTCGTCCTCGAGATGTCCGGCAACCCCGGCGCGCTTCGCGAGGCCCTCGCGAACATGGCCCACGGCGGCGGGATGGCGATCCTCGGGATCCCGACCGAGGACGTCGCGATCGACCTCAACCAGGTCGTGTTCAAGATGCTGACCCTGCGCGGTATCTACGGCCGGGAGATGTTCGAGACCTGGTACAAGATGTCGGTCCTGCTGACCTCGGGCCTCGACATCAGCGCCGCGATCACGCACCGCTTCCCGTTCCGCGAGCACGAAGCCGCCTTCGCCGCGGCCCGCTCCGGCGACTCCGGCAAGGTCATCATGGACTGGACGACATGACGCACGACACGACCATCCATCGAGATCCCCTCGCCCACCTCGCATCGGAGGTCCAGGGGCTGCGCGACCAGAACCTCTACCGCGCGCTGCGAGTCATGACCTCGGAGCAGGGTCCCGAGGTCGAGCTCGACGGGCGGCGCGTCATCAGCCTCTCGTCGAACGATTATCTCGGCCTGACGCACCATCCACGGCTCCGCCAGGCGGCGCTTGATGCCGTTCGCGACTTCGGGGCCGGAGCCGGGGCGGTTCGAACGATCGCCGGGACGATGGCGCTCCACGAGCAGCTCGAGGCTGAGCTGGCCGAGTTCAAGGGCGTCGAGGCGACGCTGACGTTCCAGTCCGGCTTCACCGCGAACACCGGCGTCATCCCGACGATCACCGACGAGCGCGACCTGATCGTCAGCGACAGCCTCAACCACGCCTCGATCATCGACGGTATGCGCCTGTCGAAGGCGCCCCGGAAGGTCTTCCCGCACAAGGACGTCGCCGCGTTGCGCAAGGTCCTCGCCGACGCCCGCGAGCTGGGCCGCTCGGACGCCGGCCACGAGGGCGAGCCATATCGCCTGATCCTCGTCGTGACCGACGGCGTCTTCTCGATGGACGGCGACATCGCCCCGCTCGGCGACATCGTCGAGGCGGCCGAAGCCCACGACGCGGCGGTCATGGTCGACGACGCCCATGCGTCCGGCGTGCTCGGCCGGGACGGTCGTGGCAGCGTCGACCACTTCGGTCTGCACGGCCGCGTCGCGATCCAGGTCGGGACGCTGTCGAAGGCGGTCGGAGTCGTTGGCGGCTACGTCGCCGGCTCGACGGCGCTGCGCGAGCTGCTGACCCAGCGCTCGCGGCCGTTCCTGTTCTCAACGTCCCATCCACCGGCCGTCGCGGCGGCGTGCCGCGAGGCACTGAAGGTCTTCGTCGAGGAGCCGTGGCGGATCGAGCGACTGTGGTCGAGCACGAAGCGATTCAAGACCGAGCTCGCGCGGCTGGGCTTCGACACCGGCCGCTCCGAAACGCCGATCACGCCGATCATCGTCGGCGACTCCGGCCTGGCGAACCGCTTCTCGGCCCGCCTCTTCGAGGAGGGTGTGTTCGCGACGTCCGTCGTCTACCCGACCGTGGCGCTCGATCAGGCGCGCCTTCGAACGATCGTCACCGCGGCGCTCTCGGATGAGCAGCTCGACCGGGCGCTGGGGACGCTCGACAAGGTTGGGCGGGAGCTCGGAGTCATCTCGGGGTGACCAGCCAGCAGGCGCGCGACCTGCCGCTGGACTCGCACCTCCACACGGA
>Ga0075428_100006978_pt1 | contig 12529 bp, 7 predicted proteins | sample RhiMetdeltSRZDD2_FD_75291 | JGI IMG/M metagenome (GOLD analysis project Ga0075428, IMG submission 75291) | Populus rhizosphere microbial communities from Tennessee, USA - Rhizosphere MetaG P. deltoides SRZDD2 | ecosystem: Host-associated > Plants > Roots > Rhizosphere > Soil | place: USA...
CTGGCCGATGGCCCGCTGGCTCGCGCGGCGGTATCCGGCGCTGCTCGGGATCGACTGGTCCGATCCGGAGTTCGAGCCCAGTCTCGCCGCCGCCCTCGACCTGCTCGCCGGCCGGGGAGAGGCGGAGGCGATCCGACGCCTCCGCCCGACGGCGCGCCGCGCGATCGAGCGGCTGCGCGACCGCTCCGAGACCGACGCGGCGTTCGTGATCCGCCGCCTCGAGGCTCTCCCGGGAGGGGACCGGATCCGCGAGGCGATCCACGACGCAATCGACGTCGCCTATCGGCTCGAAGGATCGCCGTCGGGGCCGAGCCGGACGCTCGCGGAGCACCGCGGCGCCCCGATCGTCTTCGGCCCGCCCCCGGCGCGCTCGCGCCCCCGCCTGCGGGCGGAGATCGCGCGGGCGCCGCAGGCGGTGCGCGCGCTCGACCGCGCGGAAGGCACCCGCCTGGTCGACCTCGCGCGCGAGGCGATGGTCACTCGCGCGCGCGATCTGGACGCGTTCGCGCACGGCGATCCGCGCGACGTGCGCCTCGTGGACGACGGGGGCGGGCTCGCCTTCGCTCTCATCGGCGTCGTGCCGTCGCGGCGGCTCTTCCTTCCCGCGGTCTACGGCGCGCTCACGCTGCGGAACGGCGTGCCGATCGGCTACGTCCAGCTCGACGTCCTGCTCGGGAACGCGGAGCTGTCGTTCAACATGTTCGAGACCTTCCGCGGCGGGGAAGCCGGATGGGTCTTCGCCCGGCTGCTCGCAGCGGCGCACCACGTGTTCGGCGTGAGGAGCTTCTCGATCGAGCCGTACCAGCTCGGGCGCGGAAACGACGAAGGGATCGACTCCGGGGCCTGGTGGTTCTACGCGCGGTTCGGCTTCCGGCCGCGCGGGGGACCGGTCGCCCGCCTCGCGCGATCGGAGCTCGCGCGCCGCGCGCGCGACCCGCGTCACCGGTCCTCGCGCGCGACGCTCCTTCGCCTCGCCGAGGCGCACCTCCACTGGGCGATCGACCCGAGGCGCCCCGGGATCGTCACCCCGATCGAGTCGATCGGGCTCGCGGCCGCCTCGTCCTCGCGGCGAGGACCGTCGGCGCGCGAGGCGATGCGCCGGCTCGGCGTCCCTTCGGTCCGCGGGTGGAGCGCGGACGAGCGGCTCTGGCTCGAGCGGTGGGCGCCGCTGATCGAGGCCGTGCCGGGAATCGAGCGCTGGTCCCTCTCCGCCCGTCGCGGGCTCGTCCGGATCGTCCGCGCGAAGGGCGGGCGCCGCGAGAGCGCTTACGCGCGTCTGTTCGACGCGCACGGTCAGTGGGTCGAGGCCGTGCTCGCCTTGGGGATCCGGTAGACGGGGACGCGGTTCTCCACCGGCGGGACCGTCATCAGGTAGGCGAAGATCGCCTTGAGATCGTCGTCGGTCATCTGCGCGTAGGCCGCCCAGGGCATCGGGGGCATGATCGGCCGGTCCTTGAGCCAGTGCCTTCCGGTCCGCATCGCCTCGATGAACGTCGCGTCGGTCCACGCGCCGATCCCGGTGTTGGGATCGGAGGTGATGTTGGCGGCGTAGCTGGTTCCCCACGGCCCGAGGTACGCGGTGTTGGTCGCGGCGCCCGCCCAGTTCCAAGGCCCCTCGACCGGCTCGTGATCCGGCATCTCCATCGAGGCCGGATGGCCCGAGAGCAACCGGGTCAGGTCGGGCTCGGGTCCTTTCTCCCCCCTCTTCGTCGGCGTGTGGCAATCGCCGCACGCGGTGACGGCCACGAGATATTTCCCGCGCGCGACGGGATCCTGCGCCGACGTCTTCTCGGGAGCGGGGGCTTTCGCGCACGACGCGACGATCGCGAGCGACATGACGATCGTCGTAACACCCACGAGTTCCTTCAATTCTTTTTGCTCCATCGCGCGTCGGGCCTCCTTCGCCGCGATTGCGAACGCGGATTCTAACCGAATCGGTTAGACTGCTCTCAACGCGCTGCCGGAGAGTGGAACATTGTCCTCGTCCCGTCATGACCGCGGTCTCGCGGACCGTCCGGTGACCGCTTTGCGGACGGTCGTCGATACCTTCCATGGAGTCGCGGTCGACGATCCGTACCGCTGGCTCGAGAGCTCCGGCCATGCGGAGGTCGAGGCGTGGATCGTCGCGCAGAACGCGCACACCCGCGCGTTCCTCGACGCGTGGCCCGGACGCGCGGTGCTGCGGGGGCGCGTCGCCGAGCTGATGAGCTCCGGCTCGGTCGCCTACACGTCGCTCCAGGCGCAGGGCACGCTGTTCGCGATCAAGCGTCAGCCCCCGCTCGAGCAGCCGATGCTGGTGGCGCTTTCGAGCGCCGACGACCTCTCGAGCGAGCGGACCGTCGTCGATCCCAACGCGCTCGATCCCGACGGAAAGACGGCGATCGACTGGTACGTCCCTTCGCCGGACGGATCGAAGGTCGCGGTCTCGCTGTCACGCGCGGGCACGGAGAGCGGAGACGTGCAGGTCTTCGACACCGCGAGCGGGCGCCCGCTCGGCGACCAGGTGCCGCGCGTCAACGGGGGGACGGCCGGCGGCTCGCTCGCGTGGACCGCGAGCGGCGACGGCTTCTACTACACGCGCTATCCGCGTCCCGGCGAGCGTCCGGCTCACGACCTCGGCTTCCACGTCGAGGTGCACCGGCACGCGCTCGGCGCCGACTCGTCGGAGGACCGCTACGAGATCGGACGCGAATTCCCGCGGATCGCGGAGATCCGCCTGGAGTCCGGCCGGGACGGGCGATTCGTGCTCGCGTCGATCCAGAAGGGGGACGGCGGCGAGTTCATGCACTGGCTCCGCGACCCGAAGGGCGCGTGGCGGCAATTGACGCGCTTCGAGGATCGTTGCGTCGCCGCGCGCCTCGGCGAGGACGGCGCGGCGTACTTCGTGTCGCTGCTCGGCGCGCCGAGGGGACGCGTGCTGCGCCTGCCGCTCGAGGGCGCCCCGCGCGGGATCGCGGCCGCCGCGGTCGTCGTCCCCGAGCAGGCCCGGCCGATCGAGACGTCGTTCGCGCACGACACGGGACTCTGGACCGGCGGGGACCGCGTCTACGTGCTCTACCAGGAGGGCGGGCCGAACGTGGTCGCGGTGTTCGGCCTGGACGGCGCGCCCAAGGGCGAGCTTCCCCACCCGCCGCTCTCGGCGGTGGACGATCTGGTCCCGCTCCCCGGGGGCGACGTCCTCTATCAGGTGCAGAGCTTCACCGAGCCCCCCGCCTGGTACCGGCTGCCGAGGACCGGCGGCACGGCGGCGCGCACCGCGCTCGTCGAGACGTCTCCGGCCGACTACTCCGACTGCGAGGTCGTTCGCGAAGAATCGGTCTCCCCCGACGGGGCGAGGGTGCCGCTGTCGATCCTCCGCCGCCGCGGGATTCGCCTCGACGGCAGCCATCCCACGATCCTCTACGGGTACGGCGGCTACGGCGTCTGCCAGACCCCCGCCTTTCGCGGGCGCCTGCGGGCATGGCTGGAGCGGGGCGGGGTCTTCGCGGTCGCGCACGTCCGCGGCGGAGGAGAGTTCGGCGCGTCCTGGCATCGCGACGGCAACCTGCTGCGCAAGCAGAACGTCTTCGACGACTTCGCCGCGTGCGCGCGACGGCTCGGCACCCTCGGCTATGCGACCCCCTCGAAGCTCGCGCTGATGGGGGGGAGCAACGGCGGGCTCCTGATGGGCGCGATGATCACGCAGCACCCGGACCTCGCCCGCGCGGTGGTCTCGCTCGTCGGTCTTTACGACATGATCCGCGTGGAGGGGACGCCGAACGGTGCCTACAACGTGCCGGAGTTCGGCTCGGTGCGCGACCCGGAGATGTTCCGCGCGCTGTTCGCGTATTCCCCCTACCATCGCGTCCGCGACGGCGTCGCGTACCCGTCGATCCTCATGGCGACCGGCGCCAACGATCCTCGCGTGGACCCGTGGCACAGCCGCAAGATGATCGCGAGGCTGCAGGCGGCGACCGCGTCCCCGCATCCCATCCTGCTCCGGACCAACACCGGCGCGGGGCACGGGCTGGGGACGCCGCTGTCGGATCAGATCGAGGAGTACACGGACGTGCTCGCGTTCCTCATGCGCGAGCTGGACGTCCAAGGGGGTCGGGGCTAGAGGCCGAGCTGCTCGAGGTACTTCTCGTCTCCGGCGCGGTTGAGCTGCCAGTACGGCAGCCTCGCCGTCCGGAGGATCCGTGCCTCGTCGCCGTCCGAGCTCTTCCATCCGAGGAGCCGGCGCGGGGCCGCCTGCTCGACCTCGTAGACGACGCTCACCTCGCCGTAGGCGAGCGTGAACCGGGTGACCTTGACGCCCGCGCGCGAGGCCTCCTCCCGCCGGATCGTCGCGGGGACGGGCTCGAGGGGGACGTGGCGGCGGCGCCGCGACCATAGGGACGGCACGATCGACCCGCTCCAGCTCTTCCCGCCGGCGAACGGACCGTCGAGCTCGCGGAGCTGGATCGGGAGCGCGTCCTCGAAGAGCGTGCCGGCGGGCGCGGCGACGGTCGTATCGCGGTCCCCCTCGGCGTGAAAGTACGACCTCATCTCGTCGTCGAACGATCCGGGCTTGGGGGACACGCGCTCGTAGACGTGGCCGCACCATTCCTGCGCGCTCATCGCGATCTTCACCGGGGAGAACCGCTCCGGAGTCCCGCCGTCCACCGGGGCGAAGACGCTCGTCATGACGGAGTAGGGGTAGATGCCGGTCTGAAACTTGAGGATTTGATTGAGCTTCATCACGTTGACGCGATCCGCGGCGGGGACGTCCCCGGCGTCGTCCTTGATCCACACGCGGCGGTCCATCGGCTCGGTGACGAAGATCAGCACCGCCTTCCCATCACGGGGCGTCCCGTACCGGCGGGTGGTGATCGCGTAGCCCGAGAGCTCGGCCCGGCCGTCCCCCCAAGCGGTCCAGAACCCGGAGGACGCGCCGCCCGCGGGGGTGGGCGCGGCGGGGGGCCCGCCGGTGACGATCATGGCCAGCATCGCGATCGAAAGCCCGGTGCGTCGTCTCATCATCGGCCTCCGAGGGCATTGTGGCCCCGATCGGATCGAGGGCTATATTCCGGCTCATGAGGGAGAGCGACCTCAAAGGGTTCCTCGAGGGCGACCGGGACGTCTCGTGGCTCTCCGACGCCCTCGCGAGCGTCGCCGGCACGCCCGCGCTGGTCGCCGACCTCGACGATCCGATGGTCCTCACGCCCGACGAGATCCGCCGGCTGTGCGACGCGCACCTGGCTCACGGGCTCTCCCCGGTGGGGCTGCAGGCGGTCGCCGGGCTGATCCTCGAGTCGGACAACTTCGCGTGGGACGAGGACAGCTCCGAAGGGGAGCTCGTCGCGGAGATCCTCTGGGACTGGGCGATGCCCGAGGACGAGACGCCGCCGTCGAGCGAGGCCGTCCGGGCATGTCTGCGTAAGCTCGCCGACTCCTAGCGCCCCGCGCGAAGCTCGTCGAGCGCGCGCCCGAGGCGATCGAGCCCCTCGGGAAACGTCGCCGGGTCACCCCCCAGCCCCACCCGGACGTGATCGTCCGCCCCGAAGAACCGCCCCGGGACGAGGGAGGTCGCAAAGCGCGCGCGCAGGTGCTCGCACAGCGCGCTCGCGCCGACGCCGAGCACGCGCGGGAACGAGGTCGTGCCGAACGGAAGGCGAGGGGCGTCCAGGTCGCTTCGAGAATCGAGGAAACGGTGCCAGAGCGGGCGGTTTGCGTCGAGGATGGACCGGGCGCGCGCGAGGATCGCGCCGCGCTTCCGCAGGGCGACGTGGGCCAACCGCTCGGCGGGATGGGCCTCGTTGACCCCGAACAGGTTCTTCAGCCGCCACATCCTCTCGGCGAGCTCGGGCTCGGCGACGATCCAGCCGCACCGGAGCCCGCCGAGGCCGAAGACCTTCGTAAGGCTCGTCGTGGCGAGGAAGACGTCTCCGAGCGTCGGCGCCGACGGCGGCGCGTGCTCGAACGCGGCGTCGAGGTACACCTCGTCCACGACGACCTTGGCCCCCACGCGCTCGGCGATCTCCCCGATGGCGCGCAGCGTGCTCTCGTCCGTGGCGGCGGACGACGGGTTGTGGAGGCTCGAGAGCACGATCGCCTTCGTCTTCGGCGTCATCGCCGCCGCGACGTCGGCGGGATCGACGCGAAAGCCGTTCTCGTGCCTCCTCGCGAAGAACCGGACGTCGGCGCCGAGATGGCGGGCCAGGTTCTCCATCGGTTCGTAGACGGGGCGCTCCATCGCGATCGGGTCGCCCGGCGCGACGAGCGTCGCGAACACGAGGTGGTTCGCTCCGGAGGTCCCGGTCGCGAGCACGACCCGCTCCGGGCCGACGCCGGCCGTTGCCGCGAGCGCCTCGCGAAGCGGGGGATGGCCGTATCCGGGCGGCCCGTCGAGCGCCAGGTCCGCGAGGCTCGCCCCGAGCTCCCCGAGCGACATCCCCTTGATCCCGGAATACGCGAGCGTGTACGGAGCGATCTGGTTCGCCTTCGCCCACTCCATGTACTCGGAGCGCATCACGCGACCGTCGCTCATCGCGGCCCCCGCTTCCAGAGGTAGTAGATCGGGAGCCCCGCCCCGACCAGGACCCATCCTAGAAGAGAGCGCAAGGGGTGCTCGACGAAGGTGCTGACGACGACCGCCGCCGACATCGCGATGAAGAACAGGGTGCTCCACGGGTGGCCCGTCGCGGCGATCGCCGCCGCGGACCCCGCCCCTCGCGCCCGGAAGACGAAGAGCGTCGCCGCGGTGAGCGCGAGGAAGACGAAATCCACGGTGACGACCCAGCTGAGGATCTGCTCGTAGGTCCCGGACAGCGCGGTCGCGATCGCGAGGGCGCCCTGGACCGCGATCGCCACGTGCGGCACGCCGGTCCGCGGGTGGATCCTTCCGAGGCTCGCGAAGAACAGGCCGTCGCTCGCCATGGTGTGGTAGACCCGCGGACAGACCAGCATCCCCTGCGCGAGGAACCCCAGCGCCGAGATCGTGATCGCTCCCGCGAGAGCGACGGCGCCGGGGGCGCCCCAGGCCCGGCGCATGACCTCCGTCGCGGGCGCGGAGAGTGCGGCGAGGCCGCCGGGGCCGAGCGCCCGCAGGCACGCGAGGTTGACGCCGACGTAGAGCGCGATGATCCCGACCGTGCCGAGCACGAGCGCGCGGGGAAGCGTCCGCGCCGTGTCGCGGACCTCGGCGGAGACGAAGGTCGTGGTGGCCCAGCCGCCGTAGGCGAAGAAGACGGCGATCATCGCGGCGAGGAAGCTGCGCGGCGTGGGGCTCCCCACCGCCGCAGCCGCGGGCCCCGCCGCCTTCGGCGCGAGAAGGAGGCCGCACAGGATCAGCCCGGAGATCGATCCGATCTTCAGCACCATCAGCGCGCTCTGCACCGCGGCTCCCGCGCGCACGCCGGCGAGGTTGACCAGCGTCAGCGCGGCGAGAGCCGCGGCGGCGGTCGCGGCCTCGGTCCAGGGGACGTTTCCGAGCGTGTGGGTGTAGCGCGCGAAAGTCACCGCCACCGCGGCCATCCCGCCGGTCTGCACGACGAGGAGGTTCGACCATCCGTAGACGAACCCCGCCGCGGGATGGACGCCGTCGCGCAGGTACGCATACTGCCCCCCGGCGCTCGGATGGCGGGAAGCGAGCTCGGCCCAGACCAGCCCTCCCGCCAAGGCGACCGCGCCACCGAGGAGCCAGGCGGCGAGGATCGCGGTCGCGGTCCGGGCGTCCATCGCCACCGCGTGGGGGTTCATGAAGATCCCGGACCCGACGACCCCGCCCATGACCAGCATCGTCGTGGCGAAGAGACCCAGGCGCGGCGCCGGGGCTGGGGCGGCGGTGGGCATCGGCGCGAAGGATACGCGCAACGGCTATACTCCCCGATCTTCCTTCGGAGAGCCGCCATGCGTCCTTACCGTCTCCTCTCGACGATCGCGATCGCGTTTCTGGCCGCCGGCGGCCGCGCCCCCGCGCGCGCCGACGCACCCCCGACCCCCGAGGAGGCGAAGGCGTTCGTCGAGCGCGCCGAGGCGCGCCTGCTCGACCTCTGGATCGCGCGCGAGCGCGCGAGCTGGGTCTACTCGACGTTCATCACGGACGACACCGAGAAGATCCAGGCGGAGGCGAACGAGCGCGTCATCGCCGAGACGGTCCGGCTCTCGAAAGAGGCGCAGCGCTTCCGCGGGCTGAGCCTTCCGCCGGACGTCGCGCGGAAGCTCAAGCTCCTCCCGCTCTCTCTCGCGATCGTCGCCCCGTCGGACCCGGCGAAGAGCAAGGAGCTCTCGGAGATCGCCGCGCAGATGGAGGGGATCTACGGCAAGGGGAAGTACTGCCCGCCGGGGAAGGACTGCCTCGACATCGGCGCGATCAGCGAGCGGCTCGCGACGAGCCGCGATCCGAAAGAGCTCTCCGAGCTTTGGGTCGGATGGCACGCGGTCGGCAAGCCGATCCGCCCGAAGTACGAGCGGTTCGTCACGCTCGCGAACGAGGGGGCGAAGGAGATCGGCTTCGACGACCTGGGATCGCTGTGGCGGTCCGGCTACGACATGCCCCCGGAGGACTTCGCGAAAGAGATGGACCGGCTGTGGGGGCAGGTCAAGCCGCTGTACGACGCGCTCCACTGCTACGTGCGCCGCCGCCTGGCCGAGACCTACGGCGCGGAGCTCGTCCCGCCCGGAAAGCCGATCCCCGCGCACCTGCTCGGAAACCTGTGGGCGCAGCAATGGGGGAACGTCTACGAGCTCGTGGCGCCGCCGGGAGGGGACCGCGGCTACGACCTGACCAAGCTGCTCGAAGCGAAGCAGGTGGACGCGAAGCGGCTCGTCGGCTACGGCGAGGGGTTCTTCAAGTCGCTGGGGTTCGATCCTCTCCCGGCGACCTTCTGGGACCGGTCTCAGTTCGTCAAGCCGCGCGACCGCGACGTCGTCTGTCACGCGAGCGCGTGGGACATCGACTGGAAGGACGACCTCCGCCTGAAGATGTGCATCCAGGTGAACGACGTGGACTTCGTCACCGTCCACCACGAGCTGGGGCACAACATCTACCAGCGCGCGTACAAGAGCCAGACTCCCCTGTTCGCGCAGGGGGCGAACGACGGTTTCCACGAGGGGATCGGCGACGCGATCGCGCTCTCGGCGACGCCGCAGTACCTCGTGAAGATCGGGCTCCTCGACCGCGTGCCGGAGGGGAAGGGGGATCTCCCCTATCTCATGAAGATGGCGCTCGACAAGGTGGCCTTCCTCCCCTTCGGCCTCCTCGTCGATCAGTGGCGATGGAAGGTGTTCTCGGGAGAGGTCCGGCCCGCGGAGTACAACAAGGCCTGGTGGGACCTGAAGAGGAAGTACCAGGGCGTCGTGCCCCCGGTGCCGCGCACGGAGAGCGACTTCGATCCGGGGGCGAAGTACCACGTCCCCGCGAACACCCCGTACTCCCGGTATTTCCTCGCCGCGATCCTCCAGTTCCAGTTCCACCGCGCGCTGTGCAAGGAAGCCGGGTTCACGGGCCCGCTGCACGAGTGCTCGGTCTACGGGAGCCGCGAGGCGGGGGCGAAGTTCGCCAACATGCTCAAGATGGGGACGTCCAAGCCTTGGCCCGACGAGCTCGCGGCGCTGTCCGGCGAGCGCACGATGGACGCGAGCGCGATTCTCGATTACTTCGCGCCGCTGAAGACTTGGCTGGACGAGCAGAACAAGGGGCAGGTCTGCGGCTGGTAGGATTTTTGATCCGATCCTGTTCGAATTAGTTCATAGCGATCTGTCCTGTCCGGGCCGCTCGTCTCATCTTGATACGAACGGCCTTCCGGCCTAGAGCGAACCGCCGTATATTCCGCGCATTCTGAAGGGGTGTGCGGGCGTGGATCGCTTTTCGGTCCGTGGGGCGCTCGGGGTCGGAGGTGCGGGGCGGGTTCTCCTCGTCGAAGACAGGCTTCGTCCCGGGTCGCGGCTGGCGCTGAAGGAGCTGCTCGACGCTGCGCCGGACGACACGGCGGCTCTCCACCGTGAGTTCGCTCGCCTCGCCACGCTGCGTCACCCGAGCCTCGTCGAGGTCTACGAGCTCGAGATCGATCCCGAGACCGGACGCTCCCGCTACACGATGGAGCACATCGACGGCGACGATGTCGTCACGACGGTCCGGCGGGAGGGACCGGCATCTCTCGTCCCGTTGGCGGCGGAGACGCTGCGCGCGCTCGCGTTCCTCCACGACTTCCGCCTCGTCCATCGCGATCTGAAGCCGGGGAACATCCTCGTGCGGCGCGAGCCGAAGGCCGGACACCGGGTGGTGGTGCTCGACCTCGGCCTTGCGGTGGAGCGGCGTACCGACCCCGCGGCCGCGTCACCGGCGATGGCAGGTACGCTCTCCTACCTCGCCCCGGAGCTGTTCGCGGGCGCCGCGCCGACGAAGCGGGCCGATCTGTACGCGTTCGGCGCCGTCGTGTTCGAGGCGGTGCACGGCCGCGCGCCGTTCGTCCTCAAGGGGAACGACGTCGACGGGTTCATCAAGGGCGTGCGCGAAGGCCGCCGGGCGCGCCCTCCGCTGCCGGCGGGGTACCCCGCGGGGCTCGCGCGATGGATCGACGCGATGCTCGCGCCGGACCCGGCCGACCGGCCGTCGAGCGCCACCGACGCGCTCGCGCGATTGAACGAGGCGTGCGGCGCGAGCGAGCCGCTCGAGACCATGGCGGACCGCGCCTCGCGGCTCGATTCCGGCGCGCCGGTCGGCCGCGACGAGGAGCTCGCGGCGCTCCGTGGCGCCGCGGGACCGTCCGACGCGCCGCGCGTCGTGTGGCTCTGCGGCGATGCCGGCGCGGGGAAGACGCGGTTCCTTCGATTCCTCGCGGCGGAGAGCGTGGGCGAGGGGTGGCGCGTGCACGCTCCGCCCGGAGTTCTCCCCGAGGCGCCGGACGAGTTCGTCGATCGCGTGCGCGCCGACGCGGCCTCCGCGCCGACGCTCGTGCTGCTGGACGAGGTCGAGCGCGCCGAGAACGCGGTCGCGACCTTCCTCGACCGCATCGCGCGCGAGCCCCGCACCGCGCCCGTGCACGTGGTCGCCGCGGTGCGTGCCGGCGAGATCGCGAATCCGCGCCTGCGGAAGCTGCTCGGCGACACCGGCGTCGTGCCCTCCTTGGTGCGGATCGACCTCGCGCCGCTCGGCGAGTCGGGGCTGAAGGCGATGATCGAGCGCGCGACCGCGGGACGATCGTCGGCGCAGGCGCGCGTGAAGTGGCTGCTCGAGGCGTCGGAGGGGAATGCGGGCGCGGCCGAGGCGCTCCTGGTGGAGGGGGTGTGGGAGCGCAAGGCGCGCGTCCCCGTCGCCGAGGCGCTGGAGGGCTCGATCCGCCGGCGCCGCGAGGCGCTCTCGCTCGAGGCGCTGGGATGGATGGAGGCGCTCGCGGTGCTCGGCGACGATGCGCCCGAGCCGCTCATCGGCGAGCTGGCGGGGCTGGAGGAGCGCGCGCCGAGAGCCGCCGAGGAGGCGATCGCGGCCGGCCTCGCGCGCCGCACCGGCACGACGGTCTCCCCCGACTCGCGCCGCGTCGCCGACGCGATGAAGGACGCCACGCCCCCCGAGCGGCTCCGCCAGCTCCACGCGATGGCCGCGACGCACTTCGCGACGCAGGACCGCGACGTCTTCGGCGCGACCGCCTGGCGCCTCGCCCGCCTGTGGCGCGGCGCGGGCGAGACCGAGCGCGCCGTCTCCGCCGCCCTCGACGCCGCATCGGCCGCGGAGATCGCGAAGGACTGGGCGGAGGCGGCCGAGCGCTACCGCTTCGCGCTCGCGTCGCTCGCGCGGCGGGATCCGCGAAGAGGCGAGCTGTGGATGAAGCGCGCCGAGGCGCTTCGACAGGCGACGCTCCATCGCGACGCCGTGCGCGCGTTCGGGTGGGCGGCGCGGCGGGCGAGTACGCGGACAGCGCGGTTGTTCGCCAGGGCCATGCAGGCGCGATCGTTCATGGTGCAAGGTCGGCTGGACGAGGCGGAGTTGAGAGCGTCATCTGCTTTGGCGGCGGCTGACCTCGCCAACGATTCGTTAGCTGCCTCGGGGGCTCTTGAAACGCTTTCGGCGGTCGCGCTCCAGAAGTTGGACGCCACGCGCGCGCGCAAGCTGGCGCTTCACGGGCTCAGTCTCGTTACGGATGAACACTCGGAGCTGCGGGCGTACTTGCTCTACGCTGCCGGGAATGCGGAATTGCGTCTCGGGATGTCGAGCGCTTCGGAGCATTTCGACGCAGCCACGAGGCTTTGCATCGACCATGCCCTCGACTACGTCCACCTCATGCTCCTATTGGCTCGGGCGGCGGTCTACGAACGAGCCGCGGACCTCGGGGCTGGGAACGCTGTTCTGGCAGAGGCTCAACGCCTCGCCGAGCGCCATGGAGAGTCCCGGTGGCTTCGGAGAATCATCTATCAGTCGTCGAGACTTGCGCTTTACGAGGACAGATTCGATCGAGCTGCTTCGCTCGCTCAGTCGGCGCAAGAGCTCTCGGTGTACGCGGGCGACGGCCCCCAGATGCTCACCGCCGCGGGGATTGCGATGCAGGCTCTGGATCGCTGTGGTCGACCGAAT
>Ga0075428_100006979_pt1 | contig 12528 bp, 7 predicted proteins | sample RhiMetdeltSRZDD2_FD_75291 | JGI IMG/M metagenome (GOLD analysis project Ga0075428, IMG submission 75291) | Populus rhizosphere microbial communities from Tennessee, USA - Rhizosphere MetaG P. deltoides SRZDD2 | ecosystem: Host-associated > Plants > Roots > Rhizosphere > Soil | place: USA...
TTCGACCTCGCCTGGCGCGACCACTTGCGGAATGGCCAAGGTGTGGACCTGCCACCGTGCGTCGGCTGTGTCGATGTAGCAAACCGCCGAGTTCGTCGTGCCGAGGTCGATACCCACGACAAAACGACTCGCTTCCTGCGCCATGGCTTACTTCTCCTGCCGTTCTGGCACCTCCTCAGCATCCTCACGGACGCTGAACTCCAGCTTCCAGCGTTGGTCCGACGTCGTATTGACACACCACAGCTCGAAGACGCCCAACTCCGTAATGTGCGATTCGAACTGCACTGGCACATAGTCTTCTTCGGCTGCCTGGTCCGCTGGTAGGGTCGTCGCCAATGGATCGGTCTCGCTCAGTTCCTCGTCACTCCAATGCTCGAGCACATCGCCAGGTCGGTCGTCTTTGCGTATAGCAGAGCTGAAAAACCGGAAGAGACAGGGTTCACCAACGACCAACCCAATGGCTGCCGAGGGCACCCTGATTTCGGTACCTTCCTCCATGCCGAAGGGCACCACACACAGCGCTTTCAGTGGCCGGGGCGCACCTGGAATGGCCAGGCCGGCCGTTTCGATGCCCACGTAGTACGAACGCGCCGTCCCCCCACGAATGCGAATACCCCTGCCGGCCTTGGCAAAGCCGTAGTACGCGGCCCCACGCGCCACGGCGTAATCCAGATCGGCTGTACCGGCGAGCACCTGTGGCTGGGCTTTCTTGCCGTGCCATTGCACCAGGATATCCATGAGGCGATCGCGAAAGAGGGTGGCCTTGAATACGCCGCCGTTGAAGAGCACGCGCGTCACCCGTGCTGGTTGATCGTCCGCACCATGCAGGCTGAGGAAATGGGCCAGGTGCCGGGTCACGGCGACGTCCGACTCGTAGGGCAACCCGAGCTCGCGGAAGCCTGACGCCCGACGCCGTTCCGGTCGGTCGTGCGCTTTGCACACTGGGAAGAAGCCGTCGAGCAACAGCGTTTGCACCGCCTCACGCTGCAAATCGACGCTCACCGTGCCGCCCACGAGCCTGCGACCGCGGCCAAGCACCGTGACGGGGTATGTCTTGGGACCTTCCAGGGCCAGCAGGGCTTCCTTGGCGGCACGACAGGCATGCCACAACGACACTGACTGCCAGGCGTCCAGCCGCAGGCCCTTGTCTGCAAAGGCGGTGCTGGCAAAGTGGGCCAGCGCCACATCCATGTTGTCCCCACCGATCAGGGTGTGCGTACCAACGGCAAGCCTCTGGAGTTCTAAGGCACCATCCATGTCGTCCACACCGATGAGGGTGAAATCGGTCGTACCACCACCCACATCACAGACTAGCAGCGTGTCACCCACGCTGAGGTGTCGGCGCCATTGTTCGCCACGGTCGGCCAGCCAGGCGTAGAGGGCAGCTTGCGGTTCTTCCAGCAGGATCAGATCTGCTGGAAGCCCCGCAGCGAGAGCCGCTTCGCGTGTCAACTCACGTGCACTGGCATCAAATGAAGCAGGTATGGTCAGCACGACACGCTGCTCAGCGATTGGGGCAGCAGGAAACTCATGGTGCCAGGCGGCGACGAGGTGCGCCAAATAGCGACGGGACGCCTCCACGGGGGACACCTTGGGCACCTCACTGGGGGCCCCCCAGGGCAGTATGGGCTGATGCCGGTCCACTCGGCTATAGCACAGCCACGACTTCGCTGCAGCGACGGTGTGCATGGGCATGGCCGCCGCCTGCTGGCGCGCCAACTCGCCGACGGCATCTTGTCCACCCTGCTGCCATGGGAGATCATAGTTGCCCGTAGCTGCCTCGTGTTCGCTACTGAGATACAGGAAAGAAGGCAACTGGAACCGCGCCTCAACCGTCGCCTGCGAGACCAGTTGCGGTACCGCCAGCACCTGCGGCTGGGCGGCATCTTGATCGAGCCGTGTGTAGGCGATGACGCTATTCGTGGTTCCTAAATCAATACCAATTGCGTATGTGGCCATACGTGGATCTTTCCGAGCGAGCGTCAACGACAGTGACATGTACTTGGATTTGCCATATCAGTGGCGTAGAACGGTTACTGCACCTCGACTTCAGCAGGGGCAATGACACGCGCCGATTCCTCCTGGCCGCTCCAGGCCGGCAGCTCGCACTGCATGGCCTGCCAGCCGTGATGCACTAAGGTGCCCTGTAATGGGAGCTGACCAGTCACATTCCCCGTCAGCGTGACCTGCGTGGGGTCATACCCCGCCACAATCTCCACGTGTGCACCTTCCTCCTGGTAGCGGAGCGGACGCAGTGTAAACATGCGCTCGAGCGCTGCGGCGCAGGCGCGATGCACATCGCGAGCGGCAGCACCGATGTGGGCATCATCGTAGCCTGCAAGGTCTTCCATCAAGAAGTCGATCAATCTCGCTTCACGCTGGAGGGTAGCCAATAGCGTGAGCGCGTCACTGCGCGTGGGCGCCTGTGCTACCATGTCGGCGCGCAGCCGATCGGCCAGTGGTACGTCTGTTGTCGTGGAGAGGGCCAAGGTTTGCCCCTGCAAGAGCCGGTCCAATTGCTCGGCGAACGTTCGATCACGCAAGGCGCGAAAGAAAGCCTTCAACGCGAGTCCGAGTCTCATCTTTGCTCCTTCCTGGCGCAGTCCACCTGGTCGATGGCGTGCCTGGTATTATAACGCAAGTTGCTCCATTTATTACAGTTTATAATGGAATCAAAGCATGATAAAAAGCGGTTTTGTCGCAAATTGTTGTCGTGAGGTACAGGGCAGACTCCGCAGAGAGTAAGCAAACGAGGAGGACAGCGCTATGACAACGCACACGCATACGAATGTTGCCCGATCGGACGTGGTGGGGAGCCTCCTACGGCCGGATTATCTCCGAGCAGTGCGACAGGGAGTGCGTGAGGGACGAGGCAGCGCCGCGGAGCTACGCGCCGCCGAGGACCGCGCCGTACTTGAGGCCATTGCCCTGCAGGAGGCAGCCGGTCTGGATGTCATCAGTGACGGCGAGCTGCGGCGTCAGTCGTGGGTCGTCACCATTCCCCTGCGCGAGGAGGGAGCCGCCCACGCACCGCTCGCGGGCTATGAGTTTCTCTCGGCCGAGCCTGAGTGGTGGTCGCTTTGGAAGGAACCTGACGGCCGGCGTGCCCAGGTATGGACCGCTACCACCCGGCCATTCATCACGCAGCCGCTCCAAGTCGTGCGGGACATTATCGCGGAGGAGTATGCGTTTCTGAAAACCAACGCCCATAGCCGCACTAAGTTCACGATTCCCGCGCCGAGCTGGCACCGCATCTTCTGGCATCCGGACTATTCTCGTGCCGCCTACCCTACGCCCGAGGCCTTTCTGCACGCTGTCGCTGACTACCTGCGCACGGAGGTAGTCGCAAAAATCATGGCGCTGGGCGGTGACTACATCCAGATGGACGCCCCCAACTACGCCCAGTGGCATGTGGATCCGGGGAACCGCGACGCCTTCGAGGCGTGGGGGCACAACATGGCCGCGGAATTGCTTGCCGACGCGGAAATCGATAATACAGTGTTCGAGGGCATCACCGGCATCACGCGCGCCATCCATATCTGCCGCGGCAACGCCCCCGGTGGCCGGTGGCTGGCCATGGGTGGGTATGAACGCATCGCCAGTGAGGTCTTTCCCCGCCTCTCAAACTATGACCGGCTCCTGCTGGAGTACGATACGCCACGCGCTGGCGATTTTGGCCCGCTGCACTACGTCCTGCCACAGCACACGGTGGTGCTCGGGCTGTTGACCACGAAACAGGGCGCGCTGGAAGATGCGGGGGCGGTGGAGGCGCGTATTCGCGAGGCATCGCAGTACATTCCTCTGGAGCGGCTGGCTGTGAGCCCGCAGTGCGGCTTTGCTTCGGGAGAGGCCGGGAACCCGCTCACACCTGAGCAACAGACAGCCAAGCTGCACCTTGTCGCACAGGTCGCCCGGCGAGTCTGGTCGACATGACACCCCGGTGCTGTCACCGTTTGCACCTGAGGCCGGAGAACTGCTACCCTATGGCGCCTGCCCCCCAAGTCGAGGCGTGGCAGTGATACACAGCCCATCATGCGCCTGCTTGATGCAGGCGGGCGCCTGTTTGATACAGGCGGGCGCATGCATGTGTGAGAGAGGAGAAGCAGCGATGTCGGAAGCCTATCGCGCGGACCATGTTGGGAGTTTCCTGCGTCCAGCCGAAGTGAAAGAGGCCCGAGCCGCCTTCCGAGAGGGACGCCTGCCCCTTGAACAGCTGCACCGCATTGAAGATCGTGCCATCCTGGCCGCTTTAGAGCGTCAGCGCAGCATTGGCGTCGATGTCTTCACAGACGGGGAGTTTCGCCGCTCGGGCTTTCAGAATGACCTGGTGGAGGCCGTGGAGGGCTTCGTGGCGACTGACCGCCCTGCAGTGGTACGGATCTGGCAGGGGCCCGGCGGGGAGCCGCAGGAGCAGGGGACGCGGCAAGTGGTAGGAGGCACGCTGCGGCCAGTGCGGCGCCTCACCGAGCAGCAGACGCGCTTCTTACAGGCGCACGCTCCTGGTCCGGTCAAGATGACGGTGCCTAGCCCTAACCAGTTCCCGGCCATCAGCTTTCAGCCTGGTGTCACCGAGCTGTTTTATCCGACCCGTTCAGCCCTGCTCTGGGCCCTCGTCTCCATCATCAAACAAGAGATTACTGCCCTGATAGAGGATGGTGTAGCGTACATCCAAATTGACGAACCGCGCTACAGCTACTACGTGGATGCCAAGTGGCGCCAGCACCTGCGTGACCTGGGAGAAGAGCCCGACACGATGTTCGCCGAGGCCATCGCCGCTGATAACGCTTGTCTAGCGGGCGTGCAGCGCCAGGGCCTGACTGTGGCCATGCACATATGCCGCGGCAATAATGAAAGCAAATGGTACGCCGAAGGCGGCTATGAACCTATTGCCGAAAAGCTGTTCAGCACACTGCATGTGGACAGGTACCTGCTCGAGTACGACACCGAACGGGCGGGGACCTTTGAACCCCTGCGGTTCATGCCGCGGGATAAGATGGTGGTCCTCGGCCTGGTGAGCAGCAAGGTGCCCAAATTAGAGTCCCCGGATGACCTGCGCCGCCGCATCGACGAAGCAGCCCGCTACGTGCCGATCGAGAACCTGGCCCTGAGCCCGCAGTGCGGCTTTGCATCAACTGCCGCCGGCAACCTGCTGACGGAGGACGAACAATGGCGTAAGCTCGAGCTGGTGGTAGAGACAGCCCGCAAGGTCTGGGGCTCGTGAGCCAGGTGAAGCTATAGATAGGACAACATAAGGAGGAACCCGTAGCTCCCTCTCCCGTGGGAGAGGGGACACTGGAGCATGGCCGAAAAGGTCGCTTGAGAGTGCTCTAGCGTGGCTGACGTGTCACCACGAAGGATTCGTCCGTAAACCATAAGGCCTGATGCTTCTGCAGGACTTCTCGCGTCGCACGGAGATAATCACCGCGCCCCATCACATCGTGGACACGGTCATCCTCGATCTGGGCCACGTATATGGCGGCATTCCAGGCGGCCAGCAGGGTGGATGTCCCGATATTGCTACCGATTTCCATGGGCTGCATATGCATCGAGTAGCTGAACTCTGACCGCTGGTCGGAGTAAGGGTGATAGCGCAAATCTGGCTGGCTGGACCGCAACTGCGCCCGCAGTTCCCGCAGCAGCATCTGGCGCGAGGTTTGGAATGGATTTTCGTCCGGCCAGATGTTGCGGATAATCTCCATGCCGGGGTCCTTCCCGGTAGACTGGATCGTCAGCATCCGCCCGCATGGCGCCAGGCTACTGGCCAGCGGGGCTAAGACATTGCGCACTTTGACCTCGGCCGGCAGGCGGGCGCGAAACGGTTGCGAAGCAATCACCAGGTCGTAGAGATGGTCGCGTTGCCCGCGTTGCGGAATGATCGGTCCTAAGATGAATTGATAATCAGCGCGATACAGGATGAGCACCGAGGGTGTGACGTACACGGGATTGCCCGTCCGCCTGCTGGTGGTAGTCTGCCAGCCCTCCCGCAGGTAGGCGTGCAGATTCTTAATCTGTCCATCGAATTCATAGGCCGAAGTGCCCTGCAAAGGCGCTTCCCACCAGTTGAGCTTGGCCTGCATCGCCGTGGAGTTGGGATACAACCATGGGGCCTCAGCATAGAAGAGATTGGTGATCACGAGCACTGTTTGGGGGTGTTCGTAGAACCGGTCGGCCATTTTCTCCAGGCTGATACGCACATCTTCCTGGCTGATTTCCTTGCCAACGATCAGGAAAGGAATGGTGGGAAAGTGGTGATGTAACTGGCGCATGACCTGGCTGAGGACGGTAGCATCGCCCATGCCAGCGTCGAACACCCGCATAGCGGGTGGCACCGGCTGCAGGTATTTGAGCTCCATTCCAACCCGCTCAGCAATGACCCACTTCTCACTGCAGGTAGTGACAAAGAGGAGGTACTTCTCGCGGTTGTCGAAAAACCGGAAAGGCCGTGTTGCCGAATCACTGTCCATAGTATTGTACCTTTATATGCATGCGGCGTATGTGTATGGTTATAACGCAACCAGTACACAAAAGCAACACTGTCACACCTTGAGGGATGATACATGCCGATACGGCCATTTGCTGAGGTCTTACAATCAGGCAAATTTATAGTCACGACGGAGCTGAACCCACCAAAAGGGACAACTCTTGCCCCCCTGCTGGCCCACGCCGAGCAGCTCAGAGACGTGGTGGATGCGTTCAACCTCACCGACTCACATAGCTCACGCATGAGCATGGCGCCGCTTGCCGTAGCGCGTCTCCTGGTGGAGAGAGGCCTCGAACCCATGCTGCAGGTCACCTGTCGCGATCGCAACCGGCTCGCCTTGCAGTCTGACTTGCTGGCGGCCTCAGTGCTGGGGGTGCGCAATCTGGTATGCATGACTGGCGACCCGCCAGGAGCCGGGGATCATCCGGACGCCAAGCCGGTCTTCGACCTGGACGTACTCGGGCTGCTACAAGCGGTGGCCACTTTGCAGTCTGGCACAGACCTGGGCGGGCAGCCACTCCAGGGCACGCCAACCTTTTGTGTCGGGGCGGTGGTCAATCCTGGTGCCCCTGATCGGCAGACCGAACTCCAGCGTATGGAGGACAAAGTGGCCCGCGGGGCGCAGTTTTTCCAGACGCAGGCCGTCTATGACCCGGAGGCTTTCGCGCAGTTTATGCACGAGATGCGTCACCATCAGGTTGCCGTGCTAGCCAGTCTCATCGTGCTGCGCTCCGGTGGCATGGCCCGTAGGCTGCAAGCATCGCTCCCTGGCCTGTCGATTCCAGCCACTGTGATCGAGGAGTTAGACAAGGCCGCAAACCCGGCGCAAACGGGGATCGCCCTGGCTGGCCGCATCATCCGCGATCTCAAAGGGCTGTGTCAAGGCGTCCATCTCATCACTATCGGTCAGGAGCGCCATATCCCGCGGATCCTACAGGATGCGGGACTCGGAGACAGGCGCGGAGTTCTATGAAGCGTGAGGAGATGTTCTTTGGAGAGAAGGTGATGCAACGCCAGCAAGCACACTTCCAGCATCGTGGTCTGTGGATACTTCTCATCTTGGGCCTAGGGGCGAGTCTGGGGCTAGGACTGTTGTGGCTGCGCTCCCATGAACGGGCGCCGGCTCAGGCCCCCAGCGCTGGGCAAGCGCTGCCTCGTGTGCCAGCCAGTGCGTCCGTGGCTGTTGCTACGCCCACCATCCGGTTTACGGATGTGACCGCTACAGCCGGGATAGCGTTCACCCATGTTGCCGGCGCTACAGGTGATAAGTGGTACCCGGAAACCATCGGCGCAGGTGTTGCCTTCCTGGATTATGATGGCGATGGCTGGCCGGACATCGTGCTGATCAATGGCACCTACTGGCCGCAGCATCGTGACACGGCTGTCGGACAGGCTGAGCCCACCTTGCGCCTGTATCGTAATAGAGGCGACGGCAGCTTTGAGGACGTCACGCAGCGCGCTGGTCTCGCCATCCCCCTCTACGGTATGGGCATCGCGGCTGCCGATTACGACAACGATGGCGATACGGACCTGGTCGTCACCGGGTACCTGCGGAACTATTTCTTCATCAATAATGGCGATGGCACCTTCACCGAAGCTGCACAGCGCGTTGGCCTCCGCGAGGGGAAATGGGGTTCAGGAGCTGCTTTCTTCGATTACGACCGAGATGGCCGGCTCGATCTCGTCATCAGCAACTACGTCGAGTGGACGCCAGAGCTGGAGCGGGGGCTGGACTGTACCTACGGCACGCCGGCCAAGGACTACTGCCCGGTGCGCTATTTCAAAGGACAGGGGCTGACGCTCTACCACAATCGGGGCGACGGCACCTTCGAGGACGTCACGCAGCGCGCTGGGGTGGCCTCGGAGGGCACGCGCGCCTTTGCTCCCTATATTCTGGACTTCAACGAGGATGGCTGGCCTGATATCCTGGTCACCAGCGACGGGACCCCCAGTCTGCTCTATCGCAATCGGGGCAATGGCACGTTCGAAGAAGTCGGCCTGCAGGCGGGCCTGGTACTCGACACTGACGGGGCTGCCTATGCCGGTATGGGCGTTGACGCCGCCTATCCCACCAATGACGGGCAGCTCTGCATTGCCATCGGCAACTTTGTTGGCGAACCCACCACACTGCACTGCCGGGTACGGCAGGGGGACGCCTACCATCCGGAGCTCTATGCGGAAGTATCGGCCTGGGCTGGTATTGGCCGACCGACGCTACGATATGTGACGTTCGGGCTGTTTTTCTTTGATGCAGACTTGGATGGCTTTGAGGATCTGTTCATGGTGAACGGCCATGTAGTCGACGAAACGCGTTTGCGCCACGTTCCCCGTGCCCAACCCCCGCAGCTCTTCCGCAATCTCGGCACTGGCAAGTTTGTGGAACTTGTGCCGCCAGCCGGGAGCGGTCTGGATCAGCTCCTGGTAGGCCGCGGTGCTGCCTATGCCGATTACGATGGCGATGGCGATCTGGATATCCTGGTGAGCCAGAACCAGGGGCCGGCACTCTTGCTGCGCAACGATACGCCGCGTCAGGCGCATTACCTGCGGGTACACCTGCGGGGCACCAGGAGTAACCGTGACGGCATTGGTGCCGAAGTGCGCGTGCATAGAGGCGATCAGGTGCTCAGGCAAATGGTGCGCACTGGCAGGAGTTACTACTCGCAGAACGAGCTATGCTTGACCTTCGGTTTAGGGCAGGACAGGCGTGTGGCCCGCGTGGAGATTGTCTGGCCCTCCGGCAGCGTCGATGTCTACCAGGACGTGCCTGGGGATACGACCCTGCACGCGGTCGAAGGCAGCCATCCAGAACAGGTGCCCGGCGCTGCCCCGCCGCTTGCCGCCGCACCAGCCCCGGTAGCGGAGCTGCTGCCGGCAGCACTGCCAGAAGCGGCCACTAGTAAAACGTATCTGGCCCACGCGCACACTGGCATTGTGGCCTATGGCGCTGAGCGCTATACGGAAGCTGTGCAGGCCTTTGAGGCGGCTCAGTTGCTGCAGCCCTCTGAGCCATTGCCCTACCGCTACCTGGCCGATCTGTACTGGCGCCAGGAAAGGCCAGACCAGGCAGCGCACATAGCGCGAGCCCTGGCTGAGGTCATGCCCGATGCGTACTTCCTCGAGCGACTGGGCTCCGGCTATGAAGAGTCCGGGCTCCTGGGGCTGGCGATGCTGCTCTACCGCGAGGCGGCCCGTGTCGATCCGCAATTCCCCAGCGCGCGCTACAATCTGGGGCGTCTCTTGCTGAAGCAGGGGCAGGTGGAGCAGGGCATGGCCGAGGTGCAGGAGGCCCTGCGCCTCTACCCCGAGTTCGCCGAAGCCCACGAGGTGCTCGGCCTGGCTTATACCGAGCAGGGACGGCTGCATGAGGCCGTTGCCCATCTGCAGCAGGCACTGGTATTCCAACCGGAGCTGGCCACGGCGCGCAACCACCTGGGGAGGCTCTATCGAGCGCAGGGACGGTTGGATGAAGCGATCCAGACCTTTCGCGACCTCGTGACACGCCATCCCGATGTTGCTGAGGCGCGCCACAACCTGGCCGTGGCCTACGCGCACAAGGGACTCCAGCAACTCGCCATTGAGCAGTTCACCGAGGCGGTGCGTCTGCGACCTGACTTGCACGCCGCGCGCCTCGACCTGGCCACGCTCTTGCTGGAGATGCAACGCCCGCACGCGGCCCGCGAGACCTTACAACCCCTCCTCGATGCCATTTCTCAGGGCGCCGAGGACAGCGGTCGCATTGCCCCGGCGGAGGTGCATTATCGCCTGAGCATAGCTTACCTGCAGACGCGCCAATTCGCCCAGGCCTGGCTGCACGCTCGTCAGGCCGAGGCGCTGGGAGCCCCTGTGACTGATCTCATCGCTACCTTGCGTCGGGTAGCGGCAGAGCCTAAGTGATGGGGGGATAGGCAATGCAGGTAGTGTTTCAGATGTGCCCTTTGGCAGTGAAAGAGCACATCGTCGCCAGGACGCGGTCCGGGGGCAGCGCACAGTGCGGCTGGAGCCGTTGGGCCTCACGCGATACGCCCCAGACTGGTGGGGCGCCTCCAGGCGGCCGCGTTAGGTGGATGCCACAGCAGCCGGGCACAGGCCACACGCAGCAGAGCGAGCGGCCACAGCGGAGGACGCCGCCGTAGACGCGGCGGATGTCGTCGCTACACGGTATTCCGGATTCATCCAGGCTCCTTTACCTGATGCACCTGGCCCATCTGCGGTGCTGTGAGCGTCTGGACGTGCCCCGACGGCCAACGAATCACTGCCTTCTCGATATGCGGGTGTTTCCCCAGACCGAAATGCAAGCGGCGCTGATTCTGCGCTGCGAATCCGCTGCCACCCGAGACCTCTTGCACTTGCTCTTGCCCATTCCAGAACAGCCGCACCTGGGCGCCAATGGCACTGCGGTTGCTGACGCTACCTTCCAGGGCAAACGCGATCCACTGGTTGTCCGGTGTGACGGTGTTCTTGTACAGTAGCAACGGCCCTTTTTGATTGACCACCACCACATCTAGCACACCACGATTCCACAAATCGGCAAGCGCTACGGCACGGCCGTCGTATGTGTCAGTGACCCCAACCGCCTGCGCTATGTCAAAGAATTGCCCGGCACCATCGTTGAGCCACACGCGTTTCTGCTGATACCCCGACAGACTGCGACCTTGCATCGGTGGCCAGTTCTGCGCATCGGCAATGATGGTGGTGTTGCCGCCCGCCACTTTCGAGAAATCGTACCAGTAGCTGCGATTGCGATCCGCTGAGATATAGCCGTTCGTCAGATAGAGGTCGAGGTACCCGTCGTTGTTCAAGTCACCAAATTGCGCACCGAAACTCCAGCCGCCGAGTTCTACCCCCATGGCGCGTGCGAGATTGTCATACTTGAGATGCTCTCCCGCCGTCCCGGCTTGCGGCACCCAGAGGTTGTTCCCTTGCAGGAGGATGCCGGCTTCGGAGATGTTCGTGACATAGATGGCAAACTGACTCTGGTTGAGAATATCACCGACTGCCGCATTCATCCCACTCTTGGGCGCAAAACCCACGCCCGTTTGTTTGCCGACTTCGCGGAAACGTACGCCACCCTCGTTGAAATACAGCTCCGAGACGCCGTAATCGTTGGCAATGAACAGGTCTGGATAGCCGCTCCCGCGTAGATCAGCCGCAGTCACGGCCAGGGCCCAACGGCGGCTCTGGATACCCAGGTTCTCGGTCACATCTTCAAAGGTGCCGTCACCACGGTTGCGCAGCAGGTACTTGCGTCCACCGTTGTACGCATACTCGAAGCTTTCCGGCATCATCCTGGTGGTGGTGAGTTGCCACAGGTTCACGTGCTCCGCATAATAGCCACCAATGAACAGATCGAGCCACCCATCGCGATCATAATCCAGCCATATAGCCGTGTTGGCATTGATCCATCTCGGCAGCCCGGTGTCCTCGGTGACACGCACAAACCGACGTCCCTGCTCGTTGCGGAACAGTTCGGGGCGACCCCACTTATACAGCAAGAGTTCTTCGTATCCGTCGTTATCGTAATCACCCCAGACCGCGCCCATGGACACGCCTGTGCCCCCTTGATTCACATCCGCCACACCCATTGCTACCGCCACGTCCTGGAAAGTCCCATCACCTCGATTGCGGTAGAGGCGGTTGTGACTGCCCTCGCCACTGTTGGTGACGTAGATGTCCAGCCAGCCGTCACGATCAACATCGACAATGGAAACGGCTGCTCCCATCGCCGCGACCTGCGGCATGATGTGCGCGAGCCTGGCATCGAGGCTGGGAGCTTGATGCGTAAAATCAATGCCAACAGCCTTGGCGACCTCCTGGAAACAGAACCCATAGCGTGCCATTGCTATATCGCGATGGGGTGCTGCTCCGATTGACACATGGCGTTCGGATATATGCCTGATCACTACGGGCATAGCGATCAGCGCGGCAAAAAAAATGCCCAGTACCATGCCAAGAATGCGCTTGTGCCTGTTGTTGGTTACCACAATGTTGCTATCTCCAGCGTTGTCTTCTATTCCCTCTCCGGGAGAGGGAGCAAAGCCCGGTGGTAG
>Ga0075428_100006982_pt1 | contig 12526 bp, 14 predicted proteins | sample RhiMetdeltSRZDD2_FD_75291 | JGI IMG/M metagenome (GOLD analysis project Ga0075428, IMG submission 75291) | Populus rhizosphere microbial communities from Tennessee, USA - Rhizosphere MetaG P. deltoides SRZDD2 | ecosystem: Host-associated > Plants > Roots > Rhizosphere > Soil | place: USA...
CGAACAAATTGCCCAGCTTGAAACTTCTAAAGCCCAGACACACCTCCAAGAAACAACGGATGATGAAGAGGACGCAGAAGAAAATGCCAGGGAGCCCTCCACCCCCTCCCAGCCCAGTAACCCCCCGGCGGATAACCGTCCGGCCGAACGGGTAACATCGCCCCGCCCAGAACAAACTATCGACGAAGACCCCGTACTGTCAAGTCGTGAACCACCTTATAGTAACCCTCTAGCGCAGCCTACCGGAGCCTATTTGCCCCCAAAGGTGATAGAAACGACGGCCAGCCCAGATGATTTTCAGCCTGATCACCAACCCTATCTAGCACACCCCATTGTCCCGCCAAGGCCACCAATTTCGCCTGCGGCCAGTGGCGGTAATAATAATTTACCCCCACCACCCCCGCGGATTCCGGGTGGAACCTATGGTCCGCCATATGGCGGTGGTCCCCACAATCCTAATGTTCCCCCAACCTATTCATCGGCCTATAACACGGCGCCTAATACAGCCAATCTCGTGACCCAAAGAAAACTCGAATTTGAGCTAAGCAAGATGCGTAGGCAAAGAGCAGCGATGATGATCGTTGTGGCGGCACTGACTTGGTATTTTGCCCGTCGCCCGATTAAACCATTACGCGAGCAAGTAAAGCGTCTAGAAAAAGCAACAGAGCAACAAAACGAGCAAATCGCTCGTCTTACAACCGAGCAGCACATGGCCCAACAGCGCCTGGCCGAACAACAACGGCAAATCGAACAGTTCACTAAACCCGGGCTTAATACCTTTGAGCAACAAGCTGCAGTCGCTTTTAATATGCAGCATGGTCTTAAGCCGATTGGCGAGCAAGTAAAAGTTGTTGGACAGCCAGAACCAGGGGCTAGTGCGTCGCCTAACCAGCGGTATGAAATTGCCGGCTCGTATAGCACCGTCGTGAATGAGAAGAATCAGGTGGCCCCCAACGCTATTACATATGGCGAAGCTTACCAGCGGGACGTAGCTCGTGAACGTCAACCTAACCCCTTTGGCTCGCGCCGATTTTCTGGCGGTGGTGGGGGTTTTGGTGGCCCCATGGTTAGTGGTTCTAACAACCCTCTTTCCTCCAATTCGGTGCCCATTGGGCCGCCCGCCCCACAAGAAGATACGCTGGCAGACGTCCCTAAACCAAACCCGGTAGTTTCGGCAATCACAAGTCCTTGGCTATGGCTGTGTGCCGGTATTTTGCTAGTCGCCTTTTTTGCCGCAGCAACTATTTAGTTAGTAAATTCGTGGCGTAGCCATTCGTCTAGGCTGTTGCCGCCACCGGCACTAATGCAGAGTACTAAATCGCCATTGTCGGCATGTTGCCGGATAGAGTGCTTAAGCGTTGCGTCAAGCTGGGACGGCGTCGTGTGGGATTGTGCCTGGCTGTTTAGCAGTTGGGCTAGGTCGGTCGGTGACAGCAGCTTAAGGCTGGTGTCTTCGCGGGCGAGGTAGCTCGGCACAATGTACAGGTGTTTGACGTCGTCGAACAAATTGGTAAGTTCATCTTTTATAAAATGTTGGCGGGTGTTGTGTAAGCCTTCGTACACCACCACGACCTTGTTGCCGGCCAGTTCGTGCGCCATTTGCAATGCACCCCGAATTTTAGGTGGCGTATGCGCATAATCGCTGTAGATGTGCGGGACAATCTGCTCAAAACGCCGGCCAATACCGGGGAAGGTGTTGAGGTGGGGTAGGAGTGATTCAACGGGCTTATTGAGCAGGTGCGACATAGCCTGGGCCACCGTCCAAGCGTTTTGGCGGTTGACCAGACCAGGTAGCTGTAGCCCTTTGGCGATACCTGGATCGGTTTGGTTGATTTGTAGTAACCGTTCGTTTGGCTGTAGTTGTAGCCGTTCTAGGTCTGTATCCCAGATTACAGCGGTGTCGCTTTGGTCGAGAAATTGCCGAAAGGCGGCATAATAATCTTCGCGCGAGGGGAAGACATCGGGGTGGTCCCAATCAATACCAGTGATGATGCTCAGGCGGGGGTGAAACGACAAAAAGTTGCGGTCATATTCGTCGGTCTCGTAAATGAAATATTCGCCCGACGGGTTAAATTCGCCCATGTCGGCAAAGCTGGATTTGGCAGCTACTGAGTGACTCTCGGCAATCCCCAGTTGCTTGCATAGCCAAATGGTCATGGCTGTGGTAGTAGTTTTGCCGTGCGTGCCCGCGATGGCGATTAGCTTTTGGTGTTTTTGTTCGAGTAGAGCGTTTAAAAACTCATCGCGCTTAGTGGCCTTAATGCCATGCTCTTTACAAAAACGCAACTCCTCTGGTTCGGCCTGCTCTTTTACGATTGCCGAGCTGAATACCAGCCAATCAATTGGTTGTTTGGCATGCACTGCGGCAATTTGTTCGTAACTCTGGCCAGCATGGATATTGTTGATTCCGTGCTCCCGCAGGTATGTAAAATAGGAGCTGTCTTGTTTGTCCGAACCCGAAACTGTAAATCCGGCCTTGTGGGCAATAAGCGCCAACGGCCCAATACCGGTACCCCCAATGCCAGAAAAGTAGACATGCATACCACTATGCTACACTGGTAACAGCGTAATTAAAATAATAGACCGGCTATTTTTGGCGACTTGGCCGACGAAAATAGCCTCAACGGAAAGGGTGAATCCGGAGGCGAAGCCGGAGCTAAAGAAGGGAGACCCTTTCCGGGCTTCCCTTCTTTAAGGATTATATGGACAAAAAAGCGCTCCACTACTTCTGGCTCCGGATACGGCCTGTGCATACCTTTTATTTTTTTGTTGCGTTTTTGGTTGCCGCCAGCATTTGTGTTGTGGCGCTTAGGGGCAATTACCAAAAGATGGTGAATTTGCGCGAAGCCGTATATGCGGCCGACCAAGCCGGCGTCGATGTCGAAAGCGCACTCGCCAACCTAAGAGCGCATGTTAACGGCCACATGAACACCGACCTTACCGGCGGCACAGAAGGCATCTACCCGCCTATTCACCTAAAAGGGACATACGAACGGTTAGTGCAAGCCGAACAAGAACGTGTAAATACCGTAAACTCTAAGGTCTACAGCGACGCTCAAGCCCATTGCGAGGCGCTTTATCCAACAAGTTTTTCTGGTGGCCCCAGGGTGCCTTGCATCGAACAATACGTTAAAGAGCATGGCACCACCAAGCAAGAAATTCCTGTAGCTTTATACAAGTTCGACTTTGCCAGCCCTACGTGGTCGCCCGATCTGGCCGGCTGGATGTTGGTAACCAGTGCGCTTTTGCTAGGACTAGCAGTTATCCGTTTTTTGGCTGGTCGTTGGCTAAGCGGATTGTAGCCTACTGCGCACGATATTTTACCTAACAAAAAACCAACCCAGGCATCCCGGGTTGGTTTTGTAGAACTGACCTTTAGCTTTGTTTGTGTAAAGCGTCTTGTGAGGTTTGAGCGTTGCCCGCGCCACATTTTTGGCCCTCGGGGTTTTGTTCGACCCATTTGTCGATGGCTTGCGATACTTGGCCATCAGTCTTGAGGTTTTCCCAGAAGGTAACTTGGTCGCGGTTAATGACCATTTCGTCGACTGGCCCGTGTAATTCACAACCAAGTTTGACGAGCGACACACTCGTTTCTTTGTTGTCCTTAGGCTGTACTTGCTGGTTACCGACACTTAGGTAGTAAATGTTCTTAAGATCAACGAAATCTTTGTTAGCGGTTACGATATTACCAAAGTAAACCTGTCCATTTGTTAAAAAGACTGCCTGGAACTTGGACTTATCGATAATCTTAGATTGCTTGTCGCCCCCAACATACAATAGCGCCAACACGGCTATTACAAGTATGGTGACAGCAAACAGTAAGAATACCCAAATAACACGGAGCCATTTTGGGCTACCTCGCCATGAACCGTTCTTTTTAGAGCCTTCACTGGCACCACCGCCTGCGGTTCGTGAAGCGACTGGTTGTGAACTACGTGAAAAATCCATTCCTTCTCCCTGCCTTTGTCAATTACTATGAATTTAGTGTAATACATAAGCACAATTGGCCGCAAGCCCCGCAAAACAGTTTGGTTATGGCACCTCGGAAGCGCGAAATGTGCTATCTAAGCACATTTCGTGACCCGCACGTGCCATAACCAAACTGTTTTGCGGGGCTTATAAACATATCCGGGCTTGACAGGCCGAAATCCGACAGAGTATGGTAGGGGTACCATTACTAATGCATAACAGAGGGAGAATTGCAGCAATGGCATACAAGCACACTAACTCAAAGGGTGTTACCTACTACCTGAACTCAAAGAAGGTAACGCTTCGCGGCGGTAAAGAGCAGACTATTTATTACTTCTCGAAGGACGAGCGCCCAGAGGGTTGCGACCTTCCAGCAGGTTTTGTAGTCAACGAAAACCCACGCAACGGGTTCTTGACTGTAAAACGCGGTTAAGTTTGACCGATTCGAGGACCACCCCGGACAACCCGGGGTGGTTTCTTTTTGGGCGTGTAATCTGTTACTGTAATACCGTGAAGCATAAAAATATCCTCGTTGTTACGAACCTACAAAAAAGCTACAACAAACGAAAAGTCGTCAAAGACATTAGCTTTACGGTGGCAGAGGGCGAGATTTTCGGTATTTTAGGCCCTAACGGCGCCGGCAAAACTACAACACTAGAAATGATTGAAGCGCTCAGACCCATCGATGGCGGCAAAGTTACGTTGGGTGGCATCAATGTTGCCGAAGAGCCCCAAAAAGTTAAAGAGATTATTGGTATCCAGCTGCAAAGTTCCAGCTTTTACGACCGTCTTACCCTAGTGGAACTGCTCAATTTGTTTGCTAGCTTTTATGGCGCAAAAGTAAACGCACTGGAGTTGCTTAGTGAAGTCGAGCTAACCGAAAAAGCCAAAAGTACAGTCGATAAACTGTCAGGTGGGCAAAAGCAACGCTTCAGCATTGCCACTGCGTTGGTTAATAAACCGCGCGTATTGTTTTTGGACGAACCTACTACCGGCCTGGACCCGCAAGCGCGCCGCCACCTATGGGAACTAATTCAGACTGTCCAAAAAAAAGGTATTACTGTCATGCTAACCACGCATTACATGGAAGAAGCCGAGCTATTATGTGACCGGGTAGCCATTATGGATAAAGGCGAGATGATCACACTTGATTCACCAAAAAATCTTATTAAAAATTTGTTAAAAAAAGGTTTTACAAAAGAACAGCATGTCGAGCAGGCTAATCTAGAAGATGTGTTTATCGACCTAACCGGCAAAGGGTTAAGGGAGTAGCATGAAGCGGTACTTTAGAACAATCTGGACGCTCTGTAAAATGTTAACCTTGCGCTGGTCACGCGACCCCGTGGCCTTGTTTTTTATCTTTTTATTTCCGCTCATTTTTCTGCTGGTTTTTGGCGCTATGTCGCGCAACGACAGCGTTAATTTTAACGTGGCTGTTATTAACCATTCAGATACTGCGTTCGCCACCACGTTTGAGGGGCAGCTCAAAGAACTCAAGGCATTCAAGGTTAAAGATGTTAAGAGTTTCGATGACGCTAAAGAGAAAATGGGAAGGGGTGAGCTAGATAGCATTCTGGAACTGCCGGCAGGCTTTGGTCGGCCAGACGATAAAAACGTGCCCGCCGGCAATGTAGTCGTCTATTTTGAAGAATCCAACCCAACCACCGGCCAAACGGTGGCTAGTGTATTGCAACAAGTGTTAGATGAAGCCAACCAGACTTTGACGGCCAGCACCGACCCCTTGGCGGTCGAGCAAAAAGCCACCAAAACAACCAACTTGACGCGCTTTGACTATACTCTCGCCGGTATCGTGGGTTTTTCTATCCTTAGCCTGGCAATCTTTGGCATGGCAAATGGGTTCCCGGCCGACAAAAAAACTGGGGCGCTGCGCCGGTTACGGGCCACACCGTTGCGTGCCTCGCAGCTCATCTTGGCAACCGCGTTAGAATATCTGTTCGTCGGCTTACTATCGGTGGCCAGTATGTTTTTGGTGGCGAGCTTGTTGTTCGACTTTAGTATGCGCGGCAGCTACCTCACCCTGGCGGTATTTGTGCTAATTGGTATATTTTGTTTATTTGGTTTTGGGCTTTCAATTGGGGGCTGGGCAAAAAATGAAAATCAGTCAGCACCGTTGTCTAACCTGGTGGCGTTCCCTATGATGTTTTTGTCCGGTGTCTTTTTTCCGACGTTTTTGATGCCCCAGTGGCTGCAAAACCTTTCACAGTTTTTGCCGCTAACCCCCATTATCGACGGCATCCGGCTTATTACTACAGAGAACGCCAGCTTACTCGACCTTGGCCCCGAACTGGGCATCATCGCCGCTTGGACCGTGTTAATCTATGTCCTTGCTATCAGGGTCTTTCGTTGGGAGTAAGCTATACATGAGGCGTGGGTTGCTTTATGGCTATAGACATTTTATAATTTAGGCTTTATGGCAGAAAGCAGCGCATCCACTTTCCGCAAGCGGATGCTTGCAATAGAACAAAATATGAAATTACGCACGCCGCTTTCGTTAAGTATGGCGTCTTTTATGTTGGGTGTAAGTGAGCTTGTTAAGGATGTGCGCCTCGCCAAAGTTACAAACCGTTTTTGGACGCCAGGTAATCCGCCAGACCCAGACAAAATGCACCGCTTTACTTGTATCGACACCAGGCCATTGCAGTTTCCGGAGGAATGGTGGACCGGCGAACCAATAGTACCTGACCGTTTGTATGCATTTATTGACCCAGAAGAAAGCAGCTATCATTTTTGTCAAAATATAGATCGCGCAGATGATGAAGAGGGTTCCGGCGTGTTTAGAGATGAAGACGGTTTCAAGGAGCTTACAATCGTCATGAGCAATTTGCGTAGTACTGTTGATGCTCGTTGGGAGGCGACTATTATCGACCATGGACATAACCAAATAGTTAACCTTGGCGTTTTAGCCGCCTCTAACACTATAAGCGCCGATAATGTTGATGATTTTGGTCTTATTGCAAGTATTGTGCAAACTTCTCTGTTAGGGATGGGAACAAAGGGGGCTACTTTTGTACGCCAAGATGACTAAACCATTCTTTGTGTTGGCTCCAATGGACGATGTGACTGACACCGTGTTTCGGCAAATAGTGGCCGATTGCGCGCGACCAGATCTGTTTTTTACAGAATTCGTAAACGTTGATGGCTTGCAAAGCCCGGGCCGGGCAAAGTTGCTCAAAAAGTTACAATTTACACCCAAAGAAAAGCCAATTGTTGCCCAGATTTGGGGCAAAAACCCTGACAATTATTTTAAAACCGCCCAAGAACTAGTGGCTATGGGGTTTACTGGCATCGACATCAACATGGGTTGTCCGGTAAAAGCGGTCGTCAACAACGGCTGCTGTAGTGCGCTCATTAACAACCGCGAACTGGCGGTAGAAATAATCAAGGCAACGCAGGCAGGAGCCGGTGGCAAAGTGCCGGTCAGCGTAAAAACACGTGTCGGGTTTAATGCAGTTGACCGAACGTGGCCGGAGCTTCTGCTACGACAAAACCTTAGAATGGTAACGATTCATGGCCGTACGACAAAGCAACAGAGTGCCGTGCCAGCCGATTGGGACCTAATTGGTGCTATTCGCGAGCTGCGCGACCAAATTGCCCTAAACACCTTAATAGTCGGCAACGGCGATGTCGCAAACCGGGCGCACGGCCTAGAGCTCGCTACAAAGTACCGGCTCGATGGCATTATGATTGGCCGCGGTATTTTCCACGACCCCTTTGTATTTGCTAAAGAAAGTCTATGGCCAGACTACACCAGACAACAACGCATCGGCCTATTTACTAAACACGTTAAGCTTTTTGCGGACACTTGGAAGTATCGCGAACGCAATATCGCCACTCTTAACAGATTTTGCAAAGTCTACATCACTGGCTTTGACGGTGCCAAAGAACTGCGCGAACAACTGATGACGGCGCAATCCGAAACAGAGCTGCTGGACATGCTAAAGATTGCATAATTCATTATTGCGATTTCTGCATAACTATTGTTTACTTTAAGAATGTACACAGAAGCTTTGCATGGCTGGGAAGGACTCTGGGGCGTTACCCCGGTTGAATTTTATAGGTTACATTGGGATCCGGAAGGTGTTGTGGCAAGATTTAGCGCCATTCGTGGAGGGCTTATTTTGTTGGGGACAGAGCAATACAACTACAAAATGGGTACCTTACTATCATCTGAAATTATTTTTGCCCCATCGCCAGAGGGCGAAATTGTCAAACCAGAGCCTACTTTTAATAAGGCGGAACTATCGGCCGCTATTGGCTTAGTTTGTTTGCCTAAAGGCAGCAGGCCGAGTTTACGTGCCTATGATTTGCTCGGCGGCCAATCTGTTATCACAGAAAGAATGTCAAAAATCATAGTTGGTGATGGCAGATATGTTAGCAATCCAAAGTAGATATCTTTATAATAGCTTGGATGATAAAAGCTGAGCATCTTATTAAACGATACCGCAAAAAAGTAGCGGTCGACGACATCTCGTTTTCGGTTGAAACCGGTAAAGTAACTGGCTTTTTGGGACCTAACGGCGCTGGAAAATCGACAACAATGCGGCTAATGCTTGGCCTGGATAACGGACAAGGCCAAACAACCTTTGACGGCAAACAACTACATGAATATGTCCGGCCGTCGACCGTTGTCGGCATTTTATTGGAGGCCAAAGCTTTCCACCCAACCCGGACGGCGCGCAACCATTTGCAAGTATTGGCCGAGGCAGGGAATATCCCCCTAGCGCGTATCGATGAAGTACTCGATATTGTTGGCCTTGCCGATGTCGCCAAAAAGAAACCCGGCAAATTTAGTTTAGGTATGAGCCAACGCCTGGGTATTGCCGCCGCCATTTTAGGTAAACCGAAGTACTTACTACTTGACGAGCCGGCGAACGGCCTCGACCCCGAAGGTATCGCCTGGTTGCGCCAGTTTATCAAGGACTATGCCGATGCCGGTAACGCAGTGTTTATATCGAGCCACCTGTTAAGCGAAATGTCGCAAATGGCCGACAATATTATTGTTATCGGCCGCGGTGAGCTTATTGCTAGCACTACCATGGACCAGCTTATCGCTGGCAGCTCGCACTCTAGCGTGTTTGTGCGGGTTGCAGACCTGGCTAAACTAGAGAAAGTTTTGACAAGTAAAAAGGTAGCTTTTACTAAACAAGATGGTGGCTTAGGCGTGAATGGCATAAAAATCGAAGAACTCGGCAAGATAGTATTTGACGCTGGTCTGTCGGTGCAGGAACTAAGCACCCGTTCTGCTTCGCTCGAAGAAGTCTTTTTAGAGCTCACCGCCGAAAGCCAAGAATACAAGGCACACGCCGAAAAAGGAGGCAAACGATGATTGCTTTATTGCGCGCCGAATGCCGCAAGCTGCTGACTGTGCGCTCCACCTACATTATTACGGTCATCGCCCTGCTGCTGGTCGCCTTTTTGTCATTCTATATCGAAGGTTACAAAGGTATGATGCCACTCCCAGAGTGGCTAACATATCTTATGAACAATGTTAGTACCACGATAAGTATTTTTGTGGCAATTATGGCAATTTTACTTATCGGCCATGAATATCGCTACAACACCATTACCTACACCTTAGCAGCGGCAAATAGTCGCACAAAAGTGCTGCTTGCCAAAATTTGCACTGTCGCCACATTCGCCCTAGTGCTAACTGTTATAGCTTGGGGGCTTGCCTTTGCGGCGTATTGGTGCGGCGTGCAATTGTCGCCAAACCAGCTACAGCAGTGGGTGACGCCTCAGCTCGAATGGGAAGCAGTGTGGCGCGGTGCGTTCTTTGTGGTTAGTTTTGGATTGCTTGGCTTGGTGCTCGGATTTTTATTCCGTCATTTAGTAGGCTCCATTGCTGCCCTGTTTATTTTGCCGACCGTCGAGGGAATCCTATCCCCGTTGTTAAAAGAGAACGTCAAATACTTGCCATTTTCGCTATTAGAGCAAGTGCATATTGGCGTCAGTTGGAAACCGTTTACCGCCGCCTGCTTGTTTGCTGCTTACCTCGGCACACTTTGGCTCGTTGCTTGGTATTTATTTATCCGCCGCGACGCTAACTAAGTGTATTTCAAGCTTTTTTAAGCTTGCGCGGTTATCTTATCAAGAAAGATATTCATACTTGCAATCCAGCGTTTGGTTTGATCAAGTAGGTCAATTGAACCATCACCCGATAATATTCCTGGCGTACCAATCGAGGCTACGTTGATGGTTTGGTTGTTGTAGTCTATTGAGAGGTAGATCTGCCCATGATGGGTAATATATCTTCGGGCTTTCTTTAAATGCTTGAACCATAATTTTTCTTGAGCGCTACGAAGAAGGCTATATAATGTAAGGTTTTCCTTCTTTAGTTTTTCCTGGAAGTGAATGTCCCATTTTACGTTATATGGAGTAAATCCTAGGTTTTGTTTCTGATTTATAACAAATAGGCTAAGATCAAAGGCGGCATATAGTTCCCAAATTAGTGCATCGCAAACAAAAAAGATGTTATTCGAAAAATTAGCTCCAGACATGCCAGGATTGTAAAGATTTTTAATCTGGCCGTAGAAGTATTCTGCGGCCAGAAGCTTTATTCGTGAATCCTGAAAGTCCATGTCCCAGAGAGCCTTGAAGCTACTGAATTATTGTATGGTGGGGGTGGAAGGAATTGAACCTTCGACCAAGCGGTTATGCGTACCACTACAACTTTCGTTGCACCTTTCGGTTTTGTGGTCTGGACTGTCTCTTCACCGCACAATCATCGTCGGTGCCTGCCATACAGTCTCTACACCTTTCCCATTTGCATGGGATTTGGCTCGGGATTACCATCTAAAAGGCTTCCCCGATTTTGACAAGATATACTTACCGGTTGCCCGGTAAGCAGCCCTAAAAATATTTTGGCATATCTAGTATACTAGGGTTATGAAGAATGGGTCTAACTGTAGCGTGTGCGATAAACTCCTCACAGGTAAACAAACACTATTTTGCTCGTTAAGATGTAAAAATATATCACACCAATCATATTCTGCCCAAAAAAGACGAGGACTGGAGCGCAAGCTATTCCTCGTTAGAAAGCTTGGCGGCAGATGTACCAGCTGCGGATACGCAGCTAATCTTGCCGCACTAGCGTTTCACCATTTGGGAGACAAAGAATTTCAGCTAGATGTTCGTTCATTGTCGAACCGCAAGGCAGGACCTATCCTGGCCGAAGTAGCAAAATGCAAGCTACTTTGTCATAACTGCCATGCAGAAACGCACAACCCCGATCTAGACTTAGCCAAACTGTTAATTGAGCCGCCTGCTCTAACCACTGAGCTACACCCCCTCAGCATTTTGCGTAAATAACGCAACAGAGACGAGTATAGCAGATATCAGGGGGCAGGTATACAATGTAATTGGTCCATGTTCACTAAAATCAAAATCGGGTATTACCGCATAAAAGGAATAATTTTACAGCTTCGCGATGTTCGCGTGGTGGGCCTGTTATTGTTTTTAATTGTAGTATTGATGATTAGTTGGAGCGGCATTAAAGCAATTGAAACAAATTATCAATTACAAAAAGAGATTGCCCAGCTTAAGGACCAGACCGATCTGCAACAGTTAGTAAACGAAAACCAGCGCCTAGAAAACGGCTATTTTGACACGCCGCAGTATTTGGAACTGGCCGCGCGCGAAGATTTTGGTTTGGCTGCACCTGGCGAGTCAGTAGTAATTGTGCCAAAGTCGGTAGCCTTGGCACATACCGTCGACTCGCCAAACGGCAAAAAAACCGAAGCCAAGGCCGAGGACAAGCGGCCAACCTACCAAAAAAACTTCCAGGCCTGGATGGACTTTTTCTTCCACCGCGGCGCGAATGATTGACAATATCACCTCTGTTTGGTATACTTAAATTTTACGACGCGGGGTGGAGCAGTGGCAGCTCGCGTGGCTCATAACCACGAGGTCGCAGGTTCGAGTCCTGCCCCCGCAACCAAGAAAAAAGCCCTACATTGGTGGGGCTTTTTTCTTGGTTTTGTAGCCGGGCTGTACGAACGTTCGATTGTTGTTTATATTTTTAAAGGTCCCAAGCTGCTAAACAACATCGTCATCGTTTTACGCAATGGCCCCAGAAATTACTTCAGCAATTGAGAATTCACTTTCGTCTGACGGCCGCCAGGTCATATTCGTTTGTGGCCTAAGCGGTGCTGGCAAAACAGAGTTTTGTAATGATGTACAGAGGGAACTAAGCCGCGAGAGCGTCATCGTCAGAACAGACTGGTATTTAACGTATGGCTCATTGGAGCGACGAAGAAGAATATATAAGGCGTTCGATGACAACAATGCTGAAGCTATCGAGCGAGAAGCTAATCCTAAAAACTGGTATAGCTGGGATAGATTTAAGTCTGACGTAAAGGCATTGCGTAGTCTCGGACAGTTACAGCTGTCAGCTGCATGGGACCAACGAACTGGCGAAAAACATCTCTCGGTTGAGTTGCAAGTAGCATCTGACGGTGTAATTATCTGTGATGGCATTTACTTGTTAGATCCTGCTATATGTGAGTATACAGATGTAACCGTCTTGCTTGACGTTTCC
>Ga0075428_100006983_pt1 | contig 12524 bp, 15 predicted proteins | sample RhiMetdeltSRZDD2_FD_75291 | JGI IMG/M metagenome (GOLD analysis project Ga0075428, IMG submission 75291) | Populus rhizosphere microbial communities from Tennessee, USA - Rhizosphere MetaG P. deltoides SRZDD2 | ecosystem: Host-associated > Plants > Roots > Rhizosphere > Soil | place: USA...
CCTGGTTCCCCTTGAGCGCCTGCACCAAGGCGTCGTTCCCCTTGTTGAGCATCGCCTGGTCGAGCTTGCGACCGGCATTCAACTTGAACGCCTCGTTCCCCCGGATCGCCTGGTCGCGCACCGCGTTGACCTTCAGCGCGTCCATCACCGCGTCGTTGGCGAAGAGCGCTCGCGCCTCCGGGTCCTTGACGATCCGGTCGAAGGTCTCGCTCTGGATCCAGGTCGTGAGCTCGGTCTGGTCGAGCGTGACGTCGTTCCCCGTGATCTGGGTGGAGTGGTACCGCTGAGCCGCCCCCACCGTGCCGACCGCATCCTTGGGCTCCGGCGGATAGTTCTGGAAGAACACCACCAAAGCGGCGGCCGCGATCACGCTGCCCCCGATGAAGACCCACTTGTTCGCTGCGTTCTTTCCAGCCATGACCATCTCCTCTGCCCTTTGGCTCCCAGAAGTCACGCTCGTCAGGACGTACAACGGCTCCGGCTAAAAGTTGGGATCATTGTTTGGGAAGACGGAGGGAGCCCGCCTCGGTGGTCTCCCCCTCGTGGACGAATCGAACGTCCAGCCGTCCCCCGTCCTCGCGGGGGTCGAACCGGAGGATGACCTCGACCGGCTCGGACGCCTTCAGATCGACGTCGATCGCCGCCCCGCTTCCCGCCGGGCGCATCGTCGCCGTGCCGTGGACGCCGGCTGCCGACAGCTGCAATCCGCCGCTGGATGGACCGGGAGCGAGCGTGGCCGCCGCTTCGCGGCTGGACACCGACTGGCCGATCGGTCCCCGCCCGGTCACCGCGTAAAGGCCGATCATTCCGAGCAGAACGCCCGCCGCCAGGGCGTAGGCGTACCGCAGGACGACCCGCCCCTGCGGGCGACCCAGCCTGGACGCAAAGCTCGCCGGACGACGGAGCTCCCCGGTCCGGATCGGTCCCATCACCCGCTCGACCAGCTCGGCTGGAGGCTCCTCGCGCTCGACGGCGTCGAGCAGCCCGCCGAGGCGGCGGAGGCGCTCGTATTCCCCACGGGCAGCCGGGTTCTGGAGAAGGATCTCGCGCAGCCGCGCCCGGTCGCGCTCGGTCGCCATCCCGTCGAGGTCGGCGTGAATCAGCTCGTGGATGTCGTGAGGGAGGGTCATCGCATCATCCCCTTCGCTTCGAGCAGGTCGCGAAGCTGCCGGCGCGCTTCGAAGAGCCTGGATTTCACCGTCTTTTCCGGAATGCCGATCGTCGCCGCGATGTCCGCGTACGAGCAGTCCAGGAAGTGCCTCAACACGAGCACCGCGCGTCCATCCGGGGGGATGCGCATCAGCGCCTCCTGGACCCGGCGGCTGAGGTCGGCGCCGAGGATCTCCTCCTCGGGGCTTCGGATCGCCGCCGGCCAGTCCCCCGCGAGCGGCTCGGTGCGGGAGCGGCGCTTGACGTGGTTGAGGGCTTCGTTGATCGCGATGCGGTAGAGCCAGCTGAAGAACTTGTGCCGAGGGTCGAAGGTCGTGAGCTGCTCGTAGGCCTTGAGGAACGCGGTCTGCGTGAGGTCGAGGGCGTCGTCCCGATCCCGAACCATGCGCAGGACCGCGTTGAAAACCGGCCCCTTGTACCGCACCAGAAGGATCTCGAACGCGTGTTCATCGCCGCCGAGGCACTCCTGAACCAGGTCCCTGTCGTCCGGTTCGATCGTCATAACTACACGAGGTGCCCCGAAAGGTTGGGGCCGATCAGGCGGGGGGGGGCTCGATGGCGAAAACCCGATCGAATCCGGCGAAATGCAGGATGTCGCGGACATGTCCCCGGACGTTCACCAGCTTCAGGCTCTCCCCCCGGTCCATGAGCCGTTTCTGGGTCGCGAGGAGGACCCCGAGGCCGAGGCTCGAGATGTACTGGAGCTCCGCCAGATCGACGACCCGGCTCCCGGTCACGGCGGCCAGGAACGTCTCGGCCCGCTCGGCCTGGGAGGCGTCGAACCGTCCCGACAGGATGATTTCGTCGTTCGGACCGACCTTGATCTCCAACATCCCCCTCACCCCAGCTTTTTGAAGATTGTAGTCGTGCTCCGGCCGTCAACGTACTCGTAGTCGATTCCATCGACCATCCGCTTCAGGATGTGGATCCCCAGCCCCCCGGGCGTCCGCTCCCGCGGGCCCAGATCGACGCGCGCGTCGGGGGCGCTGCGGATGTCGAACGGCTGGCCGCCGAGGTCGGTGAGGCTGACCGCCAGCCGCCCCGGCTCCCGGCGCAGCTCAACGAGGATCTCCTCCCTTCCGCCGCCGTACTTGATCAGGTTCGTGAACAGCTCCTCGACGGCGAAGTGGACGGGGACGCGATGCTCCCCGCCGATCGCGGCACGGTCGAAGAACTCGTCGATGAAGTCGAAGACGGCGGGGAGGCTCCCCACCTCGCGCGGGAACGACCGGCGCTCGGGCGTCATGCGGGCCGTGCGACGGCGATCAGCGACAGCCCCACCGGCGGTCCGATCGCGGACTCGAGCGGGAGGATCGCGCGGGAGAGCAGGTTGTAGGCGGCGAGCTGGAAGGCGGGGAGACGCTCCCTCTTCAGGACCCGGGCGTTGAGCCACCACCCGGGAAGCCCCAGCATGTTGAACCATTGCACGTGCTCGACCCGAAACCCCGAGCGCTCGAGAGCCTCGGTGAGCGCGCGCCGCGTGTAGCGGCGGCAGTGGCCGAGCTTCGCGTCGATCGGACCGTACAGCCCCGGGTGCGCGGGAACGAGGAGGATGAGCCGGCCGCGCGTGGGCTCGAGGATCCTCCGGGCGTTCGCGAGCGCCCCTTGCTCGTCCTCGATGTGCTCGAGGACGTTCAGGCAGACGATCGAGTCGATCGGCGGGCCGCCGTCACGAAGCGTAGGAAGCGGGTCGAGGAGGTCCCAGCGATGGATCTCCAGATTGTCGTAGCCGGACATCGCGGCACGGATCCTGCCGAGCGCGACGTCGTCGAGATCGGTCGCGATCACGTCCGCCGCGCCGAGCAGGTGCTCGGTCAAGTTCCCGTGCCCGCATCCGACCTCGAGCACCCTCCTCCCCAGCCAGCGGCGGAGGGTCGCGTACATCCGGCGATTGAGGTGGGTCATGCGGTTCATCTTCTCGAGGGTCTCCTCGAGGATGGCGCCCTCCACCACGTCGCTCGCGAAGCGGAACCTCACGATGCACCAGAGCGCTTCCAGGCCGTCGCGCCAGGTGATCTTCTTCCCCGCCTCGTATCCGCGGCCGGCATACGACACCGGAACCTCGAAGATCCGGTAGCGCATCTTCGCGAGCTTGGCGGTGACCTCCGGCTCGAATCCGAACCGGTCGCTCTTCAGCCGGAGGTTCTTGATGACGTCGGCGCGGAAGGCCTTGTAGCAGGTCTCCATGTCGGTGAGGTTCAGGTCGTTGACCGCGTTGGAGACCAGCGTGAGCGCCTTGTTGCCGACCTCGTGCCAGAAGAGCAGCACGCGCCGCTCCTCCCCCAGGAACCGGCTGCCGTAGACCGCGTCGGCGCGCCCGTCGAGGAGCGGCCGGAGCAGCTTCGGGTAGTCGCGCGGGTCGTATTCGAGGTCGGCGTCCTGCACGAGCACGAAGTCGCCGCTCGCCTCGCGGAAGCCGCGGCGGAGCGCCGCCCCTTTCCCCCGGTTGGCGGGCTGGAGGATCCCGACGATGGAGGCGTCCCGCATCGCCCGCTCGGGATCGAGCCCGCGCCGCGCGAGCGCGGGGCGCATCTCCGCGCGCCAGTCGCGCGCGAGCGACGCGACGATCTCCCGGGTCCCGTCGGTCGATCCGTCGTCCACGACGACGATCTCCTTGGCGACCGAGAGCGAGGACAGATCGACCCCGAGCACCGCGCACAGGAGCGAGCGAAACGTCCGCCGCTCGTTGTACGCGGGAACGATGATGGAGAGCTTCGGCACGCGGCTTGGGCTATCTCTCGATCGGCAGCCCCACCATGGAGCCGTACTCCGTCCAGGAGCCGTCGTAGTTTCGCACGTTCGGCAGCCCGAGCAGGTACGTCAGCACGAACCAGGTGTGGCTGGACCGCTCGCCGATCCGGCAGTAGGCGATCGTGTCGCGCCGCGGATCGACCTCGGCCTTCTTGAGGTAGATCTCCTTGAGGTCGTCGGCCGCCTTGAAGGTGCCGTCGGGGTTGACCGCCGTCGCCCAGGGGACGCTGCGCGCGCCGGGGATGTGGCCGCCGCGCTGCGCCGTCTCGGTCATCCCGGGAGGGGCGATCACCTTGCCGGTGAACTCGTCGGGGGAGCGGACGTCCACAAGGTTGTGCGAGCGCGCCTCGACGGCCTTGATGACGTCCTGCACCCGCGCGCGGAGCTTGAGGTCGGGCTGGCTCGCCGTGTACCGGGTGGCGGTGATCTTGGGGAGGTCCACGGTCAGCGTCTTGTCGGACTCGTTCAGCCACTTCACCCGGCCGCCGTTCATCAGCCGGACTTCTTTGTGACCGTAGATCTTGAACAGCCAGAAGGCGTAGGCGGCGAACCAGTTGTTGTTGTCGCCGTAGAGGACGACCGTGTCGCCGTTGGCGATCCCGCCGCTGCCCAGCAGCGACTCGAACGCCTCTTTACCGACGATATCGCGGTTGACCTGATCCTGGAGCTGCGTCTGCCAGTTGAAGCCGACGGCGCCGGGGATGTGGCCGGCCTCGTAAGCCTTCGTGTCCACGTCCACCTCGACGAGCTTGATGCCGGGCTTTCCGACGTGGTCGCGGACCCAGTCGGTCGAGACCAGGACCTCGGGGTGTGTGTAGTCGCTCATGATCGCTCCTTCTCCATCGTGTCTAGGCGGAGGTGCCCTCCGCCAATTCGGGGACGTGCTTGACCATGTTGGTGACGTACTTGAAGACGTTGTCGGCGAAGACCATCACGCCGACCCCTTCGCGGTCCCGCTCGACGATCCGGCGCGCGCCCTCGTAGATCAGCCCGGAGCTGGGGCCCGCCATCAGCCCCTCGCGGCGGGCGAGGTCGAGCGCGCGCGTGTAGGCGAGCTCGAAATCGATCTCGAGGATCTCGTCGATGAGGGACGGGTCGAACAGCTTGGAGACGTCGAGCTGCGCGACGTTGCGCAGACCGGGGACGTCGTGCCCCTCGGTCGGCTGCACGGCGATCACCTTGAGCCTGGGGTTGCGCTCGCGCAGGAAGCGCGCGCAGCCGGTGACGGTGCCGCAGGTGCCGAGCGACACGAACAGGTGCGTGATGCGCCCTTCGGTCTGACGCCAGATCTCGGGGGCGGTGGTCTCGTAGTGCGCCCGCGCGTTCTCCTCGTTCTCGTACTGGTTCGGAAGCGCGTAGACGTCGCCCTGCGCCTTGGCGCGGGACTTGGCGAAGTTGATCGAGCCCTCCCCCATCCCCGGGGACGGGCACAGCTCGTCGTTGACGACGTCGAGGTCCGCGCCGGCGATCCTCAGCAGGACCTTCTTCTCGAGCGGCACCTTGTTCGGGACGACGGCGCGCACCCGATAGCCGCGGGCGGCGCACATCCCGGCGAGGCTGAGGCCGGTGTTGCCGGACGTCGGCTCGACGACCCCCCGCGTCGCGGAGAGCTGCCCGCGCCGCTCGAGATCGCGGACCAGGTACGCCGCGGCGCGGTCCTTCACCGACCCGAACGGGTTCAGCCACTCGAGCTTCGCGTACAGCGTGAAGCTCGGGGACGGGTTCAGCCTGTTGATACGGACGAGCGGCGTGGGGTGATCGACGTCCGGGAGGAGGTCGAGAATGTCGTCGTAGACCTCGAGCGAGCGGTCCATCCGTGGGGTGTACGCCACTCGCAGGAGGGAGTCAAGGCGCCGTTTGCGCCCGCCGGGCCAGCAGAATCACCGCACCGATCACGATCGCCGTCCCCGCGAGCGATGCCGCCGTCGGCGCCGTTCCGAACATCAGCCAGCCGAACAGGAGGCCGAACACGGGGCCGGTCATCGTGACCGCGGTCGCGCGGGCGGCGCCGGCCCTGGCGAGCCCCTGGGTGAGCGTGAGCTGTCCGAGGAGCGCGGATGCGAAGACGAGGAGGTGGCCGAGGAGCTCGACGCCGTCGCGCGGGATCGCGGCCCGGCCGGCGCGGAGCGTCGCGAGGAAAGAGAGAGGGATCGTCGCGAGCGGGAACCAGACGAGGATCGTCAGCGGGTGCTCGGTGCGCGCGAGCTTCCGAACGGCCATGTACGCGAACCCGGAGAGCATCGACCCGGTGAGCCCGATCAGCGCCGGACCGCGAGGCTCCCCGGCGGGGCCGACGATCAGCGCGACGCCGGCGAACGCCAGCACGACGAGAGGCCAATGCCATCGCCCGGTCGCCTCGTGCAGGAGGAACGGGGCGATCGCCGCGACGAAGATCGGATGGCTGTACTGGAGGAGAACCGCGTCGCCGAGCGGGAGATGCTGGACCGACCAGAAGTAACAGGACAGCGCGGCGTAACCGAGGAGCCCCCGCAGGAGGAGCATCGGCGGGTTCGAGCCGACGATCGGCACGCCCTGGATCCTCGCCAGCGTGACGAAGGTCGCGGTCATCAGCAGCCCGCGCGAGAAGACGACCGCCTGCATCGGAACTCCGGGGAGGAGCTTCTTCGCGATCGCCGCCATCAGCGCGAAGCAGGCCGCGGAGGCGACCATGAGGATCAATCCGAACCGGTCGCCCGGCCTTCGCGACTCTTGCTGGACCGCGGACCAGACGTCCGCCAGCCCGGTCAGCAGGAGGGACTTGGTGGCCCCGAGCACTAGCGGAAGGCGTGCTCGAAGCTGAGATAGACGAACACCGTGCGCTCGCCGTGGCTGGGCCCGATCCCCCACGGCACCGCGATGCCGGGGACGATCTGCAGCCCTCCGGAGAGATCGTGCGACCAACGCACGCCGGGGGAGAGGAACAGCTCGTGGCGCCGCTCGGTCCGCTCCGGCGCGACGACGGACTCCGCGCTGACGAACAGCAGCTCGGCGAGGACGTTCACGCGCGGACTCGCGAGCCAGATGAGGCTCTGCCCGGCGTTCCAGAGGGTGAGATCGGCGCTCTCCCCGAGATCGTTGCGCGCGTCGACGACGTACGTTCCCCCGGCGTTGGTGTGGGAGACGAAGCGCTCCGAGAGCGTGACGCTCAGGGGAAGGTTCCCCTGGAAGGCGGGGCCGCCGAAGCCGCGCCCATCATCCTCGTTCCCCGTGGGGAACAGCACCGAGGCGCGAGGGGCGAGCGCGGCGCGGTCGTCCTCCGCGCCGCCGATCTGAAAGCGCCAGTGGAGCGCCAGATCGCCGATGCCGTGCCCGCCGCGCTCGGCGTCCGGATGAAGCCAGGCGGCGGACCAGCTGAGCTGATGGCGCGGCCCGCCGAGGGGCCACTCCTGCGTGAAGGTGGAGACCCAGGTGTTCTCGCGCCAGGCGCGCTGAAAGGTCGAGATGTGCTGGACGACGCCCGCTTCCTGGTTGTACGCCTCCTCGATCAGGAACGAGTTGTCGCGGATTCCCGACGCGGCGAGCAGCAGGAGGACGGCGCAGGGGGCGACCATGGAGCGCGCATTCTGCAATAGAATCGCCGTCATGCTCCCTCTCATCCTCGCAGCGCTCGGTCTGGTCGCCGGACGTCTTCCGGTGGACGTCGTTCCCGTCTCCCAGTCGATCGTGCTGGACATCGACCCGCGAAAGGCCGACTACACGGGGACGGTCGAGATCGTGGTGGACGTCAGGAAGCCGGTGAGGGCGTTCCTGCTCCACGGGGAGAAGCTCGATTTGAAGAGCGCGACGCTCGCGACGGCCAAGGACTCCTCCGCCCCGATCGCGCTCCGTTGGGCGGAGAGGCCGGAGGGGGTACTCGAGATGAGCGCGCCGGCGTCGATCCCGACGGGGCGCGCGACCCTCCGGATCGCCTTCGACAACGACTTCGATACCCAGGCGAAGGGGCTGTACCGGCTGAAGTCGGGGGAGGACTGGTACGCGTTCACGCAGTTCGAGGCGGTGGACGCGCGCGAGGCGTTCCCCTGCTGGGACGAGCCGTCATTCAAGATCCCGTACCGGATGACGCTCACGGTCCCGTCGGACCAAGCGGCGATCTCGAACACGCAGGAGGAGCGCGCGACCGAGAGCGGGGGCAAGCGCACGATCGTCTTCAAGACGACGCGGCCGCTGCCGTCTTACTTGATCGCGATCGCGGCGGGGCCGGTGCAGCTGGTCCCGATCCCGGGGACCTCCGTCCCGGCGCGCGTGGTGACCCCGAAGGGGCAGTCGGCGATGGTCGCGCAGGCGGTCGCGACCACGCCGCCGATCCTCGCGGCGCTCGAGCGCTACTTCGGCTCGCGCTACCCGTACGACAAGCTCGACCTCATCGCGGTCCCCGAGTACTGGTACGGCGCGATGGAGAACCCCGGGGCGATCACCTACCTCGATCGCATCCTGCTGCTCGACCCCAACGCCTCCGACGAGGCCCGCGAGCGCCTGGCGGAGGTGACGGCGCACGAGATCGCGCACATGTGGTTCGGCGACCTCGTGACGATGGCCTGGTGGGACGACCTCTGGCTCAACGAGTCGTTCGCGTCGTGGATGGAGGACAAGATCACGGCCGAGCTGTTCCCCGAGTTCCACACCGAGGTCGGCCAGGTGCGGTCGTTCCAAAGAGTGATGGGGACCGACAGCCAGCTCACCACGCGGGCCATGCGGCGGCCCGTGACCTCGATGGACTCGCTCCTCCAGGCGGCGGACAGGCTGGCGTACTCGAAGGGATCGGCCGTCCTCCACATGGTCGAGGGGTGGATCGGGCCGGAGAGCTTCCGGAGCGGCGTGATCGCGTACCTGAAGGCGCACGCCGACGGGAATGCGACCGCGAGCGACCTGTGGAACGCGCTGGGCGCCGCGTCGAAGCAGGACGTCAAGGGCGCGCTGTCGTCCTTCCTCGACCAGCCGGGAGTGCCGATCGTCTCGGTCGAGCCTCTCGCGGGCAATAAGGTGCGCCTGACCCAGAGGCGCTTCCTGAACGCCGGGAGCGAGCCGCCGAAGGCGCAGCGCTGGAGGATCCCGATCGCGCTCCGCTATCCCGAAGGCGGGGGGATGAAGACGCAGCGCGTGATGCTGACGGCGCCGTCGCAGACCGTGACGCTCGAGTCGGCGAGCGCTCCGGCGTGGGTCCACCCGAACGCGGGGGAATCGGGGTACTACCGTTGGTCGGTGCCGCCCGAGATGTTCGCGCGGCTCGCCGCGGAGGCGAAGAGCGTCCTCGCGCCACGCGAGCGCCTCGGCTTCCTGGGGAATGCCGCGGCGCTGCTCGACTCCGGGACGATGGACGGGACGAGCTACCTGAAGGTGCTCGAGAGCTTCGCCACGGATCCCGACCCGGACGTCCTGCGCGGCGTGCTCGACGGCCTGAAGAAGATCCGGGAGACGTTCTTCGCCGAGGAGCGCGACGCCGAATTCGCCCCGTTCGTCCGCAGGACGCTCGCGCCGACGCTCGCAGAGCTCGGCATGAGCCGGCGTCCGGGGGAGCCTCTCGGGGTGACCATGCTGCGCCCGGACCTCCTGGAGGCCCTGGGAGACGCGGGTCGCGACGACACGGTGCTCGACGAGATGGAGCGCCTCGCTCGCGCCTATCTCGCGGACCCCGCCTCGGTCGATCCGGAGCTGGCCGGAACCGCGGTGAAGCTCTCGGCGATCCGCGGCGACCCAGCGCTGTTCGACCTCTATCGTTCGCGCTTCGAGTCGTCCAAGGTTCCGGCCGAGAGGGCGAGGCTCCTCAGGGCGCTCGCGGCCTTCCGCGATCCGGCGCTCATCGACCGCACGCTCGACTACGCGATGACGGGGCCGCTCCGTCCTCAGGAGATCATGTCGATCCCGCGGGCGCTCGGCGAGAACCCCGCCGCGCGGGCGAAGACCTACGCCTGGATGACCCAGCATTACGATCAGATCGCGGCGAAGATCCCTCCCGACCGAATGGTCTTCATGCCGTACTTCGCCGACGGCTGCTCGGAGGAGCGCTGGAAATCGGCGCAGACCTTTTTCGCCGAGCCTTCGCATGCCCCTCAGGGGACCGCGACGGAGCTCGCGAAGGTCGGGGAGTCCGTCGGGGACTGCGTGCGCCTGGCGGCGCGAGAAGGGGACTCCGTCCGGAGCTACACTGCTAGCGTGCCTTGATCCATAGCAGAGATTACAGAAAGGACGCGCTATGAGGTGTATGAAGCTCGCCGCCGTGCTCGCTCTCGCCGTTCTCGCCTCCGCCGCGCCGGCGCTCGCCGCCGACGTCGGATGGCGCGGCTGGGGACCGCGCTTCGGGGTCTCGGACGATCCCGACCAGGTGCTCGGAGGCGTGCAGTTCGACCTGGGAGAGTTCGCGAAGCACGTCCGCTGGCAGCCGAGCGTCGAGCTCGGCTTCGGGGACGACAAGGTCTCGCTCTACGGGAACTTCATGGTGTCGTACTACTTTCCCGTCGAGGCCTCGGTCACGCCGTACGCGGGGGCCCAGGTCAGCGCCTGGTTCTTCGACAACGATCCCGATCCCGGCGACGACGACGACTTCGACGACGGCTTCAACACCGAGATCGCGCTCCACGCGATCGGGGGCATCGAGACCAAGCTGAAGAGCGGGAACCGGTTCCTCGCCGAGCTTGCGGTCGGTGTCGACGGCAACCCGGACATCAAAGTGATGGTGGGCTGGATCTTCAAGTAGCGCTTCGTTGTCCCGTCGCTACGCCAATCTCGACCCGCGCCACGTCCCGCACGGATTCCGGGAGGTCTTTCGCTGGGCCGTGCTCGACCGGCTGACCGGACGGCGCCGCGTCGCGCCGGCCGGCGCGCCGGCGCCCCGCGTCGCGCCCGACCTCGAGGCGATCCACTTCGACGGCGGCACGCCGCGCGCCACCTGGATCGGCCACTCGTCGGTCCTGGTGACGCTCGCGTCGAAGGCGGTCCTGATCGATCCCGTCTTCTCCGGCCGGATCGCGCGCGTGATCCGCAGGCACGGCGAGGCCGGGCTCCAAGCGGTGGATCTTCCCGAGATCGCCGCCGTGCTCGTGTCGCACAACCACTACGACCACCTCGACGAGCCGTCGATCCGCCGGATCTCGCGCAACGTCCCGGTGTTGGCACCAGCCGGGTTGGGCCGCTGGTTCCGCCGCCGCGGATTCACGCGCGTCACCGAGATGGAGTGGTGGCAGCGCCACGAGATCGGTCCCGTCGCGATCACCTTCGTTCCCGCGCGGCACTGGTCGCGCCGGGTCCCTTGGGACACCAACCGGAGCTGGTGGGGCGGCTACGTGCTCGAAGGAGGCGGCGCGACCGTCTATCACGCCGGCGACAGCGCCTGGTTCGACGGCTTCGGGCTGATCGCCGAGCGCTTTCCCTCGATCGACCTCGCGCTCCTTCCGATCGGCGCTTACGCCCCGGCCTGGTTCATGGGACAGCACCACATGAACCCCGAGGAAGCGCTCGACGCGCTCGCGCTCCTCCGTCCCCGCTCATTCGTCCCCATTCACTGGGGAGCGTTCCAGCTCACCGACGAGCCGCTCCAGGAGCCGATCGAGCGGTTGAAGAGGGCGTGGATGGAGCGAAAGCCCGCGGCGAGGCTGCACTTGCTCAGCGTGGGGGAAACTTTGGATATTGCCGCCGAACGAGCAGAGGAGTACAGCTAGACGATGTCCCAAGGGAGGAATCGACAATGAAGAACGCGCGCAGACTGTTTCTCTCGGCCGGCCTTCTCCTCACGATCGCCGCTGGGTCCCTCGCACTCCTGACCCCGACCGCCGACGCCGGGAATTGCCCGAGGTCGTGTCCGCCGATCAAGAAGCTGCACGGCTATCCGTGTCAATTCGTCGGCTGCGACCCGGCGACGAACGCCTGCATGTACGCCTGCTAGAAGGAACCGCAGCCCGGTCAAGCGCTCGGCTCGTCCTTCTCCAATCCGCGGCTGATGCGGAAGACGTGCCCGTCCGGGTGCCGGACGTGCATCTCGCGGACGTTCCAGGGCATGTCGGTCGGCGGCCAGGTCACCTCGAGGCCGTTCGCGATGCACTCGCGGTGGACGGCGTCGACGTCGTCCACCCAGACCGACATCCAAGCGCCCTTGTCCGCACCGTTGTCTCCGAGCGGGCCGAAAGTCATGGGCACGCTGCTCTTCCCGCGGCCGCCCTGACCGTTCTGGCAGAGAAAGATCTCGCATTCGCCCGAGCACACGCCGCCGAAGTCCGCGGGATCGCCCCAGTCCCACGCCTTCCGCCACCCGAGCTTCTCGAACCACTCGAAGCTCTGCTGGATGTTCGACACGTTGAGGATCGGCGTCAGACCTTTCGCGATCATGCGTGCCTCGTTCACCCCCGCCCCGCGGCCTTGCGCTTGGCGGCTTTCTTCGTGGCCTTCTTCTTGGGCTTCACGCGCTCCGGCAGCTCCTGGCTTCCGGTCTCTCGGTTCCATTCCTCGTAGGTCTCGGGCGTGATCTTCCCCTCGACGAGGAGCTCGGCGAACTTCCGCCGCTGGGCCTTGCTCTTGAACGGCATCGCGTGAGCGCCTCATCCTCCCGGTCGCAACCGCGGCAGCCAACGCCGGACCCGTGACCTGTAGAGAGCATAGGACTCTCCGAAGCGAGT
>Ga0075428_100006985_pt1 | contig 12522 bp, 9 predicted proteins | sample RhiMetdeltSRZDD2_FD_75291 | JGI IMG/M metagenome (GOLD analysis project Ga0075428, IMG submission 75291) | Populus rhizosphere microbial communities from Tennessee, USA - Rhizosphere MetaG P. deltoides SRZDD2 | ecosystem: Host-associated > Plants > Roots > Rhizosphere > Soil | place: USA...
TGATGACCGGGAATGGTGTCGCCGTAGACTCGCTTCGCTTCCTCGCCGAACCACTCCAGGAACGCGGCGGCATATGCCACCTCGCCGCGTGACTCGACGACCGGCTTCCCTTGTTCGGTCGTCATGAGCCGTGCCAGATCCTCACGGTTCGCGATCATCAGATCGAACCACCGGCGCAGCACGATTGCGCGCTCCTTCGCCGTCCTGGAGCTCCAGTCCGGAAATGCACGAGCGGCGGCCTCTACGGCTTTGCGTGTCTCCGCTGCCCCCAGCCTTGGAACGACACCAATCGTTTCGCCGGTGGCAGGGTTGTCGACCTCGATGACTGCGCCGGGCCGAGGCTCGACCCATGTTCCGTCGATATAGCATGCCTGCCGGAACAGTTTTGGATCCGACAATGAGATGGTGGTGGGTGCTGTCGTCGTCTGCATGACGTACCTCGGTTCGCTTAGTGCTGCTGTCGGCGGGCCGTAAAGGGCCGCCCTACGTATCTTACGTCCCTAGCCGGCTTGAGCGGCTGGATGGCTGACAAATGAGTCAAGCTTCCACGGTCAAGACGGCTCGCCCCGCGAAGCGGGGCAAAACCAACACTGCGACTAGCGAGGCGGAGCCCTATGCTCGTCGGTCGGAGGCGAAGCCTCGCTAGGATTCGGCTTCGTGGAGCGCGGCGACGAGGTCACGCAGGAACTCAGCCGCCCGCGCGCCGTCTACTACTCGATGATCGCACGACAATGTCACGGTCATCATTGGCCGTACGACCGCCTTGCCGTCAACGGCGACGACGCGATCGACTACCGCGCCAACCGTAAGAATTGCGGCCTGCGGCGGCACGATGATCGCGGTGAACGCGTCCACGTCGTACATTCCGAGATTGCTGATCGTGAACGTGCCGCCGCCGACGTCTTCAGGCCTCAAGCGGCCAACAGTCGCACGCTGCATGAGATCCCGGCGTCGAACAGCGATCTCGGCAACGGGCATCGCGTCGGCATGCGGGATGACGGCCGTGACCACGGCGTTTTCCACAGCCATCGCGAGAGCGATGTTGATTTCGGAATGCACGACGATGCTGTCACCGGTCCAGCTCGCATTGAGGCGAGGATGACGCTTCAGCGTACCGGCGACGGCGCGCACGATCAGGTCGGTAAACGTGAGCTTGACGGCGTGCGACCTCTCGACGGCTGGCAGCATCGCATCGCGCGCAGCCTTGAGCGCTCCCGCATCCACCTCCCTCGTGACGAAGAAATGCGGGACGGTCGTCCAGCTCTGCGTCGTTCGTTCGGCCATCAGTCGGCCGATCGTCGTGACGGTTTGTGTTTCGTGCGTCGATTTCGATTCGTACGTAGTGTCCGGCTTTAGCCGGACCTGTTCTGTGGTCTCTGCCTTTCGCCGGACGTGCTCGGCTGCCGCGAGAATATCGTCCGCCAGAATTTCCCCGCCTGGTCCCGACCCTTGTACCTGGTTGAGATCGACGTCATGCTCCTTCGCAAGCCGACGCGCCTTGGGCGAGATGCGCACGGCCGCCCGCGTCGAGGGCTCGCTCGCTGCAACACTGGCTGCCGCAACGGGTGACGCGTCTGTTCGTCGTCCACTGGGCGTCTGCACAGACGTGGACGCGGGCGGTGACTCGCCGGGCTGAACCAGCCACGCGATCGTGTGGCCTACAGGGATGACGTCGCCAGGTTGTGCGGTAATGCCGGCGAGGATGCCGTCGCTCGAAGCCTCGACTTCAACGACCGCTTTGTCGGTCTCGACCTCGAGGAGCATTTCGCCCTTGCGGACCTGCTCGCCTTCTTTTTTCAGCCACGAAACGAGCGTCCCGCTTTCCTGCGCCATCTCGAGCGCAGGCATCACAACGCTGACAGCCATCAGCTTCCAGCGCCAACCTTTTCGTGAGCGGCTTCTGCGCGCGCTGCGGACGCAATCATCTCGACCACCTGCGGATTCCGAGGCGCCTCGGTCTCCCGGACAATCGGCAGCGTTCCTCCAACGGTGACGAATGGCGCGCCCGCGACGAGCAGCTCCTCGGCGGGAAAGCGCGTGATCACTTCATGGCCGGTTGGCGTGACGACGATTTCTTCCTCGATCCTGGCGGCGCTCCACCCATCGCTGGACGGCCAGAACGTTTCGAGCGCGAACACCATGCCGGGCTTGATTTCGTGCGGATGCTCGAGCGACACGAGCCGGCTGATCATCGGCCGCTCCCAGATTGCCAGCCCGATGCCGTGTCCCATCTGCAGCGCGAACGCGGCTTCCTCGCTCGGGAAACCAAACTCCTGCGCCCGTGGCCAGACCGATGCCACTTCTGCCGTCGTACGGCCTGGCCGGATCAACTCGATCGACGCATCGAGGTAGTCGCGGCAGCGCTTGTAGGCATCCACCATGGCGCGTGATGCGGACCCGACACAGAACGTCCGGTAGTAGCAGGTGCGGTACCCCATGTACGAGTGCAGGATGTCGTAGTACACGGGATCACCTGGCCTGAGCGCGCGATCGGAAAAGACGTGCGGATGTGGGCTGCAACGTTCGCCCGATATGGCGTTGACGGCTTCGACGTACTCGGAGCCGAGGTCGTACAACCGCTCGGCGACAAGCGCAACCGCTTCGTTTTCGCGCATGCCGGGCTTCATCGCCTTGTAGAGATCGTAATAGGCGGCGTCGACCATCATCGCCGACATGTTCAGGAGCGTGATCTCATCGTGTGTCTTGATCTCGCGCGCAATGGACATCAACTCCTGGCCGTCTACGACATTGATGCCTTCGCGCTGAAGCGCGAACATGACGGGTGGCTCGACGATGTCGACTCCAAGCGGTTCCTTGAGAAGACCACGTGCCTCGAGCTCGATGCGGATCTTCTTGGCGACGTCGGCTTCACGTCCCATTTCGGGCGTCATCGAGCCGCGCATCGACGGGATGCCTGCGCGCGATCGCTCGCCGAGCCACGGGCAGTTCTGCTGGTGATGACGGGCGGCAGACCCGAAGTCCCAGAGGATCGGTTCGTCGTTCTGAGGCAGCAGCGTGAAGCGGCTCACCTTGTCCTGCGCCCACGTACCGATGTGCGTCGCGGTGATGTACCGCACATTGTTCATGTCGAAGCAGAGCAACGCCCCAAGGGACGATTTCGCCAGCAGTTCCTTGACGCGCGCAAGCCGCTCGCGCCGCAGCCGATCGAAGTCGATTCGCTGCTCCCAATCCACCGCCATCGTGCCGAACGTCTTCAATGCCATGCCGCGATCTCTCCACCCATGACTCATGTAGGGCGCGGCTTTACGCCGCGCCGGGCGGGCCGTAAAGGGCCGCCCTACCCGTCCGGAGGCCTAAAGGCCTCCGGCTACCAACTACCAACCACCAACTACCAACAGCCAACTAGCGATTGCACATTTTCCGCGCCGTCTCGAAAACATCCCGCTCGGTCGGCACTGTCGCGTCCTCAAGCGGCGGAGAAAAGGGGATCGGCACATGCCGCGCGCCGATGCGACGCACCGGGCCATCGAGGTCGTAGAACGCGCCCTCGGCAATGACCGACGCGATCTCACCGGTGACACCGTAGCGGAGGTACCCCTCGTCTATGACGAGCGCACGCGACGTCTTCCGGGCCGACTCGACGAGCGTCTTCTCATCGAGCGGCCACATCGTTCGTGGATCGACGACTTCGGCGCTGATCCCGATCTCTTCGAGCATCGTCGCTGCACCCAGCGCAACCTGTACCATGCTGCTCGTCGCCACCAGGGTGATATCGCTACCCTCGCGTTTGACGTCTGCCACACCCAAGGGGATGGTGTATTCCCCCTTAGGAACCGGACCCTTGACCTTCGCGTAGCTGATCTTGTCCTCGAAGAACACGACGGGGTTGTCGTCGCGGATCGCCGACTTGAGCAGTCCCTTCGCGTCGTACGGGGTAGAGGGCACAACGACTTTTAATCCTGGAATATGGCTCGGCCAAGCATGCAGCGACTGTGAATGCTGTGCCGCCGACCGCCGCGTCGCGCCCATCGTCGCGCGGATGACGAGCGGCACCTTCCACCTGCCGCCCGACATGTAATGAATCTTGGCGGCCTGGTTGACGACCTGGTCCATGACGAGTGTCATGAAGTCGCCGAACATGATGTCGACGACGGGGCGCAGGCCGGTCATGGCGGCGCCGACCGCCAGACCCGTGAAACCCGCCTCCGAGATCGGCGTGTCGATGATGCGCTCCTTGCCGAACTCCTCTACAAGGCCCTTGACCACCTTGAACGGCGTACCCGCTTCGGCGACATCCTCACCGAGCAGCACAATGCGGGAATCCCGACGCATCTCCTCCGCGAGCGCCTCGCGGATCGCGTCGCCGAACGTGATGTCGCGAACCGCCGGGTCCGCCGCCGTCACCTGCCGCGACGACGCCCGTCCCACATTGGCGACCGTTTCACGCATAAACGTCCTCGTCCACCTTGGCCGGATCCGGATAGGGTGCGTTCATCGCAAACTCCACCGCCGCGTCCATCTCCGCGATCAGCTGTTGCTGGATTGTCTCGAGCGTCGCCTCGTCGGTGACCCCTTCGGCCACGAGCCACTGACCGTGCAACGCGATTGGATCCCGCTCGCCCATCCATTGCTGCTCCTCTTGCTTCGAGCGGTAGTATTCGCGCGCAATGTCGCCCACGTGATGACCGCGGAAGCGGTAGGTGTTGCACAACAGAAAGCCAGGGCCTTCGCCACGCCGCACGCGATCCACCATGGCCGATGCTGCGGCGTGTACGGCGCGCACGTCTTGTCCATCCACAGCTTCGGCCGTCACTCCAAAGGCTACCGGCCGCGCAAGCATGTCGCCGGCCGTCGTCTCTGAACAGTGCGTGTATTCGTTGTACAGATTGTTTTCGCAGACGTAGATCACCGGTAGCTTCCAGAGCTGCGCGAGGTTCATTTCTTCGTACAAAACACCCTGACCAAGTGCGCCTTCACCGAAGAAGCAGACGGCCACGCGCTGGTTTCCGAGATACTTGGACGCGAATGCCGCGCCCGTCGCGATGCCGGCGCCACCTCCGACGATCGCATTGGCACCCAGGTTGCCAGTGGCCGGATCGGCGATGTGCATCGATCCACCCTTGCCTTTGCAGTACCCGGCTTCTTTTCCGAGAAGCTCCGCAAACATCACGGGCGGCTCGGCACCTTTCGCCAGGCAGTGTCCATGACCGCGATGGGTGCTGGTGATGTAGTCGTCCGGGCGGAGTGCCTCGCAGACACCAACGGCCACCGCTTCTTCGCCGATGTAAAGGTGTGCCAGGCCAGGCATCAGCGCACGGGTGTACAGGTCGTTGGCCCGCTCCTCGAACAGGCGGATGGCAACCATCTGGCGATACATGTGCAGCAGTTTCTTTACGTCGAGCCCGGCGGCGACTGGTCTCGTTACTGTGGTCATATCAACGTGTCCCGTAATTCGAGTTGCGCGTAGCGCGCAGGCTTCAGGCTGCGCGGGCCCCTTCAGCGCGGACCGTAAGTATCCCCCCGTCGGCGATAGAATCGCAACGCTTGACCGTCCGACCTCTCCTTGCAGTCATTGCGTTGATTGGCCTGTTCGCCACAGCGTTGCCGCTCCTGGGCCAGACGCCGGAACGGCGTGTCGAGCGCGCCAAGCAGGTTCCGTCCAACCAGCCACGGCCTGTCGGAGATCACGATATCAACGACGAAGCCTGGTTCGGCGTGTGGCAGCTCAACCTGGACAAATCCGCCTACAACCCGCGGCCGGCGCCGTACAAACGCGCCACCATGAAAGTGGAACGCGCAGACGACAAGGTACGGTTCTCGTATGACTTCGTGCACCTGCGCGGCGGGGTTCAGCATCTCGAATGGACGGGCAGATTTGACGGCAAGGACTACATGGTTCAGGGAATCGACGAATACATGACGTATGCGTACAAGCAGCTCGACGCGCGCACGTATGAGATCGTGGCAAAGGCGGATGGCCAGATCGCTGCTGTGGCCACCGTGACGATATCGCCAGACGGCCGCACATTGACTACGGTCACGCGACGCAAAAACGCCCGCGGCCAGGACATCACGAACACGACGATCCACGACAAGATACGTTGACTCAGCCGCCGGCCGCGTCAGGCGGCCGGACCCAACGAAAGCCGCTGTTGAGCAGCCGGAACGTGTCGCGCTCGAGAAGCTGAAGCTCGGCGCGGATCCGATGGCCGTCCATCTCGCCTTCGAGAATCAACCGGTCGGGGCCCGGCCGGTCATATGCGAATGTCGACGTCCAGGTGCTGCTTCTCCCTTTTGTCAGCGCGAGCGTTCGCCGGCCTTCGTCAACCGACACTCCGTAGCCCGCGTAGGAATCGTCCCAACGCTGAAAGAACATCCGGTCGGTGAAATCGAAAATGACGCGACGCCAGCGGCGATCGTAGTCGTTCAGGAGCGGCAGCCGCACTTCTCCATCGATCGCAAGCCGCTCAACGTCCCATATTCCGTAGAGCGGCGACTTGGGCGCGCCGGCTCCGCCGTCGGCGACATAGAACCGTAGACTCAGATTCGTGAACATCACGATCAGAGAAAGCCCGAAAGCGATCTGCGCGGCCAGCGCAAGCCGGTTTGCACGCCGCGTGCTGAACAGTGCCGGCTGACTCGACGCCTCTGCAGCACGACCGAGCACCAGCACGTTGACCAGCCTGCGGAAATCGGGCGCGAGCAGGAAAAGGGTGATGACAATCAGGTGAAACGAAATCTGCTTGAGCCCGAAGTCATACGTCATGTTCAGGATGAACACCTGAACGAGGTCTGCAAACGCAATCAAGGCACCGAGCGTCGCTGTGCGGGGGACTATGAGGAGTACACCGGCCAACATCTCCGCCCAGCCCGTGAACATCTGATACGGCATCGACGCGCCAACGAACACCCAGAGCAAGTCTGTCAGGGACAAGTCGCCGATTGGGCGCACCAGGGTGACGAGTGCCGGCGGAGGGAACTGCGTTGGGATGATCTTCGCCGTGCCGTAATAGAACATCTGCGCGGCCAGACCGAAGCGCAGATACAGGCGAAACCACTTGTGCAGCGTCGCGTAATTGGAGCGACGCACGTCGAGCGCCGACCAAATAGCCGCGCCCACCGTGGCGAGCGCCAGCAACAGGCCGGTCTGCACCCAGTGGAACAGTGTGTCGCCACTGCTCCCCGCGTAGTTGATCGGCGGCGTGGCGCCGAACACGTGCTCCGCCGTCCAGAGAGTGAGGTCGCGCAGAGGCCAGACCGCGCCGAGAGCTGGCATCAATCCCGGATAGACGAACACGCCGCCAAAGATCTGTCCGGCGAGGGTGTACAGACTGAGATACAGAAAGCAGAACCTGAACGCCATGCGCGTCGCACCAGGCCATTTGGGCGGCGCCGTCGCTTCGGACATGTGTACTTGTGTCATTCGCTGGTTCACCGGTGCACCGGTTCACAGGTGCTCGGGTGCCGGTTCATGGGTTCAATGGTTCTCGGGTTTACAGATTCCGGTTCACGGGTTCTCGAGTGAGCAGAACGCGCGCACCCGCGCACGACGAACCTGCGAACCCGTTCCTGAGCACCTATGAACCGTGAAACTGTGAACCGGAACCTGAGCACCTGTGAACCCGTGAACCTGTGAACCCTTAAGTCCGTTCTAGGTTCGTGCCGTCTGGCGTAAAGGTGATAGCGGGATCTTCGACTCGATCCAGCCGCGGATCACCTCGAAGACTTCCTTGCGGTTCGTTTCCACCATGGCGAAATGACCATTTCCCGTGATGCCGCGATCTTTGAGGTTGATGTGATCCGCAAGCGCGCCCGACTGCCGCAAGGCTGCGACAATCGCCGGGCCGTTCGTGCGGCCGGAGTTCTCCGCCGTGAGATACATCATCGGAACGCCCTTGTAGTTGGGCATCGGGTTCGGAACGTTGTCGGCCCCGAGGACCGGCCCGGCGCCCCCTTCGAACGTCACGAGCGCCTTCACCAACGCCGGCCGTTCATCGGTCACGATGAAACCGAACGGTCCGCCCGCCGAGTGTGTTTGCACGATCGCCGGACCGATGCGGTCGAGCAGCGCGGCCCCGCGCGTCCGCCACAGCATCTGCATCAGCTCGGCATTGACCGGCGCGGCGTTCTGCCCGGCAACGAACTGGTCGAGCAGCGGATCGCCAATCGCACCTGTAGTGCCAGGCCACCGCTTCGGGGTTCCTGTCGCCGCGCGCACCGTATCGGCCGCGATGCCGGCATGCATCGGCAACGCGCCGAGTGTGCCAAGCGTTTCGAGCGAGACAGGTGAGCGTCCGTGACCCGGCCGATCTACGAGGTACACCTGATATCCAGCCTGGACGTAGTAGTGAGCCCAACTCGCGTTGCCATCGAGCCCCATGTAGTGCGTCATCTGCCCACCGCCGCCGTGCACGAGCACGACGGGCAGCGGATGGCGAATCTGCTCCGGAATCAGGTGCTGCACGTACATCTGTCCGAAGACGATGGTGCCGTATTCCTTCTTCTGGATCTCCGCGCCCACCCAGAAGTAACCCATGTTCGACAGCTTCATAGCTGTCGATTCGGTCCCGCGTTTCCGGATTGCCGGCGCGGTGCCGCGAACGTTCCTGTCCAGCCAGTCGAGGATCGGCTGCAGCACCTCGCGATGGTTTTTCTCGACCATCATCATGTGGCTGTTGCCATTGATGCCGACGTTGGCCAGCCGCAGCTCTTCAGCCACTCTGACGCCTGCCTGCTTGAGAAACGCCGGTGCACCTGGATTGCCCGGTGACGCCGCTCCGGCCGCAGACGTGACGGTGAGCACCGCGACGTCGCGCCAGTTGGGCAGCTTGCGCGCTGGCTCTTCCTGCAGGAAGTAGCCGCCTCCATCAACTTCTGAATCTGCAACCCAACGTGTCCGAAGCTCGGCCGGATCTTTCAGTGGCGGATCCCACGTCACGGGAATCGTCGACATGCCCCAGCGGTTGCCCGCACTGAATCCCGAGCCGCCGCCTTCGATCATGACGGCCGCTTTCACCAGTTGCGGACGCGCCTCGGCCACCAGCAGTCCGAACGATCCGCCGGCCGAGTGCGTGACGATGATTGCGGGCCCTATCTTGTCGAGCAGATCGGCGCCCGCGGCTCGCCACTCAGTGTGAGCGAGGTTCGGCGGACCGGGAGGAAGTTGGTTCGCCGGTGTCGGAGGTGCCGCTTGCTGCCCACTGCCCGGCGTCCCCGCGGCGCCACCCGCAGGCTGCGCGCCACCGCGTCCGCCGACGGGTGCGGCACCGCGTCCCGCTGCGGCGGGCTGAGGAGCGACCACATAGCTACCGCCTTGCGAGGCGAGGAACTGCGCCACTTCGGGCGAACCAGGCATACCCGGGCCTGGCCACTGCGTGTGGTTCCTGCGGTACGAATCGGGATTGTTTGCCCCTCCCACCGGAAAGATGAACTGCCCCTGCAGCCCTTCCATCGTGCCGGGGCGCTCAGGGATCGCGCCGTGCAGATCCGGATGCTGCGGAGACCGGCCGTGCCCGGGCCGGTCAACGACGTACACCTTATAGCCCTCGGCGACGAGATGCTGGAACCAGCCCGGTCGCCCGTCGGGTGTACCCATCCAATCGAGGCCCTGCCCGCCCCCTCCGTGCACGAGCACAATGGGGAACGGCTTCCGCACGCGCGCAGGGACCATGTACTCGACGTACATCTGCTGGCCGCCGATGAAGCTGCCTCGCGCTGTGTCGGCGCGCTTCACGTTGACCCACATGAAGCTCCATTCGGCCAGATCGAGCGGGAGCGTTTTCGCTACAGACAGCTCGGCGAGCGCCGCCTGTGCGAGGGTCGACGCAGCTGCCGGACTCGCGACCAGGGGATCGAGCGCGGCGGCTGCGACACCGGCGACACCGAGCGCCGCTGCGCGGTTCATGAACTCGCGGCGGCTGATTCGGCCGCTGGCGTAGCTTTCGTATAGCAGGCTGATCATCGTTACTGCCCTGTTCCTACGACAGGAGCCGTCACTTCACACGGTCGCGGGTTGAACTTCGCGCCATCGGTCTCACGCTTGAAGTGCGTGCTCAGCATCAACGGCATGTTCAGGTACGTCGGATCCTCGACGATCGAGGTCAGAATGAGCCAGGAATCACCCTTAGGCTCATCGGTGCGATCGAAGAACTCCGTCAGCACGGCGGTGCCGCTGTACGGGACGCCATTGCGACGAAGGTACCCAGGCCTCATGCGCGTCGTGATCACCTTGAGGGAGCCGCTCAAGCGCGCGGCGTCGGCGGCTGCCAGCTGATTGCCGCCACCCCCTCCGACCACTCCCTGGCCCTGTGCGACGGTTTCCCACTCCGCCAACGAGTGCCCCTGCCACTGCGGCTGCGCAGGAGGCTTCGCCGATCGGTCGAACCGAAACAGGCGTGTCTGCTGCCCGTTGTCCACGTCCATTCGCAACGTTGTGTCGTCTTGCCAAGTGACGCGAAGGCGCACGGGCAGCCGCATGATGCCCGCCGCACCGAACGCGCGGCACGGCTCGCCCGCTGCGATGTCCTTCGCCGGGTCCCACTGCTTGGCAGCCGCGGTGCCAGCGTCATTGAGTGGCAGGCTTGCGGTATCACCCTTCGGCGGCGTCACCATCCTGAACCGCCAGTCTTCGGTGATCACGCTCACCCAGTTTCCGGTGAGATCGACCGGCGCCGCCGCGCGCGGCGTCTTCGGCGGCGTACTCGCAGGCGGTTGCTGGGCCACAACGGTCCCAGTGGAAAGACCTGCAACGAGCAGCGATACCGTCAACGCCGTTGCGCCCCAACCACGACGACCACGAAGACGGACATAGCCACAAAGGGCACAAAGGACACTAAAGGTTTTCCCAGCGGAAACGTCGTTCATCGCCGTTCTACTTCTTTTGCTCTTGCTGGCTCAGATCGCGGTAGACCGCCTCGAGAAACATCTCGCCGGTCCATTCGGGCTTCTTGCCGTAGATCCCGTCGTACTCGAGCGTTGGCCGTGCCGCCTTGACCTGCTCCAGCGTCATTCCTTTCGCAACCATCGCCTGCACCCGGTCACGAATGATCGTAAGCATGTCGCGGTATTCGAGGACGTCGGCCTCGTTCGCGACGCGTCCGTACGACGGCACCACACGCGTGCCGCCCATCTGATTTCGCTCGGGAACCGTGATATCGAGCAGCGTATTGAGCGCGGCGAGCTCACCCTGAATCGAGCCGCCGCGCGAACCGTCGATGAGCGGGTACATATCGTTTCGATAAATCTCGCCGGCGCTCACGACGTCCGAGCCGCGGAAGAAGACGAACAGATCGCCGTCCGTGTGCGCGTTTGGCTGGAAGAGCAATTGGATCGGCTCGCCGTTGGCGAAGATGTCCTTTCTCGGCGTGAAAAAGCTCGATTCGGGCAGCGCTTCGCCAACGAGTGGCGGGAGCAGCGGCGTCCCTTCGACCATTCGGTTGTAAGTGTTCTCGTGCGCAATGACGGAGGTGCCCGCGTTCTCGGGCGGCCCGCCTGCCCGTCCGGTGTTCGGAAGACGCGCCCCGGCGGCTTTGACGATCTCGCCGTTGCCGCCGATGTGGTCGGGGTCGGGTCCGGTATTCACGAGATAACGAATCGGCTTGCGTGTCAGGTGTCGCACCGCCGCAAGGAGCCGATCCGTCTGCCCCGACGCGCCGGAGTCCACGATCACCACTCCCTCGTCGCCGTGCTGTATGGTGACGTTCGCGCCGCCGCCGACGAGCATGTACACGTTCTTCTGCACGTGCACGATCTCGACGTTTTCCACCTTGACCGTCTCGGGCCATTCGCTCTCCAGCGCGCGTCGCGTCGGCACCTGCTGCGCGCGAACGGTCGTCACGGCAATAACCGAAGCACACACCAGTGACGTGTAGAGCGCAGGCTTAAGCCTGCGCGCTACGTTCTGCGACCGTCTATCTCTGTGGCCCGTCCTCAATTAGATCCTCGCTTCGCGGCCATCTCGGCCAAGGCCTTTCGCAGGATCGCTTCGTACTCGGGATAGATCGTCTCCTTGCCGCCCTGCGTCGCCTCGAACGGCAGGCCGTGCTTCTTCGCGAACTCGTCCTGCCTCGTACCCAGAGGGTAATGCGGCACGTATCCCTGCTTATGGCCGGCCACTTCGTCGACCACCTCGAAAATGAACCGTTGATCGATTGTGATGTTCGAGGTGCGCACCCAGTGCGAGGTGCGTATGAACGGCTCTTCGAGATAGACGGGATCGTCCACGATGGTGACGAGCGTCAGGAAGTCGCCATGGCGAATGAAATGTTCGGTCATCGTTGCGTGAGCGCTGGCCGGGACGCCGTTGCGCTGGATCACGCCGTATTTCATGTGCGTCGTCGTGACCGTCAGCTTGTTGCCCTCGACCTTGCCGGTCGAGAAGCCGTCCCACGTATGTTCGGCGTACTCTGAGGGATGCGGACGGCCATCCATCCAGATCACGCGATCGTCGCGCCCGAAGATGCCTTCGAGCGTGAAAGCGATGAGCGTCTGCGTCACCGGATCCGTGATCTTGTTGATGCGCATGTCCGGCCCCGGGCCGCGCATGAAGTACTGCGCCGGATG
>Ga0075428_100006988_pt1 | contig 12517 bp, 8 predicted proteins | sample RhiMetdeltSRZDD2_FD_75291 | JGI IMG/M metagenome (GOLD analysis project Ga0075428, IMG submission 75291) | Populus rhizosphere microbial communities from Tennessee, USA - Rhizosphere MetaG P. deltoides SRZDD2 | ecosystem: Host-associated > Plants > Roots > Rhizosphere > Soil | place: USA...
CGAGGCCCTGTCGCAGTTCAACCGCGTGTTCTCGCCGTTCCTGCTGCTGACGCAGCGGCTGCCCCTCCCGTCGACGCGGCGGTTCGTGCGGGCGCGAGGAACGTTCGATCGGATCGTCCACGGGATGATCGACGAACGGCGTCGCTCCGGCGAGACGGGCGACGACCTCCTGACGCACCTGCTCCGGGCGCAGGAGGACGGTCGAGGGATGACCGACGAGCAGGTCCGCGACGAGGTCCTGACGCTCTTCCTCGCGGGTCACGAGACGACGGCGGTCGCGCTCACGTGGACCTTCTGGCTGCTCGCCGGCGCGCCGGAGGTCGAGGAGGAGCTGCAGGACGCGGTCGACGACGCCCGCGAGGGCGTCGTCGACCGCGTCCTGGCGGAGTCGCTCCGCCTCCGCCCGCCCGCCTGGGCGATCGGTCGGCGCACGCTGACCGAGGTCGACGTCGACGGGGCGCGGCTGCCCGCCGGTGCCGTCCTCGTCGTCTCCCCCTGGCTCCTGCACCACGACGCGCGGTGGTGGCCGGACCCGGACCGCTTCGACCTGAGCCGGTGGGAACCCGGTGCGGAGGCCGCTCGCCCTCGCCATGCCTACCTTCCGTTCGGGGGCGGCCCGAGGATGTGCATCGGCGAGGGCTTCGCGTCGCTCGAGGCGCGGATCGTCCTGGAGACCGTCGCCGCGCGCTGGCGCCTGGTCCTCGAGCCCGGTCAGGACGTGCGACCGAAGCCCGCGGTCACGCTTCGTCCGAACGGGCCGGTCCTGATGCGGCCGCTCCCGCGCCGAGCAGCCTGAGGTAGTCGGTCCGCGCGGCGAACGTCTCGCGGAGCTGATCGGCCACCTGCTCGATCACCTCGTCGCGATAGGCCTCGTCCAGCTGGGTCGCGACCGCGTAGTAGAGGGCCGCGAACGACGCCATCCCCGTCGCGACGCGGAGCAGCTCCGACGTGATCACGACCGACGAGTCGCCGAGGAACGGGAGGCGCCACACCTCGGTCCCGGCCGTGCCGAGCCACGCTTCCCGTACGCCGGCGCTCACGAGGATCGCGCCGAACACGACGAAGAACAGCCAGACCGCCATCGCGACGAACGCCACTTGCAGGAACTGGCTGAGGAACAGGACGAGGCCGACGTTGATCTGTTGCGGCCGCGAGAGGTCGCCGCTCCCGACCTCGGCCTCGCGCTCCAGCCCGCGCACGCTGCCGGGGAGCCGAAGGAGGAGGAACGCCGCCGCCAGCAGCACGAACAGGATCGCGGCCGCGACGAACTTGGGGATCGCGGGGACGGTCCAGATCTGCCACGTCTCCGTGGTGAAGAAGATCACCAGCAGGAAGAACAGGAGGAGCGACAGCGCGCGGACCAGCACCGACACGGAGGCGGAGAACAACGCCAGGAACCGCCGGGCCGCCCAGCCGACGATCGAGATCGCCCCGAACCCGAGCACCAGGTACACGGCGCCGAGCAGCGCGGCGTTCGCGATCAGCGTGAACGCCGCGCTCGGCACCTGCCCGCCGAAGATCAGCGGCAGCACCGCCGGCACCAGGATGAACACGAGCATCTCGATCGGCCCGACGTGCCGGGGGACGGCGAGGAAACGCTGCCCCCGCGCGACGTTCAGCAGCCCGATCATCCCGAGCGCGATCGCGATGCCGCCGGCCAGGAAGCCGACGTTGACCCAGAAGCCGAACTTGAGGTTGAGCGCGTTCAGGATCTCCAGGACGAACACGAGCGTGAGCAGCGGCAGCGCCCTGGTGAACGCCTGTCGCGCCGAGTACCCGCGGATGAACGTCGGGAGTCCGGCGCGCCGGAAGCGATGTTCCAGCTCCGCGACCCGAGGCTGGTCGGCCATCGCGGCTATCGAACCACGAGCGCTCCCCGTTCCCGGGGAGCGTCAGGCCGGGGATAGCTCGCTTCGGGTCGGGTCGACGGTGGCGTCGCTGCGGTGCGCGGGGATCGACACGGTGAACGCCGTCCCTCGGCCGAGGACACTGTCGACCTCGACGTCGCCGCCGACCCGTCGCGTCAGCTCGCGGACGAGATGGAGGCCCAGCCCGACGCCGCCGTGGGCTCGGGTCGAGCTGCCGTCGATCTGCGTGAAGCGATCGAAGATCAACGGGAGGTCGCCGGGCTCGATCCCCGGTCCTTGGTCCGACACGCGGACCATCAGCGCGTCGTCCTCGATCCGGGCCTCGACGACCACGGGGGCGCCGGGCGCCGAGTACTTCAGCGCGTTGTCGACGAGGTTCGCCACGATCTCGTGGAGCGCGACCGGATCGAGCAGCAGCGACGGGAGGGCCCGCTCGACACGGAGGTCGATCCGGCTCATCGATCCCGGGAACCCCTTGCGGACCTCGTCGAGGACGGTCGCGACGAACGTGGGCTCCCGACCCGCGTCGGGCTCACCGTGCTCCAATTGCGCCTCGCGGAGGAGGTTCCCGACGAGTCGCTGGAGGTGGGCCGTCTGCCGCGCGATCGCCTCGACCGCGTCGCGCGTGTCCGGATCGTCCGACGGCGTGCGTTCCTTCAGGAGCTCCGCGTAGCCGCGGATCGACGTGAGCGGCGTCCGAAGCTCGTGGGACGCGGCCGCCGCGAAGTCGCTCTTGAGCCGGTCGAGCTCGCGGAGCTCCGCCACCGTCTCCTGCTCGCGGGCGAGGAGCACTCCGAGCTGGTCCGCCTGCTCCGACAGCTGCGCGTTCTGGCGACGGAGGGTCCTCGTCGTTCCGATCATCAGCGGTAGCAGCAGCACGTACAGGACGACGAGCCCGATCCCGAGCGAGAGCCGGAGGGTGTCGTACAGCCGATCGATCTCCGTCTGGATCGCGGAGTAGTCCTGATAGATCTCGATCACCGCTTCGACCTCGTCGGACTCCGTGTCCCCGCCGAGCGCGATCGGCACGTACGTCTCGAACAGCTGATCGGCGAGCTTCCGCTCGCTCGCGTTCTCCGGCTCGTCGAGGTCGGAGATCTCGCTCGCCACGTCGCCCTCGAACGCCTCCTCGAGGTCCTCCTCGAGCTCCGGCCGGAGACCGACCTGCTCCGGGTCGTTCGAGAACACGATCTCGCCGTCGGCGTTCCAGATCTTCACCCGCTCGACGCCCGCGTCCTCCATCGCGAACTCGTGGATCGCGTGATCGAGCTTGTCGTAGCGAGGTCCGCGGACCGGCCCCTCGAGATCCGAGTGACGGAGCAGGGGAGCGACGATCCCCTCCGCGATCAGCTCGGCGCGGACGGTCGCCGCCTCCTCCGATCTGGTGCGAAGGTCGCCGGCGCGCAGGGCCGCGACCCCCACACCGATCATCGCGAACACGAGCAGGCTCGTGACCGCGAATCGCCACACGATCGACGTGCCGCGCAGGCGTTCCCGCGTCATCCGAGAGGTATCGGCCGATCGGCCGTCGCGGTGTAGGGGAGTCATCCGACGGGAGGCGCTACCCTGCCTGCATGACCTTCTCGAGCGCGCTCGTCCTCTTCGCGCATCCCGACGACGCCGAGTTCGCGTGCGGCGGAACGGTGGCGCGATGGGCGCGCGAGGGGTGCGAGGTCCACTACGTGTGCCTCACCGACGGCTCGGCGGGGTCGAACGAGCCGGGCACGACGCGCGAGGCGATGCGCCCGATCCGGGAGCGCGAGATGCGCGACGCCGCCGAGATCCTCGGCGTCGCTTCCCTCACGTTCCTCGGGGAGCTGGACGGGTTCCTCGAGGTCACGCCGGACACCCGCCGGAAGGTCACGCGCGAGGTGCGGCGGCTCCGTCCGGACGTGATCCTCGCTCCCGACCCCTCGCGGCTCTGGTCGGGGAGCGGCTACGTGAACCATTCCGACCACAAGGCCGCGGGCATGCTCGCGCTCTCGGCCGTGATGCCGGACGCCCCCACCCGCGTGATGTTCCAGGAGCTCGAGGAGGAGGGGCTGGAGCCGTTCGAGGTCCCCAACCTCTATCTCTCGGTGGAGGAGCCGGACACGTTCGTCGACATCGGCGAGACGCTCGCCGTGAAGCTGAAGGCGCTCCGCGCGCACGTCTCGCAGCTCGGCCCGGAGGTCGAGGAACGCGTGACCGCCCGCGCCCGCGAGTTCGGCGAGCGCGCGGGCTGCGAGTTCGCCGAGGGATTCAAGGCCTTCCGACTTCGGGACGACGACGAAGACCGAGGCTAGGAACCGAGGAACGGCATGGACGAGGAACAGAACGAGCCGTACGAGCTCACGGCCGAGGAACGGCGCGACATCGCTGCCGACCTCGACGATCTCGGTTCGATGCGCACCGTGTTCTCGAATCAGGGCGTGAAGGGGGTCGTGATCGCGTGCCAGGACTGCGGCGCGAACCACTTCTACGAGTGGGAGCTCCTCCGCGACAACCTCGAGCACATGTTGACCGAGGGAGAGCCGCGGATGCACGAGCCCGCCTTCGACATCGCCGAGGAGGAGTACATCCAGTGGGACTACGGGAAGGGCTACGTGGATGCACTGGCGGACGCGGGGCTCGAGGCCGACCGGCGGATCGAGCTCACGCGCTGTCCGTGGTGCGAGGCGCCGTTCGCGGAGGATCCGGCGTTCTGCCCGCGGTGCGGCCGCTCGATGGGGCCGGTGCGCCTGTACCGGGAGCTGACCGCGAAGGGGATGGACGAGCGCGACGCCCGAGCGCTCCTCGTCCGCGCGGGGTTCGAGCCGTTCTGAGGAGCTAGCGCTTCGTCCGCACGTGGTCGAACGCGGGCGGCTCCAACAGGCATTCGTCGGGGGACTTGTCGGGACGGAGGCCGCGGAACGACGGCGCCCGCATCTTCCCCGTCGACTTCGTGATCTCGTGGTACTCGACCTCGCAGACGAGCTCCGGATCCACGAACGTGGCGCCCCTCAGCTTCCGCAGTGACGCGTCGTCGATCGGCGGATCCTTCCGAACCAGGGGCTGGAGCTGCTCCATCAACCGGTCGAGCGTCTTGTGGTCGAAGCCCGTGCCGACCTGGCCGACCCAGCGGAGCTCGCCGTCGTCGATCGCCCCCACGAGCAGCGCGCCGAAGCTCGTCGATCGGCCGCCCTGCCCGGGGGTCCACCCGAGGATCACGCAGTCCTGGGTCGAGATCAGCTTGATCTTGCTCCAGTCCGGGGTCCGTCGGCCGGGCGCGTACCTCGAGCCGTGCCGCTTGGCGACCACACCCTCGAGCCCGAACGAACGAGCCGTCTCGACGAAGGCCTTCCCGTCCCCGTCCGTGTAGCTCATCAGCTGCAGCCGGTGATCCTCCTCGACGATCAGCTCCAGGAGCTCGCGCCGTTCCTCGAGGGCGAGCCCCGTCGTGTCGCGTCCGTCGAGCCACAGGATGTCGAAGACGACGAACGACACGGGGATCTGCTTGGCCACCCGCTTGATCTCGCGCTCGTTCTGGAGGTTCATCCGCTGCTGAAGGACCTCGAACGAGTCCTTCCCGTCGGCGTTCACGGCGACGATCTCGCCGTCGAGCACCGCGTTCACCTGGTCGACGAGCTCGTGGACCATGTGGATGTCCGGGTACTGGAACGACACGTCGCGACCGCGGCGCGTCCGGAACACCGTGCCACCCGTCTCCATCTCGGCGAGGGCGCGGATCCCGTCGAGCTTGGGCTCGAAGCGCCACGCCGGATCGTCGAACGGCTGCCCGCCGCCCTCCGCGAGCATCGGCTGGAACCGCGAGGGTCGGGCCGGTGTCGGCGCCGTGTTCGCGGACGCGAGGAACGCGAGCCAGTCGGTCCTCGTCTTCACGAAGTGGAACTCGAGGTCCGGGTACCGCCTGCCGTGCAGCCGGAAGCTCACCTTCGTGTCGGTCCATTCGATCGGCTCGTACCAGCCGTCGTCGAAGATCCGGACCTCGCCGGCGCCGTAGTGGCCTTCCGGGATCGTGCCCTCGAAGCTTCCGTACTCCAAGGGGTGCACCTCGGTCTGCACGGCGAGGCGTTTGTCGCCCTTCTCGGTCGGGAGCCCACGCGGCACGGCCCAGGACCACAGCCCGCCTTGATGCTCCAGGCGGACGTCGTAGTGGAGCCGGGTCGCGCGGTGCTTGTGGATCACGAACGACGTGCCGGTGCCGACGGCTTCGCCGGGGGCCGGTTCGGTGGTGCCCTCCTCACCGAATTCGCGCTTCCGGACGTACTCGTAGAGGCTCGGGTCCTTCGATGCCGCGACGATCTGGTCGGACGTCTTCCGGGAGGTGGCCTTCGACGCGGTCCGGGGGAGCGGCGCGCCGACCTGTGGCTCCGCCTCGTCCTCGACCTTCACGCCGAGCGCGTCCAGCGCGTTGGCGAGGTCCATCTCCTCGGTGAGGACACCGCCGAACAGGTCGCCGACGCGATCGAACCGCTCCCACACGTTGTCGATCCGGAAGTCCTGGGGCACGAAGCCGCCCTCGGCGACCTCGTCCCACGTGAGCGGCGTCGAGACGGGCGCCCGCGGCTCGGGGCGCAGCGAGTACGCCGCCGAGATGTTCGCTCCTTGCCGGTTCATGTTGTGGTCGATGAAGACCTTGCCGGCGCGATCGGCGACGCGCCACGCCATCGTCACGCGGTCGGGATCGGCCTTGGCGATCATCCGCCCGCACGCCCCGACGAACGCGCGCACCTGCCCGTACGTGTACGCGCCATGCTTCACCGGCACGTAGATCTGCAGGCCCGTGGCGCCCGACGTCTTGGGGTACGCGGTGATCCCGAGCTGGTCCAGGAGCACCTTGATGTGGCGGGCCACGGTGAGGACGTCCTCGTAGGTGTAGGGCTCGAACGGATCGAGGTCGAAGAAGAAGTAATCGGGGTGCTCGACGGCCTCGCACCGCGAGTGCAGCGGGTGCATCTCGATGCAGCCGAGGTTCGCGACGTAGAGCAGCGTCGCCGTGTCGTCGACCGTCAGGTAGTCGATCACGCCGGTCTTCGCGTCCTCGGACAGCACCTTGCACCGGTGGATCCAGTCCGGGGTGTGGGAGGGGGCGGTCTTCTCGTAGAAGAACGGCCCCTCCGCCCCGTCGGGCATCCGTTTCATCGTGAGCGGGCGGCCCTGCAGGTATGGGCCGATCAGCTCGGCGACGTTCCAGTAGTACCCGAGGAGGTCGCCCTTCGTGTAGCCCTCGTCCGACCAGAACACCTTGTTCAGGTTGGAGAGGCGCAGCTCGCGACCGTCGACCTCGACCCACCACGCGTCGCCGTCCCTCCGGGCGTCGAGCTCGGTGGGCAGCGCCACGGTGAAGGCGGGACCGGAGGACGTAGTCCGTCGTCGAGGCGGCATCGCGCCTCGATGCTACGTCGCCCGCCGGTATCGCCCGAACGGTCGTCGGCCGATGATGGGAGGGGTACGACGGACCACGATCGATCGGGAGCGACGCGTGACGACACGACCCCAGGTGCGACGCGACGACCGGCGCTGGCGACCCCGGCCGGTGCTGGCCTTCGCGCTCCGGTTCGCGTCCGTGCTGGTCCCCGCCGCGGCCGGGGTCGCCAGCGCCTTCGGGTACGCGCGCGCGTGGCCGCCGCCCGACGGCCTCGCGCGGATCCCGTGGCTCGTCGGTCTCCTCGCCTGCTCGACGATCGTCGTCGCGATCGCCGAGCGACTGGCGATGCGGTTCCTCCCGCTCGCGATGCTCTTCCGGCTGTCGTTGGTCTTCCCGGACCGCGCGCCGTCCCGGTTCGCGATGGCGCGGGGCGCGGGCAACGTCCGCGTCCTCGAGCGCCGGATCCGCGACGCGCGCGAGGAGGGCGTGGATCCCGCCCCCGCCCGCGCGGCCGAACAGATCCTGGGGCTCGTCGCGGCGCTGTCCGCGCACGACCGCAAGACCCGCGGCCACAGCGAGCGGGTCCGGGCGTTCACCGACCTCGTGTCGACGGAGCTCCGGCTGCCGGAGGACGATCGCGATCGGCTGCGGTGGGCGGCGCTCCTGCACGACATCGGCAAGCTCAGGGTTCCGTCGCGGATCCTGAACAAGCCGGGCAAGCCCGACCCGCGTGAGTGGCAGGTCCTCGAGGAGCATCCGCTCGCCGGCGCGAGGATCGCCGGACCGCTGCTGACCTGGCTCGGTCCGTGGGGGGACGCGATCGCGCAGCACCACGAGCGTTTCGACGGCGACGGCTATCCGAACCGGCTCGCGGGATCCGAGATCTCCATCGCGGCCAGGATCGTGAGCGTGACGGACTCGTTCGAGGTGATGACGGCCGCGCGTTCGTACAAGAAGCCGATGAGCGTGCCGGCCGCTCGACGCGAGCTCGCCGCGTGCGCCGGAGGCCAGTTCGACCCCGCGATCGTGCGGGCGTTCCTCCGGATCTCGCTCGGACGTCTGTGGTGGACCGTCGGTCCGACGTCGTGGGCGGCCGTCGTGCCGCTCGTGGGCGAGGCCCAACGCGCCGCCGGACAGCTCGCCGGCGCCGCCAGGGGAGCCGCGGCCGCGGCGGTCGTCGGCGCGGCCGGGGTGCTGCCCGGGGTCGCGGGGATCCCGGCGGCGTCGGCCGCGCCCCACGTCACGCCGGTGGTCGCCGGTCCCGTGGGGGTGCCCTCGGTCGGCGGTGAGGAGGTGCGTGCGGGCGACGTCGATCGATCCGACCCGGGCGACGCCGGCCCGTCCACGGGCGAAGGGCGACACGGCACGCCGGCGGACGAGGGGTCCGGTTCCACCGACGAAGACCCGCGCGGCGGCGACACGGGTCTGGACCCCGTCGACGACGTCGTGACCGGCCCGGGCGTCACCGATCCGGGCGGCACCGTCGGGCGGACCGTCCGCGGGACGAAGGCCACGGTGGACGGGGTGATCGAAGGAGCGGGGACCACGGTGGACGGGCTCGTCGACGGCGCGACGGATGCCGTGGACGGGCTCCTCGGCACCGGCGCGGGGAGCGTGCTCGACCAGCCGGTGGACGACGTCACGGATGCGCTCGGCGGCCTCCTCGGGAAGTAGCCACGCCGAGGAGGGGGCGTCGAGGGGTGTCCTCCGGCCGGACTAGGATGTAGCTCCCTGCTGGACGAGGGTTCCGACGATCCCTGGAGGACGAGATGCCCAGAGCCATGTGGAAGGGAGCCATCTCCTTCGGCCTGGTGACGATCCCCGTGAGCGTCTACCCGGCCACGGAGGAGAAGACGCTGCGCTTCAACCAGCTCCACGACGAGGACGGGGGCCGCATCCGGATGAAGCGCGTGTGCTCGATCGACGGCGAGGAGGTCGGCTACGAGCACATCGTGAAGGGCTACGAGTACGAGAAGGACCGCTACGTGATCCTCTCGGACGACGACTTCGAGGCGATCCCGGTCGAGTCCTCTCGCGCGATCGACATCCAGCAGTTCGTCGATCTCGAGGAGATCGACCCGATGCTCTACAAGAAGTCGTACTACCTGGTCCCCGAGGAGACCGGCGCCAAGGCGTACGCGCTGCTCCGCGAGGCGCTGAACCAGGCCAACAAGGTCGGCATCGCCAAGGTCAGCTTCCGCGACAAGGAGCATCTGGCCGCGCTCCGTTTCAGCGACGACGCGTTCGTGCTCGAGACGATGTTCTGGCCGGACGAGATCCGCGAGGCCGACTTCGGAGGCGTTGACGTCGACGGCAAGCCGCGCGCCAACGAGCTCGAGATGGCGCAGACGCTGATCGACAACCTCACCGCGCCGTGGAACCCCGAGGAGTTCTCGGACGAGTACCGAGAGTCGCTGCTCCGGGTCGTCGAGGCCAAGATCAACGGCGAGGAGATCGAGGTCGTCGAGGCCGAGCCGGCCGCCAAGGTCGTCGACCTGATGGAAGCATTGAAGGCCTCGGTCGCGGCCGCCGGCAAGGAAGCGAAGGCCAAGGCGGCGCCCAAGAAGAAGACGACCGCTCGCAAGTCCACCGCGAAGTCGACCAAGAAGACGACGACGCGGAAGAAGGCCGTCGGAGAGTGACCGCGGCCTGAGGGTCGGGACATGAAGCTCGTCACGGCGATCGTCAAGCCGCACCGGCTCGACGAGGTCAAGGACTCGCTCCGCGAGATCGGGGTGAACGGGCTCACGACGACCGACGTCGAGGGGTTCGGGCGGCAGCGCGGCCACACGGAGGTCTATCGCGGCGCCGAGTACCAGGTGGACTTCGTGCCCAAGGTCCGCGTCGAGGTCGTCGTGGACGACGAGGACGTCCAGGGCGTCGTGGATGCGATCGTGAAGGCGGCGCGCACGGGCAAGATCGGCGACGGCAAGCTGTGGGTCACCGAGGTGGAGCAGCTCGTCCGGATCCGGACGGGCGAGATGGGCCCGGACGCGCTCTAGGCTCCGTGGCCGTCGTGGCCGATCCCGTCGAGGAGCTCCGCGCCGAATACGCGTCGCTGGAGCGCGCGTACTCGCCCGGCCATCACGGCGTCTGGGCGGCGCGCCGGCGCGCGGGTCTCGTGGACACCGCGATGCAGGAGCTGTTCGCGCGCGCCGGCGCGCCGCCGGGGACGGCGGTGGCGGCCATCGGGGGCTACGGGCGCGGGCTCCTGCTGCCGCGCTCGGACATCGACGTCCTGATCGTCCACGGAGGGACGGACGACTCCGAGGTCGCCCGGCTGACGGACGCGCTCCTGTATCCCCTGTGGAACGCGGGGTTCGAGGTCGGCCACGCCGTCCGTACGGCCGCGGAGTGCGAACGGGCGTGCGAGCGGCTCGACGCGGCCGCCTCGATGCTCGACATGCGAGCCGTCGCCGGCGACGAGCGCCTCGTCGAGGACGCGTCGGGCAGGGTGCTCGCGTGGGCGCGGAACGACCCGCGGGGGTTCACGCACGCGATCCGCGACGACGCCGCGCGCCGCCGGGAGCGGTTCGGCTCGGCGGCGCAGCTCCTCGAACCCGAACTCAAGGAGGGATCCGGGGGCTGGCGGGATCTCCATTCGATCTGGTTGCTCGAGGCGGCGATGGGGAGCGCGCTCGAGGACGCGGGGCTCCTCCGCGGCCGCGAGCGCGAAGCGCTCGCGGCCGCGGAAGAGTTCCTGGCCCGCGTGCGGAGCGCGCTCCACCTGGAGACCGGCAAGCGGACCGACCGGCTCGTCCTCGACCATCAACCCGCGATCGCGCGCGCGATGGGGTTCGAGGACGAGCCCCGCCTGATCGCGATCGACGGGCTGATGCGGGCGACGTTCGAGCACGCGCGCCAGATCGAGTTCCTCCTGCGGGCCGTCGTCCTTCGGTTCCTCGCGGAGCGCGCCGGTCCCGTCGCGCCGCCGGATGGGCCGGCCGGCGTCCTTCGGTCGCTGCGCGCGGAGGCGGACGCCGGGCGGGGGCCGTCGGCGGCGCTCCTCGACGCGATCGAGGACGCCGACGTCCCCGCTGACGTCGACTGGGACGACGACGTCCGAGACGCGTTCTTCGAGCTCCTCGGCGCCCCCGACGGGGGCGCCGCGTCGCTCGAGATCCTCGACCGCGTCGGGGTCCTCAGCCGCTTCCTCCCCGAGTGGGCGGACGTCCGGTGCCGACCTCAGCGCGATCCGTACCACCGATCGACGGTCGATGCGCATCTGCTCGGAGCGCTGCGGGGCATGTCGGAGCTGCTTCAGGGCGTCGGTGCGGACGACGACCCGGTCCTGGCTCAGGCGACCACGCTGGTGCGGGACCGCCGCGCGCTCGCACTCGGCGCGCTGCTCCACGACATCGGGAAGAACGGCGAGGGCGGGCACGTCCCGGTCGGTGAGCGGGTCGCGGCCGCGATCCTCGACCGGATCGGGGCCGACGCCGCGACCCGCGAGCTCGTGGCGTTCCTCGTTGCTCGCCACCTCCTCCTGTCCGACACCGCGACGCGCCGCGACCTCACCGACGAGAACCTGATCCTCGACGTGGCGGCGGCGGTCGGCACGCCGGATCGACTGGCGGCGCTGTACCTGTTGGCGAAGGCGGACGCCGAGGCGACCGGCCCGGCCGCATGGACGCCCTGGCGTCGCACGCTGATCCACGAGCTGGTCGCCAAGGTGCAACACGTCCTCGAACGGGGAGCGATGGGCGCCGAGATCGCCGAGGAGCTCGCCGCGCGGGTCGAACGCGTGCGCGCGCTCCTCGAACGCGAGCCGCCCGACGACGTCGACACCTTCCTCGGGCGGGCACCGCGCGCGTACCTCCTCGCGATCGAGCCGGAGCGCGTCGCTCGCCACTACCCGACGATCCACCCGCCCGTCGGGGCGCTCGACGTGCGGGCGGTGCACCTCGAGGGTGGACGCGCCGGCACCTACGAGCTCCTCGTGGTGGCGCGCGACCGCGCCGGACTCCTGTCGTGGATCGCCGGCTCCCTCGCCCTCGCCGGCCTCTCGATCCTGACGGCGCAGGTCTTCACGACCGGTGACGGCGTCGCGATCGACCGGTTCGAGGTCGAGGGCGCCTGGGAGCCCGAGGTATCGGACCGGCGATGGCGCGAGTTCCGCGGGATGCTGCGCCGGGCGATCGACGGCTCGATCTCGCTCGAGCGGCGGGTCGAGGAGAAGCGGCGCTGGTACCCGGCGCCCGCGGCGCCATCGCCGGTCTCGGTCTTGGTCGACGACGCGGCCTCGGACTTCGCGACCGTGATCGAGGTCGGCGCGCCGGACCGCATCGGACTGCTGTAC
>Ga0075428_100006994_pt1 | contig 12512 bp, 12 predicted proteins | sample RhiMetdeltSRZDD2_FD_75291 | JGI IMG/M metagenome (GOLD analysis project Ga0075428, IMG submission 75291) | Populus rhizosphere microbial communities from Tennessee, USA - Rhizosphere MetaG P. deltoides SRZDD2 | ecosystem: Host-associated > Plants > Roots > Rhizosphere > Soil | place: USA...
TAAACCACAGCGTCGACCACGTCATCTGTGCAACCGAGCTGCATTCCGGCGAGCATCTGTACTTCTCGGGCAGATTCGTGTGTTCCTACCGGTTTGGTTTCGGCGTCCCCGGCAATCTCGGCCTTCACGACGCGGTGCAAGCATCGGCGGCATTCCCGGGAGCCTTTCCACCCCGGTGGTTTCCGGCCCAGCGCCATCGTTTCTCTGACGCCGGCGACGAGCGGGCGCGCGGGACCCGGCGACTGGTCCTCGTCGACGGCGGGACCTACGACAACATGGGCACCGAATGGGCGCTCGGAGTCCCCCGTCGCAACCGTGAATGGGGGGCCGGCCTGAACGAGGCCGACGAGCTGGTGGTCGTCAACTCATCCGCGCCTCTCGACTGGAGCTCGACGCGCCTCCTCCTGCTTCCCCTGGTCAACGAAGTCGTAGCGCTGAAGCGTGACATCGACGTGCTCTACGACACCACCACCAGCACGCGGCGCCGTTGGCTCTTCGACACGTTTGGCAGCGACGAGGGCCGCATGCGCGGAGCGTTCGTCCAGATATCGCAAAGTCCATTCCATGTGGCGCGTCAGTTCGCGCAAGGACATGACGACGCCGCGCAACGAGCCCGCGCAGTGCTCGGGTCGCTTGGTGACACGGAGCGGAGCTGGGACGAAGTGGTCCGGGCCAACAGCACAGTCAAGACGACGTTGTCCAAGCTGGGCGGTGAGGTCGCTGCCCGTCTCGTGCTTCACGGCTACGCCCTCGCGATGGCGAACCTGCACGTCGTCCTGGGCTATCCCCTGCTGGACATGCCGCCGCGGGAGGACTTCGAGCGCCTCGCCGGAGTGCGCCCGTGACGCCCGAAGAGCTGATCCGAGCGTGGCTCCGGGGACTCGACGAAGAAGAGGCTGGAAGGACGCTGCTGGCCTTGGGCGTGCCGCCGGAGCAGCTGGCGGCCGCGAGCGCGGATCTGCGTGTCGGTCGGCGCCCGAAGCTCTTGCACTGGCAACTGACCGAACCGCAACTTCGTCACCGCAGCGAACGGGATCCCCGGGAACTGATTCGGCTCGTTCCCGACGAGGGAACGTGGCGGCTGGCGGTCAGTGCGCCTGGCTCCCCCGCCGCAATCGTCAGCAGACTGCTCGGTGCGCGCGATGTGAAGTCGGCATTTGTCGCCGTCGATCGACCGCGCGGGTCGCTGCGCAGGCGGCCATGGCGCTGGCCGATGCGGATCGGTTTGTTGGGCTTCGACTCAGTGGCCGCGGACGAGTTGAGGTCCTCGATCGAGCAGGATGCCACGATCGCCAGGCTCGTCGATATCCGACGGCTGGAGGACCAGCCGGGCTCGGTCGACCTGCTCATCGTTCCCGGCGCCATTTCGGAAGCTGCCTCTGAGCTCTCACGCGTCAGGCCCATCACGAACGCCATCTTGACCTTGGGCGACCAGCTCGAGTCATGGCCGCTGCTCGAAGCTCATCACGCTGCGGCACGCGCCGCGACATCTGCCGTCGCCAGTGCGGCTGCCGGGCCGCACCCGCTGCCCCAGATGGTGAGCGACCTGATCTACGCGTCTTCTCACGGCGAGCCGTTCGACCTCGCCCTGACGACTGCGGCGCGCGGCGACTTGCTGCTCTTCGCCGAGGACGATGCGATGACCCGCGCGAGTCTGCCGGAGACCGCGAGGAGCATGGCCAATGAGCTGAGACGAACCGGCGTGCTGCTGCCGCAGGCACCTTCGGAAGAGGTCGCAGCGGCGAGCGCGGAACTGGAGGCCGCAGCCGCGGGCGCGTTCACGGGAGAGTCGCAGGAGGCAACCCGCATCGCGGCGGCGGTCAGACGCGCCGAGTCGACGATCGAGGCCTTGCCCGAGGAGCGATGGTGCCAAGCGTACGTCGGTCGCGACCGGCAGAACATCCTGCGGCAGGGACGCAACCCGGTTTTCGTGTTCGTCGGCCCGGATGAGCCCGACGCTCTGCGTTCGGGCGCACCGATCGATGAAGGCCGGCTACCGTGGGAGGAAGAGCAGGCTGAGAAGTTCCGCCTCACGGTCCTGTTCGTGCCCCTCGCAGACGAGTCTCCGGCGCAGCAGGACGAGATCGAACTGCCCCGGATCGGCCGGTCGCAGGAAGCCGAATTCGTGTTCGAGATTCCCGACTCGGGTTCCGATCGCGAGTGGGCCGCGCGGATCGTCGTCCTGTTCCGGAACCGGGCGCTCCAGACGGCAGTGCTGAGCGGTCGGCTCGGCGAGTCCGCGCGGCTGCATCAGGTTGCGGCCCTGGTTCCGACGCTTACCGCTCTCGACGAGCGGCTCGCTTTCGACGTGTCGCTCGTGGCCAACCACACGAACGGATTAGCAAAGCTGATCCGCCACTCGGACGGTCATACGTTCGTGAATTCGATGGCTTCGCTTCCTCCGATCACGGAGCGGATCGCCGAGGACCTGGCCCGCGCGGTCCGCCTGCGATCCCAGCGTCAGGGCCTGCGCTCCGCGAGAGCCCGCGAGCTTCTCGTCTCGCTGGCGAAGCGGGGCCGTGACCTGTTCAGCGAGTTGGAACGGCAACTCGGTTCGGTGGCGGGCGCGTCCCGCATCCAGCTTGTGACCGCGAGCGGCGGATGGTTCCTGCCGATCGAAATCCTCTATGCGCGCTACTCGCCGGACGACGATGCGCGGATCTGCGAGCGCTACCTGAGCGACCCCACGACCTGCAGCGGCGAGTGCACGCCCGTCACCGACAGGAGCGTCGTTTGTCCGAACGCATTCTGGGGACTCTCGAAGACGATCGAGCGCCACCACTTCGACCCGGCGCTGGACCGCGAGCTTCAACAGCAGCACCTGCTGCTCGCAGTGGGGGAGCATTCACGCCGGGAACCCCTCAAGCTGACCCGCACGTTGCTTGGCGCGAGCCAGCGGGTGAAGCCGGCGGACCGGAGCAAGACGCTTGCCGCCCTCGGCCCCGGCGCGACCGTCGTCATGAGCTGGGATGAATGGGAGGCGGCCGTCAAGGCTGCCGACACAGAGTTGCTCGTCCTGGTGCCGCACACCGACTGGAACGACACGGCGCTGGAGATCGCGAACGACAAGCTGACTCGCGATCGCATCGAGCGAACACTCGTGACCGGGGATCGAAAGGGCGTGCAGCCCGTGGTCGTTCTGTTCGGCTGCCGCACGACCGGCAGGGCCACCGATCCCGCCGGGTTTGCCTCGCGCTTCATGATCAAGGGTGCCGCCGCTGTTTTCCACAGCTCCACCGACCTGCTCAACTTTCACGCCAGCGAGTTGGCGCGAAGGCTTGCCGGCCAACTCATCTCTCCGAGCCGGAATACGGAGTTGCTCAGCGACGCCCTTGCGGCGTTCAGGCGCGACGCCGTGCACGACGGCCTGATCGCAGCTCTCTCGATCTCGGCTTTTGGCGACGCAGACTGGAGGATTTGAACGATGTTCAACGTCGAGATGCTTCCCGCCCAACGCGGCGACTGCCTATGGCTCACCTATGGCAGCACCTCCGACCCGCATCACGTCCTGATCGACGCTGGACCGAGCGAGACGATCGCCACGCTGGTGCCGGAGCTCGAACAGCGCATCGCCGCGCTCCCGGGTAGGACGAACCGGCTCGAGCTCTTGGCGATGAGCCATATCGACGCCGATCACATCCAGGGTGTCGTGTCCCTGCTGTCCGATCCCCGGCGCCTGCGGTTCTTCCGGGACGTCTGGTTCAACGCCTTCAAGCACCTCCCTGCGCCCGACACGCTTGGTGCGCCCGACGGCGAGCGGCTGACGCGGATCATGGAGGAGGAGCCGCGCCGCTGGAACAAGGCCTTTCGCAGCGGGCCGGCCGTCATCCCGGATGATGGACCGCTCCCGACCGTGACACTCGAAGGCGGTCTCGAAGTCACCATTCTGTCGCCCACGAACGAGGGACTCCGGAAGCTGGCGCCGAAGTGGGAGCGCGAATGCAAGAAGGCCGGGCTACTGCCCGGCCACGGGGCGGAGGTACCGCGCGCACAGCAGCGCACCGACATCCTCGGGTGGAACGTCGACGTGATGGCGTCGATGCCATACCGGCGCGATCGTGCGGAGGCCAATGGCAGCAGCATCGCCTTCATAGCGGAATACGGGGGCAAGCGGCTGCTCTGCGGTGCGGATGCACACAGCGAAGTGCTCGAAAAGAGCCTCGATCGGCTCGGCGCCGGCCCACATCAGTTCGCCGCCGTAAAGCTCTCCCATCATGGCTCCAAGGCGAACCTCAGTCCGGGCCTGCTCGAGCGGGTCAGGTCGCGGAACTGGCTAGTCTCGACGAACGGCGCAAAATTCGGGCACCCGGACCCGGAAGCCTTGGCGCGCGTGATCAGCACTCAGCGTCGGCCGATCTTCCACCTCAATTACGTGACCCGACATGTTGCAGATCTCATCGAGAACGCCGGCGACGACTACACGGTGAGGCTTCCTCGCAAGTCGCGAGACGGTTCGCACGAGTCCGGCCTCGTCGTTCGCCTTCAGTGATGCACGCCGGCGATTTGCAATGCTCCGCGGCATGGCCGAGCCGAACGCGTACGGCGCCGGAGCTGCAGGTGACGCGCCGCCGTACCGCAGCTACGTCGGGCCGTGGTTCAAGTACGACCTCGTCGCGGCGATGCAGTTCAACCTGCTCACGCGGCTGGGACTGCGGGAGGACCACTATCTGCTCGACGTCGGCTGCGGATCCCTGCGCGGCGGGCGCCTCTTCATCCCGTACCTGCTGCCCGGCCGCTACTTCGGCATCGAGCCGGAGGCGTGGCTGATCGAGGAGGGCATCGAGAACGAGCTCGGCCGCGACGCGATTCGCATCAAGCAGCCCACGTTCTCGCACCTCGGGGACTTCCGCCTCTCGAGCCTCGGGCAGGACTTCGACTTCATCCTCGCGCAGTCGATCTTCACCCACGCCGCCGAGCGCCAGATCCGCACGTGCCTCACCGAGGCGAAGCGCGTGCTGAAGGAGGGCGGCAAGATGGCCGCCACGTACTTTCCCGGCCCGCAGAACCACGTGGGCGACGAATGGGTGTATCCCGGCGGCACGACCTACCAGCCGGAGTACATGAGGTCGATGGCGGCGGACGCCGGGCTCGACCTCGCGCCGCTCGACTGGCGGCATCCGAACAAGAACCAGCGCTGGCTCCTGATCTGTCACGAGGGCGCCGCCGCGCAAGCCGCGGGCGTGACAGGACCAGCTGCGGGCTAGATGTTCAGAGGAGGCGAGGCGCTGAACAGCCCGCTGTCGTCGTCGCTGGTTCCGAGGCCGGCGGAGGCGCGCTCGGCGGCCATCGCACCCTTGGTCGGAACCGAGCCGCCGTCCCGCTTGACCCAGTCCTCGTTGCGCTTCAGCTTCTTCTCCACGATGCCGTTTCCGCTGCCCGCCGGCTTCCCTTTCTTGGGGGCGTCGCCGGTCGGGGCCTCTCGCTGGCGGCTGCGCTCGGCAACCACCTGCCGCAGCTTCTGAACCGCGCGAACGCGTTCTTTGCCGTCACCAGCGGCAGGACGCTTGCTCGCCATGAGACTTCCTTTCCGCCTCTCTAAATGGAGCTACGCGCGGAAGGAAAGAGAGACAGACCCCTCGGGCGACTCGAAACGTGCAAATTCCACGCTACCACGTTCCTCGGCATGCTCGCCGTAAGTCCTGAGTCACGTACCGCGCCTGCGCTGCTCTGCGTCGAGTGCGCGACTGAGTTCCTCGGGGGAGAGCTGCTTGCGGATCTCCTCCAGGCGCGCGTCGGTGCGGAGGGAATCGCGGTGGACCGAGTCCTGCAGCCCCTCGATCATGGCCTCGAGGTGCGCGATGCGCGCCTCGAGGGCGGGCACCCGATCGTCGACCTTTGTCGAACGGCGGAAAAGCATGAGAACTACGAAGGCCCGCACGTGGCGGGCCTTCGGTTACGGAACGTTACGCGCGCCGGACGGAAACGGCCTTCGGGCCCTTGTCGCCCGCGGTCGACTCGTAGGTCACCTTCTGTCCCTCGTCGAGCGACCGGTAACCCTCTTCGTCGATACCGCTGTGATGCACGAACAGGTCCTTGCTGCCGTCCTCGGGCGTAATGAAACCGAAGCCCTTGTCGGCGTTGAACCACTTCACTGTTCCAGTGGGCATATTGCCTCCATGGATATGTGCCGGCGTACGCGGAGGATGCTCACTGACAGCGACTGCGCCTACCTGCACTACGTTGCCGGAGAAATGTCCGGCCTGATGCAGCGAGTCTAGCTGCTAGGCAAGCGGGAGGGTCTTCCCGCCGGTCAAATAAGGCAGCAGGTAGCGCCCGAACACCTTCTCCGGCGGGGACCAGGGCGCGGGGTGGAGGCCGGGGTGCTCCCCGTCCTCGGGCTCCAGGTGGAATGCGACCTTGCCGGTCATCAGGAGACCGTGCAGGGCAGGCCGGAAGGGCGGTGGCTCGGGGCCTGCGCCGAACCGCGCTGCGATTGCCGCCGCCACGGTGTCGGCCTGTTGCGCCGCCAGGCCACCCTGCTTCACGGGGAAGGCTGCGGCGTCCCCGGCCGCGTAGACGTCGGGGTGTCCGTCGACTCGCCCGTGTTCGTCGGTGGGAACGAAGCCGCGCTCGTCGGCCGGCAGCCCTGCGAACCGCCGCCCGACCAGGCGCGGCAGCGCGACCACCCGGTCGGCCTCCACCTGCGTACCGCCGGCCAGGTGCAGTGCCCCATCCTCGAAACGGTCGGGAGCAGCACCCGCGTACACGTCCACGCTCGCGTCGGCGAGCAGCTTCCCGATCGCGCGGCTGACCGTTGGGCCGAACAGCTCGAGTGGGCGCTCCTCCGGCGTCACGACGGCCAGGTCGACATCCGTCACGCCCCGGTCCGACAGCATCGTGCGGGTCATGAGGGCAAGCTCGTAGGCCGGCAGCGCCCAGGCCTCACCCGCCGGCACGGCAAACGCCAGCCGCTTCAGGCTTCCTTCCGCGTACTCCTCGACGAGCAGGCCGGCCTCGCGCCGGTCGACGTGCCCGTGGAACGTGTGCGCCCCGGGCACCGCTTCCACCGTGCTGGCCCCGGTCGCCACGACCAGGACGTCGTAGGGGCACCGCTCGCCGCGGCCGGTCACGATCTCGCGCGCGCCCGCCTCGACGGCCACCAGCGTGTCGCGGCGCAGCGATGCGCGCTGCTCTGCCGCGAAGCGGCGCAGGTCGAGGACGGGCATCTCGCCGAACGCAAACGGCTCCAGCACCGCAAGCGGCTGGTAGTCGGACCGGGCCGCCGGCGACAGCAGCTCGATGGCCACGTCACCGGCCATGGCGCGCAGTGCGAGGACGGCCTCGAGCGCGGCGATGCCGCCGCCGGCGATGGTGACGCGGTGGTCGCCGGCGCCCGCCGGGCTCACGCCACGCGGACGTCCGCCCCGGTGCGATCGGAGGGGAGTTCGACGTCCACGGGAATCGCGTCTGCGGGAAGCGGCTGGTCCGGCTCGACCGGGTGGGCCCGGCGCGCAAGGTAGTCCGAGATGTGGCGCCCGGCGATCTTGCCCTTCGGCCACCACAGGATCTGGGCGCTGATCTCCGATCGCTCGCCTCGTCCTCCGCTGACCTCGTTGCGCAGGTACTGGGCGCCGTCGCCGGTCAGCAGCGTTCCGCGCAGCACCGGCCGGAACGGAGCCGGCTGAACCGGGGCGCCGAATCGCGCCGCGATCGCGGCGGCGACGGTGTCCGCCTGCTGGGTCGCGACGCCGCCCTGCTTGATGGACCCGGCGGTTCCGTCACCGGCGGCGTAGACGTCCGGGATTCCTTGGACCTCACCCAGCGGGCCGACCTCGATGAAGCCGCTCCCGTCTCTGGGCACGCCTTCGATCGGGCGCCCCGTGAGCCGCGGCAGGGCGACCACGCGGTCGGCTTCGATGCTGCCCCGGGGCACGGTCGTGAGAGCCCGGCCGGCGAACTCGACCGGGTGCACGGACGCGAGGGTCTCGATGCCACGGGACTTCATCAGCGTGGCGACCGCGTCGCTGGCCGCGCGCCCGAACAGCGCCAGGGGGGTCGCCTCGGGCGTCACGAACTTCACTGCCGCGTTGTTGCCCTCGGCGCGCAGCCGTGCCGCGGTCATCAACGCAAGCTCGTAGGCGGGCAGGGACCATGTCGTGCCGGAGGGGACCGCAAAGGCGACCGTCTCGACCCGACCCCGCTCGAGATCTTCAATCAGCTGCTTGAAGTCGTGCAGGTCTTCGTTTCCGCGGAAGGTCAGCGCGCCGGGGACGGCCTCCTCGGACTTCGCGCCGGTCGCCAGCACGAGCACGTCGTATGGAACCTCTTCGCCGGATTCTGTCCATGCCATGCGGCGGTCCGGCTGGATCGCGACGATCGCGCCCACGCGGTGCGACGCGCGGAGGTCGGCGGCGATCGTGGCCAGGTCGAACCGCGGGGCATCACCGATGTCGAACGCGGCGGACACGGACAGCGGGCGGTAGGAGAACTCGGCCTCCGGCGCGACCAGCTCGATCGAGAGACGTTCGCCGGCGAGGTCGCGCAGGGCCAGGAGCGCCTCGATGGCGGCGACGCCGCCGCCGGCGATCACGATGTGCGGTTTCTGCGTGTCCGCCATGTCTAGGCTCCCTCGAGCGCAACGATGTCGAGCTCGGACACGACGCCCTCGGGGATCACGTCGCTGCGGCGCGCAACCAGCAGGTGCGAGGTCCCGACCTGCGACAGCGCCGTCAGCGCGTCGCGCGCCGTGGCGCCCGGCTCGATGGTGATGGGGCGCTCGGTGATGGCCTCGCGCGCGGACGCGAGACCCTGGTCTCGCCCCACCCAGGCCAACAGGCCACGCGAGGTGACCCAGCCGAGGGCCCGGCCCTCGGTGCGCCCGACGACCAGCACGGCATGCACCGAGTGCGCGACCATCGCCCGGTAGACCTGACGCAGGGAGGCGTCTTCGGCGATCGTCAGTACGCCCGGGGTCATGAAGTCCCGCACGGGTGTCTCGAGGTAGTCGCCGCTCGCGGCGGGGAAGGGTTCGTTGCGGTGGCGCGCGGTCGTCATGGTGGCGGGCATGTCGGGCTCCTTTCGCGTACAGGATCAGGATAGGCGGGAGAGCCGAGAGGTCACATCCGCGTCCGTCCCGCGTCGGGAGTCCGTAGTTGGTACGGACCCTAGCGCGCAGCCTGCCCGGGCTGGGCGCCCATGGCGTCCATGGCGTCTATGCGGGGTCCCAGAGATGGTCTTGCCGGTACGCCGCCAGCGCTCTGTCCGTTCCGTCCGTGGGGACTCGCACGAACTGGCTCGCGACCGTGTCGAGCAGGTCTTCGAGGCTGGCCTGCAGGAGGGCGGCCTCGAAGCGCAGCGCACGCTGGCCGGTGCCCGAGCACTCGTCGACGATCTCCAGCAGCCGCGGCAGCAGCACGGGCAGCGCGTGCCGCGCGCTGCGGGGGTGGAAGTAGTAGGCGATCGGCGAATGCACGAGGTCGTCACGGATCGCGATGACCCGCGACGTCAGGTCCGCCAGCACCTGGGCCGCCACCGGCGCCTCGATCGACGCCAGGGTCGTGTCGCTCTTCCGCTCGGCGTCGGACAGCAGCAGGATTTCGTGCGACAGCGACCTGTAGTCGGCGAGCACGCGGTACAGGAAGAGGATCCACGAGATGCTCGCCGTCAGCAGCCCCAGGCCGATCAGGGTCTCGAGCGGCCCCAGCAATCGCAGGTAGTCCGACGTCGGCGCGATGTCGCCGTACCCGAGGCTCGTGAGATTTACGAGCGAGAGGTAGATCGCGTCCCCGAAGTGACCGCCGCTTCCGACTGCGGCCTCGCTGTTGGCGAATCCCTCCGGGAAGTGCGGCCACAGCATCAATGCGAAGCCGATCACGACCAATGTCCCCCATGTGACGATCACGGTCAGGAACGCAAGCGGCCCGGCCAGGGACAGCGCGGCGTGGTTGCCCCTCACCACCAAGCGCATGGCCCGCCAGATCTGGCGCACGACCGCCTCGCTGACCACTCCCCGCCCGTGAGGATGAAAGAGGGTGTCGAAGACGTCGCGCAGGGCGACCAGCACGAGGAGGACGCCTGCGGCCGTGCTCAACGCGGTCATCCGCACGGACCCTAAGGGAACGTCAGGCGGCGTCCGGATCCGTGAAGATCCGAGGCAAGCCGACGACCGAATGAGTAGTTGTCACTGAGCGCGGTGCAGCCGGACCCCGGTAACTTCCCCACAGTCAGATGGCCTCAAAGCCTTTCGACTCGGTGATCATCGGATTCGACGGCAGCGCGCAGTCGGCGGACGCGGTTGCCGTCGGCGGTCTCATGGGCTCGCTGGGGTCGAGCGGAATCGTGCTCGCGTACATCGCGCTGCACAAGCCGCCGTTCGAACGCCAGACGCGTGAGTACGCCCAGGCCCGCCGTCAGCACGTCGACACCGTGCTACAGCCGGCGCTCGCCGCCTTCGAGGGGCGCGAGCGGGTCGAGCCGGCTTCCATCGACTCGTCGTCGCCGGCCCGGGGCCTCCACGACCTGGCGCACGAGTACGGCAAGTACGGGAGCTGCCTGCTGGCGATCGGCTCCGCCCATCGCGGTCCATTCGGCCGGGTGCTGCTCGGGAGCGTCGGCGAAGGTCTGATCTCAGGATGCCCGTGCCCGATCGTGGTGGCACCGCGCGGCTTCTCCGAGCGCGCCCCAAAGTCGTTCGCCAGGGTCGTGGCGGGCTTCGACGCATCACCGGAGTCGCGCCGCGCGTTGCGAGTCGCCGCCGAGCTGGCGGCCGCCGCGGGTGTCGAGCTGGAGGCGGTCGCAGTCCACCACAGCTCCCGGTTGGGCCACGGCAACGGTGGCGGCGATCACCGCGAAGAGCTCCAGCAGGCGCTGGATGCGGCCGTCGGCGGCCTCGACGCGAAGGGCACCTTGGTCGAGGGGGACCCCGTGGAGCGGCTGGCCGCCGCGGCCGGCGGCGAGGACCTGCTGGTGCTGGGAGCGCGTAACTGGGGGCCGCACCAGCACGTGTTCGTGGGCAGCGTGTCGTCGAAGCTCGTGCGGACCGCACCCAGCCCCGTGCTGGTGCTGCCGCGCGGGACGGCCGAGGGCGACCAGCCGTAGAGATGACCCTCCAGCCCAAGGAGGTACGCGCGCCTCCGCTCTCGCCCGCCCGGTTCGAGGAGCTGCTCGACGCGGAGGCGTGGGCCGAGTTCGACGGGAACCTCCAGCAGGCGCGGCGGCTCTTCGAAGACCGGGTCGTCTGGAACGTCAACTCGACGGCGAAGGGCGGCGGTGTGGCCGAGATGCTGCGCTCCTTCACGTCCTATGCGCGCGGCGCCGGCCTCGACATGCGGTGGACGGTGATCGAGGGCACGCCCGAGTTCTTCGCGGCCACGAAGCGGATCCACAACTTCCTGCACGGAGAGGCAGGCGACGCAGGTGCGCTCGGCTCGCGTGAACGCGAGGTCTACGAGGCCGTGACGTTCGCCAACGCGGAGCAGTTCGCCGTGACCGTCCGCCCGGGCGACATCGTGATCCTCCATGACCCGCAGACGGCGGGGATGGCGACCCGCCTCAAGCACCGCGGCGCGGTCGTGATCTGGAGGAGCCACGTCGGGGCGGAGCAGCCGAACGAGCTCGTGCACCACGCGTGGGAGTTCCTGGCGCCCTACCTGCGCGACGCCGACGCCTGCGTGTTCAGCCGCCACGCCTACGTGCCGGAGTGGGCTGCCACCAGCGTGCGGACGATGGTGATCCAGCCCTCGATCGACGCCTTCTCCCCGAAGAACCAGGACCTCGACGACGCGGCCGTGCTCGCGATCCTCGGGCACGTCGGGCTGCTGGGCGCAGGCGTGCCGGAGGGCGTGACCCCCACGTTCACGCGCTATGACGGCAGCCCGGGCCGCGTCGACCGCCTCTGCGAGGTCCTCAGCACGGGGCCGCCGCCGACGGCGGACGTCCCGCTCGTGACGCAGGTCTCCCGCTGGGACCGGCTCAAGGACCCCGCAGGCGTGATGCTGGGCTTCGCCGAGCACGCGCTGGACGGGACGGACGCGCACCTGATGCTTGCCGGGCCGAACGTCACCGCGGTGTCCGACGACCCCGAGGGCGGTGAGGTGCTGGACGAGGTCGTCGAGCAGTGGCGCAAGCTTCCCCAGACCGAGCGCTCGCGCGTGCACCTGAGTTGCCTGCCGATGGCCGACATCGACGAGAACGCAGCAATCGTCAACGCGCTCCAGCGCCATTCCACGATCGTCGTGCAGAAGAGCCTCGAGGAGGGCTTCGGGCTGACCGTCGCGGAGGCCATGTGGAAGTCGCGGCCGGTCGTCGTCAGCGAGGTGGGCGGGATCAAGGACCAGGTCATCGACGGGGAGACCGGCGTGCTGCTCGAGGACGCGCGCGACCTGCCTACCTTCGGCACCGCGGTGCGGGCGCTGCTCGACGACCCGGCGCAGCGGGAGCGGCTGGGCCGCAACGCGCGTGAGCACGTCCGGCAGCACTTCCTCATCAACCGGCACGCGCGCCAATACCTCGAGCTGCTGGGCGCGGTGCTGGCACAGCACGGTGCCCTCGCCGACGCGGGCGCGCCCTCGTAG
>Ga0075428_100006995_pt1 | contig 12512 bp, 11 predicted proteins | sample RhiMetdeltSRZDD2_FD_75291 | JGI IMG/M metagenome (GOLD analysis project Ga0075428, IMG submission 75291) | Populus rhizosphere microbial communities from Tennessee, USA - Rhizosphere MetaG P. deltoides SRZDD2 | ecosystem: Host-associated > Plants > Roots > Rhizosphere > Soil | place: USA...
GATGGCAGTCTGGCTGCGCGGCTCCTGCCCCTTGCGCACCGTCTCGCGAAGGACCATGCCTGGGAACTTCAGCTCCATGTCGCGGCCGCGCGACTCGGACTTGCCGGTGGACGGCAGCGACGCCAGGTAGGTCGCCAGCAGCGGCGTCACCTGATCGACGTTGAAGGCGCCGACGAAGAAGAACGTGAAGTCGGCGGCATTCTTGAAGCGCGCGGCGTAGAACGCCCGCATCACGTCGGCATTGAGGCTGCCCAGATCCTCGGTGTGCATCGGCCGCACCGAATAGTGATCCATCGTCGCGACGCTGCGGAGGCGCTCGCCGAACACGGACCCGGGGTTCTGCGCCTGGTTCGCCAGGTTAGCGGCCATGCGCGACTTCATCAGATCGAACGCCGGGGCATCGCCGTTCGGCGCGGTGAAGTAGAGGTAGACGAGCTGCAGCGCGACCTCGAGGTCGCGCGGAGTGCTGCCGCCCGAGATCCCGTGCGTATAGTTGCCGATGAAGGGTGAGGCGTTGGCGATCCGCCCGGCGAGCATCTTGCCCAGGTCAACAGGCGTGAAGCCGCCGACGCCGGCGACCCCGACCAGCGCTGTGCTCAACGAAGCGTTCAGGAACTCGGCCGGCGGGGCGAGCGACGCGCCGCCGCGCGCGTAGCCCATAAACTGCACCTGGTCGTTCCGGAAATCGGTCGGCTTGAGCCACACTTCGACGCCGTTCGACAGGGTCAGCACCGTGACGCCCAGCTCGGGAATCTCGCGGCGGGAGCGAACGCTGCCCGGCGCGGGCGTCTTCGCCATCAGTTCACGGCCGGCCGTCTCGTCCTTCCACGCCGTCACGGTCGCCGTGCTGCCGGCGCGGACCGCGGCCGCCAGCCCCGCCTCCGTCACAGCAGCCAGACCCGCTTTTTCAGGCGACGAGGCAAGAACGACCCGGTTGGTTTCGCCGAGGAACTCGCGCGCGATCGCGCTCACCTCGGCGACCGTGATCGTCGGCAGGAAGCGGCGGAGGAGCTGGAGCTCGGCGTCGATGCCGGGCACCGCTTCGTCGCTCAGAAAGTGGCGCAGCAGCTCCGACGCGTGCCCGCCGCTCTGCGCCTTGTCGCGCTCGTTGTAGGCGCGTTCGTAGCCGGCCACGGTGTCGCGTTTGGCCCGATCCAGTTCGGCTTCGCCGAATCCGAACTGCCGGATCCTGGCGATTTCCTCTGAGAGCGCCGTCAGTCCCTTTTCAATCGCACCGTCATTGACCCGGGCGGAGACAGTGAACGACTCGACGTCGCGTCCCAGCGTCTCGCCGCCGCTGGACGCGCGCAGGAACGGCGCATCGGGCCGGCGCGCAATTTCCGCGAAGCGCGACCCGACCATGTCATGCACGAGCCCGAGCATCACCGAGCGCCGGTAGTCGCTGGCCGTGCGCAGCGTCTCGAGCGGCCGCTTGTGCACGATGCTGATAGACGACGCCTGCGCCTCGGGGTCGGAGACCACGACGAAGCGCGTGTCCTGGTGTGCCGGCACCGGATACACCGGTCGCGGCGCCGGCGGACGCGCCGGCAGCGAGCCGAAGTGGGTGCGGATCAGCGCTTCGATGTTCGACGGATCGATGTCGCCGACGACGATCACCGCCATGCGGTCGGGACGATAAAAGTCGCGATAGAAATCGCGGACGCGCTGCGCCGCTACGCTCTTCAGCAGCTCGGGCAGTCCGATTGGCAGGCGATCGACGTAGCGCGACTCGCCGAAGAGCCCTTCCATCTGCACGCCCTGCATACGCGTCCCCGCGCCCTGCCGCCCGCGCCACTCTTCGATCACGACGCCGCGCTCACGGTCGATCTCGCTGTCCTCGAGCGACGCCCCGCCGGCAAAGTCGCTCAGTGCCTCGAACCCCCGCGTCAGCAATCCGTCGCGGTCGGTCGGCACCTCGAGCATGTACACGGTTTCGTCGAAGCTGGTGTAGGCATTGACGTCGGCGCCGAACCGGGAGCCGATCGATTCCAGGTACTTCACCAGCTCGCCCGACTTGAAGTGCGTCGAGCCGTTGAACGCCATGTGCTCGAGCAGGTGCGCCAGGCCGCGCTGATCGTCGGCTTCGTCGATCGACCCGGCCTTGACCGCGAGGCGGAGGAGCGCGCGCTTTTCGGGCTGGCCGTTGCGGCGGATGAAGAAGGTCAGGCCGTTGGCGAGCGTCCCGGTGCGAACCGCGGGATCCAGCGGCAATGGCGCAGACAGATCCTGCGAGAGCGGGGCACCGGCAAGATCCTGCGCGCTGGGAGCACCGGTAAGATCCTGTGCGCTTGCAGCCGCGGTGAACAAAACGAGCAGCAGCAGGTATGCTGCGCTCATGCGGCTGAAGATACGACGACTGGATCCCACTGTTTCTCTCCCCGCGTACGGCACCGACGAAGCGGCTGGATTCGACCTGGCGGCGGCGCATGACGTGCGGGTGGCGCCGGGGCAGATTGCGCTCGTCAGGACCGGCCTGGTCATCGAGGTGCCGACCGGTCACTTCCTTGGCATTTTCGCCCGAAGCAGCACGCCACTCAAGCGCGGCCTGATGATTGCCAACGGCGTGGGTGTGATAGATCCGGATTATTCCGGCCCCAACGACGAAGTCATGGTGCAGGTCCTCAATTTCACCGCCGCCGAGGTGATGCTCAAACGCGGCGATCGCCTCGCCCAGGCGGTGGTGCTTCCCGCGCCCCGCGTCACCTGGGAGGAGGTCAGCGAGATCCGCCAGGCCACCCGCGGCGGGTTTGGAGCGACAGGCAACTGAGCGTGCGGCGCATCCTGCATGTGGACATGGACGCGTTCTACGCGTCCGTCGAACAGCGCGATAACCCTGGCCTCCGCGGCCGGCCAGTGGCCGTCGGCGGCGACCCCGACAAGCGCGGGGTTGTCGCCGCTGCAAGCTACGAGGCGCGCACGTTCGGCGTGCGTTCCGCGATCCCGATGGCCCGTGCGGTCCGGCTGTGCCCATCGCTGGTAATCGTGCGCCCCGACTTCGCGAAGTACCGCGCCGTGTCGCAGCAGGTGTTCGATATCTATCGACGCGTCACGTCGCTGGTCGAGCCGCTGTCGCTCGACGAGGCGTATCTGGACGTCACCGAAAACGCGTGGGGCGAAACGCTCGGGATGAACGTCGCGCGCCGCCTGAAAGCCGACATCCGCGCGGCGACGGGCCTCACTGCGTCCGCCGGCGTCGCGCCCAACAAGTTCCTCGCGAAAATTGCGTCCGGCTGGCAGAAGCCCGACGGGCTGACGGTCATCGCCCCGGAGCGCGTCGAAATGTTCCTGCAGGGGCTTCCGGTCGACGCGCTGTGGGGCGTCGGACCGGTGACCGCGCGCAAACTGCGCGCGCGCGGAATTGAAAAACTCGTCGACGTGCGCGCCGCGGACCCGGCGGCGCTCCGCGAGACGGTGGGCGCGCTTGCCGAATGGCTCCAGCAGCTCGCCCAGGGGATCGACGACCGCGCGGTCGTGTCCGACCACGAGCCAAAGTCATCGGGCAGCGAGAACACGTTCGCGCACGACCTGACCGACCTGCCGGAAATACGCAGGGAAATCCAGGAGATGGCCTGCGATGCGGCTGCCTGGCTGGTACGGCATGAGCTGTATGCGCGGACCGTCACGATCAAGGTCCGGTATCACGACTTTACGACCATCACCCGCAGCCACACCGACGTCGCGACGCGGGACACCGACAACGTCGTTGAACGCGCGCTGTCGCTGCTCGAGAAAACAGAGGCGGGGACGCGGCCGATCCGGCTGCTGGGCGTGAGCGTCCATAATCTGTGCGTCGATCCGACCGCCGCGCCGGAGGAACCACAGGCGCGACTTCCGTTCGAAAGCGCTACGGAAGAACGCGAACTCGCGTGACGTCGATGCGCGTCACCGGCGCCTCGCCGTTCACCGGTACTGCTTCGATCTTCTCAATCACATCCATGCCTTCGACGACGCGCCCGAACACGGTGTACTGATTGTCGAGCCCCTGCTGGCGCGAGAGGACGATGAAGAACGAGGACGTCGCGCTGGCCGGATTCTCGCCCCGCGCCATCGAGAGGATGCCGCGATCGTGCGGCGTCTTGTTGAATTCGGGCTGCATCGCGCGCACGTAGGCGGTCTGCTTCTCGTCGAGCGGTTCTTTCCGGCTGGGCAGGAATCCGCCCTGGATCACGAACCCTTTTGCCACCCGGTGGAAGGCGGTGCCATCGTAGACGCCGCTGGCCGCCATGCGGAGGAAGCTGCGCACGTGATTGGGGGCGCGGTCGGCGAAAAGCTCGATCGTCATGTTGCCCATCGATGTTTCGATTACCGCACGATGCTTCGACAGCTGCGCGGGCGTTTCATCGGCGAACGGCTCGGGTTCGGGCGCCGGCTTGTCGCGGATCGACACCTTCTTAATCTCGATGCGTTCCGCCGGAACGTTGTTGGCATCTGACGGGCTGGTCGAAATCTTCTGGGCGACGACGATCCCCTCGACGACGCGCGCAAAGATCGTGTACTGGCCGTCGAGCGCCGCCTGATCGGTGATGTCGATGAAAAACTGCGACCCGGCGCTGTCGCGCCGGCCGGGGACCAGCACCGCCGACACCGCGCCGCGCGTCTGCTTCTCGGAGTTCGCCTCGAACCGCAGCTCGTTGAGCCCGCCCTGCCCGTACTTGGCCTGCTGCGCCGGATCCTTCGACAGCGGGTCGCCGCCCTGGATGATGCCCATCGGGATCACCCGGTGAAACGTCGTCCCGTCGTACGCGCCTTCGCGAATCCGCGTGATGAAGTGTGCGACGTGATTCGGCGCGGCATCAGGCAGCAGGTCCATCACGATCGTGCCGTAGGTCGTCTCGAACACGGCCTGCTTGTTCCGCATCTCTTCGAGGGGAAGCGTCGACGTGAAAAACGTCTGCGCCGGCGCCTGGAGGAGACCGAAGAGCATCAGGGCGAGCAGCATGGGGCCGATTATCACCTAAGAAGGAATACCCTTTCCTCGTGGTCGTCGTGACGACGTGGTTTTTCTTGCGCGGCGCTTCTCATCGAGCTGGGCGCGTTCGTCCTGCTGCCGGGCGAGGAACGCCAGCTCGTCCTGCAACCTCAGGTAGCTTTCGAGCCGCGCCTGGTCGAGTCGACCCTCCGTCACGGCATCCTTCACCGCACAACGCGGCTCGCCCCGATGCTGGCAGTCGGTGAAGTGACATACGGCCGCGAGCGACTCGACGTCCTCGAAGGTTTCGCGGACGGCTTCGCCGACGTCCCACAGCTGCAGTTCGCGCATGCCCGGGGTATCGATCATCAACCCGCCATTCGGCAGAATCACCAGCTCGCGGTGGATAGTGGTATGGCGGCCCTTGGCGTCGGCGCGGCGCACCTCGCGGGTTTTCTGGACCTCCTGGCCCACCAGCCGATTGATGATCGTGCTCTTCCCCACGCCCGACGACCCGAGCAGCGCCCCGGTGCGTCCCGGCGTCAGGTAGGCCGCCACTCGATCGAGCCCTTCGTTGCGCTTTGGGCTCACCACGTGGACTGGCAGGTCGCCCGCAATCGAGCGCACCTCGCTCGCCTGCGCGTCGACGCCGGTGGCGAGATCGGGCTTGGTCAAGAGGATCACGGGTGACGCGCCGCTCTCGCGCGCCAGCAGCAGGTAGCGCTCGAGGCGGCGCAAGCTGAAGTCCGCGTCGAGCGCCATCACGATGAACACGATGTCCACGTTTGCCGCGACCACCTGCTCGTCGGTGATGGTGCCGGCCATCTTGCGTGAGAACCAGCTTCGCCGCGGAAGAACGGCAACGATGGCCGCCTGGGTTTCATCGGGGCGGCGGCGGATGACGACCCAGTCGCCCACGGCTGGCAGCTCGCTCCGGCTCGCCGCGTGATGCTTCAGGCGGCCCGAGACCGTCGCGTCAAGCTCTCCATCGCCGGCCCAGACGCGGTAAATGTGGTTGAACTCGATGATGACGCGCGCGGGCTCTACGTCGGACGTCGCCGCATAGGCCTCGAAGGCCTTCGCCGCCACCTCGTCCCAGCCCAGTTCGGCCAGCCGCATTGAGGAAAGCCTACAATACGCACTGGTGGCCCGTTCGGACTGATTGAGTACCAGTGACGACAAGCGTTCGAGCGCGATTCTCCGGCCGCGACAACCCGGGGTCCCCGCCGCGCGGTTTGTGCGCGGTGGGGTGGAGCGGAGCGGCCGGTAGTGATTTGGGAAGGACATACCACGAGTGATCCTCGCGCTCCTGGCGTGCGGCGTCGCCGCGCTGGGCCTGGTGATGCTGGCGGCGGCGGGCCCGCTCTACCGGATCGGCGCGCTCTCGCTGCCGATCGCATTCGCGATGCTGCGCTGGGCCGCGTACGTGGGGATTGCCGCGATCGTGCTCGCGGTGCCACCGGCGTTCATTGGATACGCGCGGGGCCACCGCCCCCGCGTGCTCGTCGCGGCGCTGGGGTTGCTCGCCGGGGCCGCGGCGTTCGGCATCCCGTTCCAGTGGCAGCAGTCAGCGCGGAGCGTGCCCCCGATCCACGACATCACCACAGACCTGGAGAACCCGCCGGTCTTCCAGGCGGTGGTGCCGCTTCGCGCCGATGCGCAGAACAGCCTCGAGCGTCCCGCAAACCTGGCGCAGCAGCAGCGCGACGGCTATCCCGATCTCGCACCGGTAACGCTGCCAATGCCACTGGATCAGGCCTTCGATCGCGCGCTCGCTGAAGCGCAGGACGCCGGCTGGCGGATCGTGACGGCGGACAAGGCATCCGGCCGCCTCGAAGCCACCGACACCACGCGATGGTTCGGCTTCGAGGACGACGTGATCGTCCGGCTGACGCCGTGGGGATCCGGCACGCGAGTGGACGTGCGGTCGGTGTCGCGGATCGGCCGCAGCGATGTCGGCACCAATGCACGCCGCATTCGCCGCTACCTGGCGGAGTTGGAGGCGAACTGACCATGGTACCGGCCGTGACCGATCGATGCCGGCGAATTGCCCATGTGGCGATCGCCTGCGCGCTGTCGGCGGCGTGCGCTATGCGGGCGCCAGCGTCCTCCACCCCCGCTGCACCGGCGGCGGCGCCAGCGGTGAACGTCGAGCAGTTGGTACTGAGAGGCTGTTATGCCTGCCTCGAGGAGGCGTTTGCGACAACTTCGGCATCCGGAGCGAACGAAGCCGCGTTTCAGGCGGCCATCCTGCTGACGCTCCGTTCGAAAGAACTCGGGCTGCCTTTTACGCAATGGCTGGAGCGTGCACGCGCGCTGCTCCCCGGACCCGCGTGGAGCGAGTACCTCGCTATTGCGGAAAGCGCCCCGCAGGATCCCTTGAGCACCGATCGCGATGCAATTCTTGGTATCCGGCGCCGAACTCGCGACGACATCGATGCCGCGCGTCGAGCCGTCGCCACAGCGCCGGGCTCACCCGCAGTCCGGGCGTATCTCGACCTGTCGATCGTCTGCGGGCCCACGTTCATCGACGAACGCGACGCGGCTGTGACCGCTGTCCTCGAGCAATTTGGCGAGGCGCCGCTGCTGCGCTATCGGGCAGGGGTGTGTGGACACACACCCCTGCTGGCCGACGTCCTGCGCCAGGACGCGGATTTCGCCGACGTCCACCTGGAACTGGGACGCGCGGCGCTGCAGCGCGAGCGGCCGGATTACGACGAGGCGCTAAGCCATCTTCGGCAAGGGCGGGCGGCCTTTCCTGCGTCGGCGACGATCGTCGCGACCATCGGCAACATCGCTCTCCAGCGTGAGGAATGGACGGAAGCGCTCGCGGCGTTCGAGGCCACGCTGACTCTGGTGCCATCGCACCGCGACGCGCTGCTCGGCGCGGCGATCAGCCTCTCGCACCTGAATCGCCACGAGGAGGCGATCGTGCCGGCCAGCCGGCTCCTTGAGCTTGGAAGCTGGTTCATTTCCGACGCGCATTACTGGCGCGCGTGGAACGAATACCGGGCTGGCCGGATTCCCGAGGCGCGCGCCGATGCCGACCGCGCCAAGGCGCTCAGCCGGAATGCGCCCACACTCGTCCTCTCGGGCATCATCTCGTGGCGTGAAGGCCGGCTCGCTGCGGCCGATACCGAGTTCACGGAGGCGCTCAACATCGATTTCGGACAGTGCGAGGCCGCATCCTACCTTGGCGGTGTCCGCGCCGAACAGGAGCGCTGGCAGGAAAGTCTTGCCGCCTTTCAGCATGCCGCACAATGTTTCGAGCTGGCCGTGCTGACGCGGCGCAAAGCCGTCGCCGAGCTCACCGCAAGCACCGAGTCGGCGTCATCGGTGGCGCGTCAGGTTGCGTCCCACGAGCGCGCGATCGCGGAGGCCGATGCGCGCCGCGTCGAGGCAATTACCAATATCGCCTCGATCGAGCGGCGCATCGCTATTCCGTATAGGGGTGGTGAAAGCGCACCGGCTCGGTCTTCGCCCTGACCCGGAGATTGATCATCTCGACGAACACCGAGAAGCCCATCGCGAAGTAGATGTAGCCCTTGGGGATGTGCTGGTCGAATCCCTCGGCGATGAGCGACACGCCAATCAACAGCAGGAAGCTCAGCGCCAGCATCTTCACCGTCGGGTGCCGGTCGACGAACTCGCCGATCGTCCCCGAAGACACCAGCATCACCCCGACGGCGATGACCACAGCCAGCACCATGATGAGTACGTCGTTGGCCATGCCGACCGCGGTGATGACGGAATCAAGCGAGAAGACGATGTCGAGAAGCAGGATCTGCACGATCACGGCGCCGAAGGACGCGGCGACGCGTGTGTTGGCGTGCCCTTCTTCACCCTCGAGCTTGTCGTGAATTTCGTGCGTGGCCTTGGCCAGCAGAAACAACCCGCCGACGATCAGGATCAGGTCGCGGCCCGACACCTCCTGTCCCGCTACCGTAAACAGCGGCGCCGTCAGCCGCATGACCCACGTGATCGTGAGCAGCAGCAGAATGCGGATCACCATTGCGAGGGACAGGCCGACTTTCCTCGCCCGCTCGCGCTGATTCTGCGGCAGCTTCCCCGCCAGGATCGAGATGAAGACGATGTTGTCGATGCCGAGGACGATCTCGAGGACGGTCAGCGTGAGAAGGGCAATCCACCCTTCAGCCGTCAGTAGAGCTGTCACGACGCCGCCCGCACCTCAGAAACGTCCGCGAGGCTGCCCCACGTCTCCGGGTCCTGCCAGAGCAGCGTCGAGAGATACAACGAGACGTCATCCGGCGGAAAGGCGGATGCCAGCGCCTTCGCGGCGGCAGCCAGGCGATCCGGCGGCGGCGGCTCCAGGTCCTCGTCGGCGATCAGCCCGTCCTCGTGGGCAATGCCCAGTTCGTCGAGGAACCGGCCCATCATCGGCCGCTGGTGCGCCAGGTGGTATGCCACGAGCAGGCGCGCCGCCACCGATTCAGAGATCGCCGGCAGGGATGTCAGGTAGCGCGTCTTCTTCTCGAGCGGCATCGAGAGCACGCTCTTCATGCGGAACTTGATGCGATGCGCAATGGTGGCGAGGACTTCCGCCTGTTCTGCGGCGGCGCTGTCATCGGTCCAGAAGGCGTCGGCGGCGATCGCCTTTCGTTCGGGCGGAAGTTGTTTCCAGAGCTGGGATGGAAGAGGCGGCTCGACGTCCGACATGCAGACCGTTACGTTAACATAGCGCCATGCCGATGCTGAGCGTGGAAGGTTTCACTCCCGTGGAAGTCGAGAACGGCAAGCGACTGGTGCTTGCGGTTGAGCAGGATGCCGGCGTCGATATCCTGCACGCCTGCGGCGGCAACGCCCGCTGCACGACGTGCCGCGTGGAGTTCGTCAGCGGCGAGCCCGACCGGATGACGCAGGCGGAGAAGACGCGGCTCGCCGAGCGCGGACTGTCGGGCGTCCGGCTCTCCTGTCAGATCGTCTGCGATCACGACATGACGATCCGCGCGATCAGCCGGCTCGAAGGCAGCGGCCGTCCGGATCCGGGCAAGACGCCCGAACCGACGATTCAACCACCACCCGAATGGACGACAAAGTAGTTCTAAGTTGGTAGCGCGATTGTCGAAGTGAACCAGAGGAATTCGACAACAGAAAGGGAGGGGTACGCCGTTTTTGCCGACCCTTCGCGACGCGAAGGCGGCAGGAACGGCGTACCTAAGTCAGTAAAGCCTATCGCAAATCGCTAATCGCTCGTCGCCCCATCGCAAACGTCAGTCGAGAGAGATCTTCCTGAGAAGATTGAAATCCGAAAGCATTTTTCCGGCGCCGAGAACCACTGAGGACAGCGGGTCTTCGGCGATCTGCACCGGCACGCCGGTCTCGACATGGATGCGTTCGTCGATGCCGCGGAGAAACGCGCCGCCGCCGCTGAGCGTGATGCCGCGATCGCAGATGTCCGCCGACAGCTCGGGCGGCGTCTGTTCGAGGGCGCTGCGAACGGCCACAACGATCTGTCGGACGCTATCCGACAGCGCTTCGCGGATCTCTTCGTCGTTCAGGACGACGGTGACCGGCTTGCCTTCGAGCACGTGCCGGCCCTTGACCTCCATCTCGCGCTTCATCGGGAGCGGAGTCGCGGAGCCGAGCTCCATCTTGACGATCTCCGCCGTGCGCTCGCCGATCAGCAGGTCCTTCTCGCGTTTCACGAAGTTGGCGATCGCCTCGTCCATCGCGTTGCCGGCCACACGGACCGATCGGCTGTAGACGACGCCGGCCAGCGAGATGACCGCGATATCGGTGGTGCCGCCGCCGATATCCACGATCATGTTCCCCGACGCTTCAGTGATGGGAAGCCCGGCGCCGATCGCGGCCGCCATCCCTTCTTCGATCAGGTGCACCTCGCTCGCCTTCGCACGGTAGGCGCTGTCTTTCACCGCGCGCCGCTCGACCTGAGTGATCTGCGACGGGACGCCGATGACCACCCGGGGGCGCACGAACCGCCGCCGGCCGTGGGCCTTCTGTATGAAATAGCCCAGCATCTTTTCCGCGGCGTCGAAGTCGGCAATCACTCCGTCGCGCATGGGCTTGATGGCGGTGATGGATCCGGGGGTGCGGCCGACCATGGCCTTGGCCTCGGCGCCGACCGCCTCGATTTTGTCGCTCACGCGGTTGAACGCGACGATCGAGGGCTCGCTGAGCACGATGCCCTGGCCGCGGGCAAAGACGCAGGTATTGGCGGTGCCCAGGTCGATAGCCAGGTCATTCGAGAAGATCGCAAACGTGCCGAACACGAGGGCCTCCAGTCTGAGAACAGTTCAGTTGCACGGGACCGCGCACGACTGCACAGCTACCCGTGGCACCGTGCTTGCCTTTTTATCGGCCGGTACCGCGCAAAGCATGCGTGGCAAAGAGAGGAAACTCATGAATAACCGCGATCGGACCCCCGGCGACGACCGGATGGATCTGGACGACCCGCTCGGGATTGCCCGCGAACCGGTCACCAAGGACGACCGAATCCGCGCCAGCAGCGATGACGACTCGGCCCGCCGCCGGCGCAGGCGCGCGCTTGGCGAGGATGTCGAAGAGAGCAGCATGGGCCTCGGCGACCTGGACGACGACCCGCAGGGCGCCACCGGCATCGACATGGGCGGCGCCGGCAAGGGCACCGGGATCAAAAGAAGTAGCTAGGTAGCTCGGTTGCTGGGTAGTGTTGACCCAGCTACCGAGCCACACAACTACTTAGCTACTCCAGGGTCTTCTTCGGCCTGAGATTCCCCGCGAGGATCCGCTTCCGCAAGCGGATGCTTCGCGGGGTCACTTCCACCAGCTCATCGTCGTTGATGAACTCGATCGCCTGCTCGAGACTGAGCTGGCGGGGTGGGATGAGCCTGATCGCCTCGTCGGCGGTCGAGGCGCGCATGTTCGTCTGCTTTTTTTCCTTTGTGACGTTCACGTCCATGTCGTTCTGACGCGCGTTCTCGCCGACGATCATGCCTTCGTAGACCGACGTCCCCGGCTCCACGAAAATTTCACCGCGCTCCTGCAGATTGAAGATCGCATAGGCGGTGGCCGCGCCGGGACGATCGGCGACGAGCACGCCAGCCGATCGGGAGGCAATCGCGCCGTGCCACGGTTCCCACCCGGCGAAAATGTGGTTCATGATGCCGGTGCCCTTGGTGTCGGTCAGGAACTGCGAGCGGAAGCCGATGAGACCGCGTGCCGGCATCCGGAACTCCAGCCGGACGCGTCCGCTGCCGTGGTTCACCATCTTGCTGAGGACGCCCCGCCGCATTCCCGCCTGCGCGATGACGACGCCCTGATATTCTTCGGGGACGTCGATCACCAGGTCCTCGACCGGCTCCATCTTCACGCCGTCGATCTCTTTCGTGACGATGTCCGGGCGCGACACCTGCAGCTCGAAGCCTTCGCGCCGCATCATCTCGATCAGAATCGACAGCTGCAGCTCGCCGCGGCCGATCACCTTCATCTGCTCGGGGGTGTCGGTGTCCTCGACGCGGATCGAGACGTTGCCCAGCAGCTCCCGCGCGAGGCGATCGCGGATGTTGCGCGAGGTGACGTACTGGCCGTCCCTTCCCGCCGCCGGCGAGGTGTTGACGCCGAAGATCATCGAGACGGTCGGCTC
>Ga0075428_100006996_pt1 | contig 12511 bp, 11 predicted proteins | sample RhiMetdeltSRZDD2_FD_75291 | JGI IMG/M metagenome (GOLD analysis project Ga0075428, IMG submission 75291) | Populus rhizosphere microbial communities from Tennessee, USA - Rhizosphere MetaG P. deltoides SRZDD2 | ecosystem: Host-associated > Plants > Roots > Rhizosphere > Soil | place: USA...
TGAGCCGCAGATTTTCAAGGATCTCGGGCGCCTTGTCAAAGTGGCGGGGCGAAAGGAAGACCAAACCAAGGCTGACAGGGTTCTCACCAAGTTGCGCTCGAACGTTCCGCGCCCAATCCCGCAGCGCATTGTCGTCGAAGTCACCTGTCCAATGGACCGCAACAGAATGCTGATTGCCGATCATGCAGAAAATGAATCTCGCCACGCGGCGATGACGGTTCAATACGACTGAAAAAGTCCAACGTCAACTAAGGCTTCACCTGTTTGATCGCCAGGTCAACTAACTCGCCAGGCACCAGCTTCACAGTGTTTGGAATCTCGACGAGAATCGGCAAGCCCATTTCCACTCGATTCGCATCCGTGGAGAGCAGCGCCGGATTGATCAACTCCATTTGCGTGCCTACCCGCAGAATCTTCCCGTTGATGTACTGCCGCTTTTGAGTCCGCGTGCTGACGATCACAGTGTCATTGGTCGTTGGCCGCGCATTGATCGGCTGGCGCAGGTAGCCGACCACACGATCAGAATGCATCGCCGTAATCGTCAGAATTGGGACCCCCCGCACCACTTTTTCACCCGGTCGATGATAAATGGAACTGACCACGCCCGTCATCGGCGCTCTGATTTTAACCGGCTTGAGGCTCTCTTCCAGTTCGTCAATCTTCTTCTTGATTGCGTCGTCGACAAGGTCCGGCTGCTCGGGGCTGGTGGTCGGCTTCATTTCCTCCAACGTCTGAGTCATATCGGAAATGTGTTGACTGCGCTCGCGGACTGCCGCCTCCAGCGTCTCGTAAGCCGCTTTGGCGATGTCGAATTCGTCCGGCGAAATGGTCCGCGGCGTATCATTCAACAATTGCTCCGCTCGCCTGAAGCTGTTCGAAGCCTGAATAAGGCTCGCCTTGTCCGCCGCCAACTGAATTCTCTCTCGGTGCAGGTCGATTTTCATCGACAGGGCGTTCTGCTGGTTGCGGCGTTCATCCAGCGCTATGCGAGCGTCCATAATACGCAAGTCCGCTTCAATTGAAGCGATCGATTTCCTCAAAAAATCATCGCTCGTGCTGGTGACTTCCCCGAATTCCTGGCCTTCCTGCACGGACTCGAAGCGATCTATATCTAACTTGGCAACGGTGCCGTCCTGCAGGCTGATGACGTCGGCCTTGATGGCCTCGACCTCGCCGACGATGCCGGTGGGCGCCACAAAACTGCGCCAGAGAAACACGACACTGAGCAGTATGCCCGTAAAAATAATCAGCGGCAGCACCTGGATGCGAAATTCGCGCCAACGCTGCGCGGGCGGGGTTGGGATGGGGGGCAATTTATCCATGTCTACACTTCTGATTCATCTTCGGCCAGCATGCTCGTGACTCGTGAGACGCCGCTCACCTGCCGAAGTTCATTCAACAAATCTTCGACGCGGTTCGAATCCCTCAGCAACAAACGATAAGACAAATCAGTCCCCTCGTAGCCTTCGTGCGAACGCTGGCTGGCCAGGTGCGTCTTCCAGCTATGCCGGTCCAGCAGACGGCTCAATTCCGGCAGGTCCTTCACCGAGCGGGCCCAGTGCAGGTTCACGATCACATCGTAACGATGGCGGCTGCCAAACGACGTATACCACAGGTAGAGCATCGCAACGGAGATCAGGGCACAACCGATAATGGCGCTGGCGTACTTCTGTGTGCCTGAAGCCATGCCGATCACGATCGCTGTCAGCACGTAGGTCGTGTCCAGCGTGTCGCGCAAAATATTACGAAAGCGAACGATCGCAAACACCGCCATCATCCCAAAGGCCGTGATCAGGTTGTTCGAGAGTACCATCATGACGAGACTCACGATCGGCGGCATCACGATGAGCGAATTCACAAACGAGCGCGAATAGGAAAGGCCCGAATGCGTCAGCATGTAAACCCACGCAATAATCTGGCCCGCGGCAAAAGCAATCAGCAGGCCCAGCACCATGGCGGGCCAGTTCGGTGGGGCCGACCCGTAGTCGCCCTGCAACAGCCAATCAAAACTCATTCTGTTTCCTGTAACGTTGGTTGTCCAACGGGGGTACTCTCAGGATAGTGGTTCATTTCCAGACGCCGGTCAAGCGGGGTTTAAGCTGAGCGGATCTCCAAAGTGCGCTATACTGCGCGCATCCAGCCTGTACTCACCCATGTTCGCGACCCCATCCACGTACTTCGCAGCCCCGCACTGTCTGAGCCCGAAAATACGCACCAGTTCGCGGAACCAATCCGGAAACCGGTTCGTAAACTTCAGTTCCAACACTATATCTTTGCCCCAGATCAGGGCCGGCTTTTCCATTTTGGTGGAAAGGCGTGCTGTCAATTCCGGTTCCGCGCGCACTTCGCGATCCATTGTTAAACGCGCCGAGTTGTCGTCGTGCGGGACGTATGCCTCCCGATAATAGGCGATGTGCGCCTTCGGCTTGGCCCGAATCTGCTGCATCTTCTGGCAGAAGTTCTGAAGCGCGATCAGATGTTTGGGGTCTTTGGACACCATGTGCATCTGTTCCGGAATGTGACCGGCCAGAAGCCAGTCCACCGAATCACGACGCACGCCCCCGCGCTGCTTCATGATGCAGTTGTTCATCCTCCGCTTGATTTCGAAAAAGACCGGCGTATCGGGGTTGTTATTGTAGAAGCGCAACCGCAGCTTGAAGCGGTTTTTGTCGCCGTTGATGGTGCTCCAGTAGAGTTTGAGATCGTCGGAATCCAAATACAGGCTGTGAACCGGATAGGAATAGTTGGGCTTGCCCACGCCATTTTCATCCAATTCAAGATAAGAGCGCACGAAATCGCGGATTTGCAGAGCTGTCTCTTCGGTAACGATATACTTCTGCTCGAAGCGAGAAGCCTGCATTCTATCCTTCGCCATAGTCGCTACTTACCTATTTTGAAATTTGCCACGTCATCGCACATGATGGTCGGCCATTTTTCACCGAAATTTCACTCGATTGTCAAGAGTTCGAGGTCATTTGTGCCTTCTTCTTTACCATTAAATCGGCATTCCGTCCTCGTAAATGTAAGCTCTTTAACGGGCCGTTCGGTCGGTTCTTGCATCAGGTATTTCCCTTAGGCCCATTTGCGTGCTTTCGCGGAACCCTCTTCCCGAAAATCCGCGCCGGTTTTTCACAACGCCGCCTTGCAAAGCGACCATAGCGAATTTAGTCTGAGACAATTAGCAGTATGAAACGCCGCCTCTTTTATTCCGCCCTCAGCGTGGTTCTGGGCCTCAACCTCCTGGTGGGCGCGCAAATCTACTTTTCCTCCAGCCATGGCGCCGAGAAGGACGACGTCTACCCGAACCTCAAGCTCTTCTCCATCGTGCTGGAGCGGGTCCGCAGCGACTACGTCGATGGCGGCAAGCTCAGCTACCAGGAACTCATCTACGGTGCCCTCAAGGGCATGCTCAACACCCTGGACCCTCACAGCGAATTCATGGAGCCGACAAAGTACGACGACCTAAAGAAGGATACGCAGGGCGAGTTCGGCGGCGTCGGCATCGTCATCTCCGTCAAAGACAACTTTCTCACGGTGGTCGCCCCCATGGAGGACACCCCTGGGTTCAAGGCCGGCATTTTGTCCGGAGATCGCATCATTAAGATCGACGGCAAGAGCACTGAAAAGTTCGTGCTGCAGGATGCGGTGAAGCGACTGCGCGGCGAACCGGGCACCGATGTGGCAATCACTGTCCTGCGGCCATCTACCGGCGTGGTGAAGGAATACAAGCTGACCCGCGCCCAAATCAAAGTCGACACCGTCAAGGACATCAACGGCAAGCGCGAGTTTCCTCTCAGCCAGAATAACGTCGGCTACATTCGGGTCAGCCAGTTCGGTGAGCAGACCGCTTCCGACCTCGAAGACGCGCTCGACAAACTGGAAGATCGAGGCGCCGAGTCGATTATCCTGGATTTGCGCGGCAACCCGGGCGGGTTGCTCGATCAGGCTGTCAAAGTCGCCGAGAAGTTTTTGCCCCGCGGCCAACTGGTGGTGTCCACTGAAGGGCGTGACGCCCGCCAGCGGTCCGAGTATCGCGCCACCGGCCGCGACAAGCACACGCATTTGCCAATCGTCGTCATGGTGAATGGCGGCAGTGCCAGCGCCTCTGAGATCGTCGCGGGCTGCCTCCAGGATGCGACCGTAATGGGCGCCTGCCGCGCGATTGTCGTAGGTGAACAGACCTTCGGCAAAGGTTCCGTGCAGAGCATCCTTCCGTTGCAGGACGGTTCGGCGTTGCGGTTGACGACGGCCAAGTATTACACGCCAAGCCATAAGGTCATTCACGAAAAGGGCATCATGCCCGACATCACTGTGCCGATGACCGAAGAGGAGGAGCGCGATGTATTTCTCCAGCGCACTCCTGGGGGGATCGAATCCCTCGATTCGCGCGAACAGGAACGTGTCCGCAGCGCGCGCGACGTGCAATTGGACCGCGCCATGGACCTGCTCAAAGGCATATCGCTCTACACAAAACGCCTGCCCGGTGAGCCAAAGCGGATGACGAAGGCCGACAAGGTCGCCAGCAGGTAATTAGCGGTCCTTGGCGGAGCAGTTTGCGGATTCGTCATTCGGGTTTCTTGCGTCATTGGAAATTCGGAATTCGTCATTATTTGAGTCATGCTCCTCGCCATCGAAACTTCGTGCGACGAGACCAGCGCCGCAGTCATCTCCAATGGCGTCGTTCTCTCGAACATCGTTTCTTCCCAGACGCGCCTCCATTCCGAGTACGGAGGCGTGGTGCCGGAACTCGCGACACGCGAGCACCTGCGGAACCTGCCCCCCGTAATTAAGGCAGCCTTCGATGCCGCCAGGACCACGCCCCACGCGCTCAAAGCCGTCGCCGCCACGCAAGGCCCCGGCCTGCCCAACGCGTTGATGGCGGGATTGAAGACCGCGCAGTGCCTTGCGTTCGCGCTCAACGTGCCATTCGTGGGTGTGCACCATCACGAAGCGCATCTCTATTCGCCATGGATTTCGGGAAGCCCTCCGCGCGTCGACTTCGAATCCTTCCAGCCGAACGTCTCGCTCATCGTCAGCGGCGGCCACACGATCCTCGCGCACGTGCGCGGCGAACTCGATCATGTAATCATGGGCGCCACCCTCGACGACGCTGCCGGAGAATGCTTCGACAAAACCGCGAAGCTCATCGGCCTCCCCTACCCCGGCGGACCGGAGATGGATCGCCTCGCCGCCGAGGGCAATCCGAAAGCATACGATTTTCCACGCCCGCTTTTGCGCGAGCCGGGCCATGACTTCAGTTTCGCCGGCCTGAAGACGTCGGTGCGCTATTTTCTCGAGCGGAATCCTGGCATACTGAAAAACGAACAGAGTTTGCGCGATCTCTGCGCCAGCGTGCAGGCCGCAATTGTCGACGTTCTCGTCGCGAAGACCCTGAAGGCCGCGCGAGAATTACCGGTGCGTTGTGTAACCGCTTCCGGCGGCGTCACCGCCAACCGGCGTCTCCGGCAGGAACTTCAGGCGGCATGTGACCGCAATGGACTAAAGCTGCGCCTGGCTCAACCCGCGCATTGTACCGACAACGCAGCCATGATCGGCACCCTCGCCGAACGAAAACTCCAACTCGGAGGGGCGAACTCCGTCGAGCCCTCCTTAACCGACCTGGATGCCGACGCCCTGCCGAATTGGCAACTCGCCGCTACTGCCGCTTGATCAACTTCAGCGAGTCCAGATCGAACCATGCTTCCCCGCGGAGCGCCGTCAGTTCGCAGACCAACTCGACTTCCCGAAAATCGGGAAGCCCGAAATCGAAGCTCACGGTTTTCCAGTCTGAATCTCCGGTCACTCGGTTGGGCCGTCTCGATTGCGAAATGCGCAAGCCAGCCCCCTGGCCGCGACTGCTTTCGTAGGCTGCCACGCCGGCAGTCTTGATGCGCCCTTCAAAGCGGTATACCCCGGGGTCAAGCATCACTCGGCTCCGCCATGAAGCACTGACTGGTTGATTCACGCCAATGTGCAATGCCTTCACACCACTCGCGGTGGCTTTATCCAGTGCCGCCACGCCTTGCACGTTGTGCATCCGCCAATTCGCCAATTTCGCGACGCCGCTTTCAAACTGGAGCGGCTTTGGTTCCGGTTGTTCGAGGTGATATTGAATCCCCTGCACGCGCCCAATGACCTGCTCGCGCAGGTGGTTCACCGCGCCATCGTGGTTGCGTGCCGCACTCGGGCTGATCGAGGCCAGCACTGGACGAATGCGTCGCTGAATTTCATCGATGCGGCTCGTCAGCCGCTCCACTTTGAAGTGATTCGTCAGTAACAGCCCGACCTGTTCCCGATATAACTTCCGCCCCTGGGGGGTGACGAGGATCGCGCGTGCGAGCAGACCTTGCTCCGAGGTCATGGGAAAAATACCGCCATCGGGAGCCCAGAACATCTGGTCCATACCGTGCGGCAGCAAATACATTTTGTCGGAAGACGGCTCGTGGTAAACACGGTAATTATTATGCTTCATCGCGTATCCATCCCAGTGCCAGGTCATCATCTCCAGCGCCAGAAAGGAGATCATGCAATCCATGTCGACCAACTTCTCCAGTTTCGCCCAGCGCGCGTCCGCGTCGCTCTCCATCGCCGCCGCCGCCAATCGTCTGAGATCGACGTGCGGCGGGCCTTCGCCCTCGTCGCGTTCCAGCGGCTCCGTGATGTCCTTGATGAAACCGGCGTCGTACAAGTTGCCGCGGGCACTTTCGAAGTGGCGCCGTAGAAACCTTTTATCGAAGCCTTCTTTCAAGACATACAACCCAAGCGGCCGGCCATTCAACTCCACTCTCGCGTGCGTCGCGCGCGGCGTCGGCACTCCCGCGGCAAGAAACAATTCGCTGCACAGCAATTCCGTGATGTAGCTCGGGTCCTGCCTGGAGTTGTTCAAGTGCAGCTTGTCAATCCCGCGATAGCGTTGCCCGTCCTTGAACTTGTCGAAATTGAGTGTCAGCGCCGGCTTGGCCTCCAGCGGCTGAAAACTGCCCGCCGCCCCCTTGAGGTGAATGCCCACATCCTCGTAAACCGTTTTCCCATCCGTCACCTTTGCGCGGACGTACTCGCGGTTGTTCTGTTGCAGATTTTGGTAGTTCGTCCCTGTGATTTCGATCTTCAGATGCGGAATTACACCGTTAGTGAAAAACGCATCGCTCTCGTCCGGCGTCGGCCGTTTCAAGCCGCCCTGAGAAGGAGAGCCGCTCAAAGTGCAGCTGCCGACGACGAGCGCAAGCGTTACACAGCAACGGAGGGTGTGCGCATGCTTCTGACGCATAGTGTACGCAACAAGTTCAAACCAATCCGAAAGCCTTCCGGAGCACCTCAAGGCTCTTCGGCACTCCGGTCGCGGGATCTTCTTTCCCTTCAAATTCCAGCGACACATAACCCCGATAGTTCACATCGCGAAGCATTTTGGCGATGCGCGCGTAATCCAACTCGAGCGTGTACCATTCCCCCCCGCCAAAATAGGTTTTCGCCTGCACGAAAACCGTCTTCGGCGCCATCTGTTCGAGTTTCGGGTAAGGCTCCTCCAGAAAATTTCCGGTGTCCATCAAAGCCCCCAGCCACGGCGATTGGATCGCATTCACAATGCGCAGCACGCCTTCCGGTGTGCGCGTCAGCCCCCAGTGATTTTCCAACGCCAGCACCACCCCGTGGCGCTCGGCGTGCGGAAGACATTTCTCAATCGATTCGATCACCCACGCAAACGCGTCGTCGTCCTTGTACCCTTCGATCACGGGTTCCTCGCCCCGCCGTTTCATCAGTTCATCGAACGACTTGATCGTGTTCCATCGACCGGAGTTGAGGCGAATGCATGGCACCCCCAATTCATGCGCGATCTGGATGCATTTGATCGCGTGATCGATGTACATTTGTCGCTCGGCCACATCCGGCGACACGAAATTCTGATGAATCGACAGGCAAATCAGGTCCACGCCATTGACCAGCGCATGCCGTTTCAATTTCTGGCAATAAGCGCGACCGGCGGCATCGAACGGCGCTCGCTCCTCGATGTCCATTTGCCGGTGCAGAATGTCGACCCCTTGCACCGCCAGCGCGCTGGCGTGGTCGATCACCTTCTCGATCGACACTTTCGCCGTCCGAAAATGCCAGTACGAATAGGTCGAAATCCCCAGCTTCACTTTTGGATCGGAGGGCCCAGCCGCCGGTTTTGGAGGGGTGAACTCCGCGAGCCCACCTGGAGCCGCCATTACCGCTGCGGGCGCGAGTGCGGCGGTCCCAATAAATCCCCGTCGAGATATGCGCGTCATAGATATGCGACTGTGCGTCCGAAATGCCGAATTAGTAAAGCACGACAAAATTACCGTCCTCTTTCGCATACGCCGCGCCAAAACTCCAGACAGGCACGCCATCCTGCCGGCCACTTTCAGCAGGTTTGCCGGTCGAGTCGAAGAGCTGCCACGCCAGCGCGCCGCCACGCTGCCAGCCAGTGCCGTCGGTCCAGACAAGGAGTATGTCACCCTTTCTGTTCAACGCCACAGCCGGATGTTTCCGTCGTCCCGAAGGTCCCGGCGGAGTTACACGCGCAACTTTTCCATCTTTGACGATTCCGAGGTGAACCTGACCGGCGGTTTCCCACGCCGTGAAAACCCGTTCGCCCCCTGGGACAATCGACGCGCTGCTCATCGGGCACGTGCCCACCCGCCATGGGTCCGCGAAAATGTTTCGGAATCTCTGTCCTCCATCGTTGGATACCAAAAGGATTTCATCCCGATTCACCATTTCCATCGCACCGCGGTAGAGCACGTAGAGCGCGCCGTTTCCTTCGGCAAACGCCTTCAGCCCGCAACAGCCGCAAGTGCCCGTCGGCTCCGGATTCACCGCCAGCTCACGCGTAAAAGTCCCGCCATGGTCAATCGATTTAGCGACATACACCGCGCGCCCGCGCTCTCCCGGCGGCGCATCCGGCGCATGCCCATGCCAGACGACATAAACATTGCCTTTGGCGTCGGCAGCCACGGAACCGCCGCCATCCAGATCCTCCGTGAATTGCATCACATCGCGCTCAGCCTCAAAAGCCGTGCCTTGGCCGTTAAGCCGAGTGTAAAACATTGGGGCGCCCTTGTGCGGCGCGTCAGGCAAGGATTTGGCGCCGTTCCACGCCACATGTACGCTCCCGTTTGCGCCAATAGCCAGTTGCCCACCGCGAATCGTCCCAATCGCAATAGCACTCCCGTCCGACTGATTAACTCGCAGCGGCTTTCTCCACGATCCATTCTCCCGGCGCGTGTAAAACAGATTCCCCGCTTTAGCATCCCCGGCAAAGTACAGCAGATGCGCCATGCCTTTCCCATCCACAACGATCTGCGGTTGAATCCCGTCATTCGGTACCCGTTCCACCGAAACGATAGGGGCTGCCATTCCACTGACTGCCGCCAACACTAGACAACCAATTCGTAACGCCCGACGTAAGAAGGGGTCACTTCTCCGTTTCGCCCTGGTGCACATCACGAACTTCTTCAGCGCGCGTGGCCGATCGCTGCGACTCCTGAGCACCGCCGCACCGAGAACGGCTGTGACTGCCGACAACAGTTCGATAACACATCTCCTTTGCGAAACGACGTGGTTCACGCCGCAATTGTGCGGGTCGTCTGGCGCCAGTCGAGCGTTTTCACGAAGCCGGTGGAGTTAGCCGCTCGCCCCGTAGTCTCGCTCGACGCGCGCGATTCGCAGTTGATAGTCAGCGTACCACACGCGTTTGCCGGCCTCTTGCGCGGGCTTGTGTTCCAAGTGAGCTTTCCAGGCGGCGATGGCTTCTTCGCTCGACCAATACGAAACGGTGATCCCGAAACCCTCGCCGCTTCGCAGGCTTTCGACACCAAGGAAGCCGGGTTGCTGCGACGCCAACTCGACCATGCGCTCGGCCATTTGTCCGTAGCCGCGGTCTCCTTCTGTGCGCTGCGAAGTGAAAATCACCGCGTAATACGGCGGCTTTGGCGTCTTCGCAATCAAGGTGCCTTTTGGCATAGGGCTCTATTTCCACGCATCCCGCCACATCTCTGGATACCAACGGCCCTCATCCATTTCGATCAGATCGAAATCGGTGAGCACGCTTCCGTCATCCTTGAATCCGTATTCCTTTCTCATGGCGGGAATGTAGCTGTCAGTCTCATCGTCGCGCCACCCGCGTTTGCTCATGAAGCTGTTGTAGATAAGCACTTCCTCGTCCGTCAAACGCCGACCATTGGCCTGGCACCATTCGAGCACTTCCGCGTCCGATTTTCCCGCCAGGACTTGTGCCTTCACGTCTTCATAAGTCACGGACAAATACCGGCACGTGCGCCCGTCGAACCCGTTGCCGAGCATGTAATCGTAATCCTTCGGAAGTTGGCCCGCGGCATGAAGTCGAATTTTGGAACACATCCGGGCGAAGTAAAATAAGCCGCCCGTTTTTTCGTAACAGCCTTTGATTCCGTCAATTTTCATCGTCTCCTCTTTCGAACCTGATCATTTCACGGTAATAAGCCTGTCTTCCTTCGGGTCGCGCTCGACCTTGATGTCTTTGTATTCGAACACGCCGACCGAACCATGAATCTGCATGCCGATCGGTCCTTTCTTCAACACCGAAGGATCAGGATGTTTGTATTTCGACACTTCAATTCCGTCGACCGCTGCCCGAACTTCACCCGTCTCGAGTTTCGCCAGGATTTCGCACACGTGCCAATCCTGGTAGCGCGGCCTCGGTCTCGGCGTGGGATGCTCCGGCTTAAGGCCCTTGTTCGTCCAATAATCCCACATCGCACCGTGGGGCGGTTGCACCTGCAATGCTTTCGCTGTGCTGAAATTCGTCGAGTGTTCACCCCAAAACAGAACGCCTAAATGGTCTCTCCCGGGATTTCCTTCCGGGCTCGCTACTCGCGACGTAACGATCAGGCGGAAATTGCCATAGTCCTCTTTCGTGAAGATGTTCCCGCCCTTGCCCTGGCCGCGCATCGCGCCCTCCACCAGACTCCAGGCGTTGCTGTTGTATTCCCACTCGTCGAGACTCTTGCCGTCGAAAATCGTCATCAACTTCGCCAACTCAGGACTCGATCGCACGGCCGGCGCCGAAGCGGAAATGACATTCGAGCTTCCCGCTTTTGTCGCGACCAATGTTGCGCCTTTTGTAAGGTCCCAGTTCGCGTTGTAGCTTTTCCGCGACTTGACGCAGACCCACAGCAGGCCCAATTCCTGGTCCGGCGCCGCGATTTTCGCCAGCAGAGCGTCTCCCCAATTTCGGATCGGATCCTGCAACTTCCACCAACCGCCCGTGTTCTTCCCATCCATCGTATCTTCGTCCGCCGGATAACCGATCTGGAACGCGCACGCCGAAGGCGCGAAGCGCGCAGCCCATTGAGTGAAATCTGCATTCAACGCTTCCACCGACGCTTCCGAACTCGTGTTGATGAAAATGATGTCGCCCTTGCCGCGATAACTCGGCGGCATGTAACCCTGCTCCCAATGCTTGAGGAACATTCGATATTGCGGGTTGTGCGCCTTGATCCGTTCGTCCCACGCTTTCGCTGCGGCATCATCGACGCGCTTGTAATACTCCAGATCGATTCCAAGGCCCTTGACGCACGGATGCCCCTTGAACCGACTGAGCCACTTGTCGATCTCTGCCGAAACGTCATTCGTCTTGCGGGGATAAATCTCCAGAAAAACTTCGACGCCGAGACCGCCGAGATATTTGAACAGCGCATCCTGCGCTTCGGGCGCAGGCGTGATCGCGTCCGGTACAGGACCCACCGCCACTGTTGTCCACGGCGTCGATCCCTGGAACCGGTTGTTCACATTGAAGATTGCGTGCCCCCATTCTTCATTTCGCAGCGTGACAAACTTCCCAATCTTTGTCCCGAGCTTCGTCACGCCATCTTCCGCGCTGACCTTGCACGGGTTCCGCATCCCCGTCCACTTGAGCGCCGCCGCGTTGCCATCCCAGGGCCCGACTACACACACCGCGCCCAATAGTATCCACCCAACTCTCATTGCGGCGAGGTTGGAACAAACGCCCCGGTTCGACAAGCGAAGCCTTGGGGGGGCGCGCGATTCCAAGGTAAACAACCTCATTCTCACGGAGGCGCGTAGGCCCAAATGAAGAGCACACCTGACTCGTCAAGGATGATTGCGCCTTCGTCGCGCTTGAGAAGCATGCGGAAAACGGTCTCGCGATTGGTACGCTCGTTGAAGCCGCCAGTGCTCTTGATTATTGACATTAAACGCAACTTTGCGGCGAGATCAACGTTGCCGCTGCGAACTTTCGGATGACTTGCGAACTCCAGGGTGCCAGATCCGGGACCCATGGAGATTACGGAAGGTGTCCCGTCGGACGTATTGATGCGCCAGCGAGTAATGCTCTTTGGGAGCATGTCGCGCTGAACCCGCGCGACCACATTGGATGTCAGAATCCAGACTCGCATGCCGTTGGAGGAGTACCGCGGCTCGGGCAATGGGTCCAGCAGGTCAGACTCCTCTTTCCCCACGTGAGCAGCGGAAATGTGCACGGGCGCGAACCCGA